>Ga0209318_1000078_pt1 | contig 119244 bp, 106 predicted proteins | sample RifGroE1_FD_183999 | JGI IMG/M metagenome (GOLD analysis project Ga0209318, IMG submission 183999) | Groundwater microbial communities from Rifle, Colorado, USA - Groundwater E1 (SPAdes) (version 2) | ecosystem: Environmental > Aquatic > Deep subsurface > Groundwater | place: Rifle, Colorado...
CTCGGCGTGTTGCCCGGCACCGGTGGCCTGACCCGCGTGACCGACAAGCGCCACGTGCGCCACGACCTGGCCGACATCTTCTGCACCACCAGCGAAGGCGTGCGCGGCACCAAGGCCGTGGACTGGCGCCTGGTGGACGCCGTGGCCAAGCCGCAGCAGTTCGCCGCCGCCGTGAGCGAGCGCGCCGCCAAGCTGGCCGCGCAGAGCGATCGCCCGGCGGGTGCCAAAGGCGTGAGCCTGCCCCGCGTGGAGCGCACCGACAGCGCCGACGGCATCGCCTACACCTACGTGAACGTGGTGATCGACCGCGCCAAACGCAACGCGACCCTCACGCTCAAGGCCCCGAGCGGCGCGCAGCCGACCGACATCGCCGGCATCGAAGCCGCCGGTGCCGCCTGGTACCCGCTGCAGATGGCGCGCGAGCTCGACGACGCCATCCTCAACCTGCGCACCAACGAACTCGACATCGGCACCTGGGTGCTCAAGACCGAGGGTGACGCCGCCGCCGTGCTGGCCAACGACGCGTTGATGCTGGCCCACAAAGACCACTGGTTCGTGCGCGAGACCATCGGCGCACTGCGCCGCACCTTCGCCCGTCTCGACGTGTCTTCGCGCAGCCTGTTCGCGCTGATCGAAGAAGGCTCCTGCTTCGCCGGCACGCTCGCCGAGCTGGCCTTCTGCGCCGACCGCACCTACATGCTGGCCCTGCCCGACGACGCCGACAAGGCCCCCAAGCTGCAACTGAGCGAATTCAACTTCGGCTTTCTGCCGATGGTGAACGACCAGTCGCGCCTGCAGCGCCGTTTCTACGAAGAGGTCGCTCCGATGGAAGCCGCGCGCGGCGCCATCGGCAAGGCACTCGACGCCGACGCCGCCTTCGCCCTGGGCCTGGTGACCGCCGCGCCCGACGACATCGACTGGGCCGACGAGGTGCGCATGGCGCTGGAAGAGCGTGCCGCCATGTCGCCCGACGCCCTGACCGGCCTGGAAGCCAACCTGCGTTTCGCGCAGAAAGAAAACATGGCCACCCGCGTCTTCGGCCGCTTGACCGCCTGGCAGAACTGGATCTTCCAGCGCCCCAACGCCGTGGGCGACAAGGGCGCGTTGAAGGTCTATGGCAAAGGCGACAAGGCCATCTTTGACATGAACAGAGTTTGACGCCCGTCTGATCTTTTTGAGTCTTGTTGTGCGGTGGGTTTCCCGGTGGAGCCAGCCGCAACCAAACGACAGTCCACCGAACGAAAAACCCGCAGGAGCACAACATGTCCACAGTTGATTACAGCGACAAGATCCCCAACAACGTCAACCTGAGCGAAGACCGCACGCTGCAGCGCGCGCTGGAGCAGTGGCAGCCCAACTACCTGAAGTGGTGGGACGACATGGGTCCGGACGGTTCGCAGAACTTCGATGTGTACCTGCGCACGGCGGTCAGCGTCGATCCGCAGGGCTGGGCGCAGTTCGGCCACGTGAAGATGCCCGACTACCGCTGGGGCATCTTCCTCAACCCAGCCGAACAGGACCGCAAGATCCACTTCGGTGACCACAAGGGTGAAGCCGCCTGGCAAGACATCCCCGGCGAATACCGCGCCAACCTGCGCCGCATCATCGTGACGCAAGGTGACACCGAGCCGGCGTCTGTCGAGCAGCAGCGCCACCTCGGCCTGACCTGCCCTAGCCAGTACGACCTGCGCAACCTCTTTCAAGTGAACGTGGAAGAAGGTCGCCACCTCTGGGCCATGGTCTACCTGCTGCACAAGTACTTTGGCAAGGACGGCCGAGAAGAAGGCGAAGCCCTGCTGGAGCGCAACAGCGGCAACGCCGACAACCCGCGCATCCTTGAGGCCTTCAACGAAGAGACGCCGGACTGGCTGAGCTTCTTCATGTTCACCTACTTCACCGACCGCGACGGCAAGTTCCAGCTCTGCGCCCTGGCCGAAAGCAGCTTCGACCCGCTGGCCCGCACCACCAAGTTCATGCTGACCGAAGAAGCGCACCACATGTTCGTGGGCGAGTCGGGCGTCAGCCGCGTGATCAACCGCACCTGCCAGGTGATGAACGAGCTCAAGACCGACGACCCGGCCAAGCTGCGCGCCGCCGGCGTGATCGACCTGCCGACGCTCCAGCGCTACCTGAACTTCCACTTCTCGGTGACCATCGACCTGTTCGGCGCCGACGAGTCGAGCAACGCCGCCACCTTCTACAGCACCGGCCTCAAAGGCCGCTACGAAGAAGGCAAACGCGTCGATGACCACGTGCTCAAGGGCCAGTTCTACAAGGTTCTCAACGTGCAGAACGGCCAGCTGGTCGAAAAAGAAGTGCCGATGCTCAACGCGCTGAACGAGGTGCTGCGCGACGACTACATCAAGGACAGCGTGGGTGGCGTGGAGCGCTGGAACAAGGTGATCGAGAAGGCTGGTATCCCCGTTCGCCTGACCGTGCCGCACAAGGCCTTCCACCGCAACATCGGCATGCTCAAGGGCGTGAAGGTCGCGCCCGATGGCCGCGTGATCTCCGAGTCCGAATGGGCCGCCAATCGCGACAACTGGTTGCCCAGCGAAGGCGACCGCGCCTTTGTGGCCAGCCTGATGGGCCGTGTGGTGGACCCAGGCAAGTTCGCCAACTGGATCGCGCCGCCGGTGATGGGCGTCAACCGCCAGCCGGTGGACTTTGAGTACGTGCGTTTCAGCTGATTGCCTGAGCAACCTGGAGAACACCTATCAGGGGCCTGGCTGGAGACGGCCGGCCTCTTTTTTTGCTCACAAGGCGACTCAGCAGACATCCCTGACATGACACAAACCGCCCTGATCAAGCAGCACCTGATCGACCCCGAGATCTGCATCCGCTGCAACACCTGCGAAGCCATCTGCCCGGTGCAGGCCATCACGCACGATTCGCGCAACTACGTGGTCGATGCGGAAAAGTGCAACTGGTGCAACGACTGCATCTCGCCGTGCCCCACCGGCTCGATCGACAACTACCGCACCATGCCGCGCATCAAGGCCTACTCGCTGGCCGAGCAGCTCACCTGGGACAACCTGCCCGCCGAGCTGTCGGCGGCCGAGCGCGCGGCGCTGGCTGGTGATGCCACGGGCGAAGTGGCCGCCGCCGAGCCCGAACCCGCCGCCGAAGCCAGGCCCGAGCCGACCGGGCAGAGCGCCTTCAACTCCGCCCAGTACGGCGCCAGCATCCCGCCCTGGAGCGCCGCCCACGCCTACACCAACCTCTACGGCCCCAAGGCCGCACAGAAAACGGTCACTGCCACCGTCTCGGGCAACGTGCGCGTCACCGAGGTCGGCAAACAGGCCGGGCACGACTACGACACCCACCACATCGTGCTCGACTTCGGGTCCATGCCCTTCCCGGTGCTCGAAGGCCAGAGCATCGGCATCGTGCCGCCCGGAACCGATGAGAAGGGCAAACCGCACCACGCCCGCCAGTACTCCATCGCCAGCCCGCGCAACGGCGAGCGCCCGGGCTACAACAACCTCTCGCTCACCATCAAGCGCGTGCTCGAAGACCACGCGGGCAACCCGGTGCGCGGCGTGGCCAGCAACTTCATGTGCGACCTGAAGGTCGGCGACACGGTGCAGGTGATCGGCCCGTTCGGCACCAGCTTCCTGATGCCCAACCACCCCAAGTCCAGCATCGTCATGATCTGCACCGGCACCGGCAGCGCGCCCATGCGTGCCATGACCGAGTGGCGCCGTCGCCTGCGCGCCAGCGGCAAGTTCGAAGGCGGCAAGCTCATGCTGTTCTTCGGCGCCCGCACGCAGGAAGAGTTGCCGTACTTCGGCCCGCTGCAAAACCTGCCCAAAGACTTCATCGACATCGAGTTCACCTTCAGCCGCACGCCCGGCCAGCCCAAGCGCTACGTGCAGGACGCCCTGCGCGAACGCGCGGCCGACCTGGCCGCATTACTCCAGGACCCCAACACGTATTTCTACGTGTGTGGACTCAAAAGCATGGAGGAAGGCGTTGTTCTGGCCCTGCGCGACGCAGCACATCAGGCCGGTCTCAACTGGGACAGCGTAGGTGCAGCACTCAAGCGCGAAGGCCGCCTGCATCTGGAGACCTATTGAAATGACTCACTTTGAAACCTTGAAGCTTTCTATACGAGCCGCTGGCGTCGCACAAGTCACGATGTCGCGCCCGGCGGTGTTCAACGCCTTCGACGAAACCATGATTGGCGAGCTCGACGCTGCGTTCACCGAACTGGAGGCTGACCCTTCTGTGCGGGTAATCGTTCTCGCGGGGGAAGGCAAGCACTTCAGCGCAGGGGCCGACCTGCAATGGATGCAGCGCGCCAGTACCGCAGACCGGGAATGGAACCTTGCGGATGCACGCCGCTTTGCCAACATGCTCGCGCGCATCGAAGCCTGCACCAAGCCCACGGTGGCAAGGGTGCAAGGCGCAGCGCTGGGTGGAGGCGTCGGTCTGACCTGCGCCTGCGATGTCGCAGTGGCCGCCGACAACGCCAGCTTCTCCGTCAGCGAAGCCAAGTTCGGCATCCTGCCGGCGGTGATTGGCCCCTATGTGACCAATGCTGTGGGCAAACGCCAGGCCAAGTGACTGGCGCTGACCACCACGCGTATCCATGCGGAAAAAGCGCTGTCCATCGGACTGGTCCAGCAGGTGATTCCCTTGGAGGGGCTGGACACTGCTGTGGACACCACCGTCAATGAACTGCTCGCAGGCGGACCCAACGCGCAGTGCGAGATCAAGCAACTCTTCGCCCAACTGGACGTCGGGCTGATCACGCCCGAGGTGCGCGAACTGACCGCACAGACCATCAGCCGCGTGCGCGGCACAGACGAGGCACGCGAAGGCTTCGCCGCCTTCCTCTCCAAGAGACCTGCACACTGGATTCCGAGCCCAACATGATCCTTCCAAAAAACGCGCCGGTGCTGGTCGTCGGCGCCGGCATCATGGGCGCCGGCATTGCGCAGGTAGCGGCCCAGGCGGGCCACTCGGTGTATTTGTTCGATATGCGTGAGGGCGCTGCGGCGCAGGCCAAATTGAAACTGACCGCCACGCTGGAAAGCCTGGTGGCAAAAGGCAAGATTTCGGCTGATGTCGCGCAAGCCACGCTGGCGTGTATCGAGCCGGTCGAGTCCCTGAACGCGGCTGCGGACGCGATGCTGGTGATCGAGGCCATCGTCGAGAACCTGGATGCCAAGCGCAGTCTCTTCCGCCAACTGGAGTCGGTGGTCGGTGACAACGCGATCCTGGCGTCCAACACCTCCTCCATCTCGGTCACCGCGATCGCCAACGGTCTGCAACGGCCCGGGCGTTTCGTGGGCATGCACTTCTTCAACCCGGTGCCACAGATGAAGCTGGTCGAGGTAGTGTCCGGACTGCAAACCGATGCGGCGGTTGCCCAGGCCATTGACGTGCTGAGCGTGGCATGGGGCAAGGTGCCGGTGCACGCACGGAGCACGCCGGGGTTCATCGTCAACCGCATCGCGCGGCCCTACTACGCCGAGACCCTGGCACTGCTTCAGGAGCAAGCGGCAACGCCGCAGGCCCTGGACGCCTGCCTCAAGACCGCGGGTTTTCGCATGGGACCATGTGAACTGATGGACCTGATTGGTCACGACACCAACTTCGCGGTCACGAACTCGGTTTTTGAAGCCAACTTTGGCGACAAGCGCTTCGTGCCCTCGCTCGTTCAGCGCGAGCTGGTCGATGGAGGTCTTCTTGGCCGCAAGAGTGGACGCGGCTTTTACACCTACCCCGAGGGTGCTTCAGCGCAGCCTTCGACGACGCATGAGGCACCGATCGCGGTAGGACTGATCACCGTGCACGGCGTTGGCGAGATTGCCGACCAGTTGGAGCAGTTCGTGAGCCAGGGCCAACTGTGTGGCGATGACGCGCCCGCTCGTCGGCGCCAGAGCGCCTGGGTGGGACTGGAAATCGGAAGTGCCCGACTCGTGCTGACGGATGGCCGCACCGCAAGTGATATTGCAAAGCAAGAAGGCCTGTCCGATGTGGTGGTGTTCGACCGCCCGACGCTGTGGCCTGCGTCACGCGATGGGGCTCTCGCGTATGCGGTTGCACCACAGGTCAGTGGCGCCTGGCGTCAACAAGCACCGGCCTGGCTCGCTGCGCTGGGCTTTGTCCCCATCCCCTTGGCGGATGCCCCCGGACTGGTAGTGACGCGCACGATCGCGATGCTGATCAACGAGGCCGCAGACGCTGTGCTGCAGGGTGTGTGCACCACCGATGGTGCAGACGCCGCCATGAAGCTGGGCGTCAACTACCCGGCCGGTCCGTTCGAATGGCTGTCACGCTGGAGCGTCGCGGGCGTCATCCATGTGCTGGAGTCGCTGGATGAGCATTACCGAGGTGAGCGCTACCGTGTCAGCCCATGGCTCAGGAGGTATTCGGCATGAAATTCGATGAATTCCATTCTGGTCAGGTCATCGAAGCAGGCCCTTACGAGCTGGATGAATCCGAGTTGATTGACTTTGCAAAACGGTACGACCCTCAGTGGTTTCACACCGATCCAGAAGCGGCCACTGCAGGTATCCACGGCGGGCTGATCGCCAGCGGATGGCAGACCTGCAGCATTGCCATGCGGCTCGTCGCCGACAAGGCTTTGCACGGTTCCGAATCTTTTGCCTCCCCAGGGCTGGCATACGTGAAATGGCTGCATCCGGTGCGCGCTGGGGATCGTCTGAGCCTGCGTGCCACCGTGGTGGAAACGCGCCGGTCCGACAGCAAGCTAAATCTGGGCATCTTGCGTTGGCGCTGGCAACTCTTCAACGCGATGGGTCGCGAGGTGCTGGACCTAGAAGCCACCAGCCTGTTCAACCTTCCTCCCAGCAAGACGCCATGAACCAAGCCTTCATCTGCGACGCGATCCGCACCCCCTTTGGCCGCTACGGCGGAGCGCTCAGCTCGGTGCGTGCCGACGACCTCGGCGCCATTCCCCTTCGCGCCCTGATGGCCCGCAACCCCGGCGTGGACTGGGCCGCACTCACCGACGTGCTGTTCGGCTGCGCCAACCAGGCCGGTGAGGACAACCGCAACGTCGCCCGCATGAGCAGCCTGCTCGCCGGCCTGCCGCTGGAGGTGCCTGGAAGCACCATCAACCGCCTGTGCGGGTCCGGTCTGGACGCAGTGGGCACGGCGGCGCGGGCCATCAAGGCCGGCGAAGCGGGCCTGATGATCGCCGGCGGCGTGGAAAGCATGAGCCGCGCCCCCTTTGTCATGCCCAAGGCGGAAAGCGCCTTCAGCCGTGCCAACGCGGTCTACGACACCACCATCGGCTGGCGCTTCGTCAACAAGCTGATGAAGGCGCAGTATGGCGTCGACTCGATGCCCGAGACCGCCGAGAACGTGGCGACCGACTTCAAGATCGAGCGCGAAGCCCAGGACCTGATGGCCTTCAACAGCCAGCTGCGCGCCGTGGTCGCGATCAAGGCCGGCCATCTGGCCCGCGAAATCACGCCGGTCAGCATCCCGCAGAAAAAAGGCGATGCCGTGATGGTCGACACCGACGAACACCCGCGCGAAACCAGTCTGGAAGCACTCGCCAAACTCAAGGGTGTGGTGAGGCCGGACGGCACAGTGACCGCCGGCAACGCCAGTGGCGTGAACGACGGCGCCTGTGCCCTGCTGCTGGCCGACGAGGCTACGGCGGCCAAGAACGGCCTGACGCCGCGCGCACGCATCGTCGGCATGGCCACGGCCGGCGTGGCCCCGCGCATCATGGGCATCGGCCCCGCACCCGCGACACAGAAGGTGCTGGCACTCACCGGGCTGACGCTGGAGCAGTTGGACGTGATCGAACTCAACGAAGCTTTTGCAGCCCAAGGCCTGGCTGTGCTACGCGTGCTGGGTTTAAAAGACGACGACGAACGGGTCAACGCCTGGGGCGGCGCGATTGCGCTGGGCCACCCACTGGGCGCCAGCGGCGCGCGGCTGACCACCACGGCGGTCAACCGCCTACACACCACCGGCGGGCGCTACGCGCTGTGCACCATGTGCATCGGAGTGGGGCAAGGCATCGCGGTCATTCTGGAGAAAGTCTGAACAGGTGTCCGACCTGTTCTGCAGTCCGGCATGACACCTGAATCGACGTCCGTTTTCCTGACCGCCCTGCTTCCTGTTCTGACCACATTTGTCATCGGGTTCACGGCGGGACACCTGAAACACTTTTCAGTGGTCAATGCGACAGCCATCAACCGCATGGTTGCGTACTACACCCTGCCACTGGGTCTGTTCTCCGGGATGATGGCGACACCCAAGTCCGTTCTTCTGGGCATGGGGCCACAGGCCACGCTGCTGGCCCTCGCCCTGGTTATGTCTTGTGCCCTCCCCTTTCTATTCATGCGATACGTGATGGCACGGGACTTGGCCGAAAGCACCCTGCTTGCGTTGGTGATTGGCACACCCAGTGTGCTGTTTATCGGACTGCCAGTGCTGGGACCACTGGTGGGCCCACCGTCCACACTCCTCGTGGTCATCACGGGCCTGGTTCAAAACTTCGTCTTGATTCCGTTGAGCCTGTTTGTGCTGTCCGTGGCAACGAACCAGATGGCGCCCAACAAGACTTGGTACGTTCAAGCCCTTGGCGTCGCCAAACAACCCATGGTTCTGGCCCCGTTCCTGGCCATGCTGCTGGTCTTGTGCAACGTGCAACTTCCAGACTACGTCATACAGAGCTGTAAGCTGCTTGGCAACGCGACGGGAGGACTGGCGTTGTTTTCTGCCGGACTGGTACTGCAAACCCAGCGAATGACAGTGCGTTTGAAAACTGTTCTGCCCGTGCTCCTGCACAACGTGGCCATCCCGGGCACAGCCTTCGTGCTTCTGCAACGACACGGTCTGTCAGATGAGGTCGTCCGACAAATTGTGCTGACGCTAGCCATTCCGATTGGTTCCATCACGCTCATCATCGCCATGCAGTTCAAGCGCCTGGAGCGCGAAGTGGCATCTTCGGTGGCGATGAGCACAGCCTTGTCGCTCTTGACCATGGGCGGGTTCCTCGCGCTGTCGTCATGAACCTTGTTTCATCACTGCGCCCCGCCCGGCGAAGAATCCCTCACGCAACTGTCGCGATCACTGGCGCGCACTTTACGTCACCGACTAGAGCAGTTTCGCGGGTTATCACGGAGATCAAGCCCAGGACGCATGCACTATCCTGCATGCACACCATACCTTGCCAACTCTTACACACACGGAGACTTTCCATGAACGCTTCGACGAACCCGTGGGGCCCACGCGTTGCCATGTTGTCGGCTTTCGCCCTGCTGAGCGGATGTTCCAGCATCGATAAAGCGCCTACATCACAAGCGCTGATGGCCTGTGACATGCAGGGGATCGGTCAGCTCGCACTTGATACACAGACGCGCATCATCGCGGTGCAGAACTTCAAGGCGGGCGACGAGGTGCGACTGGCCAACTCCCCGACACCGCATGTGAAAACAACGGTCGATGTGTGCATGGTCAAGATGGTGGTGGGTCCTGGCAACCCAGGGCCTGCGGGGGCGCCCTCCACCTCCCCCGGGATCGGCATCGAGGTATGGCTGCCCGCACGTGATCAGTGGAATCAAACCATCCGTGCTTACGGAAGCGGTGGCTGGGCCGGTGGCTTTTATGCCGACCCGACACGCATCGGGCAAAGTGGTGGCGGCAATGCAATCTTCTTGGGGGCGGTGCAAAAAGGCTATGCCGTCAGCGGATCTGATCATGGTCACGGCGGCTCGGTCTCGGGTCGCAACGCGTCGTTCGCCATGAATCCGGACGGCTCGGTCAACACCGTGCTCTGGCAAGATTTTGCCGAACGCAGCCTGTTGGAGCAGGCACTCAAAACCAAGGCGGTGGTCAAAGCCTACTACAGCAAAGCCCAAGCCAAGGCCTATTTCGACGGCTTCTCCACCGGGGGCCGGCAAGGCTACAAGCTCGCGCAGAAATTCCACGCCCAGTACGACGGAATCCTGGCTGGTGCGCCCGCCTTCAACTGGACCCGCTTCATCACCTCGGAGCTGTATCCGCAAGTGGTGATGCAGAGGGACCTGGGTCGAACCATCCCCAACGCAAAACTCAATGCAGCCAGTGCCCTGGCACTGCGTTCTTGCGGCGGAGCTCAGGCAAACTGGGGCTTTCTGCTGGACCCTTTGGCATGTGCCTACAACCCGGCGCGTGATCCTGCAGCACTGTGTGCAGGTGAAGCTGGGGAAGCAGGCGTCCAAGGTACCAACGCACAAAGCACCTGCCTGGGCCTGAAAGAAGCACAAACCCTCAACAAGATCTGGTTCGGCATGACCCGTGACGGAAGTGCCCCAGACCCCGCGCAGGACAATGGCCGCACCGGCACCGCAGCGGCCCAACGTGGTCAGCTCTGGTGGGGATTGACCCGTGGCACGGATTTGACTGCGCTGGCTGGGGAGAAGGAACCGTTCCCGATCTCGTCGCAGGTGGTTGCGCTGTCGCTTCAGAACCCCCGCATCGCTCAGAAGGGCATGTTCAACAACGCCACAGGCAACGCTGAGGACGGATGGAAAGCGCTGAGCTACTCAGACCTGGTGTCCGCCTATGAGCGTGGCCTGGCCATGCAGGTGCCGTTCTCGAACATCAACACCGATTCAACCGACCTTTCCGGCCTTCGCGACCGAGGGGCCAAAGTGCTCTCGTACCACGGTCTATCCGACCAGTTGATCATGCCGCAGGGTTCGCTCAACTACTTTGAACGGCTGGTGCAAGAAATGGGGGGTGTAGACAAAGTCCAAGCCTTCAACCGTCTGTTTTTCATCCCGGGTCTCGGCCACACTGGCGCCTTCAACGGCACCGCGTCCATTGGTCTGGACGGTGCTACCACTCCCACCAGTGCGGTCCCGCTACCGCAGCCAGCCACTGGTCGGGACGAGTTGTTCAACGCCTTGCGCAACTGGGTTGAAAAAGGGGTCGCTCCCGATCGGATCGAACTGACGTCGGCTGCAGGCAACTTGAGCCTGCCCATCTGCTCACACCCCAAGAAGGCGGTTCTCACTGGAGCGTCCCCTAACGCTGCGTCGAGCTACACCTGCCGCTGAATCACAGACGTATCGGGCCGGTGCCGGGTGAGGTCCGGCCCCGGACATCATCTGCCAGCTTCTCGGCCAGCATGAACACACAGGCACTGAGGTTGCCGGTCACGGTGCGAGGCATGATGGAAGCATCGATCACCCGCAAGCCCTGTGCTCCGTGCACGCGGCCTGTCGAATCTACGACCGCATTGTCTGCCGTACCCATGCGGCAGGTGCCCGAGGGGTGGAAACTCGTACCAACATTGGCGGCCACCCAGGCTGCCAACTCGGTGCGCGATTTAATAGCAGCACCAGGCATCAACTCACCCTTGTTCACTGACGCCAACGCAGACTGTCGTGCCATCTCACGCACCATCTGCACACCGTTGACCAGCTCATCAACGTCAGACGGATCGGCCAGGTGGTTGAACACGATGGAGGGGGCTGCCAGCGGGTCAGCGCTGCGCAGCTGAAGTTTCCCACGACTGTGGGGGCGCGACAGGTCGATCCAGTAGTTGAAACCGGCCCTCGCCTCCAGCTTGCCGTTGTGGACATAGCGCACCAACGGCATGAACTCGACCTGGATGGTGGCGTAGTCCGCCTCGGGGCGCGTCTTCAGAAAAGCGCCTGTTTCAAAGAAGTTGGTGGAACCCAACCCCTTGCGAAGCAGAGCCCATTCCAGCGCCAGACGCACGCGCCCCACATGTCCGAGTGCGAAACCATCGAGTGCCTCACCTCGGTCTCGAACTGGATGTTGACGCCAGGATGGTTCTCCAGATTGGCGCCAACATGTGGCGATGCAATGCGCAAGCCGATGCCATGTTCACGTAGTTGTGCTGGATCCCCAACGCCCGAAAGCATCAGCAACTGAGGCGAGCCAAATGCGCCAGCAGCCAGGATCACTTCCCGCCCGCAATGGAAACGCTGCTTGCGACCACCCACCAGCACCTCCACGCCCACAGCGGTGGTGCCTTCCAGCAGCACCCGCATCACTTGAGCGTGTGTGATCACCTTCAGATTGGGACGCGCCATGGCTGGACGCAGATAGGCGCTTGAGGCACTCTGCCGCAGTCCGTTGTGGATGTAGGCCTGAGCCACGTGCAGGCCCTCTTGCTTCTGGCCATTGTGATCTGGTGTGAGTGAGTATCCAGCCTGTTCACCGGCGCGCAGAAACTGCTCGTAGAGCGGAAACGAGGCTGCGCTGCGGGTGATTTTCTTTGGCCCGGCATTGCCGCGCCAGGGAGCCTCCGGCTCGGCAAAGGTTTCCATCTTCTGGAAATGCGGCAGGCAGTGCTTCCAACTCCAGCCCGGCAATCCCATAGCCGCCCAACCGTCGTAATCACGCGGGTAGCCACGGTTGAAGATCATTGCATGCGAGCTCAGATCAATCACGGCTGACTCTTGCAGACTTCTATTTGTCCATCCATTCGTAGCCACAGTCTTGAAAGACAACCAGAACTTGGTACATGGGAATGGACGGCCAGGCACAGCGATGCCGTTCAATGAAGTCGTGCATCACGGTGGATGTGGGCAACTCTGGCAGTTCTTTTGCTGTCTAGGTGCACGAATGCATGCCCATTCCCCCAGAGCACGCTGTGGCGCTGCGCGCCATCGAAGCAGGCCTACCCGTGCTGGTGACAGGCGAAACAGACGCCGGTAAAGAAGTGGCAGCGCGCGCCCTGCACCAGGCCAGCCAGCGTGCGCAAGCGCCGTTCCTAGCCATCAACTGTGGCGCCCTAACTCCTGAACTGGTGGCGTCTGAGCTGTTCGGCCACGTGGAGGGCGCGTTCACCGGTGCTGTGCGCAGCGGTGGCATCGGCAAGTTCGAAGCGGCGCGGGGCGGAACGGTGTTCCTGGACGAAATCGGGGACATGCCGATGCCACTGCAGGTTGCCCTGCTGCGAGTGTTGGACCGCGGAGAGGTGCTGCCCGTGGGGGCAACGCAGCCTCGTTCGGTCGATGTGCGGGTGGTCTGCGCCACGCACCGCAACCTGCAAGCGATGTTGGCGGAGGGGCGCTTTCGCGAAGACCTGTATTACCGCATCAGCGGCTTCGTGCTGGCGGTGCCTCCATTGCGCGAACGCGACGATTTTGACGCCATCCTGGACAGCCTGTGCGATCAGATCGGCGCCGAGGCGTCCCGACTGCGCGAGCCGTTGCGGGCTCATCTTCGTCAGCGTCCTTGGCCCGGCACCGTGCGCCAACTGCGCCATGCCCTTACGCTGGCTTTTGCACCGGCCGAACCATCGCGTGCCCTGGCGCTGAGCGATTTTGATAAGGCTTCGCCTTCCGCTGCAGCATCCCCCGCACCGCCCAGCCCCTTTCAGTTTGGCGTCACCACAGCCGGGCCGTCAATCCATGACGCTCAATGCAACGCCATCACAAACGCCTTACAACAGACTCGGGGTAATGTCACCGCCGCAGCAGCTCTATTGGGTATGGGGCGCGCCACCCTGTACCGCAGACTCAAGTCAGACGCTGCTCTGGTCTCATGATCCATATCAGATGGTGTACATCACAAGTTCACACCTTCTGCGTCGTGCGCCGCCGTATCGATTTTCCCTTTCCCCGAGACGATGACCTCCTTCGCGGATTCGCCGTGCATCCAACAATCCAGCATGTCCGCCCACACTTGCATGAGAGCCCTCCGAGGCCCTGACAGCCGGGCATGGTTGTAGGCGGCAGCGACTTGATCCTTCTTCTTGTGGGCCAGGCTGGCTTCAACCAAGGCCTCCGGGAAGAGTGCGTCGTTGAGCCGTGACGAGAACGTGCGACGCAGGTCGTGAACGGAGACGGGCAAAAATACCCCCTGATCCGGTGTTCTCTCCTTGTTGATCCGGTCCACAGCGGCGGCGAGCGTCCGGTTCAGCGTGGCCTGGCTGATCGGTTCGGAGGAGTCGTAGCGGCCGGGATGGACAAAGCGGCTTGATGGGAAGCAGGTTCGCAGGGTTGTCAGGATGTCCAGGGCCTGTTCGGACAGGTACACCGTGTGCGGTTTGCCCGCTTTCATCCTCTCGGACGGGATCAGCCACTGTGCCCGTTCCCAGTCCACTTCCGCCCAGATGGCCCCGATGAATTCGCCTTTGCGAACCCCCGTCAGCAGCAAGAATCTGACAGCCAGACGCAGTGTCGGTCCAGTGGCTGTCGTTTCCAGGCCGTCGAGCAAGGTCTTGATTTCATGGCGGTTGAGGTTGCGCTCACGGGGGACAAACGTCGCGTAGGACTTCCGAGCAAGCGCTTCAGCCGGATTGGCCACTTCGATGCCCTTGCCCATCGCGAACCGGTAGACTTGCAGCACGAGTTCCCGCGCATGCACGGCTGGACCTGGGCCTCGTTCGGTCTTGACACAGTCGAGCAGCTCACCGAGCGCGACCGGCTTGATTTCATCGAGGTTCAGTTTCCCGAAAGGACGGGCCAGGATGCGGTTGTAGATCGAACGCCGCAGCGCCAGTGTGCTGTCCGCCAGACGCTCAGCACCGCTCTTGGCGTCGGACTTGAACTCAAAGTACCGCGTCGCCCACCGTCCAAAACTCATGGTGTCGGCAACCTCATTGCGCTGCTCGACCTTGGCCCGGGCTGGTGATCGTCCGGAGCTGACATCAACACGCGCCCGAGCCAGCAGCAGGCGAGCCTCTTCCAGCGTCACATCCATGCCGTAGGCCAGGTGAGATCGCTGGGCATACCGAGCCACCGGTTCATGGCGTCCGATGGTCAGTGTCTCGCGCCGGCCGCTCAGTCGGTAGTCATAGCGGAACGATCGGCTTCCGCTGGGCGAGACAACAACGTATAGCCCGTTGCCTCCGTCGCTGACCTTGTAGGCCCTCTCGCGAGGCAGTAGTTCTCGCAGTTTGGTTTCCGTCAATCCGTGGCGTGTTCTCGAGCTAGCCAGCCCAACCCGCGCCCGTTCCATCGAGGTGTCCATGGGGTCTCCGATCCGTTGCATGTGGCAGGACCAAAATACCGTCATTGGGTCTGACGGTATCGTTGCAGGCCTGCCAGCTTAGGTGGCCGGATACCGTCAGGTCAACCGTCAGAACGCCTGGGACGCCTTGGGATTCGATAGGACGCTGCGAGACGCTAAGTCCTTGTCCCCACAGCGAAATCGGGTTTTCCTGGGATTTTCCGAAACACCTTGGGACGATCTTGACTCATTCCCACTCGATGGTGGCCGGCGGCTTCGAGCTGACGTCGTAGGTCACGCGGTTGATGCCGCGCACCTCGTTGATGATGCGGCTGGACACCTTCTTGAGCAGCGCGTACGGGAGCTCGGCCCAGTCGGCGGTCATGAAATCGCTGGTCTGCACTGCGCGCAGCGCCACCACGTAGTCGTAGGTGCGGCCGTCGCCCATCACGCCCACGCTCTTGACCGGCAGGAACACGGTGAAGGCCTGGCTGGTCAGGTCGTACCAGCTCTTGCCGCTGATGGGATCGAGGGTGGAGCGCAGTTCCTCGATGAAAATCGCGTCGGCCCGGCGCAGCAGGTCGGCGTATTCTTTCTTCACCTCACCCAGGATGCGCACGCCCAGGCCGGGGCCGGGGAACGGGTGGCGGTACACCATGTCGTGCGGCAGGCCGAGCGCCACGCCGAGTTCGCGCACCTCGTCCTTGAACAGATCGCGCAGCGGCTCCAGCAGTTTCAGGCCCAGCTGCTCGGGCAGACCGCCCACGTTGTGGTGGCTCTTGATGGTGACGGCCTTCTTGCTCTTCGCCCCACCGGACTCGATCACGTCCGGGTAAATAGTGCCTTGTGCCAACCACTTGGCGCCTTTTGTTGATGCGCCACTTGAGATCAATTTGGCGGCTTCAGCCTTGAAGACTTCGACAAATTCGCGGCCGATGATCTTGCGTTTGGCTTCCGGGTCGCTCACACCGGCCAGGTGGCCGAGGAACTGATCGGCCGCATCGACACGGATGACCTTGGCGTGCAGCTTGCCAACGAACATGTCCATCACCATATCGCCCTCGTTCAGGCGCAGCAGGCCATGATCGACGAACACGCAGGTCAGCTGGTCGCCGATGGCGCGGTGGATCAGGGCCGCGGCCACCGAAGAATCCACGCCGCCGGACAGACCGAGAATGACCTCTTCGTCGCCCACCTGGTCACGGATCTTCTGCACCGCCTCTTCGATGTGGTCGCGCATCACCCAGTCGGCCCGCGTTTGGCAGATGTCGAGCACGAAGCGCTCCAGCAGCGCCCGTCCTTGCACCGTGTGCGTCACTTCAGGGTGGAACTGCACCGCGTAGTAGCCGCGATCCACGTCGGCCATGCCGGCGATGGGACAGCTGTCGGTGCTGGCCATGAGCTTGAACCCTGCTGGCATTTCGGTGACCTTGTCGCCATGGCTCATCCAGACCTTGAGCATGCCGTGGCCTTCCGGGGTGTGGAAGTCGGCGATGTCCTTCAGCAACGGGGTGTGGCCGCGCGCGCGCACTTCGGCGTAGCCAAACTCGCGCGTGGTGCCCGCCTCGACCTTGCCGCCCAGCTGCTGCGCCATGGTCTGCATGCCGTAGCAGATGCCCAGCACCGGCACACCCAACTCGAACACCGCGTCGGGGGCCTTGTCGTCCACCTCGTACACGCTGGCGTGGCTGCCCGAGAGGATCACGCCCTTGAGCTGGCCGTCGGCGGCGAACTCGCGCACCCATTCGCTGCTCACATCGCAAGGATGCACTTCGCAGTACACATGCGCCTCGCGCACGCGGCGGGCGATGAGCTGGGTGACCTGGGAACCAAAATCGAGAATGAGGATTTTCTGGTGTTGCATGGCGGTCAGTGGACTTCAGAAAAAGAAAAAGGCCGTCAAAACAGACAGCCCGAAGAGCGAAATGCCCCAAACCCAGGGCGCCGCGGAACTGGCTTTGCCAGGCCGCCAGCGCCGCCCCCTGGGGGGTGACGCCGCAGGCGGCGCGGGGGGAGATTCATTCTGCCCGGTAGTTGGGGGCTTCTTTGGTGATCTGCACGTCGTGCACATGGCTCTCGCGAATACCGGCCGAGGTGATCTCGACGAACTCCGCCTTGTGGCGCATGTGTTCAATGCTGGGGCAACCGCAGTAGCCCATGGAGGCCCGCAGGCCACCGGCCATCTGGAAGATGATGGAGACGACCGAGCCCTTGTAGGGCACGCGGCCTTCGATGCCCTCGGGCACCAGTTTGTCGGCGTTCGGGTTCCCGGTGCTGGACTCCTGGAAATAGCGGTCGGCGCTGCCCTGCTGCATGGCACCAATGGAGCCCATGCCGCGGTAGCTCTTGTAGCTGCGGCCCTGGTACAGCACGATCTCGCCCGGCGCTTCTTCGGTGCCGGCGAACATGCCGCCCATCATCACCGTGTTGGCGCCGGCCGCGATGGCCTTGGCGATATCGCCGCTGTAGCGGATGCCGCCGTCGGCGATCATCGGCACGCCCGTGCCCTGGAGGGCGGTCGCCACGTTGTCGATGGCCATGATCTGGGGCACGCCCACACCGGCCACTATGCGGGTGGTGCAGATCGAACCCGGGCCGATGCCGACCTTGACTCCGTCAGCGCCAGCTTCCACCAGCGCCATGGCCGCACCGCCGGTGGCGATGTTGCCGCCGATCACGTCCACCTGCGGGTAGTTCTGCTTGACCCAGCGCACGCGGTCGATCACACCCTTGCTGTGGCCGTGGGCCGTGTCCACCACGATGGCGTCCACACCGGCCTTCACCAGCGCTTCAACGCGTTCTTCGGTGCCTTCACCCACACCCACTGCCGCGCCCACGCGCAGCCTGCCCGACGCATCGCGCGCGGCATTGGGGAAGTTGAGCTGTTTGGTGATGTCCTTCACCGTGATCAGGCCCTTGAGCTCGAAGGCATCGTTGACCAGCAGCAGGCGCTCCAGCTTGTGCTTGTTGAGCAGGGTCTTGGCCTCGGCCGGCGTGGTGCCGTCGGGCATGGTGATCAGGCGCTCACGCGGCGTCATGATCTCGCTGACCGGCAGGTCGTAGCGGGTCTCGAAGCGAAGGTCACGGCCGGTGACGATGCCGACCACACGGCCCGCTTCAACCACCGGGAAGCCGGAAATGCCCAGGTCGTCGGACATCTTCATCACCTGACGGATCGTGGTCTGGGGCGTGATCACCACCGGATCGCGCAGCACGCCCGACTCGTAGCGCTTGACTTTGGCCACGTGGGCGGCCTGCTCCTGCGGCGTGAGGTTTTTGTGGATGATCCCGATGCCGCCTTCCTGGGCGATGGCAATCGCCAGCCGGGCCTCGGTCACGGTGTCCATCGCGGCCGAAACCAGAGGCAGGTTCAGCTTGATGTTGCGGGAAAACTGGGTGGCGAGGGAGGTGTCCTTGGGAAGGACCTGGGAGTAAGCTGGCACCAACAAGACATCGTCGAAGGTGAGCGCTTTGCCGAGTAGGCGCATGGGGTAAAGCTCCAAAAACACTATTGTATCCGGGCGCCCGACCCCACCGGGGAGCGCCGGCGTCTTCCCGCGCAGCCCTGAGCGTGGCAAAAATGCCTCTGCAGCATCAACTCGATCACTGGCGCAGCAGGCCAGACATGCTGCGCGCCGGCTGGGGAAGTAAACTGGTTGGATGGAACACTCAACCTCTTCCCTGTCCGGCGTCCTCAAGTTTGCGCTCACGGCTTTGACGGTTTTGGCTTGCAGCAGCGCGCCCGCGCAATGGCTGTGGATTGATGCCGCCGGCAACAAGGTGTTCAGCGACACCGCCCCGGCACCCGAGGTGCCTGAGAAAAACATTCTGAAGCGGCCGGGCATGCGCAGCGCCCCCGCTGCGGTTGAAGCCGACACCGCAGCCGCTGCGCCCCAGGCGGCCCCACCCTTGAGCCCGCCCAAACCCAGCGGACGGGACGCGGCGCTGGAAGCCAAGAAAAAGCAGGCCGAAGAAGCCGAACTGGCGAAGAAAAAAGCCGAAGCCGAAAAAATCGCCAAGGCGCGGGCAGAAAACTGCGATCGGGCCCAGCGTGCCAAAGCGACGCTGGATTCGGGCGTTCGTGTGGCAACCACCAACGCCAAGGGTGAACGGGAGATCATGGACGACAAGGCCAGGGCTTCCGAAACACAACGGCTCAACGAAATCATCCGCACCGATTGTGGCCCGGCTCCCCAGGCACAGGCCCAGTAAGATTGCCGTGGTGAGTGGACTCGGCCTTCCGGGGACGGGTCAGTAGCCCGCTTTGGAGCCCGGCCTGCGCCGCGCAAACAGCCCGGTACCCCGAGCGCCCTGCCCAACGAATCGTTCCCGGCGCGCGACCTTCGGGTCCACCCGGAGCGCGCGGTACACCTCCACCCGATCGCCCTCCCGGAGTGCCGTGGCCGGCGTGGCTTTGTGCCCCCAGATGCCGAGCGCCAGGGGCTCATTCCGAATATCCGGGAACTGGGGCAGCCAGCCGCTTTGCTCCAAGGCCTGGGCAATGCTGCAGCCGTCGGTCACCTGCAGCGCCAATTGATGCACCGTGCGGGGCGCACTGACGTAGACCAGCGTGATGTTCATGCGCCGTACACCTGGTCGGCGCGCTTGACGAAGGCGTCCACCAGATTGCCCGCGATCTTGTCGAACACAGGACCCACCAGCTTGGCCAGCGTCTGGCTGGAGAAACCGTAGGTGAGGCGAAACGCCACCTTGCAGGCCTTTTCGGTCCCGTCGCCCAGCGGCGTGAAATCCCAGCAACCTTCCAGGTGCGAAAACGGTCCGTCCACCAGCTCCATCAGCACCTGGCGGTCGTCCACATGGGTGTTGCGGGTCGTGAAACTGTGGCGCAGGCCGCTGATGGATATGCCCACTTTGGCCACCATGCCTTCTTCGCCGCGTTCAACCCCTTCACCGTGGTCGCACCAGGGCAAAAACTGCGGATAGTGGTGCACATCGGTCACCAGCGCGAACATCTCGTGGGCGCTGTGCCAGAGCAAAACAGACTTTTGAATCGTTTTCATACAATCAGGCGGGCATTTCAGGCAAGCCGCCAACATTGACATGCCGCCCGGCAGCTTCTTCGCTGCCATTGTATTGGCCAGAAACGGCCGCAACTGACACTCCATGGCCACCAAACCCAGTAAAAGCGCGCCCACCAAGGGCGTCGACAGCCGCATTGCCGACAACAAAAAGGCGCTGTTCAACTACGCGATCGAGGAGCGTTTCGAGGCCGGCATGGTGCTCGAAGGCTGGGAGGTCAAAGCGCTGCGCGAGGGCAAGGTGCAGCTGACCGATGGCTATGTCGTCATCCGCGAAGGCGAGCTGTTCCTGATCGGGTGCCAGATCAATCCGCTCAACACGGCCTCGACCCACGTCAGCCCGGACTCGGTGCGCACCAAAAAACTGCTGCTGCACCGCGACCAGATCAGCCGCCTCATCGGCAAGATCGAACAGAAGGGCTACACCCTGGTGCCGCTCAACCTTCACTGGAAAAATGGCAAGGTGAAGTGTGAAATGGCACTGGCCAAAGGCAAGGCCGAACACGACAAGCGCGACACCATCAAGGAGCGCGAAGGCAAGCGCGAGGTCGAGCGGGCGATGAAGAGCCGCAGCCGCTGAGACCGGGCGGTCGATCAATGGCGTATGCCGATGAACTCAGGAGGAAGGCGCCTTTGAAATACCTGTTCATCCACCAGAACTTCCCTGGCCAGTTCCGTCACCTGGCGCCTGCGCTGGCCGCGCAACCAGGCAACCAGGTCGTGGCGCTGATGGTGCAACCCAAGGGCGAACCGCAGAACTGGCGCGGGGTGCGGGTGCTGCCTTACCCGCTTCAGGGCGCCAACACGCCGGGGCTGCACCCCTGGCTGGTCGATATCGAAACCAAGACGCTGCGGGCCACGGCCTGCTGGCAGGCGGCACGATCGCTGCGCAACCAGGGTTTTGTGCCCGACGTGATCGTGGCGCACCCGGGATGGGGTGAACCGCTGTTCGTGAAGCAGGTCTGGCCCCGGGCCCGGCTGGGTTTGTACGCCGAGTTTTTCTACCAGCTCGACGGCGCCGATGTGGGCTTCGACCCCGAGTTCGAACCGCCCGATCCGCAAGCCGATGCCTGTCGCCTGCAGATGAAGAACCTCAACAACCTGGCCCACCTGGACCTGGCCGACGGGGCACTGAGTCCGACGCACTGGCAGGCCAGCACCTTTCCCCAGGCCTGGCGGGATCGCATCTGCGTGGCGCACGACGGCATTGACACTGACGTGCTGTGCCCCGACCCCGACGTGCGTTTTCCGTTGCCGGGCGGAGCGAGGACGCTGACCCGGGACGACGAGGTGATCACCTATGTGGCGCGGAATCTGGAGCCCTACCGCGGCATTCATGTGCTCATGAGGGCCTTGCCCGCCTTGTTGCGCGAGCGGCCGAATGCGCAGGTGCTGCTGGTGGGCGGCGAAGAGACGGGCTACGGGGCGGCTGCCCCTGCCGGGCGCACCTGGCGCGAGGTGTTCTGCAGCGAAGTGAAAGACCAGATCCCTGACGCGGACTGGGCCCGGGTGCACTTTCTCGGCAGGCTGGAACGCGAGGCGTTCACCCGGCTGCTGCAGGTGTCGCGGGTGCATGTGTACCTGAGTTACCCTTTTGTGCTGAGCTGGAGCCTGTTGGAGGCCATGAGCGTGGGCGCTGCGATCGTGGCCAGCGACACCGCGCCGGTGCGCGAGGTGATCGCGCCAGGTGAAACCGGGCAACTGGTTGATTTTTTCGATGGAACGGGGCTGGTTCGATCCATTGGCTCGCTGCTGGACGATGCCGCCGAACGCCTGCGGCTGGGAACCGCCGCGCGCGCCTTCGCGCGATCCCACTACGATCTCAGCCGCGTGTGCCTGCCACAACAGCTGGCCTGGGTGCACAGCCTGTCCACCGGGCTCTGACGATTCGACCGGGCGGCCGGCCGCGTCCGAGTCATGCCTCCGATCAGCTCAGTGACCGCAGCGGATGTGCGTGCGCAGGCCAGGGGCTGACGAAGAACGGCGCAACCATCTCGGGCGTCACCTCGTCAACGCGGGCGGGGTTCCAGCGCGGGCTGTGGTCCTTGTCCACGGCCAGCGCACGGATGCCCTCCACCGTTTCACTCGCCGCGCCGGGACGCAGCTGGAAACAATGGCGCACCATGTCACGCTCCATGCGCAAGGCGTCGGCCAGGCCCATGCGACGGGCCCGGCGCACCTGCTCCAGCACCACGTGCAGCATCAGCGGCGAGCGCTTGTTCAACACCGCCAGTGTCTGTGCCGCCCAGTCGCCAGGGGTCGTGGCCAGCGCTGACACGATCGCCCCCACGCTGTCCAGCGAAAACACCCGGTCGATCTCGGCCAACGGCCAGACCACCCGGGTGAACACCTTTTGTTCGTGGTTGCGGCACCAGCGCTCGACGGCCTGTCCGCTTTCAAACGGCGTCTGGCCCAGCGTCTCCCACAAGCCGGTCAGGCGGCCGCTGTCCATCAAGGCATCGGCCAGGCCCATGCTCATGGCTTCGGTGCCACCCAGCACGTGTCCCGTGAGCCCGAGGTATTCACCCAGGCGACCGGGGCAACGGCTCAGGAAATAGCCACCACCCACGTCGGGGAACAGGCCGATACCGGTTTCGGGCATGGCCAGTTTGCTGCGCTCGGTGACGATGCGCAGGCTGGCGCCCTGGCTGATGCCCATGCCGCCCCCCATGACGATGCCGTCCATGAGGGCGATATAGGGCTTGGGATAGGTGTGGACCAGGTGGTTGAGCGCGTATTCTTCGGTGAAGAAGTCTTCCAGCTCGGGGTTGCCGGCCAGCGCTGCCTGATGGAAAAAACGGATGTCGCCGCCCGCACAGAAGGCCCCGAACGGGCCTTCCTTGCCCCTGCCGCGCACCACCACGGCCAGCACATGGGTGTCGTCGCGCCAGGCGATCAGGGCCGCCGTGATGTCGCGGATCATGCCCAGCGACAGCGCGTTGAGTGCCTTGGGCCGGTTCAGCGTGATGCAGCCGACGCGGCCACGAACCTCGGCCACGACAAGGGATTCTGAAGCAAGCGCGTTGGTCATGTGAGGGATCCTCGGTTCGGTCGGTTCAGGATTCGCGGGCGTCGGCGTTGAGGGTCTGTATGCGCAGCGTGCCAGCTCGCGACCGCCAGCCCAGCAGCTCGTTGATCACCAGGGCGGCGATCACCAGACTGCCCCCGGCGAGCACCTCGGTTCCCGGCACCTCGTTCGCCAGCCACCATGCAAGGACGATGCCGAAAATCACCTCCAGCAGGGCGAGCAGGGACACTTCAGGCGCCTTGAGCACGCGAGCACAAACAACTGAGAGCACGCAGGGAATGGCCAGCTGCACCAGACCCAGCAAGGCCAGCCAGCCGATGTCGGCGCGGGTGGCCGCAAACGGCAGCGCCAGCGCGAGCGTGTAGAGCGCGGACAGCACCGCCCCGAGCAAGACCGACGGCACGAGGTCGATGCGCTCGCCGTGCGACTGGCTGCGCTGTACCACTGTCCAGTTGACGGCAGCGGCCACCGGCACGCACAGCGCGATCAGGGAGCCCAGCAACAGGCCCGATGCGCTGGCCGTCGTGTCAGACATGGCGGTCAGCATCTGGCTCCCATACATATAGGCAATACCCGCACCGGCCGCCACAATGGCCAGCCAGGTGCGCAGCGGCAGACGCTGCCCGATGGCAAAGCGCGCCAGCAAGGCCGTCATCAAAGGGCCCAGCGCCATGATGACGAGAACGTTGGCCACACTGGTGAAGGTCAGCGCGAGCATGAAGGCTGTGAACATCACGCTCCAGCACACGCCGGACACCCAGAACGCACGCGACTCGGGCAACAGACCCCAATGTTGATGGAGGGTGCGGCCGATGACCGAGCGCGCCTGCTCACCCGGAGCCTGAAGGCCTCCCCGGCGGTCGGCCGAACGCCAGACCGGCAGGATGACCAGCAGAGACAACGCCGTGAACGCGCTGCGCCAGAAGGTCACTTCAAAGCGGGCCGCCGATTCGAGCTGGCGCGACACCACGCCGGCGATCGACCACATGAGGGTCACCGCGATCATCATGAACACCGCCTGGGTGTGGCTCAGGCGGCTGAGGGCGCGAAAAGGCATGGGCTGAAACCACAACACGGCGCCAGGCCGTGTTGAAGCGTCATCAGTCGCGGTTGCGCTTGCGGTCGCTTTCCTTCAGGAAGCGCTTGCGCAGACGAACCGACTTGGGCGTGATTTCGACCAGCTCGTCGTCTTCAATGAACTCGACACCGTATTCCAGGTTCAGGTCGATCGGCGGCGTGATCTTGATCGCGTCTTCCTTGCCGGAGACGCGGAAGTTGGTCAGCTGCTTGGTGCGCGTGGCGTTGACCACGAGGTCGTTGTCGCGGCTGTGGATGCCGACGATCATGCCTTCGTACACCGGGTCGCCTGCCTTCACGAACATGCGGCCGCGGTCGTCCAGCTTGCCCAGGGCGTAGGTGAAGATCTCACCATCGTCCATGGAGATCAGCACGCCGTTCTTGCGGCTGGCGATGTCACCCTTGTGCGGCTCGTAGCTGTCGAAGATGTTGGAGATCAGGCCGGAACCGCGGGTCAGGTTCAGGAATTCGTTGGTGAAACCGATCAGGCCACGAGCCGGGATGCGGTATTCGAGTCGCACTCGGCCACGGCCGTCCGGCTCCATGTTGACCAGCTCGCCCTTGCGTTCGCCCAAGGCCTGCATCACGCCACCCTGGTGCTGCTCTTCGATGTCGGCCGTCACCAGCTCGATGGGCTCATGTCGCACACCATCCACATCACGGAACACCACGCGTGGCTTGGACACAGCCAGCTCGTAGCCTTCACGGCGCATGTTCTCCAGCAGGATGGTCAGGTGCAATTCACCGCGGCCCATCACTTCAAAGATGCCGTCTTCGCTGGTTTCGCTGACGCGCAACGCCACGTTGGACTGAAGTTCCTTTTGCAGACGGTCCCAGATCTGGCGGCTGGTCACGAACTTGCCTTCGCGGCCGGCCAGAGGGCTGGTGTTCACGCAGAAGTTCATGGTCAGGGTCGGTTCGTCGACCTTGAGCATGGGCAGGGGTGCGGGGGTGAGGGGGTCGGTCACGGTCACGCCGATGCCGATGTCGGCAATGCCGTTGATCAGCACGATCTCGCCCGGGCCGGCTTCGGTGGCTTGCACGCGGTCCAGACCCTGGAAGGTCAGCACCTGGTTGATGCGGCCCTTGATGGTCTTGCCATCAGGGCCTTCCATCACCAGCACGTCCATGTTGGGCTTGATCGTGCCCTGGCTGATGCGGCCGACGCCGATACGGCCGACGAAGGTCGAGAAGTCCAGCGCGGAAATCTGCAGCTGCAGCGGCGCGGTCGGATCCCCTTCCTGGGCGGGCACGTGCTTGAGCACGGTTTCGAACAGGGCCGACATGTCGGGGCCCCACTGCTCACCGGGCGCGCCCTCTTCCAGCGAAGACCAGCCGTTGATGCCGGAGGCGTAGACCACCGGGAAGTCCAGCTGTTCGTCGTTGGCACCGAGCTTGTCGAACAGGTCGAAGGCGGCGTTGACCACCTTGTCGGGATTCGCACCGGGCTTGTCCACCTTGTTGACCACCACGATGGGCTTCAGACCCAGGGCCAGCGCCTTCTTGGTCACGAAGCGGGTCTGCGGCATCGGGCCTTCCTGGGCGTCGATCAGCAACACCACGCCGTCCACCATGGACAGGGCGCGCTCGACCTCACCGCCGAAGTCCGCGTGGCCGGGGGTGTCAACGATGTTGATGTGCGTGCCCTGCCAGCTCACGGCGCAGTTTTTGGCCAAGATGGTGATGCCACGCTCTTTTTCGATGGCGTTGTTGTCCATGACCGTGTCCACGACTTTTTCGTGTTCGGCGAAGGTGCCCGACTGGCGCAGCAGCTGGTCGACCATGGTTGTTTTGCCGTGGTCGACGTGGGCGATGATGGCGATGTTGCGGATCTGTTTGCTCATGTTGCGGTTTCCAGGATTTGCTGTATTTCAATGGGGCTCAGCAGCCGCCCCGGGATGAGTTCGCCGCCCTCGGTGTGGCCGCTGCCGAGCAGCACCGCCAAGGGGTTTGAGGTGTTGGTGGAGGTCGTCGGCGCCGGGCCGAACACCACCACCTGGTTCTGGTCAGGCCATTCGCCTCGCCGGCGCACACCACTGAGGTAGCGCCCAGCATTGTCGGCGTCCAGCGTGACCGGCACATGTCCTTCAAGCAAGACCTGGACCGGCGCCAGGTGCGCCAGCCGCTGGTCTTCCGTTTCCGAGGCCAGGGCATCCAGGGTGATGCACTGTGTGGCATCAAAAGGCCCGGTGGCGGTGCGGCGCAGCATGGTCAGATGCCCGCCACAGCCCAGCGCTTCGCCAATGTCTTCGCCCAGGGTGCGGATGTAGGTGCCCTTGCTGCAGCGCACGCGCAGTTGCAGGCTGGGCGCGTCGCCGTCCAGTTGCATGTCCAGCAGGTCCAGATCGTGAATCACCACCTGGCGCGCCTCGCGCTCGACCGTCTGGCCGTCTCGGGCGTATTCGTACAGTGGTTTCCCGTCTTTCTTCAGCGCACTGTGCATGGGTGGCACCTGCGCAATCGGGCCCATGAAGCGGTCGAGCACCTCGACCACCTGACCCGCGGTACAGGTCACAGGCCGGGTTTCGATCACGTCACCTTCGGCGTCACCTGTGCTGGTCTTCAGTCCCAGGCGCACGGTGGTTTCGTAGGTCTTGTCCGCGTCGAGGTGCAACTGGCTGAACTTGGTGGCAGCACCAAAACACAGGGGCAACACACCCGTGGCCAGTGGATCGAGTGTGCCGGTGTGGCCGGCTTTTTCCGCGCGCAGCAACCACTTGGCCTTCTGCAAGGCCTGGTTGCTGGAGAGACCCAGCGGTTTGTCTAACAACAGCACCCCATGCACAGGGCGCCGTTGCACCCTGGTGCTTTGGCGCTTCATGGTCATTCCTCGTCTTTGGAACGCGACGCCACCGCCTTGGAGATCAAGGCGTTCATGTCTGACGCGCGCTCGGTGGTGCGGTCAAAGATGAAGTGCAGAGTGGGCACGGTGTGGATGTGCAGCCGCTTGAAAAGCCCGCTGCGCAGGAAACCGGCAGCCGCGTTCAGGCCCTGCTGGGTTTCCTCGGGGTCGCCGGTCAACAGGCTGAAGAACACCTTGGCGTGCGCGTAGTCGGGCGTGACCTCGACCGCGTTGATCGTGATCATGCCCACCCGGCGGTCCTTCAGCTCGCGCGCGATCAGCTCGGCCAGATCGCGCTGGATCTGGTCGGCCACGCGGAAACCGCGGTTGGGAGTGGAAGACTTCTTGACAGCCATACAGTGTTCGAAACGTGCCCGATCAGAGGGTACGCGCCACTTCCTTGATCTCAAAGAACTCGAGCTGATCGCCCTCTTTGATGTCGTTGTAATTCTTGAGCTTGATACCGCACTCGAAGCCTTCCTTGACTTCGCGCACATCGTCTTTCAGGCGCTTCAAGGTGTCGATCTCGCCGGTGTAGACCACCACGTTTTCGCGCAGCAGACGGAAGTGTGCGTTGCGGGTGACCTGGCCCGAAGTAACCATACAACCCGCCACGGTACCGATCTTGGACGCCACAAACACGGTGCGGATCTCGGCCGAACCGATGATCTCTTCGCGCTTCTCGGGCGCCAGCATGCCGGACATCGCCGCTTTCAACTCATCGACGGCGTCGTAGATGATGTTGTAGTAGCGCAGATCCACGTCGTTGCCTTCGGCCAGCTTGCGCGCGCCCACATCGGCTCGCACGTTGAAGCCGATGATCACGGCCTTGGACGCGATGGCCAGGTTGACGTCGGACTCGCTGATGCCGCCCACGCCGGAGAACACCAGCTGCACCTTGACCTCGTCGGTCGACAGCTTGAGCAGCGAAGCGCCCAGGGCTTCCTGGGAACCCTGCACATCGGCCTTGACGATGATGGGCAAGACCTTGACCTCGCCCGCCGACATGTCGGTGAACATGTTCTCCAGCTTGGCGGCCTGTTGCCGGGCCAGCTTGGTGTTGCGGAACTTGCCGGCACGGTAGGTCGCGATTTCGCGCGCACGGCGCTCGTCGGTCATCACCATGAAGTCGTCACCGGCCTGCGGAACTTCCGACAGACCCTGGATTTCCACCGGAATGGAAGGACCAGCGGACTTGATGGTCTTGCCGTTCTCGTCCAGCATGGCGCGCACGCGGCCCGAGGTCTGACCCACGAGGATCACGTCGCCGGTCTTGAGCGTACCGCTCTGAACCAGCACCGTGGCCACGGCGCCGCGGCCTTTGTCCAGGCGCGCTTCAATTACCAGGCCCTTGGCCATTGCATCGACCGGCGCCTTGAGTTCCAGCACTTCGGCCTGCAGCAGCACCTGCTCGAGCAAAGCGTCCACGCCCTCGCCGGTCTTGGCCGACACGTTCACAAAGGGCACGTCGCCGCCAAACTCCTCGGGCACAACTTCTTCGGCCACCAGCTCGGAACGCACCTTTTCCAGGTTGACACCGGGTTTGTCGATCTTGGTGAGGGCGACCACCATGGGGACGCCTGCCGCTTTCGCGTGCTTGATGGCTTCCTTGGTCTGAGGCATGACGCCGTCATCGGCTGCACACACCAGGATCACGATGTCGGTCGCCTGCGCACCACGTGCCCGCATGGCGGTGAACGCCTCGTGACCCGGGGTATCGAGGAACGAGATCACGCCGCGCGGGGTTTCCACGTGGTAAGCACCAATGTGCTGCGTGATGCCGCCCGCTTCGCCCGCCGCCACCTTGGCGCGACGGATGTAGTCCAGCAACGACGTCTTGCCGTGGTCCACGTGGCCCATCACGGTCACGACCGGCGCACGCGGCAGCAGCTCGGCTTCCAGTTGTGCGGAGTCTTCGTCCGTGAAGGCTTCCGGGTCGTCCAGTGCGGCAATGATGGCCTTGTGACCCAGTTCTTCCACCAGAATCATGGCGGTGTCTTGGTCCAGCGGCTGGTTGATGGTGACCATCTGGCCCAGCTTCATCAACTGCTTGATGACCTCGGACGACTTCAGGCTCATCTTGTGCGCCAGTTCGGCGACCGTGATGGTCTCCGGCACGTGCACCTCGATGACCTTGAATTCGGTCGGCGCCACGAAACTGCTCTGGCCGGTGTCACGGCTGTCGCGGTCGTTGCGACGGCCACCACCACGCGGACCACCGCGCCAGTTGGAACGCCCGGCACTGGTGTCGCCGCGGGTCTTGATTTCCTTCTTCTTGGCCGCGTCGTCTTTCCATGTGGAAGACAGGTTTTCAGACTTGACTTCTTTCTTGCCCGCCGCACCCGCGACAGCCGCCACAGCGGCAGTCGTTCCCGCGGGTTTGGCACCGGGTGTGCCAGCAGGTTTGTGCAACGTGCCCTTGATGGCCTTGGGATCCGGCGTGGGCTCAGGCTTCTTGGCCACCATCGTCTTGGCCGGTGCAGCCATCATGGCGCGGATGTTGGCGGCTTCGGCTTCCGCCTTGCGGCGACGCTCGATCAGGTCCTGGGCGCGCAGGTCGTCGGCCTTCTGGACCTCGGCCTTCTTGTCGGCCAGCACACGGGCGGCAGATTCGCGCTCCAGCGAGGCGGCCTGGGCTTTTTCGTGCTCGACGATGCGGGCTGCGGCGCTGCCAGCGGCATCGACGGGGGTCGCTGCGGGTTGAACGGCTTCGCGTTCGGCGCGCGCCGCGGCCTCGGCCGCTTCGGCAGCCACCCGATCCTGTTCGGCTTTGGCCGCGCGGGCTTCTTCGGCTTCGCGCTGCTGGCGTTTCTGCAACAGCTCTTCTTCCTGGCGACGCAGCAGCTCGGCCTGGTGGCGTGCATCTTCTTCACGACGGGCCAATTCAGCCTCATCGATGACGGGGACTGCAGGCGCCTGTGGCTCGGGCACGACTTCCGGTGCAATCACATCGTCGTCGCGCTTCACGAAGGTGCGCTTCTTGCGCACCTCGACCTGGATCGTGCGGGCACGACCGGTGGCGTCGGCCTGCTTGATTTCGCTGGTCGATTTCTTGACCAGCGTGATCTTCTTGCGTTCACCGCCCGCGGTGCCATGGCTGGCCTTGAGGTGGCCCAACAGCTTCTGCTTGTCGGACTCGGTGACCGGGTCGGTTCCCGCATTTTTGGGCACCCCGGCCGCGGAGAGTTGCTCCAGCAGCGATGAGGTGGTCTTGTTCAGCTCGGCAGCCATTTCGGCGACAGTGGTACTGGTCATAGGTGTTTTTTCTCCGCTCTGGCCTGCTCGGTTCAGTTGGAAGCAGGCGTTTCGTCACTGTTGAACCAGTGAGCGCGGGCCAACATGATCATCGCCGTGGCCTCTTCAGGCGTCTGGCCGGTCAGGTCGGTCAATTCGTCGGTGGCCAGGTCGGCCAGTTCGTCACGGGTGTGCACGCCGCCATCGGCCAGCTTGGCCACCAGCTCGGGGGTCATGCCTTCGAGGTCGCGCAGATCCTGCGAGACTTCTTCGACACCTTCTTCGCGGGCGATTTCCATGGTCAGCAAGGCATCCTTGGCTCGGGTGCGCAGTTCGTTCACGGTGTCTTCGTCGAACGATTCGATCTCCAGCATTTCCTGCAGCGGCACATAGGCCACTTCTTCGAGGCTGGTGAAACCCTCCTCAATCAGGATGTCGGCGATTTCCTGGTCCACGTCCAGCTTGGCCATGAAGATCTTGCGGATGCCGTCGGCTTCTTCGGCCTGCTTCTGCGCCGACTCGTCGGCGGTCATGATGTTGATGCGCCAGCCGGTCAGCTCGGAGGCCAGACGCACGTTCTGTCCACCGCGGCCGATGGCGATGGCGAGGTTTTCCTCGTCCACCACCACGTCCATGGCGTGACGCTCTTCGTCCACAACGATGGAAACCACGTTGGCCGGCGCCAGGGCGCCGATGACGAACTGGGCCGGGTCCTCGGACCACAGCACGATGTCCACACGCTCGCCGGCGAGTTCGTTGGTCACACCGTTGACACGCGAACCGCGCACGCCGACACAGGTACCGATGGGGTCGATGCGTTTGTCGTGCGATTGCACGGCGATCTTGGCGCGCGAACCGGGATCGCGGGCGCAGGTCTTGATCTCCAGCAGGCCCTGTTCGATTTCGGGCACTTCCTGGCGGAAGAGTTCGATCATGAACGACGGTGCCGAACGCGACAGCAGGATGGGTGCGCCGCGCAGCGTCAGGTCCACATCCATGATCATGGCGCGCACACGGTCACCGGTCCGGAAGTTTTCCTTCGGGATCATCTCGCTGCGCTTCAAACGGCCTTCGACACGACCGCTTTCGATGATGAGATCGCCCTTGTCCATACGCTTGACGGTACCGACGAAAATCTTGTCGCCACGCGACATGAAGTCGTTGAGCAGCATCTCGCGCTCGGCGTCGCGAATCTTCTGCAGGATCACCTGCTTGGCGGCCATGGCGCCGATGCGGCCGATGGGCACGCTTTCAACCGGTTTCTCGATGAAGTCGCCTTCTTCGATGTCGGGAATTTCATCGCGCGCATCGGACAGCAGCTCTTCGGCATCGGGATTTTGCAGACCCGCTTCGTCGGGCACGACAAGCCAGCGGCGGAAGGTCTCGTAAGAACCATCGTCCGGACTCATGGCAACGCGGATGTCCACGTCGCCCTTGTAGAGTTTTTTGGTGGCCGAGGCCAGCGCCAGTTCCACAGCGCTCAGCACAATGTCACGTTCGACATTTTTCTCGCGCGAGATGGCATCGATCAGCATCAACATTTCGCGGTTCATATCACTCGCCCACCTTTCCGAAGCTCTTTTCCAGAGTCACAAACAATTTTTTGCATGAATGGATCGCACAACAACTTCAAACCGGATCCGATCCGTCTGAAGCCGCCTGACGACCCTTGAAATTCACAATGGGCGCCAACCGGGCCTGCTGGACATCGTCCAGAACAAAACCCAGCGCCTGCAGCGGCGGCGGCACACGTTTCTTGCTCACGCGCTGCCCCGGCTTGGGTTCGGGCGCATCGCTCCAGACCAATTGCCAAGACACCCCATCAGCGGCCCGCTCCAGCGTGCCGCGAAACTTTTTACGACTGGCCGAAATACCCGAATCCGTGGCGCCGATCGGCGCCTTCAGCGTGAGGTCAACCACGTGACCCTCAAAACGGATGTAATCCACTTCGTGACGGAGCGGACGGTCAATGCCCGGCGAACCCACTTCCAGCCGGCGGTACTCAAGACCTTCAACTTCCAGCAGATAGTGCAGCTGGCGAGTCACCTTCTCGCAATCTTCCACCGTCACGAACTGGGGCACCGGTGCGGGCTGGCCCGCTTCTGGCGGTTGCCAGGGCAGATCGATCGTGACACGCAACAAACCACCGGCGGAACGCTCCAGATCCACCAGGTCAAAACCCAGTCCAGTGACGGTTTGCGTGACGGTTTCTTGCCAGGCCATTGGTGCGGTATCTGCCTTGTTCGGTGTTGGTTGGAAAAGCGTTCGGCCAAAAAAAATGGGCCGGTAGTAACCCGCCCATTTGGTCGTGAAGCTCGTATTGTAACCTGTCTGAGACCCCTATTGCAATATCCGAGCCACCGACGCCATCAAATACCCAACACCCATTGAATGATGTTTTTGGCGACGAAACCCAGCATGCCCAGCGAGAGCACCAGAAACAGGATGAAGGAGCCGAATTTGCCCGCCTTGGACTCCAGCGCGAGGTTGAAAACGATGAAAAGCATGTAGAGGATGAACGCGCCGACGCCAAAGGTCAGCCCGAACTGGGCGATCTGGCCCTCGGTATAGCCGAAAAGGGTGGTTTCCATGAAAAGGTGCCGCGTTGCGGCTCAGGCGGCTGGCGCCGTGGGGCTAGAAATAGAAGTTTCGGGGCAGAGATCGCGGTAGGCGTGCCAGCTGGCATGGGCCACCAGGGGGATGACCACGATCAGGCCCAGCAAGGCGGTGATCAGGCCCATGCCGAAGAGCATGCCGATCAGCACCGCCCACCAGACCAGCGGCCCGGGATGATCGGCCACGGCGCGCCAGCTCGCGGTCACCGCCATGCTGACGGGCACGCTCTTGTCCACCAGCATCGGAATGGCGACCACGCTGGAGGCGAAAACGGGCGCTGCGAGCAGCGAACCCATCAGGAGCCAGACTTCAAACAGCCCCGGCTCCCTTACCAGCACCACGTGTTTCAGAAAATCCACCGGCTTGTTGATCGGCACTTCAGACCACAGGGTGATCAGGCCGGCCGAGGTCAAGACCCAGCCCGTGCCCGCCAGCCCCAGCAACAGGCCAAAGCGCACCAGGCGCCCGTCAAACGAACGCCAGAGCACCAGCACGTCGCCCAGACCCGCCATGCGCCCGGCGGCCCGTTCGCGGCTGACGTGGTACAGGCCGGTCGCCAGCACCGGGGCGACGATCAGGAAACCGGAAAAAGCGCCCGCGAGCAGCCAGAACTTTTCGCGCGCTGCCCACATCAGCAACCAGCCGAACAGGGTGATCAACGCACCGTGGACCAGACCGGGCACAGGGTTGGCCCGCAGATCGTCCCAGCCTTTTTCGATCCAGCGGACAGGCGAGATCATGTCCACGGGCACGGCGGCGTTTGGGGAAGGCGCTGGCGGTAGGGTCTGGGTCATGGAGGTGGAATGGGTTCGCGCTCAGACGCGCCACGGCGGCCTGGGACGGCGGGTGATGTTAATTCATACCCGGCCCGCAGCTCAGGCGGCCGCCCTTACCAGGGCCTGGGTGTAGGGATGCTGCGGGTGCTGCAGCACCCGGTCGACGTGACCCCGCTCCAGCAGGGCGCCGTCTTTCATCACCACGACCTCGTGCGCCATGGCGGCGATGACGTCAACATCGTGCGTGATCAGCAGGTAGCTCAGGCCGCGCTCGCGCTGCAGGCGCTGCAGCAAGGCGAGCACCTGTTTCTGCACGGTCACGTCCAGCGCGCTGGTGGGCTCATCGAGCACGAGCAGTTGAGGCCCCACGATGAGTGCGCGAGCGATCGCCAGGCGCTGGCGCTGGCCGCCGGAAAACTCATGCGGGTAGCGCTGCAGCCAGTCGCCGCCATGGCGGGGGTCGTCCACCAGCCCGACATCGGCGAGCGCAACCACCACGCGCTCCCGGCGCTGGGCGGCGGACAGTCCGGGTTCGTGGACCAACAGGCCTTCGCCCACGATCTGCTCCACCGTCATGCGCGGCGACAACGAAGAAAACGGGTCCTGAAAGACGACCTGGATGCGCTGGCGCAGGGCGCGGCTCTGGCCCGAATTCTGGGCTTCGTTCCAGTCGGTCCCGGTCACCCGCAGCCTGCCCCCGTGCGGCAACAAGCCCAGCGCGGCCAGCGCGAGCGTGGACTTGCCGGAGCCCGACTCGCCGATCACGCCCAGCGTGCGCCCGGGAGGAATGTCGAGATCAGCGCCCTGCACCGCCACGAACTCGCCCTTCTTGAACCAGCCGCGCAGACCCGGTAGCGGCACCGGGTAGCTCACGCGCAGGCCACGCGCCTGCAGCACCGGCTCACCCGCCTCAGCCGGCGCTTCCACCACGTCACGCCCGGGTTTGCTGGCCAGCAGCATGCGGGTGTAGGCGTGCTGCGGCGAGGCGAACACTTCCGCCACACCGCCCTGCTCCACCAGATGACCGCGTTCCATCACCGCCACGCGGTCGGCGAAACGCCGCACCAGGTTCAGGTCGTGCGTGATCAGCAACACCGCCATACCGTGCTGGCGCTGCAGATCGGCCAGCAGGTCGAGGATCTGGCCGCGCAGGCTCACGTCCAGCGCGGTGGTGGGCTCGTCGGCCAGCAGCAGCTTGGGGTTGCTGGCCAGCGCCATGGCGATCATGGCGCGCTGGCGCTGGCCCCCGCTGAGCTGGTGCGGGTAGGCGCCCGCGCGGCGGGCCGGTTCTGGAATACCGGTGGAGGCCAGGAGTTCCACGGTGGCGGAGCGGGCCTGGCCCGCCGTCAGCCCTTTTTTCAGTTGCAGCACTTCGGCGATCTGGTCACCCACCGTGTAGAGCGGGTTCAGCGCGGTCATGGGCTCCTGGAAGATGACGGCCACTTCGTCGCCGCGCACGCCGCGCAGCTGGTGTTCGGTCATCTGCAGCAGGTCGCGCCCCGCCAGCAGCGCCGAGCCAGTGACCTCGGCGTTGTGCACCAGGCGCAGCAGCGAGAGCGCCGAGACCGTCTTGCCCGAGCCGGACTCGCCCACCAGGGCCAGCTTTTCGCCCGCGGCGATCGAAAAATCGATGCCATGCACCACCGGCTGGCCGTTGAAGGCCACCTGCAGGTTCTGAACCTGGAGCAGCGGCGCCGTCATTTTTCAGCCTTCCGCGGGTCGAGCGCGTCGCGCAAGGCGTCGCCCATGAAGGTGAGCAGCAGCAGCGTGATCACCAGCACAGCGAAGGTGGACATGGAAATCCACCAGGCGTCGATGTTGTTCTTGCCCTGGCTGAGCAGTTCGCCGAGCGACGGCGTGCCGGGCGGCACGCCCAGACCGAGGAAGTCCAGCGAGGTCAGCGCCAGGATGGCCGCGCTCATGCGGAACGGCAGGAAGGTGACCACCGGCGTGAGGCTGTTGGGCAGCACATGGCGCCAGATGATCTGCGCGTTCGACAGGCCCAGCGCGCGCGCAGCGCGCACATAGTCCAGCTGCCGGTTGCGCAGGAACTCGGCACGCACGTAGTCGGACAGACCCATCCAGCCGAAGAGGCTGAGCAGGATCAGCAGCAGGCTGATGCTGGGCGCGAACACGGCAGAGAAGATGATGAGCAGGTAGAGCTCGGGCATCGAACCCCAGATCTCGATGAAGCGCTGGAAGACCAGATCGGTCTTGCCACCGAAAAAACCCTGGATGGCGCCGGTGATCACGCCGAGGACGACGCCGATGAAGGTGAGCGCGAGCGCAAACAGCACGCTGACCCGGAAGCCGTAGATCAGCTGGGCCAGCAGATCGCGGCCCCGGTCGTCGGTGCCTAGCCAGTTGTCCAGTGTGGGCGCCGAAGGATTGGGCTCTTTCGCGAAGTAGTTGAGCGTCTTCGGGCCATAGGGGTTGGGTGCATAGACCGCCCAGTTGTTTCCGCGGGTCAGCTGCTCACGGATGAACGGGTCGAGGTAATCGGTGGTGGTTTCAAAGTCGCCGCCGAACGTGGTTTCCGGGTAGTCCTGCACCATGGGGAAATAGGTGTTGCCCTCGTAGCGCACGATCAGCGGCCGATCGTTGGACAGCAGCTCGGCAAACAGGCTCGCGACCACCAGCACGCAGAAAATCACCAGGCTCCAGTAACCCAGGCGGTTGCGCTTGAAGCGCTGCCAGGCGCGGCGGGACGGAGAGAGCGAAGCAGCGGCCATCAATCGAACTTCACCCTGGGATCGACCCAGAGATAACAAAGGTCCGACACCAGCTTGGTCACCAGCCCGATCAGCGTGAAAAGGAACAAGGTGCCCAGCACGACGGGGTAGTCGCGCCGGATCACGCTTTCATAGCTCAGCAGGCCCAGGCCATCGAGCGAGAACAGCGTTTCGATGAGCAGCGAGCCTGCAAAAAAAGCACCGATGAAGGCCGATGGAAAGCCGGTGACGATGGGGATCAGCGCGTTGCGGAACACGTGTTTCCACAGCACCTGGCGCTCGCTCAGACCCTTGGCGCGCGCCGTCATCACGTACTGCTTGCGGATTTCTTCCAGGAACGCGTTCTTCGTGAGCATCGCCGTGACCGCAAAACTCCCGAGCACCATCGCCGTCAGCGGGAGGGTGATGTGCCAGAGGTAGTCCAGGATGCGCGCGCCCCAGCTCAGTTCGTCCCAGTTCGATGAGGTGAGTCCGCGCAGCGGAAACCACTGCAGCTGTCCGCCAAAGATCACCAGCAGCGCCACGCCCAGCACGAAGCCGGGGATGGCATAACCGACCAGCACCAGCAGCGTGGTCACCAGATCAAAACGGGAGCCGGCGCGAACCGCCTTGGCCACACCCAGCGGCACGGCCACGAGGTAGCTGATGAAAAAGGTCCACATGCCGAGACTGATGGACACCGGCAGCTTCTCGACGATGAGTTCGGACACCGCCTTGTTCTGGAAAAAACTGGTGCCCAGGTCGAAACGCGCGAACTGCCCGAGCATCTGGAAAAAACGCTCGTGGGCCGGCTTGTCAAAGCCGTACAGCGCCTTGATCTGCTCCAGCCGCTGCGGATCGACGCCCTGAGCACCGCGGTAAACCGAACCGCCCTCCGCACCACCGCCCTGCCCCGTGCGCGCCTCGGCCAGGTACTGGTCCACCGGCCCGCCCGGCACGAACTGGATCACGACAAAGGTCAGCAGCAAGACCCCGAACAGCGTCGGGATCATGAGCAGGAGGCGTTTGAGGATGTAGACCCACATGGTCAGTTTGTACCTGATCTCTTCGGGCAAGCGATGGCGGTGGTCACTGCTTGCTCCACCACGTGTCAATGGCCCATGCTTCGCCAGCCGCGTAAGGCGGCATCTTCGTCGGACGGTCCAGCCGCCAGGCGTTGTAGACCATGCGGTGGGTGGTCGCCGACCACTGCGGGATCAGGTAGTGGCTGTGGCTGATGACGCGGTCCAGCGCCCGGCAGGCTGCCAGGAAGTCGGGCTTGATGCGCGCATTGACCATACGGGCCAGCAGCGCATCCACCGCGGGGCTGCTGACGCCCGCGAAGTTGCCCGAGTCCTCGGTCTTGGCCGCCTGGCTGCCGAACAGGTCGGCGTATTCGGCGCCGGGGTTGGGCGTGCCGCCGTAGGCGATGGAAATGATGTCGAAGTCGAAGCCGCGCAGGCGCTGCTGGTACAGCGCGAAGTCCACCGGCCGGAACTTCAGTTCGATGCCCAGCTTTTCCAGATTGCGCGCCCACGGTGTGACGACCCTCGCCCCGGTTTCGGCACTGTCCAGGTATTCCAGCACCATGGCTAGTCCCTGGGCGTTGCGCAGTTGCCCGCCCTGCACCGTCCAGCCCGCCTCGCGCAACAGCGCCTGGGCCTTGCGCAAGTTGCCGCGCAGGGAGTCCTGGCCGTCGGTGCGCGGCGGTGCGTACATGGGGCCAAAGGCCGCGGCAGGCAACTGGCTGCGCCAGGGCTGCATCAGCGCCAGCTCGTCGGGGCCGGGCCCGTTCGTGGGTGAACAATCGGTGTTGCCGAACAGGCCCCGCACCCGCTGGTAGCCGCCGTAAAACATCTGGCGGTTCATCCACTCGTAGTCCATCGCCAGCCCCAGCGCCTCGCGCACCCGGATGTCGTCCAGCGGTTTGCGACGGGTGTTGAGCACATAGCTCTGGAAACCCATGGGCAGGCGGTGGCTGAACTCGGCCTTGACCAGCTCGCCGGTGTTGAAGCGTTTGCCGTTGACGCGGCGCGCCCAGTCACCGGCCGAAAAGAAGCGCATCAGGTCGAATTCGCCGGCCTTCAGTGCCTCCAGGCGCGCGGTGCTGTCCTTGTAGATCTTGACCGTGATGCGGTCGAAATTGGCGGTGCCCCGGCGCACCGGCAGGTCGCGGGCCCAGTAGGCCGGATCGCGCACGTAGGTGATGTCCTTGCCGAACTGCACGGGGCCGATCTTGTAGGGCCCGCTGCCAATGGGAAAGTCCATCACGACCTGGTCAAAGCTCTTGCGCTGTCCGGTCTTGGGATCCACCGCATCGCCCCAGGCGCGGCTGAACACGGGCAGGCCGCCCACCGTCAACGGCATTTCGCGGTTGGGCTTCTTGAAGCGGTAGCGCACCGTGCGCTCGTCGATCACGTCCAGTCCCGCCACGTCTTCCAGGATGGTCTTGTAGGCGGGCGAGGTGTGCGGCCCCATCAGGGTGTCAAAACTGTGTTTCACGTCAGCGGCCAGCACCGGCTGGCCATTGTGGAAGCGCGCCTGGCGCCGCAGCCGGAAGGTGACCGACAGGCCGTCGCTCGCGGCGTCCACGTCTTCGGCCAGCAGCCCGTAGCCGGCACCCGTTTCGTCCAGCGCCCCGGTGAGCAGCGAGTCGAACATCAGGTCAGACAGGTAGGCCGGTGCACTGCCACGCAGGGTGAACGGGTTGTATTTGTCGAAGGTGGAAACGCGCAGGTTGCTCACCAGCCGCAACTCGCCCCCTTTGGGCGCAGCAGGGTTCACATAGGCAAAATTCTCAAACCCCGGCGGGTACCGGAGTTCACCCCAGAGGGCATAACCATGCGCCGACCAAACCGGGGATGCAGACAGCGCCAGCACGGCCACCGAACACAGACCAGCCAGGCGTGAACGGAGTCGGTGAAGCGGTGGGTGCATGCGACAATTCTGCTGGAAATTTTATCGGAGGTCGCGACATGGGTTTTCTGACCGGCAAAAAATTGCTGATCACGGGGGTGTTGTCCAACCGATCCATCGCCTATGGCATCGCCAGTGCCTGCCACCAGCAGGGCGCCGAACTCGCTTTCAGCTATGTGGGGGAACGCTTCAAGGACCGCATCACCGAGTTTGCGGCCGAGTTCGGCTCGACGCTGATCTTCGACTGCGATGTCAGCGACGACGACCAGATTCACCAGATGTTTGCCGGTCTGTCGAAAACCTGGCCGAAGTTTGATGGCTTCGTGCACAGCATCGGCTTTGCGCCACGCGATGCGATTGCCGGTGACTTTCTGGATGGCCTGTCGCGCGAGGCCTTCCGCGTTGCCCACGACATCAGCGCCTACAGTTTCCCCGCCATGGCCAAGGCGGCCCTGCCCTACCTCAACGACCGCGCCGCCCTGCTCACGCTGAGCTACCTCGGTGCGCTGCGCATCATTCCCCACTACAACACCATGGGCCTGGCCAAGGCCAGCCTGGAAGCTTCGGTGCGCTACCTGGCCGAGTCGCTGGGTCCGCGCGGCATGCGCGTCAACGGCATCAGCGCCGGACCGATCAAGACGCTGGCCGCCAGCGGCATCAAGGACTTCGGCAAGCTGCTGGGCATGGTGGCTGCCGCATCCCCCCTGCGCCGCAACATCACGATCGAAGACGTGGGCAACGTGGCGGCGTTCCTGCTGTCCGATCTGGCTTCGGGTGTGACCGCCGAGATCACCTATGTGGACGGGGGCTTCAGCCAGACGGGGGGCGCCAGTCGCGACAGCGAACCGGCAGGTTCCTGACCGTGCAAGCGTCCGGCCAGCCTCTCGTTAGCCGGCGGGCATGGATGCTGGCGGCGCTCGGACTGCTGGCGTTCGGCGGCGCCGAGGCCGCCGCCCCCAACAACACCCCGGCCCTGATGCTGGCCAACGTCTACCGCCCGGGCATCGACCTGGGTGCCTACTGGCTCAGCGAAAAGTACGACGGTGTGCGCGGTTTCTGGGATGGCCGGCGCTTGTTGACCCGCGGCGGAACCGAGATCCAGGCACCGGCCTGGTTCACCCAGGGCTGGCCCGACGAACCCATGGACGGTGAACTCTGGGCCGGTCGTGGCCGGTTTGAAGAAACCGTCTCCACGGTGCGCCAGCAAACGCCCGACGACGCGGCCTGGCGACGCATCCGTTTCATGGTGTTTGATCTGCCGGCGCACGCAGGCGTTTTCCGTGAGCGCATTGAGGCCTACCGGTTGCTGGTGCGAGGCATGGGCCAGCCTTGGGTGATGGCCGTGCCGCAGGAACGGGTGTCCAGCCACGAGGCGCTGGGCCATCGGCTGGACCAGATGGTGCGCTCGGGCGGCGAAGGCTTGATGCTGCACCGGGGCGACTCGCTGTACCGCGCCGTGCGCAGCGACGACCTGCTCAAGGTGAAGACCCACGAAGACGCAGAAGCCCAGGTGCTGGGGGCTGTGCCCGGCCAGGGCAAATATGCGGGCGCCATGGGCGCCCTGCTGGTGCAGTCACCGGATGGACGCCGGTTCCGGATCGGGAGTGGCTTCAGCGATGCCCTGCGCCAGCAGCCACCCCAGGTGGGTACCTGGGTGACCTACCGCTACCGGGGCCTGCACGACAGTGGCCTGCCGCGCTTCGCCACCTTTTTGCGCATTCGCAGCGACGCCGACTTGTCGGCACCGGTCGAAACGCAGCCTACCGGCCTGCGCTGAACACGCGCCGCTCAGGCGCTGGCCTGCCGCAGGATGCCGTAGATCTGGTCCTTGAGCAGCAGTTTTTCTTTCTTCAACTGTTCAATCTCGGCCTGCGAACCGGGTTCAATGTGCGCTTCCTTGTTCTTGATCACCTGGTCCAGTTCGTTGTGCTTGTCAAACAGGCGCGTGAAGTGGACGTCATGGCCCTTGAGCTGGGTGATGAGATCGCGGTATTCAGGGAACATCGATAAGCCTCCGAGGGGATGGTGGGCATGCACGGTGCACGTTCCTTTGTGCTTCCCGCCATGAGCGGGTCACCGAAACATCTTACCGTGCAGCCCAAGGATCACCGTATCCGGCGGTCTCAGATACCCACACAGTCGGCAAAGTAGCGAAGCACGCCGTCTGTCCCGCGCTCCTGCACGAGCCCGTGGATGTCGGTCTCGAAGCCGGGGCACTCGCGCGCGAACTCGCGGTTGAACTTGAGGTAGTCCACGATTTTCTTGTTGAACACCTCGCCCGGGATCAGCAGCGGAATGCCCGGCGGGTACGGCGTCACCAGGCTAGTGGTGATGCGGCCTTCCAGATCGTCGATCGGCACGCGTTGTGTGGTGCGGTGGGCGATGTGCGCGAACGCGTCGCTCGGCTTCATGGCCGGCGTGTGGTCGCTCAGGTACATGTCGGTCGTGAGGCGCGCGATGTCGTACTTGGCGTAGAGCGTGTGCACGTGCTGGCAGAGGTCACGCAGGCCCATCTGTTCGTAACGGGGGTGCTTCTGGCAGAACTCCGGCAGGATGCGCCACATGGGCTGGTTCTTGGCGTAGTCGTCCTTGAACTGCTGCAGCGCGGTGAGCAGCGTGTTCCAGCGGCCTTTGGTGATGCCGATGGTGAACATGATGAAAAAGCTGTAGAGGCCGGTCTTCTCGACCACCACACCGTGCTCGGCCAGGAACTTGGTGACGATGGATGCCGGGATGCCGGTGGCGGCGAAGTCGCCGTTCATGTTCAGACCGGGCGTGACGATGGTCGCCTTGATCGGGTCCAGCATGTTGAAGCCCGGCGCCATGTCGCCAAAGCCGTGCCAGGCCTCTTCGCCATCAGAGGGCTGCACGCCATCGGCGTCGGTGCGCTTGAGCACCCAGTCGCTGGCGCGGCCGATGCCCTCTTCCACCAGGTTGTCGGGTCCCCAGACCTGGAACCACCAGTCGTCTTCACCGAATTCCGCCTCGACCTTGCGCATGGCGCGGCGGAAGTCCAGAGCTTCGGCGATGCTCTCTTCCACCAGTGCGGTGCCGCCGGGCGGCTCCATCATGGCCGCGGCCACATCGCAGCTGGCGATGATGCTGTACTGCGGGCTGGTGCTGGTGTGCATCAGGTAGGCCTCGTTGAAGAGGTGGCGGTCCAGCTTGGTGGTCTGCGAGTCCTGCACCAGCACATGGCTGGCCTGGCTGATGCCAGCCAGCAGCTTGTGGATGGACTGCGTGGCATACACCACCGAATGCTGCGGTCGCGCGCGCTTCTTGCCCATGGCGTGGAAGCTGCCGTAGAACGGGTGGAAGGCCGCATGCGGCAACCAGGCCTCATCGAAGTGCAGGTTGTCCACCCAGCCATCGAGCAGGTTCTTGATGGTCTCGGTGTTGTAGAGCACACCATCGTAGGTGGACTGTGTGAGCGTCAGGATGCGCGGCTTGACGGTGTCGGCATCCACGCCGGCCAGCAATGGGTTGGCGCGGATCTTGGCCTTGATGGCGTCGATCTCGAATTCGCTTTGCGGGATCGGGCCGATGATGCCGTAGTGGTTGCGCGTGGGCTTCAGGAAGACAGGGATCGCGCCCGTCATGATGATGCTGTGCAGGATGGACTTGTGGCAGTTGCGGTCCACCACCACCACGTCGCCCGGCGCCACCGTGTGGTGCCAGACCATCTTGTTGCTGGTGCTGGTGCCGTTGGTGACGAAGTAGCAGTGGTCGGCGTTGAAGATGCGCGCCGCGTTGCGTTCGCTGGCACCGATGGCACCGTTGTGATCCAGCAGCTGACCCAGCTCTTCCACCGCGTTGCACACGTCGGCGCGCAGCATGTTCTCGCCGTAGAACTGGTGGTACATCTGGCCCACCGGGCTCTTCAGGAACGCCACGCCGCCCGAGTGACCCGGGCAGTGCCACGAGTAGGAGCCGTCTTCGGCGTAATCAAGCAGCGCCTTGAAGAACGGCGGCTGGATGCCTTCGAGGTAGCTCTTGGCTTCGCGGATGATGTGGCGCGCCACGAACTCGGGCGTGTCCTCGAACATGTGGATGAAGCCGTGCAGCTCGCGCAGGATGTCGTTGGGCAGGTGGCGGCTGGTCTTGGTTTCGCCGTGCACATAGATCGGCACATCGGCGTTCTTGCGACGCACTTCCTGTATGAAATTGCGCAGGTTCAGCACCACCGGATCCAGGTCCGGCCCCGGGCTGAACTCTTCATCGTCGATGGACAGGATGAACGCGCTTGCGCGGCTCTGCTGTTGCGCAAACAGGCTGAGGTCGCCGTAGCTGGTGACACCGACCACTTCGAAACCCTCCGTTTCGATGGCCTGCGCCAGGGCGCGAATACCCAGACCGGAGGAGTTCTCCGAGCGGAAGTCCTCATCGATGATGACGATGGGAAAACGGAATTTCATGGCGGTCTCCAGCCGCGGACGCGGCCATCAGGGGCAAAAGGAATCGAAACAGGCGCGAAGTGTACGGAAATCGAGTGACCCTGCCCTTTTGATGCAGGGCATTTGTCGCAGAATGTGGCACGGGTCAGACATTCAGGGGAATGCCTGCCGAACTGGGGAGCTTACATGTCGGATTCCACCCTATGGTGGCTGCTGGTCGGCGCAGCCGTGGCGCTGGAGTTGTTCACCGGGACTTTCTACCTGCTCATGCTGGCCGTGGGCATGGTCGCCGCGGCGCTGGCCGCCCACGCCGGCGCCGGATTGAGTTCCCAGTTGATCGTGGCGGCTGTGGTCGGGTCTGCGGCCGTGTTCGGCTGGCACCTGATCAAACGGCGGCGCCCGTCGGACCCGTCGGTGCGCGCCATGCGCAGTGTGAATCTGGATGTGGGCGAGGTCATCCAGATCGAAGAGTGGCTGTCCGATGGCACCGCGAGCGTCAAATACCGGGGCGCGCAATGGACCGTGATCCAGCGGCCGGGCAACCCTCCCATACCCGGCGCCTACCGCGTGGCCGAACTCGTGGGCAACCGCCTGCTGGTCGAAAAGGCCTGACTGGCTGTCTGAAGTGCACAGTGCTACGGCATGATGCACACCCTGTTACCACAACCACGGAACACCACCCATGGAAATCGCCGTCGTCCTCTTTGTCATCGCCGCTATCTTCATCACGCGCGCCGTCAAGGTCGTGCCGCAACAAAACGCCTGGGTGGTTGAACGCCTGGGCAAATACCATGGCAGCCTGTCGCCGGGGCTCAACTTCCTCATGCCTTTCATCGACAAGGTGGCCTACAAGCACAGCCTCAAAGAAATCCCGCTCGACGTGCCCAGCCAGGTCTGCATCACGCGCGACAACACGCAACTGCAGGTCGACGGCATCCTGTACTTCCAGGTCACCGACCCGATGCGCGCGAGCTACGGCTCGTCCAACTACATCATGGCCGTGACCCAGCTCGCCCAGACCTCGCTGCGCTCGGTGATTGGCAAACTCGAACTGGACAAGACCTTCGAAGAACGCGACATCATCAACGCCCAGATCGTCCAGGCCATCGACGAAGCCGCCCTGAACTGGGGTGTGAAAGTGTTGCGCTACGAAATCAAGGACCTGACACCGCCCAAGGAAATCCTGCACGCCATGCAGGCCCAGATCACCGCCGAGCGCGAAAAGCGGGCCCTGATCGCCGCCTCGGAAGGCCGGCGCCAGGAGCAGATCAACATCGCCACCGGCGAGCGCGAAGCGTTCATCGCACGCTCCGAAGGCGAGAAGCAGGCCGCCATCAACCAGGCCCAGGGCGAGGCCGCGGCCATCACCGCCGTGGCCGATGCCACAGCCCAGGCCATCGAACGCATTGCAGCGGCCATCCAGCAACCGGGCGGCGAACAGGCCGTGCAGCTGAAGGTGGCCGAGCGCGCGGTTGACGCCTACGGCAAGGTCGCCGCAGACGCCACCACCACGCTCATCGTGCCCGGCAACATGACAGAAGTTTCCGCCCTGATCGCATCGGCCATGAAGATGATCGGCACCGGCAAGGCGTCCTGAGTTCCAGAACAGGGAACCCGGCCTGCTATACTGCGAGGCTGCGCGGAGAGGTGGATGAGTGGTTTAAGTCGCACGCCTGGAAAGCGTGTGTGGGCTAATCCCCACCGCGGGTTCGAATCCCGCCCTCTCCGCCAAAAATGAGTCCCAGAGCGTCCCAAGACGTCTCGCAAGACACCCTGAAAGCCCCGGTTTCCCTAGTGTTCCGGGGCTTTTTTGTTTCTGGGCGTCTCGTAACGGTTCTTGCCATCCAAGGGTTTCTGTTGGTATGGTTATGGGTATGCAGGAGGCACCGTGTTGGTATCTCCTCTACCAACGGGGGATGAACATGGCCCTGACTGACATCGCCATCAAGTCCAGTAAGTCAAGGGAGTCCACTTTCAAGCTTTCTGACGGACGTGGCCTGCAATTGCACGTGACGCCTCTGGGCTCGAAGTTATGGAGATTGGCCTACCGGTTCGACGGCAAACAGAAACTCATGGCCCTGGGCTCCTACCCCGATGTCTCTCTTGCCCAAGCCCGGGACAAGGCGGACTTGGCCAGAAAGCTGTTGGCGACGGGGACTGACCCGATGGCCGCCCGCAAGTTTGAGAAGATCGCCCGCCGCCTGGCCGTCGAAGACACCTTCGCGGCCGTGGCAAACAAGTGGTGGGAAAGCTGGAAGGCCGCACGCAGCGACAGCCACACTGTCTACGTGTGGCGCCGCCTGGAGGCGGATGTCTTCCCGGCCATCGGCTTGCGCCCTATTTCGGAAATCGAGGCCCCCGAGCTAGTCGCCATGATGAAGGCCATCGAAAAACGTGGCGCCCTCGATATTGCCAAACGCGCTCTGCAGACATGCTCCCAGATCTTTCGCTACGCCATCGCCCACGGGCTGGCGAAGCGCAACCCGGCTGTGGAGATTCGTCCGAGCGATGTGCTCGCCTCGCGCAAGAAAGAAAACTACGCGCGGCTGGACGGCAAGGAACTGCCCGAGTTGTTGCGAAAGATCGAGGTCTACAGCGGCAGTACCGTCACCCGCGTGGCCATCAAGCTCATGGCCATGACCTTCGTGCGCACCAGCGAGCTGATCGGTGCGCGCTGGGAAGAATTTGACCTCGACAGCGGACGCTGGGACATTCCTGCCTCGCGCATGAAGATGAAGACGCCGCACATGGTGCCCCTCTCCACCCAGGCGGTGACCCTGCTTCGGAGCCTGCATACTCTGACAGGGCACAGCGCCCTGCTCTTCCCCGGTGAGCGCGACCATCAGAAGTCGATGAGCAACAACACCATCCTGGGCGCGCTGGATCGCATGGGTTACGCGGGGCGCATGACAGGCCACGGATTCCGGGGCATTGCCTCAACCTTACTGCACGAACAGGGCTGGCCGCATGAGCACATCGAGCTTCAACTGGCTCACCAAGAACGCAACCAGGTCAGCGCTTCTTACAACCATGCGATGTACCTGCAGCCGCGAGCCCAGATGATGCAGGCTTGGAGCAATTACCTGGATGCCTGTGTGGCAGGCAATGTGTTGCCATTCAGGGGGCAACGGGCTTAGCCATCCCTGCAAGCTGGCTTAAAGGCCCTTCCCAACCCGGCAGGGAGTTCAGCTTCCAATCACAACTGACAGGTGTGCAGCGATTGCTGTCGGTGGCGGCAGCCTCAAGGCGAATTCACACCACATACCGCCATGCCGACCAAAAGTACGGAAGAAAATGAACAGCTCCAGCAGCATTTTTCGGGGCACGATCGCTAATCCGCACGACTCCACAACAAGGCCAAGCGCTTGCCTACGTGGCGGCCGTGGGTCAGGGCGATGGTGTCCAGGCTCAATGTCAAACTCATCTGGCGGGCCCGCGCCAACGTCGCCCGAGCTGCTCCGGGCTGACCCTGGCGGTCCAGGATGGCTGCCTCCAAAACACGGGGCAGGGGAAATTGCGGATCTCGGCGGCTCGATGCGCTTGCTTCCAAAAGCGCCTCGTCCAATCGGTCAGCCCGCAGCAAAAAGGTGCCCAACGCCCAGCCCCAGAAGCCCAGGCGGCGGTCGCGTGGACTGATCTTCATGCCGTAGCGCAACTTCTCTATGCCAGCGTCAAGTTGGCCACTCAGTACCCACGATGCCCCCAGCGCCACATGCGCCTGGGCATTGCTGGGGTCGATCTCCAAAGCCCGGTGCAACACGTCTACACCCTGCTCGTGGTGACCCAGGTCGCACAGCGCACAACCGGCGTAACCCAGCACTTCGGAGCTGCCATCGTCCAGTGCCATGGCTTGCCGCGCGGCGCCCAATGCCTCTTGCACAACGTCTGGATCGTTGGGCAGCGCTCCAATGTTCATTGACAAACCGGTCAACAGCGCATAGTGCGCATGGCCGAGGCCAAACGCAGGGTCCAGCGCCACGCTGGTCTGCAGGCGCAGCCGGGCTTCGGCCATCGCGTCGCGGCTCCAGCCCTGCAGCGCCAGCGAACCCACAGCTTGGTGGTAGTGGGCCCAGGCGTCCTGGTTTTCCGGACGCTGGCGACGGATGTGGGCAATCTCGGCCCGGGTCAATTCAGGCTCCAACTCGGACATGACGCCGCGCGCAATGTCCTCCTGCAGATCGACGGCCTCGTCGCGGCAGCGATCGAAACGGCCGCTCCACAGCACAAGCCCAGTAGCTGCCTCGATCAGTTGGGTGGACACCCGCAGCGCGTCGCCCACGAGACGCACGCTGCCCTCCACCACAAAGCGCACACCCAGTTGCCGTGCCACCTCGGGCACCGTCACCTCATGGCCCCGGAAGGCGAATGACGATGCACGGGAAATGAGCATGAAGCCCGGCACGCGGGCCAGCAGCGCAATCACGTCCTCCACCAGGCCGTCGGCCAGAAAGGTCACCTGCGGGCTGTCCGACAGCACGCTGAACGGCAACACCGCAATGGTGGGGCGCGCTGCATTAGCGGCATGCGGGTCGAGTCCATCCTGCTGCGGCGATCCAGCGCATGGCACGAGATCAAGCGCAAATCGGTAGCCGCGTCCGGGGATGGTGGCAATGGCCTGCGACCCCAGCACTTTGCGAAGCGCAGACACCTGCACCGACAGGTTGTTCTCCTCCACCACCAGGCCAGGCCAGACCAAGTCCAGGATCTCGCCTTTGGACACCACCCGATCGCGGTGCTTCAGCAGGCACAGCAGCAGGTCGAATGCGCGCGCGCCCACTTCGGCCGCTTGTCCGTCGAGCAACAAAAGTCGCTCGGTCGGGCGCACCTCGAAGCGGTCAAACTGAATTCGATCCTGCATGTATTTTCCCCAAGGCTGGTGGCCTCGCTGCTTTTTAGCCGATTTTTAGGGACTTTAAAGGTCTTCTGAAGAGCAGGTCGATACCGTGGAGTCACCCCAACCACCTGAAGGAGATTCTCATGCCCAAGTTCGTGATCGAGCGCAGCATTCCCGGCATTAGCGGCCTCTGCGCAGGCTACCGGCAAGGCATTTCACAAAAATCGCGCAGCGTACTGCTCGATGGTTTGAAACCAGCACCTTGACACTGCCCTTCCATCTGGAGAACCGAAATGACACACAGCACCCATGAAGCTCAAGCCACTCTGCGCTCGCAGTACAAGGCAAACCCGGCTCAGGCCATGGTGACGGACCGAGCCAGCACTCGCAGCAGCACCAAAGTGGCCGATCCGTTCCATTCGCTGGTCATCCCCAAAGGCGGCGACAACCCCGCATGGCCCGTCGGCGTCCACAGCGCCGTGGGTGGCCCATACGACGCTCCCTGCCCTGGCGACCTACTGTGCGCCGCACTCGCCGCCTGCCAGGACTCGTCGATCCGCCTGGTCGCAGCCAATATGGGCATCGAGTTGACTGCGCTGGATGTGCACGTCCAGGGCAAGGTCGATGTGCGCGGTGCACTGGGCGTACAGAAAGACGTGCCAGTGGGTTTCCAGTCCATCACCTGTGATGTGCACCTGCAGGCCAAAGATGGCACGCCGCCCGAGATGCTGGAGAAACTGCGGATGGCGGCGGAACGCTGCTGCGTCGTCTTGAGCACGCTGCAGTCCCCTCCGCAGGTACAGACCAACTATCACATGTAAGGGGCTTGGACCGGTCCACCTTGTTCCTGACCGGTGAGTGCCTTATCGCTGAACCAGGCTGCTTGAATCCCGCAAACGCCTGCGAGGTTGTTGCGCAAAGCACGCAGCTGACGGATGAACAACATCCACTTCCATCGACCAGATCCAACCACTTTCATCCAACGAGGTTTCCTCATGAACGCACCTACCGACCTGAACGCCCTGAAGACCCGCCAGCAATCCGCTTGAGCCAGCGGCGACTACGCTGTGATTGGCACCACGCTGCAGCTCGTCGGCGAGCAGCTCGCCGAAGCCTGCGATTTACGCACCGACGAACGGGTGCTCGATGTCGCCGCGGGCAACGGCAATGCCACGCTCGCGGCGGCGCGCCGGGGCTGCAGCGTGACGTCCACCGACTATGTCGGGAGCCTTTTGGACCGCGGCGCCGAGCGGGCCCGCGCCGAAGGCCTGCAGGCAACGTTCCGTGTCGCCGACGCCGAAGCTCTGCCTTTTGACGACGCCAGTTTCGACGCCGTGCTGTCCACCTTCGGCGTGATGTTCTCGCCCGACCAGTCACAGGCTGCCGCCGAACTGGCGCGTGTGTGCCGTCCGGGCGGGCGCATCGGCCTGGCGAACTGGACGCCTGAGGGCTTCATCGGTCAGGTGTTCAAGACGCTGGGGCGCCACCTGTCGCCGCCGCCCGGCGTCCAACCGCCGTCGCGCTGGGGTGTCGAAGCCCATCTTCAGACGCTGTTTGCCGATACCGCCAACGCGATCACGGTGACGCCGAGGCTCTTCCACTTTCGCTACCGCTCGGCCGCGCACTTCATTGAGGTTTTCCGCAACTGGTATGGCCCCATCCACAAGGCATTTGCCGCACTGCCCGCCGATGGCGCACTGGCGCTTGAAAGCGACCTGACCGAGTTGCTGACGCGCATGAACCGCGCGGGCAGCGACTCGCTCGTCGTGCCCAGCGAGTACATTGAAGTGATCGTCCATCGCCGCTGAGAGCCATGCCCAACCAACCCATCGACAGCCAACCGGCCCTGCCTTACCACCGATCAACCGGCGCCGGGCCTGCTGTGGTCTGCATCCACTGCAACGCCAGCAGCTCGGCGCAATGGCGGCCGCTGATGGACCAGCTGGCGCCGCGCCACCTCGTGCTGGCGCCCGACACGCATGGCGCCGGCCGGGGGCCGGCCTGGCCGGCTGCCCGAAAGCTGAGCCTGAGCGACGAGGTCGATCTGCTCGAGCCGCTTTTCCGGCACGCTGGCGAACCGGTCGCCTTGGTCGGTCACTCGTATGGCGGTGCGGTTGCGCTTCTGGCCGCGCTGCGACGGCCTGACCGCGTCAGCGCGCTGGTGCTCTATGAACCCACGCTCTTCACATTGATCGATGCCGCATCGCCGCAGCCGAACTTGGCCGACGGCATCCGTGAAACCGTGGGTCGCGCAGCAGCAGCCTTGGCAGCTGGTGACCGGCGCGCTGCCGCCACGATGTTCATCGACTACTGGATGGGTGAAGGTGCCTATGTAGCCAAGCCCGAGGCGCAGCGGATCGCCATTGAAGACGCGATCGTTCACGTGCAGGGCTGGTTGCATGCGCTGCTCAAAGATCCCACCCCGCTGGTCGCATTCCGTACGCTGAAGATGCCGGTGCTGCTGATGCAGGGCAGCGAGACCACAGATTCGGCGCGCGCCGTGGCCGCGTTACTGGCGGAAACCTTGCCGCACGTGAAGACCCTCACCTTCAATGCCCTCGGTCACATGGGTCCGATCACCTACCCGGCGCCAGTAAATGCCGCCATCGAAGCCTTCCTGCTGCAGAACCATTCTCTCGGAAGCTGTGGCTGATGTCGCAGCTCGCTCCTGGCGTGCAATTAACCATCATGCTTTAGGCGCAGAGCCCAATACGTAACGCCCCGTTCGGCAAGATTCGCCAGGTGATCGCCCGACCAAAAATAGATGACTGACCCGCACCAATTTCGAGAGATTGACTCAAGAAAGATCGAGTCTCTTGGCCCATTTGAGCGACCGCTTTGGTCTGAAGCTGCTACCCAGCTCATCGGAGTCGAATGGCCGGTTCCAGCCTGAAGCGACCTTCGATTTTTCAAGTTCGGCTGTGCAGCGATGGACTAAACCGCTCGCGCGGTAATCGCTCCGGCGACGCCATGGTTATTCGTGTTTTCCGCTGGTTCTGCCAAGTTGACGGGTGAGGCAATCCGCCTCGCTCTTCGACAGGAGTTGAACCATGAACTCATTGACGCCCTCCGTCTCTCCGTTGCGCCAACGCATGATCGACGACATGCGGATGCGCAAGTTCAACGGCAAGACCCAGATCCACTACATCCGCGCCGTGCGAAGGCTCGCCGCCTATCTCAAGCGATCGCCGGACACCGCAACCGCCGAGGACCTTCGGGCTTTCCAGCTACACATGGTGGAGACCGGTACGGCACCGCCAACCATCAACTCCACGCTCAGTGGCCTGAAGTTCTTCTTCGATGTGACGCTGGGCCACGCCGAGCTGCTGGTCAAGGTGCAGCCTGTGCACCAGCCACGCCCGCTGCCCGTGGTGCTGAGCTGCGACGAAGTCGCCCGTCTGATCGCTGCTGCTCCGAACCCCAAGTACCAGGCGGCGCTGTCTGTGGCCTATGGGGCCGGACTGCGCGCCAGTGAAGTCTGCGCGTTGAAGGTCACCGACATCGACAGTGAGCGCATGACGCTGCGCGTAGAGCAAGGCAAAGGTGGCAAGGACCGCTACGCCTTGCTCTCACCCGTGCTGCTCAAGCGGTTGCGGGCTTGGTGGCGGGTGGGGCACGCGCAAGGCAAGATCCTGCCCAATGGCTGGCTGTTTCCGGGGCTCAACCCCATGGACTCTCTGTCCACCCGGCAACTCAACCGCGCAATTCACCTGGCCGCCGACGCCGCCCGCATCGACAAGCGCGTGTCGATGCACACGCTGCGCCACAGCTTCGCGACACACCTGCTGGAACAGAAGGTCGATATCCGCGTGATCCAGGTGCTGCTGGGCCACAAACGGCTGGAAACCACCGCGCTGTACACCCACGTGGCCACCGAAGTGCTGCGCGCGGTGATCAGCCCGCTGGAGACGCTGCCTTCGTCCTAAGTCTGCCGTCTCTGCGGTCATGGGGCACGCCGCCCTGGAAGTCGCCGACATCTTCCGTATTCATGGACCCGCCTGGCGTCAGGCTCAGCGTGGCCACCTGAGCCTGGCCCAACTCAAGGTCATGTCGGCCATCGAGCAGTGCCGCAGCGCGGCATTGGGTGGGCATGTCTTGCGCTGCGAGGGGTGCGGCACCGACCAGATCGCCTACAACTCCTGCCGCAACCGGCACTGTCCGAAGTGCCAGGCCAGCACGGCTCGGCGTTGGCTTCAGGCTCGCACCGCCGACCTGCTGCCGGTGGAGTACTTCCACGTGGTCTTCACGTTGCCGGCGCCCATCGCCGAGATCGCATACCGCAACAAGGCGGTGGTCTATGGCTTGCTGTTCGACATCGCCGCTGAGACTCTTCTGACCATCGGAGGTGATGCAAAGCACCTGGGCGCTCGACTGGGCGTCACGCTGGTGTTGCACACCTGGGGCTCGGCGTTGACGCACCACCCACACGTGCACGGCATCGTCCCCGGTGGTGGGTTTGCGAGCGACGGCGAACACTGGATCGCCTGTCGGCGCGGGTTCTTCCTGCCGGTGCGCGTGCTCTCCCGGTTGTTCCGCCGGCGCTTCCTTGAAGCGCTGCAACAGGCGCATCGCGATGGCCGGCTGCAGTTCTTCGGTGAACACGCGCCGCTGGCGGACGCTGCGGCGTTCGCCCACTGGCTGGCACCGCTGCGCCAATGCGAGTGGGTGGTCTACGCCAAGCGCCCGTTCGCCGGACCCGAGGCGGTGCTGGCGTACCTGTCGCGGTACACGCACCGGGTGGCAATCTCCAACAGCCGGCTCGTGGCACTTGATGAGCGTGGCGTGACCTTCCGGTGGAAGGACTATCGTGACAAGGGCAGCACGCGCCACAAGACGATGACGCTCGATGTGGGCGAGTTCATGCGTCGCTTTCTGTTGCACGTGCTGCCCAGTGGCTTCCACCGCATCCGCCACTATGGCCTGCTGGCCAACTGCAACCGAAGCGCCTGCCTGGCGCTCGCGCGTCAGCTGCTGCAAGTGCCCCTACAGGATCCACTGGACTCCCCACCCTGCGACGATCCGCAGGACGCGGTGCGACCAACCTTCTTCTGTCCGCACTGCGGCCACGCAATGGTCATCGTTCAGATCTTCACGCGCGGTGAGACGATCCGTGCGCCACCTCTTCGGGCTCCGCCATGAACGTCCCTCGCTGCCACAGCAACTCATGCGTCGTCGACGCTCACACGTCGGCAAGGTCAGCTCGTGTTCGGCGCTTTACACCCTCACATCCAGGTCCGCGCAAGGTCTCGTCGAGGACGACGTTGCGCCTACTTGGCAGCATGAATCCCGCCGTCGAGGGTCAGCGCGCCAGCCAAGCGCACCATCACTGCGCAACTGCACGCATGCAATCGCCATAGCGTGAACCGGTACCGTCGCGTTAGCCGCGGTTTCCTCCCTCGAGGCTTGTTCAACACCTGCCCTTCATCCAGGGGCATCGTGTCGTGGCGTAGCTCGCGGGCAGGTGTCGAACAAACCTAAACGCGTACTGCCGAGTCCCCAGGTGCGGAGACTCGTGCAACCTGCTTGGAAACAGGAAATCATCCGATTTCAACGCTGCCAGCTGGATCCATGCCTGCAGCGCGTCTCGGGTTGCTGCGGTGATTTCGAACTGCACCGGTCGCTGCGTTTTGTGTTGCATGAGGATGGCTCGCGTGGCCAATTGGTCTCCGTGACACACATCACGAACCTTGAGGGACACGAGGTCGCAACCACGTAGTTTGCTGTCGATGCCCAGATTGAAGAGCGCAAGCTCTCGGACGCGCCCTTGCATCTGTAGGCGCACCCGTAGCGCCCATATCTCCTTCAGCTTGAAGGGTGCCTTCTGCCCCACTATCTTTCCCTTATTCCAAGGCTCGTGATGAACAGAACTGCTCGGAGTTTCCATGATGGCCTCCCATCGAGTTGAGGGGCCGACAGCTTGCGCCTGATACCTTCCTTCGTCTTGTTCTGGGTCAAGTCGTCATCTGAAACCATGAGACCGGTTGGGTGCGAACGAGATCGACAGACCTGCGGAAGGGGACTCCTCACCCACTAAGCAAGCATTCCAGCTTCAGGAGTGCAGCATTGGAATGCGGAGTGTCAGCCAAGACGAACCTCTCGCCTGTGCTCCATGCTCCGATGCACGAGCTCCAGGATTGCAACGTTGCCGCTCAAGGCCTTCAAGCCATTGTGCGGGTATAGAATCAAAACTTGTTGGTGCTCGCGATGCTGTTCAGGCATTGCAGTTCAACGGGAAGCAGGGGGGCGAGTCCCACACGGACGAACCTAACCTGCGCTGCCCCCGCAACGGTAAGCAGACGGGTGGTCCAAGGCATTGCCAAGGCCCCCATTTCTCAAAAATATGCCACTGGGTCATCCTGGGAAGGCTTTGGGAAACGCTCTGTCAGCCCGGATACCGGCCAACAAGGAGGCTGCGCCCCAGGCGCGGCCGCATTACCCAAACACCGTCGGGGAAGACGGTGAGGGGTCTTCGCCGGTGTCCTCATGTCGTCCCTTCGCATGGTTTTGCGAGTCTGTGCCAGCGCCTGTACTTGCGCTCGCCGGGGGCTGCCCGTTGGCCGACGGAACCTGTCATCACCTCCCCCTTGGGTCTTTGCCGACTTTTCAACCGCGTTGTGTCCAACGCATCCAACCCAAGGAGTCACTTCATGCACATCGAACCAGGTCTGGTGGACGGGGCCAAGCTCGCCCTGAGCTACGCCACAGCGACCGCCTGTGGCGGCTACACGCTCAAGCTGTCGGCCGACATGCTCAAAAAGGACGGCGCGGCAGCCCTGCTGTTGCGGGCCCTGCTGGCCACGGCGCTGGTGTTCTGCTTTTTCGAGGTGCTGCCGCACCACCCGGTGGGCGTGTCCGAGGTCCACCTGATTCTGGGCACCACCCTCATGCTGCTGTTCGGCGCGGCGCCCGCGGCCATCGGGCTGGCGGGCGGGTTGCTGATCCAGGGCCTGTTCTTTGCACCCTTCGACCTGCCGCAGTACGGCATGAACGTGACCACGCTGCTGGTGCCGCTGTTCGCCACCGCGGCGCTGGCGCGGCGCGTCATTCCCGCCCACATGGCTTATGTGGATCTGCGCTACGGCCAGGCCCTGAAGCTGTCCCTGGCCTACCAGGGCGGCATCGTGCTGTGGGTGGGTTTCTGGGCGCTCTTCGGGCGTGGCATGGGCGCCGAGAACCTGGTGAGCATCGGCAGCTTTGGCGCCGCCTACATGATCGTGGTGCTGGCCGAGCCGCTGATCGACCTGGCTGTGCTCGCACTGGCCAAGACGCTGAGCGGCCTGCAGGGCAGCGCAGTGGTGGAGCGCCGTCTGCACCAGGCCGCCTGACCGGGGACGCACCATGGGCGTCGGAACGGTCTGGTTTGTGGGGGCGGGTCCAGGCGATCCGGACCTGATCACGGTCAAGGGGCGCGACCTGATCGCGCGCGCGGGGGCCATCCTTTTCGCCGGCTCGCTGGTGAACGTTGCGGCCACCGGCTGGGCGCCGCCGGGCTGCCTCATCGCCGACAGCAAAGACATGACGCTGGAGCAGATGTCGGCCTGGCTGATCGCGAACGCGGCGCGTTGCGACACCGTGGTGCGCCTGCAGACCGGCGACCCGGCGCTCTATGGCGCGCTCATCGAACTGGTGCAGCCGCTGGACGCGGCCGGTGTGCCGGTGGCGGTGGTGCCGGGCGTGTCCTCGGCCATGGCCTCGGCCGCGGCGGCGGTCGAGAGCTTCACCCTGCCCGAGGTCACGCAGACCACCATCTTCACCCGGGTGGAGGGCCGCACGCCCATGCCCGACGGCGAGGACCTCGCCAACCTTGCCGCCCACCGCTGCACCCTGTGCATCTTCCTGTCCATCACGTTGCTGCACAAGGTGGAGGCCGGTCTGCGCGAGGCCGGCTGGCCCGACGACGCGCCGATGCTGGTGGTGCACAAGGCCAGCTGGCCGGGCGAAGAGCGCATCGTGCGCGGAACGCTGGCCACCATCAAACAACAGTGCCGCGACGCCGGCATCGTCAGCCAGGCCATGGTGATCGCCAGCCCCACGCTGGGCGCGCGCCAGTGGCCTGAGCTGACCAAGTCCCGGCTTTACGACCCGGGCTTCACCCACCGTTTCAGGAAAGCCACGACATGAATCACACCACGATCCTGCTGGTGGGCCACGGCTCGCGCGAGGACGCCGGCAACCAGGAAATCCGCGACTTCGTCGACCAGTGGCGCGCCCGCCAACCGGCCTGGCGCATCGAGGTCTGCTTCATCGAATTCGCCGCGCCCTCGCTGCACGACGGCCTGCTGGCCGCGGCGCAGTCGTCGTGCCGCGTGCTGGTGCTGCCGCTGATCCTGAATGCCGCCGGTCACGCCAAGATGGAAATTCCCGAAGCCATCGAACACGCCCGCGAGCACGCACCCGGCGTCGAGTTCCTCTACGGCCCGCACCTGAGCGCCTGCGACCCCATCCTCGCCATCCTCAAACGCCGCCTGCGCCAGGCCATGGCCACACTGGACATGCCCGACCCCACCACCACCGGTGTGGTGCTACTGGGCCGGGGCTCGTCGGACCGCGGCGCCAACGGCGACATGGCCAAGATGGCGCGCTGGCTGCTGGAGGACAGTGACCACGAGCTGGTGGACCTGGCCTTCACCGGCATCACCTGGCCGCGGCTGGAGCGCGTGGTGCAGCGCCAGGCGCTGATCGGCCTGCGCCAGATGGTGGTGCTGCCCTACTACCTCTACACCGGCACGCTGATGCAGCGCATCCACCGCCAGGTGGACCACCTGCGGGCGCAGTACCCGCAGATCCGCTTTGCCTGCGGCACACACTTCGGTTTCGAGAAAGAAATCTTCGAACTGGTGGAGCAGCGCGTGCACGACCTGCTGGCCGGCGTGCCCGACAGCAAGCTGCCCTGCGACGGCTGCAGCTACCGCGAGCTCGCACACGACATGGGCCATGGGCATTCCCACGAGCACACGCACGCCCCGGTGCACGTGCACAGCCATGCGCACGAGGGTGCTGCCGCATGAGCACGGTCAACACCGTCACCGAGCAGCTCACCGCCGCCGGCCAGGCCATCGAACACGACAGCTTCGCCATCATCGACGCCGAGGCCGGGCCGCACGCCTACTCAGCCGAGCAGTGGCCCATCGTGCGGCGCATGATCCACGCCAACGCCGACTTCGAGTTCAATGGCCTGACCGACTTCCACCCCGACGCGGTGCGCGCGGGCGTGGCCGCGATGCTGCGCGGCGGCACGCCCGTGGTGGCCGATGTGGAAATGATCTGTTCGGGCCTGTCGAGGCCGCGCCTGGCGCACTTCGGCATGGCCACGCACCAGTTCATCAGCGACGCCGACGTGATTGGGCAGGCGCAGGCACAGAACACCACCCGCGCCGTGCAGGCCATGCGCAAGGCGCACCGCCTGGGCCTGCTGCAGGGCGCCATCGTCGGTATCGGCAACGCCCCCACCGCGCTGATCGAGCTCGTGCGGCTGATCGTGGAGGACGGCGTGCGCCCGGCCCTGGTGGTCGGCATGCCGGTGGGTTTCGTGTCGGCCGCAGAGTCGAAAGACCTGATGACGCAGATCGCCGATGTGCCCTGGATCGTCATCCGCGGGCGCAAGGGCGGCTCCACCCTGGTGGTCGCCGCCCTGCACGCGCTGCTGGCGCTGGCCGAGGCACAGCAGCGCGCCGAGGGCACCTGAATGGAGAGCACCAGCCCGCGCGGCACCCGCACCGGCTTCACCACCGGCGCCTGCGCTGCCGCGGCCGCTCGCGCCGCGGCGCAGGGGCTGGAAACCGGGCAGGTGCCCGACGCCATGGAGAGCCTGCTTCCCAACGGCCAGCGGGTGCGCTTTGACGTGCACGACGGGCGCTGCGATGCGCACAGCGCCCACGCCATGGTGGTCAAGTTCGCGGGCGACGACCCGGACTGCACCGACGGCGCTCACCTCACGGTAGACCTGCGCCTGCTGCCCGGCCAAGCGGGCGAGATCACGTTCGTGGCCGGCGACGGCGTGGGCACGGTGACGCTGCCTGGCCTCGGGCTGGCGGTGGGCGGTCCGGCCATCAATCCGGTGCCGCGCCAGAACATTGCCGACAACCTGCGCGAGGCCGCGCCGAGGCTGCTCACACAGCACGGGCTGGAGGTCACCGTGAGCGTGCCCGGCGGCCAGGAGATGGCGAAGAAGACCACCAACGCGCGGCTGGGCATCCTGGGCGGCATCAGCATCCTGGGCACCACCGGCATCGTCAAACCCTATTCCACCGCCGCCTGGCGGGCCAGCGTGGTGCAGGGCATCCAGGTGGCGGCCACGCTGGACCACGGTGTGGTGGCGCTGACCACCGGCGGCCGCACCGAGACCTTTGCCATGCAGACGCTGCGTGCGGAACGCCCTGGCCTGCCCGCCGCCTGCTTCGTGCAGATGGGCGACTTCCTGCGCTACGCGTTGGATGAGGTGGTGGCGCAGGGCCTGCCCGAGGTGGTGCTGGGCATGATGGTGGGCAAGCTCACCAAGATCGCCCAGGGCGAGACCATCACCCACGCCAACCGCAACGTGGTGGACACCGACCTGGTCGCCGAGATCGCCCGGCAGATCGGTGCCACAGCCGAGGACTGCGCGGCCATCGCCGCCGCCGAGACGGCGCGCTTCGGCGCCGAGCTGATGGTCGAACGCGGCCTGGGCCCGGCCTTCCACCAGGCGCTGGCGCAGCGCGCCATCGACACCCTGACCGCGCCCGAGCGCTACGGCCACGCGTTTGCGCTGCGCGTGCTGGTGTGCGACTTCAGCGGCCAGCCGGTGGCCGACGTGCGCTCGGCCCCCGCCGAGGCGCGCCCCCGCCCCGCCACCGCCGACCGCACCGGCATCGGCCACACCCACCACTCCGACTTCGACACCGAATGAACGACCTGCCCTCCCAAGATCCCAACCGCTGCCGCGTGATCGGCGTGCTCGACGACGGCGTGGCCAGCCTCCGCGCCACCGCACTGGCCCATCTGCGCACCGCCGACGTGGTGATCGGCGGCGCGCGCACGCTGGCGCTGCTGCGGCACGCGCTCAAACCCGGCGCCGTCACCCACGACCTGACAGGCCAGCTGAAGGCGGTGCCCGGCTGGGTGCGCGCCGCGCGCGAGGCCCACCAGGCCTGCGTGGTGCTGGCCACCGGCGACCCGCTGTGCCACGGCATCGCGCCCTACCTGGCCCAGCACCTGTGCCTGGACGCGCTGGAGATCCTGCCCAACCTCTCGACCCTGCAACTGGCCTGCGCCCGCGTGGGCCTGGCCTGGCAGGACGCACGCATCGTCTCCGTGCACGCCGCTGACGCGGGCGAGTGGCAGCGCGGCGCCCCGCCCTCGCACGGCCTATACGCCCTGGCCCAGGCGCTGCGCGCCGAGCAGCGCCTGCTGCTGCTGACCAGCCCGGCCAACAGCCCCGACCGCATCGCCCGCCTGCTGCTGGCCGAAGGCCTGGGCAGCGACTTCCACATGGCCGTGGCCGAAAACCTGCTGCAGGCCGACGAACAGGTGCATGCGCAGCTCAGTCCCACCGATGCGGCCAGCATGCGCTTTGCCGAGCTGAACGTGGTGCTTCTGTGGCGCACCCGGCCGCGACCGCACCCGGTGCGCTTCGGCCTGGCCGACAGCGCCTTCGAGCAGCGTCAGCCCGAGAAAGGCCTGATCACCAAGCAGGAGGTGCGCGCCGTCAGCCTGGCGCGGCTGCAGCTGCGCGCCGACAGCGTGGTCTGGGACATCGGTGCCGGCAGCGGCTCGGTGGGTCTGGAAGCCGCCCGCCTGTGCCCGCAGGGCCATGTGTTCGCCATCGAGAAGAACGAGGCCGACCACGCCATCGCCCGGCGCAACCATGCAGCTTTCGGCGTCAGCAACTACACTTTGCAGCACGGCAAGGCGCCCGAGGGCCTGGAGGACTGGCCCGACCCCGACTCGGTGTTCATCGGGGGCTCGGGCGGCGAGCTGGCCGGACTGATCGAGCAGGTGCTGCGGCGCCTGCGACCCGGCGGCTGGCTGGTGATGAACTTCGTGACACTGGAGAACCTGGCCACCGCCACCCAGGCGCTGCAGTCACTGAACGCCGACTGGGACGTGCTGCAGCTGCAGGCCGCGCGCAGCCGGCCCATCCTGCACATGCACCGCATGGCGGCCGAGAACCCGGTGTGGCTGGTGTGCGCTGGCGTGGGCCCCATGGGTCACGGCCAGACCGAACCACTGGTGGCAGAGGAGACCGCACATGGCTGAACCCGCCACCCCCATGGGCACGCTGCACGGCATCTCGCTGGGCCCGGGCGACCCTGGCCTGATCACCCGTGCGGCCTGGGCCGCGCTGCAGCGGCGCGACGCGGTCTGGGTCTACCCCGTGCGCAGCGGCAAGACGCCGAGCTACGCGCTGGACATCGTGCAGCGCGCCGGGCTGCCACTGCCAGAGACTCATACCTCGCTGGTGTTCCCGATGACGCACGACGGTGAGAAGCTGGTGCGCGCCTGGCTGAAGGCCGCGCACACGGTGTTGCCCTGGCTGCAGGCGGGGCGCGACGTGCTGTTCCTCGTCGAGGGCGATGCCTCCACCTACGCCACCTTCGGCCACCTGGCGCGCACCGTGCGCGGGCTCGATGAGCAGGTGCCGGTGCAGGTGACGGCGGGCGTCAATTCCTTCACCGCCGCCTGCGCCGACGTGGGCGAACCCTTCGCCGAACAGGACGACACCGTGGCCATCGTGCCGGCCGCCTACGGCGTGGGCGCGGTCGACCGGTTGCTGCCCGACTTCGACACCCTGGTGCTGATGAAGATCAAGCCACTGATCGAGGACCTGCTGGACTGGCTGCAGGCGCGCGAGCTGCTGGCCGGCGCGCATTTCGTAGAGCGTGTGGGCGCGCAGGACGAGCGCCGGCTGTCCGGCCACGAACTGCTCACGCTGCGCGGCAGCAAGGTCAGCTACCTCTCGCTGCTGATCGTGAAAAACCCCCATCGCGTGCGCGGCGAGCGCATCAAGGGCTGCCTCAAGAAAACCCCGGAACCTGTTGCATGAGCTCCGACCATCCCCCTTCGCTTCCCCGCACCGTCCTCGTCGCCATCACCAAACACGGCGCCGCGCAGGCCGCCACGCTGGCTCGGCAGCTGCCGCAGGCGTCGCTCTGTGTCGCCGCCAAGTTCGCCGAGGCCTGCGCCGGCCTGCCGAACCCGCTGAAGACCTACGACGGCGCATTCAAGGACCAGATCGGCGAGCTGTTCGCGCAGTTCGACCAGATCGTGTTCTTCGTCTCACTGGGCGCGGTGGTGCGCCTGATCGCGCCGCACCTGAAGAGCAAGGACGAGGACCCCGGCGTGCTGGTGGTGGACGACGCCGGCCAGTTCGCCATCCCGGTGCTCTCGGGCCATGTGGGCGGCGCCAACGCCATGGCAGAGACAGTGGCCACGCTGCTGGGCGCCACGGCGGTGCTCACCACCGCGTCGGACGTGGGCAAGACCATCCCGGTCGACATCCTGGGCCGTGAGCTGGGCTGGCAGGTCGAGGCGCCCAAACTCAACATCACCCGCGTCTCGGCCGCGGTGGTCAACGAGGAACCGGTGGCCGTGGTGCAGGAGGCCGGCAGCCCGCACTGGTGGACCCGCCCCACCCCGCTGCCGCCGAACATCCACCGCCACACGCGCCTGGAGGATGTGGATCTGGCCCGCTACCGCGCGGTGCTGTGGATCACCCACCGCCCGGTGGACGACACGCTCTGGCAAACACTGCACGAGCGGCTGGTGGTGTACCGCCCGCCGCTGCCGGCGGGCAACGACGCCACCACCGGGGCCGCGGCATGAAGGTGGCCCTGGGCATCGGCTGCGACCGCGGCACCCCGCTGGTCACGCTGGCGCGAGCGGTCGACGAAGCCCTGGCCGTGGCCGGCCTTCAACGCGGACAGGTGACCGGCGTGGGCAGCATCACGCTCAAGGCCGACGAGACCGGGCTGCTGGCGCTGGCGGCGCAGGCCGGCTGGCCGCTGCACTTCTACCCCGCCACCCAGCTGGCCGAGGTGGTGGTGCCCAACCCGTCGGAGACCGTGCGCCGCCACACCGGCAGCCCCTCGGTATCCGAAGCCGCCGCCTTGCTCGCCGCCGGCACCACCGAGGCCTCCGCCTTGTGCATCGAAAAGCACCGGCTGCGCGGCGACGATGGACGCAATGCCACCGTGTCCGTGGCGCGCGTGATGCCCCGCGCGGCCATCCCGCCCTGTGTCGCCAACACCGATCCGGCGCGTTGCTTCACGGCCGCCGAGCGAGAGGCGGTGCAGTCGCTGATGCAGGTGCGGCGCGACATGCGCCACTTCACTGCGGGTGCACAGGTCGCCGAAGATGTGCGTGCGCGTCTGCAGGCGGCCTTGCTGGCGGCGCCATCGGTGGGTCTGATGCAGCCGCTGCGCGTGCTGCGCATCACCGACCCTGCATTGCGCGAGCGGCTGGCCGCCACCGTGGACGAAGAGCGAATGCGCACCGCGCAGGCCATGGGGCCCCGTGCGGCCGAGTTCCTGGCACTGAAGGTGGAAGGCGTGCGCGAGTGCGCCGAGTTGTGGGCGCTGGTGCTGGCGCCAGACGACGGCACGCTATTCGGTCGCCGCACGCTGGCGAGCGAAATGGCGTGGTGCTCGGCGGGCGCCGCCGTCCAGAACCTCTGGCTGGCCGCGCGCGCCGAAAACCTCGGTCTCGGATGGGTGTCGTTGTTCGAACCCGGCGACCTGCGCAGGCTGCTGTCGCTGCCCGTGGGTGCAGCGCCGCTGGGCCTGTTGTGCATCGGTCCGGTGGATCGCTTCTACGAAACACCCATGCTCATCCAGCAACAGTGGCGCCAGGCGCGTCCGGTGTCGGCCGTGTTCACCGAGAACTCCTGGGAACCGTCCTGGAACACCGGGAGCTGCGCCACACCGGAACACCTGCCGCTGGGCTGATCGCTTTACCGTTGAACTCTCGCTTGTCACAAGGAACGAAATGACCATCGATACCCCCGTCACCACCCCGCGCAACGCAGGCACCACCGGCAGCATCAGCCTGGTGGGCATCGGCCCTGGCCACACCGACCACATGACCACGCGTGCGCGCGCTGCCATCGCCGAGGCCGATGTGGTGGTGGGCTATGTCACTTACATCAAGCTGGTGGCCGACCTGCTGGACGGCAAGGAAGTCGTGCGAAAGGGCATGACCGAAGAGCTGGACCGCGCCGTCCACGCGCTGGAAGCGGCCCGTGCGGGCAAGAAGGTGGCACTGATCTCGTCAGGCGATGCCGGCGTCTACGGCATGGCCGGCCCGACCTACGAGGTGCTGTTCCAGGCCGGCTGGACGCCGGAAGATGACGTGATGGTGGAGATCGTGCCTGGCGCCTCGGCGATCAACGCCTGCGCCGCCCTGGTCGGTGCGCCCCTCACGCACGACTTCTGTTCCGTCTCGCTGTCCGACCTGCTGACACCCTGGCCGGTGATTGCCCGGCGGCTCGACGCAGCGGCGGCGGCCGACTTCGTGGTGGCGCTCTACAACCCCAAGAGCGGGCGCCGCACCCAGCAGATCGTGCAGGCTCAGGCGCTGTTCCTGCGGCACCGCCGGCCCGACACGCCGGTGGCGATCGTCAAGAGCGCCTACCGACGCCGCCAGCAGATCGTGCACACCACCCTGGACCAGATGGCCGAACAGGAGATCGGCATGCTCAGCACCGTGCTGATCGGCAACAGCAGCACCTTCCTGCGCGCCGGGCTGATGGTCACCCCGCGCGGCTATGCCAACAAGTACGACGTGGACCAGGGCTTCGAGACCCGCGAGGGCGAGAAGGCTGGCCGCTCGCTTTCCAGCGGCCTGCTGGGCTGGATTGAAGGGGTGCGCGCCGAACATGCGTCCGGCCTGGGCCTGACCGAACTCGCACGCCGACACCGCCTGCCCGCCGACTACATCGAACAGGTGCTGGCGACACCCGACGAACACGAACCGACCGAGGCCGGGGCCGAGGAAACAGAAGCATGAGTACCCCGGAGAAGCCCCGCATCAGTGACTACCGCCGGCACCTGCTGGTCTGCACCGGCGCGCGATGCACGCAGGACGGCGCATCGCAGGCGCTGTTCGACAGCCTGGGCGAGAAATTCAAGGCCGCTGGGCTGAACGAAGGTGCGCTACGCGTGAAGCGCAGCCGCGTGAGCTGTTTTGCTGCCTGCAAGGGCGGCCCCATCCTGTGCGTACAGCCCGACGGCACCTGGTACCACGGCGTGACCCCCGACAACATGGACCGCATCATCGGGCAGCACCTCGTGGGCGGGCAGGTGGTCGCCGATCTGGTGTTCCACCAGGGACCGGGGGTCATCGATGGTGAGTGAGGTACCCGCCGCGGGCTCCGTCTGCATCGTTGGTGCCGGGCCGGGACCGGCCGACCTGATGACGCTGCGCGCGCTGAACCGGCTGGAACAGGCCCAGGTGGTGGTGCACGACCGGCTGATCGCCGAGGATGTGCTGGCGCTGATCCCGGCCACCGCCCTGCGGGTGTACGTGGGTAAGGCGCTGGGAAATCACGCCGTCCCCCAGGATGAGATCCATGACCTGCTGGTGGCGCATGCGCGCCAGGGCCGGCGCGTCGTTCGACTCAAAGGTGGTGACCCCTATGTCTTCGGGCGCGGTGGCGAGGAAGTGCTGGCGCTGCAGGCGGCCGGCATTGCGTTCGAGGTGGTGCCCGGTGTGACAGCAGCCAACGGCTGCTCGGCCGCCGCGGCCATTCCGCTGACGCACCGCCACCTTGCAGCCAGCTGCGTGTTTCTGCCAGGCCATTTGGCGGACGACCAAGCCAGCCACGATTGGCAAGCCCTGGCGCGCGCGGGGCAGACCCGGGTGTTCTACATGGGCGTTCAGCGTCTGGCGCAGATTGCCCAGGCCTTGATCGCCCATGGACTGCCGTCCGATACTCCCGCGGCCATCGTGCAGGACGGCACCCGGCCCACACAGACGGTGCTGGCCTGTCCCCTGAACCGGTTGGTCAAGATCGCCCCGGCGTATGGTCCACGACCGGGCTTACTGATCATTGGCGAAACGGTGCGGCTGAGCCCGTCATTTGAAGAAGATGCGCTTGGTTGAATTGACGGCAAGGGCGCTGGCCCTCCATGGAGTTGATCGCTACTGCCTGGCGCAATAAGCAGTTTGAGTATTCGGGCAATTTACGGCAGCCAAGGCAAGCGCTGCACTGCACTGCACTGCACTGCTACTCAAGTTTCGCGGCGACGTTTAGATCCCTCACTCATTGCTTGTCCGGCTGGAGGGCCCGGCGTTAAATCCGCAATGGGTTCAACGTCAGATATGTAGGTATCAGCGGTCATTGAGTCGCACACCGCAGGTGACGGCATCCAGCCTGGAGCGACCTTCGCAGTTCGGTGTGCGACCTCGCAGCGGTTGGAGCCGGTCGCCGACGGCGGGTGTACTGCCGGCGCGGCATGCCTATTCGCACACGAGGCATTGGGCGAACATTCATCAGGTCAGTCCCCATGCCGGGATTTGCTTCTCCGTTGCTCCAGCCCCAGTGCCACAAGATCTGCGGTCGCGTCGCCATAGCGGTTCGCAATGTCATCGAGTGCTTCAATGCGCTCAAGTGTCTTCGCGCTTTTCGGCTTGGTCAGTATGAAATGACGGTGACTCGATGCCGCTTCCGTCTCGACATGCAGTCCGCGACGGGACTGCACAATGCCGCTGGCACCTGTTGCGAATGCCTGTGACCGATATGTTCGAGACCAAGTGTCTGCCGCCATCGCCATGGAGATCTCGTCGAATCCGCCCTCGACCGGAATCTCCACCGTTTCATGCCGCCACCAGGCAAGCCAGTTGGTGACTGCAACTGTGACGTGCTTGGCTGTCCAGGAAAATGCGGACGTGTTGTGTTCGATGGTCCAGGCGTTCACCCCCAAGCCTTTGGCGGTGCGTTCGGCCGCTGGTCGCCCCGCGATGGACTCAATCAGTGCCAGGGATGCCGGGATCGAGGCGCTGACACCCGTGGTTGTCATGACATTTCCACTGACGACCCAACGGCTGTCGCGAACCCATGTCGTGCCAGGAAACCGCTTGGCGATGGACTCCAGCGCGAACCAATGGGTGGTTGCCGACTTCCCGTCAAGAAGACCTGCGTTCGCGATGACCCATGCGCCCTCGCAGATCGACACGAATACCGCCCCCTTTTCTGATTGGGCCCGAACCCAGTTGAGCACGTCCGGTCTGTCGTTGCGCTTCATTGCGGGAACAATCACGATATCCGCGCCGGCAGGCGCCTCGGCGTCGAATTGCGCCAATGTCATGTCGGCGCGTACCCGCAGCGCCGGAATGAGGGTGACCGTCCCAGGGTCGGTAGACACGGTCACAACGTCAGCAACCTCGGACTCTTTCAATACGCCATAAGGAACAATAAAGTCCGTGGTTTCCGTGCCGGTGTTTTCGGCCAGGACCACGACCAACGGACGGGCCCGGTCGTTCTTCGGCTCGGCGAGTTTGAGAGTCATCTCGCCCGGATCCAGCGGTTGCGTGCGGGCTATGTTGCTGCGCCCTGTGGGCCCACCACATCCGCTCGCGGTGAGCAACGCCACCAAGGTGACTCCTGCGAGTACCTTTCCAATTGACGATTGCATGGTCTTGGTGCTTCAAGTAATGGGTTGCTGGATCGACCGCGGGAGCGATCCCAGTCGGCCGATTGCGAGGCCTACTGTTTCCATGGGACTTCCACGATCGCACCGGACAAAGTGCCAAGGAACTGCGCCAATTCCTTGACCTCCTGCTCCGACAGGCGAATGGGTCTGCGCTCCGAATGGCCAGCTCCGGCGTTGGCGAGTTCTGTGTGCCCGACGACTGCAGTCGGTGCTTTCACGTAGTGCGCGATGACCTCCTCGATGGAGCTGAACTGACCGGCGTGCATGTAAGGGGGCCTCAATGCCACATTGCGCAGGCTCGGTGTCCTGAAGGCGCCCTCCATCGCATGGTCGCCCGTGACAATGAAACGCAGCTCCTGACATTGCGCTGGCTTCGCATCGCTGAACAGGCCGAGGCAGTTGAATTCGTCTTTCTGGACCTTGGCGATCGCGGCGGCCCGACCACGATCAGGGTTTCTCAGGTCGCGAGGTGGAACCCCCGTGTTGTGAAAGCTGTGATCGGTGAACAACGGCCCGTTGTGGCAGGTCACGCATTGCCCCTTGCCCATGAAGATCCGCAGGCCGTTGACTTCTTGCTGCGACAGGATTTGCTGCGCACTCGGATCACCGCTGACAGTTCCTTGCACATACCGATCGAAACGCGACTCTCCATGCGTCAGCTTCTTTTCGTATGCGGCGATCACCTTGCCCATGTTCGAGAAGATTCGGTTGACACCGGCCTGGGTCTTTGGGTCCATCGCTGCCCAGGCAGCTTTCTCGGCAGGTGTTCCCAATGGGCTCGCGCTTCGTGCTGACTGGCTGAGATCGGGCATTGGCCCAAAGATCGCTTCGTACTCTGACCGGTAGAAGGTTTGCATCAAATGGGCGTAGCGGGCGCGATTGCCGCCATGTTCCACCGCGTCCTCAAACGGACCCAGAGCCTGCGACCAGAGGCTGTCTTTGCGACCGTCCCAGAACAACCAAGGGCTGTGTCCACTACCGACGATGGGCATGGCGCGTCGGGACCCGACGCCAATACCCCGTGCCACTGCAAGCCCATCCTGAAACTGATTCCTGGCGTCATGGCATGTCGCGCACGACACCGTCTGATCTTTGCTCAGGCGCGCGTCGTTGAACAGGCGTTTGCCAAGTTCCGATGCAGCGCGCGAGCCTTCGACGGCGTTGGAAGGGTCTTGTGGCTGCTGTGGCAATTGACCCAAATGCATCGAGGCCAGAATGCCGATGTCGGCCGCGTTCCAACGGTCCCGGTGTGCGACAGTCTGGTCCGAGGGACCGCCAGCGAATGCGTTGGCGATCGGCATAGCAGCAAGCAGGATGGTTCCGAGACGGATCGCTATCGAAGTTGACTTGTTCATGGTTCACCCTTGTTCGTGTCGGCTGGCCATCACGGCACCATCGGACGCGTGCTGACGATGGTGTTGAACGTGACGGTGTCGGAACCTTCCGGTGCCTGGATGGCGAGCTTGATTTCCCACCAGCCGGTCATGCTGAACTTCATGCCTTCCAGCAAATAGGTCCCGTCGACGGACATTGGGGTGACCAAGGGGCGCGTGGGCAGCCCGTGGCCGTGCTGGGGCATGCCTCCATCAACCACAATCTGCGCGCGACTGACGGGCGCTCCCGTGGGCGAGGTCACCTTGATCTGCCAGGCATGGATATGGTTGATCGGCGCAGGCTTTGTAGGAGGTTGCAGCGCAACGACGAACCTTCGCTCCACCGTGGGACGCGTCAGCAGAAGGTTCAGTTCTTCCGGTGGGGCTGCACAACCGGCAATTGCGGTGAAGACCAGTAGCGAAATGCTTGAAACGGTGGCTCTGTACACGGTGCGATCTCCTGAGGTGGTGAGTGGAAATGGGGGTGGACGCATGTGGGCATCCGGCCTACGAAAAGTGGTGGCGCAGGTCATCTGGGAACGGCATCTTCGTCAAAGCGCCAACGCGTGAGCGTCCTGTGTTTCCTGGGGGAACCCACAGCCTTGAGAACAGAACCGAGGCGATCAAGCGTGGTACTTGCCCGGTAACTTCACGGAAGTCGCGCCGGCGCCACCCAGCGATCAGCATCAACAGGTGGACCCGGGTATGTCTGGCGGTCAGTCGCTGTGCCAGCACATGCGCCCGCTCGAGATGGTGAAAGCACCTATCAAAGTTCCGGCATCGCAGAGCCAGTACGGCGAAGAACACTTCGTTTTCATATGCTTTCAGCACGATCAATCCTTGAAGCTTTCGAAGGCGGAATGTCTTCGCTGGATTGAACTTTCGACGGTTTGGCGTAGAGGTGACAGTGCGTTGCGATGAACCGTCGGATTCGATCCGGCATCGGTCCAGAACAGAGATCGAATGGCCGAAGCACTTGGGCGAACGGCATGGATACCGCAAGGCAACGCACAGGTTGCCGTCCACAACCGCTCAGGCGAGGGCCTCGTCAACTACACCGGCAGATTCAGAGCAGTGCTGTTGCGCCACCACCGTTCGGTCGACGCCAGTGACCGTCCCAGCATCCAGCAGAACAGCCCGTCTCAAGCGGCTACCAAGGTGTTCCGGCATTGCCGATAGTTCATCCATCGAAGACATCCCGTCGTCGATCAACCCAAAGGAAACCGATCATGAATGAAGCGAAAAATGCCCTCTGCCGCTGCACCGCCTGTCCTGGCTCTGCTTGCACTTGCGGTTGCCAAGAGACCGTCAATCAACAGACGTGCCCGTGTGGCGCCGATTGCAAATGCAGTGGCGCGTGTGCCTGCAAGAAGTCCTGATTCGGGTCACCTCCGGCACCGCGACGCGTCGTTGTTCCGGAGGCATCCGCTGATAGAAAACCCGGAGATCTCTATGAAATATCTGATACGCATGTTGATGCGATGGACATATTCCCAAAGCAGGCCCAGTGTCGAAGAACGCTACCTGGCGCAGTCGGTGGATGCCAACGAGTTCGAGGTTCGTGCCCAGGCACTGGAGCGGCGCCGAGCCTGAGTCGACCGTCGCACAGATGAAAGAACTCCATGACCATCGGAACTCTGGGTTGGGCGCAGCGTGGTGGCGTTTTGACGCTACGTCGGAGTCGGCCCAGAATTCGCGCATGGCGCAGGGACTGGCTGGAAATCCGTGGCGTCGATTCTGGACACCAGCTCGCGAAGACTCATGCGAACCAACACCTCGCCCGCTGTGGTGACCACGTTCACATACTTCTCGGTGGCAACCACCTCCGCCACTTGAAGTCCGGTCTTTCGCGGCATCTTGCTGTCGAGAAACATGACGTCGGGCGCGTGCTCAAGTGCGGGCTCAATGGCGCCAAGGCTGTCCTCGGCGACTCCGACCACCCGGAGTTCGGGCCAGACCTCGCCAGCAAGCGCATCAAGGTCCTGGCGTGCACCGGATCGTCTTCGCGATCACTGCGGTGGGGCGTTGGGGGTGTTCATTGCGGGATGCTCACTCTGGCGCAGACGCCAGCAGGTGTCTGCGAAGTCAGCGTCAGCGCAGCCAGAGGTCCGTAGACAGCGCGCAGACGCTCGCGCACATGCAGCAAACCGTAGCTGCCGCCTGAGGCATGCACCGGTTCACTGGCCTCGCTTTGGGGCTGCAGCCCGCAGCCGGTGTCGGTCACGGAAATCTCGACACCCGCATCGGTTCGACGCGCAATGACATCGATGCGCCCTGCTCCCACCTGGGGCTCAAGCCCATGCTTGATGGCATTTTCGACCAGGGGCTGCAGCAGCATCGGCGGCACGGACACCTGCTCAAGATCTTGGGGCAGTTGGAGCCGATAGCTCAGGCGGGGGCCCATTCGCAATGACATGATTTCCAGGTAGGCGCGCAGTTGCGAAAACTCGTTGCTCAGTTGGGTGTCCTCCGTCCGGGATGCCGCCAGTGCACTGCGCAGGTAGGTGATGAGTTGATCAATCATGAGCTCGGCCCGCTGTGAGTCCTCTTGGACCAGCGACCGCAGAATCGCCAGCGTGTTGAACAACATGTGCGGTTCGAGTTGCGCGCTCAGCATTCGAAGTCTCGAATCAGCTGCCAGTCTCTGGGCTTCGGAACGTGTGGTCGCCTCGTTCGTGAGCTGCACTCGCATCGCGAAGCAGTGCACCTCGAATCCCCCGATCAACATGGTGAAAACGACCGGCACCATCCGATCGTTCCCGTGACTCAAGAGGTGAAACGGCTCGCCAAGAATCAGGGCTGCGATCATGTGGCCAAAGGCGCAGCCGACCGGGACAGCGATGACGCCTGCAAACAGCCACGCAACGGCAAGACTGACGCTTGAAAACCATCGAGAAGGCCTCATCAGCATCGCGATGGCGGTGATCGTCATGCCCGCGCACTCGCAGAAGACGAGCAGCCTGCCGTACGTTCCGGAGCCCGACATGGCAATGAAGAGCATGCCGGCTGCAAAGGCCCAAAACAAGGCCCATGCGGCGATCTGGCGCAGCGAGTCTTGGACTCCCTGGGGTGCCAGTCGGCTGGTGGCGTTGGGATAGGAAGGCATACACGAGCCACTCGTCAGGTGGAACGCTCCGAATGGTCATCAAGGCCGAGTGGGAACGGATGGCAATCTAAACAGGCGGTGACCTCGGGTCTGCCCAGCCGATTGCCAACGTTCATCAGCCGGCCGATGTCTATTCCGGGCGGATCCCAGCCTTGCGCACAACGTCTCCCCAGTGCTCGACCTCACTGCGCATGAAACCGCGCAAAGCTTCCGGAGTGGAGCCCTTGAGTTCAATGCCCAGCGAAGTAAGTCGCTCGCGTGTAGCGGGATACGTCAGCGCTGAAACCACCTCCTTGTTGAGTCGCTGAACAATCTCGATGGGTGTCGTCGCCGGTGCGACCAGAGCCCACCACTGGTTGAACTGCATGCCCGGGATTCCAGCTTCCGCAGCGGTTGGAACGTCAGGCAGGCCGGCAAAGCGGGATGAACCCGTCACCATCAGTGCCGAGATCTTCCCTGCCCCCAGCAGCGAAGACCCGCTGGCCAATGTCGAGAAGTGGCCGGCGACCAGGCCTGAGGCCACGTCGGTCAGGGCCGGTGCGGAGCCCCGGTAGGGAATGGCATTGATCTTGAGGTCCGTTGCATTTGCGAGCAACTCACCCGAGAGATGGCTGATGGAGCCATTGCCGCTGTTCGCAATGGGCAGTGGTGCAGTGCTGATCCGACCGTTCTTGAGAAAACCTTTGATGTCCCCCGTCTTGTAGTGCGATGCGCTGACAAACAGCATCAGCGGCGAGGTGCCGAGCATCGAGACAGGCGCGAAATCGCGCAAAAAATCGTAGGGCAGTTTGCTGAATACCGCCGGCGCTATCGCATGTGGCAGTTCGACGATACCAATCGTGTAGCCATCCGGCTGGGACTTGGCTACCGCATCGGTACCGATCTGCCCGGATGCCCCTGTGCGGTTGTCAACGACGACACTCTGACCCATGGTTTCTGTCATGCGCTGCGCGACCGCTCTGGCAACAGCATCAGTGCTGCCACCGGCAGCCCAGGGGACCACGAGACGGATGGGCTTGTCAGGGTACGCGGCATGGGCGCTGGCACCCAACAATGCGCATGCCAGGAACAGGTTCTTGAACGATTGAGCAGACATGAGAACTCCTTTTGGTAGGTGAGGAAAAAAGAATCAACCGATGAAATCGAAAGTGTCACGATCACCCTTGGCAGTCAGCAGCAGCAAGGCATGGTCTGAAGGCAATACCTGACCCTTCCTGCGAAGGGTCGAGAGGGCAGCAACACAAGATCCGGCACACAACTCGACCCACAGACCGTGGTCCGCCAACGCGGACAGGCCTTTGGACGCATCAAGGTCATTGACGGCAACGGCACCGCCACCGGAGTGCTCCACGGCAAGCTTCTGCTGCAGCGTGACAGTGCTGCCAGCGATCGAGAACTGCACCGTTTGCCCCGCAAATTCCGACTGGAGACGCGCGCCCGCCAGGACAAGGCTGAGACGCGGAAAAGGTTCAACCGCCCAGAGCCTGGGCATGTGCTGGATGAGACCGGCGGACAACAGATCGCGCAGACCGCTGTACACGCCCCAAAGCAGGTCACCTCGGGAAGTGGGAACCAGGATGTGATCGGGCAGATATCCCTCGGTTACGCACTCCAGCGCCACGGCACGATAGCCCTCCACGCCGAAGACAGGGCTGCCAACAGCGGGAACGCTGTAGTTGGTGAGTGCGAAAGCGCCCTCACGCTCGACCTTCTGGCGAACATGTTCCCACCGGTCCATGCTGCGCTCGAACACGACGCGCCTGGCCCCAAAGCGATGCAGGGCCCGTACATAGGGCTCGGGCATGTCGCGATAGGTCGCGACCTCACAGCGCAAGCCGGCGACCGCACAGTAGGCTGCAGCCGAAACCGCGGCGTTGCCGCTGGATGCCAGCACTATCGACGGCGCCCCGACATCCAGTGCCCGGCTGATGCCCTGCGCGGACATGCGGTCCTTGTGCGAACCGGTCGGGTTCATCCCTTCGTGCTTGGCTGTCAACCGGCGGACGCCCAGTTGCCTGGCCAGTCGCGAAAGGTCGATGCAAGGTGTGTTGCCCTCCGCCAGTGACACGCCTTGCGTATAGGGCAGCCAGGCCCCCCACCTATAACCTGAGCTTGCCCCGAAGAGGGATGTCGGCGACTTGCTGTAAACGACCTCCAGACTGGACGGTGTGCCCTGGTCCGCACACGACGGACAGCCTTGGCTAAGATCCTGAACCGGGTATTCACGCTTGCAGCTGATGCAACGCAGGCCGACCATCGCGGGATTACGCCGAATGGAGTAGGTGTGTGTGGTGCCTTCAACGTCCACGGAAGAAATTTGATTCATGCGCCGATGGTAGGCAGCAGCATCCAAGCGCGCGCACAGGCTTTCGCGCTTTAAGATAAGCAAAACTTAATTGGTGGGGTGCTTATGAACGATCTCAAAGCCGTCAGCGCGCGCCAGGTGGAAGTGTTTCGAATGGTGATGCGGCTCGGAACGGCCAACCGCGCTGCTGCCGCACTGCATGTGAGCCAACCCGCCGTGACCCAGATACTTCAGCAGTTCGAGGGGCGCTCCGGGCTCAAGCTGTTTGAACGTCCCAAAGGCAAGTTGGTGCCGACACCGGATGCGCACGCGTTGATGGAGGCCGTGGAGCGGGTCTATGACGGCCTGGATGCGGTCCAGCGCAAGATCGAGGCGCTTCAGTCGCACGAAGAAACCGTGTTGCGCATCGGCTCGATGCACGCACTGGCTGCAGGTGTCATTCCCTGGGCGTTGGCCGAGTTCCAGCGCAATTACCCGCGTATACGGTGTCAGTTGCTGGTTGACAGTTCCAAGCTGCTGCGAGAGGCCTTGATACAGGGCTTGGTGGACCTGGCCCTACTGGGTGATGAGGCCGATACGAGCGGGTTGATCTCATCGCCCTTCTACCAGGTGGCGGCTGTTTGCATCGTGCCCGCCACCCATCCGCTGGCGCGCAAGTCATCGCTGACGATCGAGGACCTGCGGGAGGTGCCGCTGGTGGGGCTCTCAGCCCTCGACCCTGCGCAACGGCGCCTGGAACAGGTGTTCGCGCAGGCGGACATCGATCCGCGCTTTGTGATTGAAACCCCTTACAGCGCGACACAGTGCGCGCTGGTGCTCGCGGGTGCCGGCCTGGCCGTGACCAACCCTCTCGTGGCGCGGGAGTATGTCGCGCTGGGTCTGCGCTGTGTTCCGCTGGCGTTCAACCTGCCATTTCGGGCATTGCTGGCTTTCAATCCCCGTCAGGCGCAAGCACGCGCGGCGCAGGAATTCGTGAGTCTTTGCCGCCGGCAGATTGCACGCAGTCTTCCCGACGGCGCGCCAATCGAAGGGTTGATCCGTTCCTGACAGTCCCTGGACACGAGGCCCATTGGCAACCTGTCGCTGACAGCTGCCGGCATCGGCCGGCGCCAGGCGTTGCCCGATCGACTCGGTCGACCTGTGCGACCGGTCCGGCACTCGCGCAGACGGCTCGTCGCAAACGACTGTCGAGAAGACGCCGTGGCGCACAGACTCTGTCCATCGATGGCATCCCGTCGTCGAGCCACCAAGGAAATCCACCATGAACGACACGAAGCAACCAACGGCCTGCAACTGCAAGACGTGCCCGGGACCGGCCTGTACCTGCGGGTGCCAAACGGCAGCGGCAAAAGCAACCTGCGCCTGCGGCCCGCAATGCAAATGCACCCCAAGCTGCGCCTGCCCCCAGTCCTGATGCAATTGCTCCAAAGGCCACGTCGGCGGCAGGGGTCTTACCTCCACCGGCATCCGATGGACACAAGCCGTCTTTCAAGCTCCAGAGGTACAGCATGAACATCTTTGTCTCGGCCTTCTTGGGCGGCATCGTCGGTGCCGCCCTGATGGACATCACCGAAACGGCAGCGGCCAGAATGGGCGTCACGAGCGGCGTCAACGTCGCACTGGTGGGCCGATGGTTCGCGGGCTTGACCCGCGGGCGCCTGGCCCATGCCGACATCCACGCTTCGTCGCCGCAGCCGGGCGAGAGGGGACTGGGATGGGCCTTCCACTTCATCGTTGGGGGTGGCGGTGTGGCGCTCATCTACCCAGCCGTTCTGATGTCTCTGGACATTGAGCCCCTCTCGCATCCATGGCTCGGTGGTCTGGTGTTCGGTCTGGCCACCTCCTTGTTGCCCTGGCTCGTCCTGCTGCCGGCGTTCGGCTGGGGTTGGTTCGGGCGCCGCGGACCTCAAGGCGCCAACGCGTTGCTGGCGAGCCCGCTCTCGCACATCCCATACGGCCTGGGGGTTGGTGCTGTGATGGCTCTGGGCAACCGTCTCTAGCCCTTCGGACGCGCATTGAATGCATTGCGCCGGGCGTGTGTACTTTGGGCGACGCCCCGCAACCATTCGGTCGACGAAATCGACAGCCCGTGGACATGACCGTCCACTCGCCCCCGTCGCCACTTGGCGGCAGACCACCTCCGCCCCTATATTCGGCTCGGTTCCTTCCCGTCCGCAGCAGAGATGCAAACAATGTCTTCCTCCACAACCCGCATCGCCAGCCCGTGGTCAGAAAGGCTGAAGGGTTCGTTGACGGTCATCGTCGCTTCCGCGGCTTTCTGGGCCTTGGCGTCAACGCTGCTGTACTTCCTGGTTCCCGGTCTCGAGACCTTTCCCCGCTTGCTGGTGTTCCATGAATGCGTGGGCCTGACGATGGTGGCCTGCGTGCTGTGGCTGCAGCGTACGGGCCGCTTTGCCCGACGCAAACCCGCGCTACGCTGGCTGCTCATCGGGCTTGTCGCCATTCCCACAGGTTACTTCGTGGGGCACCAGGTCGCCTTCCTCTTGCTCGGCGAGCCGATGCGCATGGTCGGCCACCAGCAGATCAGCCTGATTCCGATCCTCTTCACCGTGCTGGTGGGCGGCCTGGGCCTGCACCACTACGCCACCCGCGAGCAGCTCGCGAAGGAAGCCGCCGCGCGCTCCGAGGCGCAGCGCCTGGCGGTGGAGTCCCAGTTGCGACTGCTGCGCGCGCAGCTCGAACCACACATGCTCTTCAACACCCTGGCCAATGTGCGCTCCCTGGTGCGGGAGGACATTGATCGTGCGGAATTGATGATTGACCAGCTGATCGTTTACCTGCGCAGTGCGCTGGCCGCCTCGCAGACCGAATCCGTGGCCCTCAGCCGGGAGTTCGCACAGCTGCGCGCTTACCTGGACATCATGGCGCTGCGCATGGGGCCGCGTCTGTCCTATCGGCTCGAACTGCCAGCAACGCTGGAGCGAACCGAGGTCCCACCCATGCTATTGCAGCCGTTGGTGGAAAACGCGATCAAGCACGGGCTGGAGCCCAAGGTAGGCCGCGGCAGCATCGAAGTGGTGGCGCGCGCCATGCCGGAGGGCATCGAGATCCGCGTAAGCGACAGCGGTCTCGGACTGCCCGCAGAAGAGGACGATGGTCCGTCCGCCCGCCCTGCCAGCAACAGCTATGGCCTTCAGCACGTGCGTGATCGCCTGCAGGTGCTCTACGGCCCCGCGGCGCGACTCAGCCTGGAGCGTCGAGACCCCACTGGCGTCTGTGCCGTGGTGTTCATCCCGACCTGATTCGTCGCACACTGCGTCGCACGCCCAGCGCTTTCATCCATCCATCAAGGAGACCGGCATGACCCTGGCCACGCTACCCACTGCAGTCATCGCCGAAGACGAACCGGTTCTCGCGCGCACGTTGACCCGCCTGCTGGAGCAGGTGTGGCCCGAGCTCAGGATCGTCGGCGTGGCCGACGACGGCCTGCGGGCCACCGAACTCGCGCTGGCGCTGGTGCCCGACGTGGTGTTCCTCGACATCAAGATGCCCGGGCGCACCGGGATCGAGGTGGCCGAGGTGGTGGCCGACGACTGGCCCGACGACCGCGCCGAGCCGCTGTTCGTGTTCATCACGGCCTACGACAACTTCGCCGTCCCGGCATTCGAACGCGCTGCGGTCGACTACCTGCTCAAACCCGCAACGGCCGACCGCTTGCAGCAGAGCGTGGCCAGGCTCAAGGCGAGACTGGCCGGTCGAGCGGCCTCACCCGATGCGGGCAACATGGCAGCGTTGATGCAGCGCATGCAATCGTTGACCGCGCCCGACATCGCCGAAACCGATTCGCGCGAACGCCTCAAGGTCATTCGCGCCGGCGTCGGCAACACCGTCCGCATGATCCCGGTCGCCGACGTTGTCTGCTTCGAGGCAACCGAGAAGTACGTGAACGTCGTGACGCCCACGGGCGAAGCGCTGGTGCGCATGAGCCTGCGCGAGCTGATGGCGCGCATTGACTCGACCGACTTCATCCAGGTGCATCGCAGTGTCATGGTCAACTCCAACGCGATCATGAGCGCAACGCGCGACGAGAACGGCCACTACAGCCTGAGCGTTCGGGGGCTGCAACGGCCGCTGAAGGTCAGCCGCGCGTTCGGCCACCTCTTCCGCCCGATGTAGGCGGGGACACAGGCCGAGGTCTTCCAACTGGACAACCTGTGGGCCGGGAGGTCAACGCCGATCCCGGAATGAGGACGGCACCCAGGACCGGTTCGAACCTTTTCGTGTCCGCAGCCCGTCGCCTGTGACGACCGTTCGGTCGTGGGTCCGGGCCCTTGCCGGACTGATTGAGACGGCTGGTCGCAAGTCGCTGGCGTCCCGCACCAGGGTCAACGATCCTCAGGTCAGCGAAGGCATGGTGCCATCGCACAGGTTCGAAAGGCGCTGTCATGCTCAAGGTGTACGAGGACGAAATCTCAAAGGCTCGCGAGGCTCTGGAATCCGGCAATGTCGAGGGGTGCTTCGGTCACCTCGAGAGGGCGCATGTGCTGTCGCAGCGAATGACCGGATGGCACACCCATGTGCACTGGCTGATGCTGTTGGCCGGGTGGCGCCAGCGCGACTGGCGCGAGGTCATCGGCCAGGTTCCGCGAATGCTGGCCTCGATCTTGTTCTCCCGGCTGTGGGTTCCGCGCGGCAACAGCGGGCGGGCCCGCGTCAGCGCCTTCAAGCCGATGCCCGTGCCCGACGACCTGCGGCACCTCGTGCGTTGAGACCAGGAGATCCAGCCATGGAATACCTCGTCGGGATCACCCTCGCGCTGTTCTTCTGCGCAGCCGCCGCAGGACTGGGCATGGACCGCGAGCGCGCGTTCTACCCCGCCGTGCTCATCGCCGTCGCCTCCTACTACCTGGCCTTCGCCGTCGTTGATGGCCGCCACGAGGTCATGCTGTCCGAGATCGCGATCGCCGCCGTCTTCATCGCCGCTGCGGTGGCGGGCTTCAAGCGCAGCCCGTGGATCGCCGTCGTCGCACTGGGCGGACACGGCGTGATGGACGCCTTGCACCACCACCTCGTGCACAACGCCGGTGTGCCGCAGGTCTGGCCGGGGTTCTGCATGACCTTCGACGTGACTGCGGCTGCTTTCGTCGCCTGGGTCATGCTGGCTCGCGCCCGAGGCGAGCGAGTGCAGCAGAGCTTCGGTCCCGGCTGAGCGCGGGCACCATGCGGTCAAGTGCGCAGTTCCACCCAATCACTACGGGCACGGTTGTGCCCACACGAAGGAGAGTCGATATGAAAGCCGTCGTCCACTCGCAATATGGCAATCCCGAAGTGCTCCAGGTCGCGACGCTTGAACGTCCCGTGCCGCAGGGAAACGAGGTGTTGATCCGCGTGAAGGCCGCTGGCCTCGACTACGGCCAGTGGCATCTCATGGCCGGCAAGCCGTATGCGGTACGGCTCGCGACAGGCCTCACGAAGCCGAAGCAGTGCGTGCTCGGCACGGACGTGTGCGGCGTCGTGGAGGCGGTCGGCCCCAAGGTGACGCGCTTTGAGGTCGGTGACGCAGTGTTCGGAGCCGCGTCGCGGACGTTCGCGGAGTTCACCTGCGGGCGTGAAGATCAGTTCTGCCTCAAGCCCGAACGATTGAGCTTCGAGCAAGCGGCGGCGTCGGCGATTTCCGGTGTGACCGCGCTCATCGGTCTGCGCGACGTGGCAAAAGTGAAGCCTGGCCAGTCGGTGTGCGTGATCGGCGCGGGCGGCGGTGTCGGCTCGTGGGCTGTGCAGCTTGCACGGCACTTCGGCGCTCACGTCACCGCTGTGTGCAGCACCTCGAAGGTCGAGTTCGTGCGCACGCTCGGCGCCGCCTCGGTCATCGACTACACGACGATGTCTTTTCCCACGGATGGCCGCTTCGACGTGATCCTGGATCTCGCTGGAAACCGGCCGTTGAGTGTGCTGCGCATGGCGCTCGCGTCGCGGGGTACTTTGGTGATCGGCGGCGGCGAAGATGGTGACCGCTTCTTCGGTGGCATGGGCCGGACGCTGCGCGCGGCGCTGTGGTCGATGTTCCTGAAGCAACGGCTGGCGATGCTGGTGGGCTTTGTGAAGCCAGAACCGCTGCAGGCGCTGGCCAACATACTCGGGCAGCCAGGCGTGACGCCCGCGGTTGATCGCACCTTCCCGCTCGAGCAGGTAGCGGACGCCATGCGCACGCTGGTGGCGGGTCAGGTGCGCGGCAAGCTCGTGCTGAGCGTCGCCGCATGATGGCGACCGTGAGTTTCCCAGCTCCGATGAGGCCGAACATGATGCATGCGAGGCGCACGGAGAGTGCGCTGGAGGCGACGACGTGCCGCGACCACCGTTCTCCGCCGCGGGGCCTTCGCCCGGTACCGTCAGGGAATCCGATCGGCAGCTTTGCAGCTGTGAAAGCAGGAGGACGGATGTCGCTTCAGGGTCGGGCATAGCCGCTCACCTCGGGCGCGAGGAGTCTCTCGAAGCGCGACCAGGCTGGCGTGTGTTGAGTGACCGGGGATGGAGGTGTAGCGGTCGTACGACCCTTCCATCCTTGAAGGACAGGTGTCCTCGTCTACCGACATTCAAGAGTTTAAGGTCACCGGCAGCAACCAGCCTTCAAGCGACCTTCTATTTTTCAAGTTCGGCTGTGCAGCGAATTCTGAAGGTGGGTGGTGCCAGGCGATTTCACGCTGACTAACACGAAGCGGCTGTTGGCTACGACTGCAGGTGCTAGCCCGAATGGCGGCTGTATGGGATGCAGCCGCCATAAGCTGACGACAGCATGCCGCCCATCAACGCAATCCCTATCTTCGCTGCATGCGGGGCAGTCGTGACTGCTGAGTAAGAGCATCTTCGACTTCGTGAGGCAGACACAAGTCGCGCGGGCGAAGCAGCGCCACCGAGACACGCTGCTGCAGTCAGGACTTGAACTGCTAGGCATGCAATTGTTTCGGTGAGCAGCTTGCAGCCGGGACGACCAGAGCTGCGCCTCGGCCAGGACATGAGCCGGTAGCGGTGGCTAGCAAGGGCTGAAGTCTTTGCCGCTGGATGAGCTCGGGGGCAGACCACTGGAGCAGCCGCTACCCCAACGCCGCAGCGAGTGCGTGCCTCACGCGTGTCAAGGTTCTCTCAGTACGGCTCTATCCTGCATGTGTAGGACTTCAAATTTTTCCGTTTTTTTGGGTGGCGTCTCGTGTCTGCTGGCCCGCAGCCGCCCCTCGCAGGAACTCGACCAGTCTGGGGTCGGTGCCCACTTCGGCGGCCAACGCACTGGCGCGGATGGTGTCGCGTGTGAACCCCAAGGTGGCCTGCAGACACGCCGCTTGTTGGTGCCATCGCTCAGCACGCATTTTGGGCAAGAAGGTTTGCAAAGACTCAGTGCTATAGCGCATGCGCTTGGCCAGAATGCGAATTCGGTGCTGGCTTTCAAGATCGCCGATGTCTTTGGCGGCGGCCGTCAATTGCTTGTGAAGCCGGCCTACGCGGTGGCGAGCCCAGGGACGCAGCGCCACCAGCTTTTTACCCAAGGGCTCCTCGGCTTCTGTTGTGACCAACAAGCCTTCTATCCACCGCAGAGTCTCCAGCAACACGGTACCCACCTCAGGAGCCTGGAGCGCGTAACGTACAGACTTTCGTTGAAGATGGGCGGCCTGCTGCATGGCCTGCGTCATTGCTGCCCAGGTCTCTTCACGGCCGATGTCTCCTGCCGTGTAGGCTTCGTTCAATCGAGGCAGCGTCTCCGTCAATGCAACATCCAGATCGCGCAATGTACCCAGGAAACCCAGCAGCGGTTCGAGGGGCTCCCACGATGGGAGGGACTCAACCAGCAGCGCTGGCCTGAAGAGACGCACGGCGCTTTTGAACCGCCGCCAGCCAACGCGCGCCTGATGGACGACTTCCGGGTCTTCCGAGGTGCACAACGCATACAGGTTGGCGATGAATTGGCCCAGCATCTCGTTGAGCATGCAGCCGGCGGCAAACGCCAAAGAAACGTCCTTTTTGAGCGCTACGGGCAGCGCTTTCAGGGGCGCATCCAGGGTTCCCCGAGCCAAGGCGAGGCCCCGTTCGGCCGAACTCGTGGGGGTCGGCAGCACGGCCAGCGTTCGCGAAATCTTCTGAGCCACCTCAAACAGCGCGGCCGGATGGCCCGCCAACAGCACCAGCTCCAGTTCGAACACTGGGACCGTCTGACCGCCCGCCGAGAGGTGTCCGACGTTCAGCACCACATCGATCAGGCTGCCATCGCGTTGGTGGATCGACCAGCTTGTGCGTTCAGTACGGGTGGAAAAGCAAGGCGCCAGCGTGCGAAAAGCCGTTCCATCGGGGTCGATACGGGACCCGGTGCTTGACTGGAGGACACCCATTTCCGGGGTGCTTGAGCGGATTGGCGATGTCCATTCCTCATACCGGCGCAACGTGGCGTTCTCTCTTTTTTCCACATGGAGGAACTGCCGCCACTGCACCGGCTCGTCGCCATCCACCCGCTGGGTCCGCCAGGTGATGTGCTGCTGGTGCAAGCGCTGCTCCGGCGTGTCGTGGTACACCGCATCCAGTACCTGATAAGTGGGTTTGCGGCGCTGCAGCGGCGGCGTACGGGCCAACTGCCTAACCAGCTTCGCCGGGTCTGATGTGGGTATCGCCAGGAGCAGTGCAGCAGAGATCGGTTGGCGAATGGGTGCAATGGGTTTCATGGGATGCAGTCCCTGGATTCAAAAATTTAAAGGCAACAACATGTGGAAAATCAGGAGCAGAACAACCCAGTGTTTCAAACACGGGCAAGGATGATCGTCCAACGGCTGGGCAGCGCATCGCGAACAACACTGTGTCTGGCGCCGGACCGTTGCTGCTGCGCCCATCTTTAGCACGTACATGCGGCAACTTGATGACACCGTGGTGGTTGTCAGACTTTTTGGTGGGTAGCCTTCAAACGTCTGTCACAGGCATTCCATACGATGGCTTCATGCCAACTGAAACCAGCTCCCTCCGACTCCACCAGGCTGCTGACGCACTGGACCAGCTCGCCCACGCCGCGCTGGCCCGCGTCCATGTGGGTTTGTCTCCCGTCTCCCTGGCCCGCGCCTGGACCGACTGGGCGCTCAATCTGGCCGTGTCTCCGGGCACCCAGGCCCGTCTGGGTACCGAGGCACAGACCATCGGTCTGGCCTGGCTGAACGAGTCGCTGCGTGCGGCTGTGACACGACTGCAGCCAATGGCACCGATTGCCCATGGACCCGACGCCGACACCGACGTGCCACACAGGGCGCAGCCGCCCAAAGATCCTCGCTTTGACGATTCGGCCTGGAACCAGTGGCCCTGGAGCGCCATGGCCTCGGCCAACCAGGCGTGGGAGCGCTGGTGGCAAAGCGCAGCCGAGCTTCGAGGCATGGAACGCCACTCCCGCGAACAGCTGCGGTTCTTTTCCAGGCAATGGCTGGACATGGTCTCGCCTGGCAACGGTCTGCTGTCCAACCCACAGGCTCTGCAGAAGGCAGCTGACACCCGTGGCCAAAGCCTGGTCGTGGGCATGGGCCATGCGGTGGATGAATGGCGCCTGCGCCATGGACTCACGCCGTTGCAACCGAGCAGCGAGGTGCTGGCACCGGGACAAGGTCTGGCCATGTCCCCCGGGCAGGTCGTGCTGCGCAACGACCTGATCGAACTGATCCAGTACCAGCCGGTCACCATGCAGGTGAACGCCGAGCCGGTGCTGATCGTTCCGTCCTGCATCATGAAGTTCTACATCCTGGATCTTTCGCCACACAATTCCATGGTGCGCTGGCTGGTGGCGCAGGGGCATACCGTGTACATCGTGTCATGGCGAAATCCCGACGAGAACGATGCCCTGCTCTCGCTGGACGATTACGTGCGCATGGGTGTGCTCGATGCGCTGGACCATGTGCGCTCGGCCACGCAGCAGCAGGTGCATCTGGCCGGCTATTGCCTGGGCGGCACCTTCACTGCCATCGCGGCCGCGGCCCTCGCACCACCGGAGGCCTCGACCAGCTCCCCGTCCCCCTTGGCCAGTCTGACGCTGATGGCCGCCGAGACCGATTTTTCCGAACCGGGCGAGATGGGTGTTCTGATCGATGCGGCGCAGGTGGAGATGCTCGAAGACTTGATGGCCGAGCAGGGTTTCCTGAGCGGCCGGCAGATGGCCGGATCGTTCCAGTTCCTGCATTCTCGAGAGTTGGTGTGGTCGCAGCGCACCCGCTCAGTGCTGCTGGGTGAACCGCCGTACAGCAACGACCTGATGGTCTGGAACGCCGATGTGACGCGCCTGCCGGCTGTGATGCACAGCCAGTACCTGCGCCACATGTACCTGGGCAACGATCTGGCCGAAGGGCGCTACACCTTTGAGGGACAGGCGATCTCGCTGCGCGACATCACCGTGCCGCTGTTCGCGGTGGGCACCGCCAAAGACCATGTCTCGCCCTGGCGTTCGGTGTTCAAGGTCCACCAACTGGTGGACGCAGACGTGACCTTCGTGCTGACCAACGGTGGGCACAACGCAGGCATCGTGTCCGAGCCCGGCCACGCCGGACGGCATTACCAGATGCAGACCACCGCCCAGGTGGACAAGCAACCCAGCCCGGATCAATGGGTGGCCACGGCAGCGCACCGCCAGGGCAGCTGGTGGGAGGCCTGGAGCGGCTGGATGCAGGGCCATGGCAGCGGTGAGATGGTCGACGCCCGCCAGCCGCCCGTCGAACCCGCGCTGGGTGCGGCGCCCGGGCGCTACGTGATGCTGCGTCACGGCGATTGACACCATACCGACCGTGGCCAACCACCCCCTGCTGCTTACTCTGAATGCGGGGTCGTCGTCCGTGAAGTTCGCGGTTTTCGCGGTCACTGACGGGCTGCAGCTGCGGGCCACCGGGCAGATAGAAGGCCTGGGTGCCAGCGCCACGTTCTCGGTCACATCCGCCGAGGAAGGACTGTCCGACTACGGCTTCCACCTGAGCCGTGGCGATACGTGCCATGCGGAAGCGGTTCACGCGATCCTGCTGTGGCTGAAGCAGGCCGACGCGGACACGCGGTTGACCGCAGTGAGCCACCGGGTGGTGCATGGTGGCATCGACCATCTGGTTCCGGCGCTGATTGACGATGCATTGGTCGCCGATCTGGAACGCCTTGTGCCGCTGGCGCCTCTGCACCAGCCGCACAACCTCGCCGGCATACGGGCAGCGCGGATGGCGTTTCCTGGTGCGCCGCAGATCGCCTGCTTCGACACCTCTTTTCATCGCAATCACCCCTTCGTGGCCGATACGTTTGCACTGCCACGCAGCTACTACGACGAAGGCATCCGGCGCTACGGATTTCACGGCTTGTCCTACGAGTTCATTGCGCGTCGCCTGCGCGCTTACGACCCAGTGCTCGCCCACGGTCGCGTGATCGTCGCGCACCTGGGCAACGGGGCATCCATGTGCGCCATGCGCGACGGTCGCTCGGTGGCGTCCACGATGGGGTTCACGGCGCTCGACGGGCTGCCCATGGGCACGCGCTGCGGCCAGCTGGACCCAGGGGTGGTGCTGTACCTGATGACAGAAAAAGGCATGGACGCAGCGGCCATCACCCAACTGCTGTACCAGCACGCGGGCCTCAAGGGCCTGTCAGGCCTGTCGCACGACGTGCGCGCCCTGCAGGACTCGGACAGCCTCGCCGCGCGCGACGCGCTGGCCTACTTCGCGGATCGCGGCCGGCGCGAGATAGGGGGTCTGGCCGCCAGCCTGGGCGGACTCGATGCCCTGGTGCTCACCGGTGGCATCGGGGAAAACGCCGCGCCCGTGCGCGCGGCGATGCTGGCCGACTTGGACTGGATGGGCCTTCACATCGACCCCGAAGCCAACCAATCCAACGCCACCATCATCAGCCGGCCCACCTCGCGCGTGCAGGTGCTGGTGTTCAAGACCGACGAAGAACGCATGCTCGCCGAACACGCCGCCGAACTGGTGGCGCTGTGAATCTCGGCGCCTGTCACAGAAACCTCACAGAACACAAGGAACTGCCATGTTCACCGACCCGAACTCCATCGATCCCTTGCCCAAGGTCTGGGATGAAAACACCCGCATCGGCGACATGCTCAAAGGCAAACGCGGTCTGGTGGTGGGGGTGGCCAATGGCGACAGCATCGCCTTCGGCTGCGCGGCCAAGCTGCGCGCCTTCGGTGCCGATATCGCACTGACCTATCTCAACGACAAGGCCAGACCCCATGTCGAGCCGCTGGCACGACAAATCGACGCGACCCTGGTACTGCCACTGGACGTGACGCAGCCGGGGCAGATGCAAGCGGTGTTTGACCACATCCGGGCGGTCTGGGGCAGCCTCGACTTTGTCATCCACTCCATCGCGTATGCGCCGCGGGACGACCTTCACGGCCGCATCGTGGACTGCTCGCAGCCGGGCTTTCTGCAGGCGATGCAGGTGTCCTGCCACTCCTTCATCGAAATGGCCCACCACGCCGAAAACCTCATGAACCCTGGTGGTGCGTTGATCACCATGAGCTACTACGGCGCCGACAAGGTCGTGCACAACTACAACATGATGGGCCCGGTCAAGGCCGCTCTGCAGTCCACCGTGCGCTACATGGCGAAGGAGCTGGGTGAACGCAACATCCGCGTCTATGCCGTGTCGCCGGGTCCGTTGCGCACACGGGCGGCGTCGGGCATCGCGCATTTTGACGAGCTGATCGACATGGCTGTCACCCGAACACCCGGACACCGCCTGGTGGACATCGCCGAGGTGGGCCGTGCGGTGGCGTTTCTGGTGGGGGGTGGCGCCTCGGGCATGACCGGGGACGTGATCTATGTCGACGCCGGACTGCACAACATGGCATGAAATGAATGCCCCCGCAGCACTTCGCGTTACCGTCCGGAAAAGCTGGCCCGGCGGTGCCCCCAGTGGACCGTCTCAGGGGGCGTCGAGGGTCGCGCTCCGACGACGCGCCCGGTTCAATCTGCGCGACCGTGGTGCGCCACCAATTGCGCCAGCAGGGCCGATGAGACGCGCGCCCGCGGGCCGTCGGCGCGGCTGGTCAATGCAATCGGCACGCGCGCGCCAAGCACGATGCCCGAGCCGGTCGCGCCGGCCAAGTATTCAAGCTGCTTGGCCAGCATGTTGCCGCTCTCCAGATCGGGAACGGCCAGGATATCTGCCTGGCCAGCCACCGGCGATTCGATTTTCTTGATGAGTGCCGCCTCGGCGGAAATGGCGTTGTCAAAGGCCAGTGGGCCATCCAGCAGGCCACCCCGGATCTGGCCACGGTCGGCCATCTTGCACAGGGCTGCGGCGTCCAGTGTGGAAGGCATGTTGCCGCTCACGTTTTCCACCGCAGACAGCAAGGCCACCCGCGGAAGTTCCAAGCCCAGCATGCGCGCGAAATCGATCGCGTTCTGCACGATGTCCACTTTTTCCTCCAGCGTAGGACGGATGTTGAGCGCGGCGTCGGTGATGAGCAGGGGCTTGCTGTAAAGCGGTACATCAAAACGGAAAACATGCGACATGCGCCGCCCTGTTCGCAGCTCCTTGCGCGCCAGCACGGCATGGATCAGTTCGTCGGTGTGCAGGCTGCCCTTCATCAGGCTCTGCACCTCGCCTGATGCCGCCATGGCTGCGGCATGTTCGGCGGCGGCGTGGCTGTGCGGCGTGTTCACGATCACCATGCCATTCAGATCCAGACCCAATGCTTCGGCGATCGCGCGGATGCGCGTTTCGGGTCCAATCAACACGGGCTCCAGCAGTCCATAGCCCGCAGCGTCCACCGCACCCCTGAGCGAACCCTCGTCACACGGGTGCGCCACGGCGCAACGAACCGCGGGCAGGGTCTGGACCATGGCGAGCAGGTCGTTGAACCGGGCCTCGGGATCAAACACCTGAATCTGCGGCAAGCTGCCCCGAGGCATGCGAACCTTGTGCGGCGGCGCGAGCACGCGGGCGACGCCCCTGACCACCTGTTCGCCTTTCTGGTTGACCGCCTCGCAGGCGAGTTCGACGATCTTTTTGTGCTCGTCCTTGGCGGTGACGGTGGCGCTCACCGTCAGTGTGTCGCCGATGCGAACCGGCCGTGAAAAATGAAGTGCTTGGTCCAGATAGATGGTCCCGGTGCCAGGGAACTGCGTGCCCAGCAAAGCAGAAATCAGCGCGCCACTCCACATCCCGTGGCCGATCACGCCGTGGAACAGGGTGTCGTTGGCATATTCGGCGTTCAGGTGCGCCGGGTTGGTGTCGCCGGACACCGCTGCGAATGCCTGGATGTCCTGCGGCGTCAGGGTGCGCAGCAGGCGGGCACTCTGGCCGATCTGCAATTCGTCAAAGGTGTGGTTCTCGACAAAGTCGTTGGAGATGTTCATGGTGACCGCTTTCTATGAAGGGGATCGGGTGCAGGCTGGTGCGGCGGCGGTTCAGGCGGGGTGTTGATGCTTGTCCGTCTTGTGGGCCGAACGGCTGGCCGCCTTGCGCAGCGTGCGCAGTCGAGCGAGCAATGCCTCATCGCTCACACTCACGGTCGCCACCTGACCCGCGTACACCAGGCCTTCGTTGCCATCGAGCGTGATCACCTCGCCCTCGGCCAACTCGTGCTCGCCGATCCGCACGCTGCGGCGGGCCTCGTCGATGTGCAAGGCGCTGCAAGCCACCAAGCAGACCTTGTTCATCTGCCGCGCCACCACCGCAGCGTGTGAGGTGCGCGCGCCGCGCTGGGTCAGCAAGCCAGCGGCGGCGTCCAGCGCGGCGATGTCATTGGTCTGGGCGTCCTGACGGACCAGCACCACGGCCACACCGGCGGCGGCACGCTCCTGCGCACGCAGGGCATCCAGCGCAATCTCGCCGCTGACCACGCCGTTGCAGGCAGACATGGCCTCGGCAAGTGATGTGGCCGGTCCCGTGCCGGGCTTGTGTGCGTCCTGCGTCACCAGACGCAGCGTGGCAAGGTCGTCGTCCCGCAGCGCGTGGGTGCGCTCCCGCGCTGTCTCGGCGTCTATCAGGCCTTCGTCGAGCAGGTCGAGCGCGATGCGGGCCGCGGCCAGGGGCGTGCGCTTGCCCGAGCGGGTCTGCAGCATGTAGAGCGCGCCGTCCTGTACCGTGAACTCGAAGTCCTGCATGTCTTGGAACGTCTGCTCCAGCTGGACGGCGGTGGCCTGCAGTTCGTTCCAGGCGTCAGGCGCGGTCTGGGCCAGCACCTCGTGCCCGTGCGCATTGCGCTGACCCGCGACGACGTCCTCGCCCTGGGCATTGGCCAGGAAATCGACCCAGATCCGGTTCTCACCATCAGTCGGGTCGCGCGTGAAGCCCACGCCCGCGCCCGAGTGACAACCGGCGTTTCCGAACACCATGCGTTGGATGGTCACGGCGGTTCCCATGGCCTCGTCGATACCGTGCAACTCGCGGTAGGTCTGTGCCTTGTGCAACTGCCAGGAGGCAAACACGGCTTGCACCGCGCCGCCGAGTTGGGCGCGCACGTCCTGAGGAAACGGTTCGCCGGCGTGCTCCAGATAGAGGGCGAGAAAGCGCTGGCTCAGCTCGCGCAGCTCGCTGAAGTCCAGCAGGCGTTCGTCCCGGCCCAGCGTGGTACGGCTGATTTCGTCTTCGAACAGGGCGCCCGGCAGACCAGCCACCACCTCGCCATAGGTGGCGATCAGGCGGCGGTAAGCGTCCCACACCAGGCGCGGGTTGCCTGTCTGGCGCAACAGGCCGGGCAGCGTTGCCTCGCACAGGCCCACGTTGAGCAGCGTCTCCATCATGCCGGGCATGGACACGGGCGCACCCGAACGCACTGAGACGATCAATGGCCGGCGCGGATCGCCGAACAGCATGTCGGTCGCCGACTCCAGGGCCGGCAGGCCGACGCTGAACAGCGGCAGCATGCAGTCTTCAGGCGAGTGCGTAAAGTGCGTGCCGATCACCAGCGCGGGCGGCACCGGCAAGCCGATGGCGGCCATGCGCAGCAGGTTGTGGGCCTTGGAGCCCATGTTCTCGCGTGTGGGTTTGTGGTGTGGCGGCGTCTGGCCACTTGCGACCAGGTAGAAGTGCTTGGGCCAATGGTGCGTGAAGTTCATGCAGACATCCCCGATTTGTTGAAGACCTGCTTGCGCAGCGCGTAGCCGGCCGTGAGCAGACTGTCCGTGGCGTTCTCGATGGTGGCGGCCAGTTCGTTGGCGAGCGAGAACACCGCGGGGCTCGTGTGCAGGGTCTGCACGATGCGCGCGCGGGCGTTGCGCAACAGGTCGTCGCAGATGCGCTCGGCGCGCAGCATGCGCCAAAGCGCCTGCAGGAAGGCCTCGCTGTCGGCGGGCTCTGTGTGCTCGCTCATGTGGCGTGCGATCTCGATCGCCTTGATCTGGTCCTGTATGGCGGCCAGCGTGGTGTCGGCCAGCTCACCCAGCACCGCATTCACGGCTGGCGGCAACCCGGCCAAGTGCGGCGCCAACGTCATGCTGTGGATGAAGGTGGCTTCTTCCAGCGCATCGGCGATGTCGTCCATGTTGTCGAGCAGCTGCACCATGGGCAGCCAGCGAGGCTGGCGCTCGGCCCGGCGCCGCGCTTCCATCAGCAGGTGATCGGCTTTGCGCTCCCATATCTTGGCGCGTTGCACGCCCTCCTCCGTGGTGTGGGCGAACTCCAGTGCCTCGCTCAACGCAAGCGCCAGCGCGTGGCAGAAGGCCGCATGCTCGGCCAGCAGGTCGAATTCAAACGTGCGGCGCTGCAGCACGCGCGCCAGCAGCAACCGGGCTTCGTCGGCGATCAGCGCCACCGGCTGCTGCTCGCGCAGCTTTATGCTGGCCACGCGCAGCAAGTCCTGCAGAAAGGCTTGCGCCGCGGCTTCGCCCAGCACCTGGTCGAGCCGGTCGCCGATGCGAAAGGCGTCGCCGTCCACCGCCTGCATGGCCTCATAGATGAGCTGTTCACCGCCCGCCAGCAGCCAGGCCATGTGGCCCACATCCTGTTCGGCCGCAAACCGCAGCACAGCCACAGCCACCGGCTTGCGCACAAACTCCTGCAGCCGCTTGCGAGCGCGGTTCCAGTCGATCACGAAGACGATGCGCGAGGCCACCGCCTCCAGCGCCTGCTGCAAGGCCTCATCGTCGGCCGCTGAAAAGATCGCGTTGCCCACCTGGTACGGCTTGCCCTGGTTCAGACCTTCCGTCGTTCGCGGGTCGAACACGGTCCACTCGAAACCGATGCCCTCGAGCATTTGCTGGAAGAAACCAAACCGGGCTGCGTGCAGGTCCGAATAGGTGAGGTGAATCGCTTGCTTCTCCACCTCGATCACCAGCACATGTGCGTCGTTGGTGCCTATGTCGTTCTGGATCAGCAGACGCTTACCATCCCGGGTCACGGCGGTGTCCAGGCCGGGGTGGCTGAACTTCAGCGCCGCGGTGCGAGCCAGTCCGCGCATGAAGGCTCGGATCAGTGGCCGGTCTCCGTCCTCCACCTGCCAGACGTGTGCGCCGTCCACGTCTTCGGTGGCCACGGCCACGGCCATGGCATTGAGCTGTTTGTGCAGGTCCATCACCAGCAGATGAAAGCTATCGCTGCCGTGGCGGTTGCCGTGCGTCAGGTCGTTCAGCATCTGAGGGTTCAAGCCTTCCTCGTCGTTGAGCTCTTCAATTTTCATGAGCCAGAGGTCACGTCGGGCTGCGAGTGCCTCGTCTTTGTGTTCGGCGATGTCACACAGCGGCCGGGCCATGATGCTCAAGTCGGAGGCCAGCGCCTCCAGCCAGAGCGAGAGCTCGGGCACGATCAGCGTCTGGTCCTGTAGGTAGGCGGTCGTGGCCACGTCTTTGAGCCAGGTGGCGTCGCGCAAGCCCAGGTGAGCGATTTCGCGCGTCCAGTCGGGTGAGGTGGCCGCGGGGTTGGCGGCACGCTGCGCCGCCGACTGCAACACCGACAGGTAAAGCTTGAGGCGGTCGTTGGCCTGCAGGGCGGCCTTTATCCAGGCGGGTAGCAGCAACGTAGACTGGCCGAGTGAGGCCACGGCGCTTTCTTTTTCCACGCAATCCCCTGTGTGAGTTGGTACCCACCCGATCATCCAGACCGCTTGTGGCGACACAGTGACACGGTGACATTGCCACCAACAGGTATCGGCACCGGGGGGGACGATGTGGGAAGAATGCTGTCATCCGTCATGCAGACGTCACAATTTTGTCGTGAACGGTTGCACTTTGGCCGCTATGCTGAGAGAGGGTCCGAAGCGATCTTGGATTGCGCAAATCCAAACCCCTGGTTCATCCCGGCTGTAATTGATCGCGTGAGGACTCACCATGCAAGCCCTGAACGATGCTCGGAAGTTGATTGAACGACAGCCTGACGGCGAGACGGCCAGGATCCTCTCGGCCTTGGTGCTGGCACTGGAGTCCGAAGAGATCTACCCGATTTCCGATCTGTACAAACTGAACTACGATGACTTCGGCCTGGCTTTGGCGTTGCTGATTGAGTGGCGGCTGGACCGGTACTACACCAAGAAAGCGGTCTTGCTGAATCTGTCTTCTCAGGTGGTTCAAATGGGCGCGGCATCCACAAAATCGCCTGCGCTGGCTGAAACAGGATCCTGAGCTGGCATGCTGCTGACAGTCGCCTCTCAGAGGCATCAGGCTGTTGCCTTTTGATGGGTTTTTCTTTGGTATAAACTGTTTATATAGTTTATAGAAAAGATTGAATCCATGAGCAGCAACGCACCCACCCAAGCGGCAGTCACCGCCACTGAACCGTCGGCTCAACCCGCCCAGGTTGTGCCCAAGACTGTGACCAAGAGCCCGGTGAAAAAGACCCCCGGAACCCCTGTGAAGGCCCCCGAGAAAATCGCGGCCAGGCGGGCTGGTCCAACCGTGACCAAGAAAGCCGTTGCGACCCCGGCCAAGCCGAAAGCGGTCAAGGCCGTGGCGCCCAACAAGGCGACGCTCAAGCCCAAGGCCAAGGCCACCAAGGTCGCGCCGGCACGGCCCCAGAAAATCAAGATGGTGCGGGACAGTTTCACCTTCCCTGAGACCGAGCACAAACGCCTGGTTGAGATGAAGAAGCGGCTCATTGCCTTGGGCATGGAAGTGAAAAAGGGTGAACTGGTTAGAGCCGGTCTTGAGATGTTGGCCTCTTTGGACAACCTACAACTGGCCAAAGCAGTGGCAGATGTCGAAAAACTGAAGACCGGACGCCCCAAGAAGTGAACCTCCGCAGCACCGATCGGTTCAGAGGTGTTGCAGGGCTATGAAGGCGATCAGCGTCATCAACCCGAAAGGTGGCTCAGGAAAGTCGACACTGGCCACCAATCTGGCGGGTTTTCTTGCGCAGCGCAGTCCGGCTGTCTTGCTGGGCGACATCGACCAGCAGCAGTCCTGCAGGCACTGGCTCCAGAGTCGCCCCAAGGAACTGGCATCCATTGAGACCTGGCGGATCGGGGCAGACAATGTGGCGCGCCCTCCCAAAGGCATCACGCACGCCATTCTGGACACGCCAGCGGGCTTGTCGGGCAAGGCACTTGAGAAGGTCGTCAGGGTCTCGTCCCGGATCATCGTTCCTGTGCAGGCGTCACCTTTTGACCTGTGGGCTACCAAGCTGTTCCTGGACCACCTGGCGGAGATCAAGGCAGTTACGCATGGGAAGGCAGAAGTTGTCCTGGTGGGGATGCGAGTGAATTCCCGCACCCTGGCGGCGTCTCAGCTGAGTGAGTTCCTGGCTCGGCAAGGGTTTCAGACCCTGACGCTGATTCGCCCCACACAACTGTATTCACACGTGGCTGCCACTGGAGCCACGATCTTCGATGTCCCATCACCTCTCGCTGTTCGCGAAAGAGAGGACTGGCAACCTTTGCTGGACTGGGTGGAGGCTTCGTAACGCCTTGATGGGACTGGGCGCAGTCAGTGCGTTCAGCCGACTTCGGACCCAGGCGTCGGACCACCCAAATCAAGCCAGCCTGAAGACTGCGACCTGCCCTTCAAGTTTTACGGCCTGATCAAGCATACTTTTGGCCGCAACGGAGCTTTGTTCCACCAGCGCCGAGTTTTGCTGCGTCATTTGGTCGAGCTGGTTGATGGCGTTGTGGACCTGCTGAACGCCAATGTTCTGCTCTCCGGCAGAGCTTGCGATGTCATTGATGATCTCAGTGACATGACCGACCGACATCACGATTTCGTTCATGGTGACGCCTGCTTGCTCGACCAAACGTGAACCTGATTCAACCCGGTCAACACTTTCGCTTATCAGGGCTTTGATCTCCTTGGCCGCCTCGGCGCTGCGCTTGGCCAGCGTCCGAACCTCGCTCGCCACCACAGCAAAACCCCGGCCATGTTCGCCGGCGCGAGCCGACTCGACAGCGGCATTCAAGGCGAGAATGTTGGTCTGGAAAGCAATTCCGTCGATCACGGAAATGATGTCGCTGATGCGTTGGCTGCTGGCGTTGATCTCATGCATGGTGACAACCACCCGCGCCATCACCTGGCCCCCTCGGGTCGCGGTCTCAGTGGCTGTCACCACCATGTGACGTGCCTGCCCCGCCGCCGAGCAACTGTGCTGCATCGCGCCGGCAATTTCATCCATAGAAGCGGCGGTTTCCTCCAGGCTAGCGGCCGCACTTTCCGTGCGCCTGGACAAGTCTGAATTCCCCGACGCAATCTCTGTGCTGCCCTCCGCAATTGACACGACACCTTGGCGGATTTCTCCGACAATCGATCTGAGTGAACCCTGCATTTGGGAGATACCCGCAAGCACGCGAGCAGTTTCATCTGCTCCTGTGTGTACCACGCGGTGGCTGAGATCCCCCTGGCTGACGCGCTCAATGGCCTCCACCGCCGCTTGGAGCGGGACAGTAATGCGACGGGAAATCACGTACCCAAACCCGATGGCGATGAGCACCACACCCAATGCGACCAACGCCATCAAGATCGATGCCTCGTTCTGCAAGTTGGCCAATTCATCCACTGCACTGTTGACGCGCTCCTCGACGCCATCGCCAATTTCAGTGAGCGCACTGTCAGCGGCCCTGATGTCAGCCTTGGACGGCTCCATCAGTTGATTGGCTCGCCATGGGTCATTGACTTCACCACGCTGGATGCCCATGACGATCTTTTCTACCGCCTCCGCATAGCCGTTGATGCCGGCCTGCATGCGTTCCAGCGCCGCTTGTTCTTCTGCTCGCAGCAGCGAATGAATGGAGTCCATGAGCTTGCGCGTCTCGACCACTTGTCCTTTCCATGATTGCTCGTACTTTGCGAGCACCTCCTCATTGGCCAGGTTGAGGAACAGGTCTTTTTCGTATCGTCTCATGTTCCCTATCGAGGCGCGGACGTTGCCGAGGGTGCGAACGGCCTTGACCTCGTTTTCGACGAGGGTTTGGCTGGTCTGGACCGCATGATCCAAGCTGTACCAGCCTGCACCCGCAACACCCAGAATGCCGCAAGCACAGATTGCCAGCAGCAGCAACAGCTTGGCTCGAACAGAAATTACGGTCAACCAATGCATGAGACTCCCCGGGAAATTGGCCGCGCAAATGCGCTAAATTGTGCAGTGCACAACCGGGGTTATCGGGTGCCGGCCCGGCGACTTGAGGGTGAATCTCAACGTGACGAATAGCTCGGTCCAGTTGATGACAGAAGTTGGATTGGTTTGAACCTTGAGCCCTCGGAGGTTTTGGCTGGGTCGGCACGCACCGCGGGGGTTTCTTTCCGACAAGCCCGAAAGGGCGTAAGAAGAAGCAATGAAGAGGACAGTTGAAAACTCTTCCAGCACAGCTGTGCATACGGTTTAGAAAAAGTCGACCTCTCAGATTGACCCAGGATCGACGACCCCAGGCTCGCTACGGGTTCAAGCACTCAAAAAAAGTGCTCTGCATGACTGTCGACGAGTTTTTCAACAGAATAGGTCGGGCCCAGCCACTCGCCTCTGGCGCGAGGGGGCGATCTCGAAGCACAACCAGGCAGGCATGTGTTGAGAATCCGGTGAATGATGTGCAGCGGTCGTTCGACCTTTCCATCCGCGAAGGACAGGTGAGCTCTGCTGCCGACATTCAGTCGTGCTAGGTCACTGACAGCAAGCAGCCTCAAACTGCCAACGGAAGAACGGGCCGGAAAAGGGGCAAACCCGTTCAAGCGAGCGACAAAGACGTATCCGGGACCAATCGACGTGCATTGGGCCATGCCCCACTGGCCAGTAGCCGTTCAAGCTCCTGCTCCACTATTTGCAGGACACGTTTGATGGCCAGCGCACCGCTGTCGCGGCGCGTACGCGCCAGGTACATTTTCCAGTTCACCAGCGGTGACGAAAATGGAACCGCGATGAGCTGTCCGGTCTCAACCGCGTAGCTCCATGACGTGCTCAAGCTGAATACGGTCACGCCCATACCCTGTTCGACCATGCCTCGGATAGTGGTCGGCCCATCTGTTTCAAATTCCAGTCGTGGACGAATGCCGTGACCGGCGCACAGTCGGTCAATGAGGAGGCGCACCACGTTGGGCTTGCGCGGCAATATGAGAGGCAGCTCGGCCAAGTCGGTGATTGCACAATGCTCTGGTACCGCTCCACCAAACTGAACCGAGGCGACTTGGGCGGAGGCAAACAGGAACAGCGGCTCGACAAGAAAGGGCCTGACGACAAAGCCGGACCCCAAGTCTGCGTTGTACGTCATGGCGATGTCGGTTTCCCCGCGCATGAGCCAACCATGCACGTTCGATGGTGTGCCTTCCAAGACCTGCAGCTCGACCAGCGGCAATTCCTCCCGCACGCGGGCAAAGACAGGAGGCGCCAACAAGCCACAAGTGCGTTGGGGCAATGCAATGCGGACTTCGCCGGAAGGAGTCTGCGCAAACGACGACAGGTTGCGTTCCATGTCGTCCACTTCTTCCACGACTCGCTGTGCGCGTGCTAGAAAAGCATGCCCGGCCTGAGTGAGCGAGACACCGCGTGCATGGCGTTCCAGCAAGGCTGTTCCCATGCGTTGTTCAAGCCTCTGAACCCGCTTGCTCAGTGCGGATTGCGCGATACAGAGATCGGCTGCGGCTTGGGAAAAACTCCCGTGCTGAGCCACAGCCACGAAGGCACGGAAGTCTTCAAAAATCACGGGCAGGCCTGTCAGTACATGCTAGAGGGAGCCGACACCGTGAACGGGCTCCGATCAGGTCGGGACACGTATTCGTCGGTTCGGGAACAGGCTTCAATTATCGATGTCGAGACGCCCTGGTGATCAACTCCCGGCTGCGCAATGAGCCAGGTGCTCAAGTACTCGGCGGGTGGTGCTCACCTCTTCGGCAGGCAGATTGCGCTCCAGCCCGGCCTCAAAGGCCGCTACCCGGCGAGCGCTCGCGTCAGCACGATCGCGACCGAGGTCCGTAAGTCTGTACAGACCCATCGGTTCTTGCTGTACGTGACCGAAAGCTTCCAGCTCATTCAACGTGTCCTTCGCATCGCGCTCACCCAAGTGAGTCAGACGCTGAATCTGCTCCAGACTGTGAGGACCGGCCCGCAGCCAGCTGTAGATGCGAAACGCGGCAACGCTCAAGCCCTCGGCCTGACGATGTTCATCGAAGCAGGCCGACAGTTCGTGGCTGGTGTAGTGCAGCAAACGTAGCCACGAGGCTTGCCCGAACTCGGGCACGGGCTGCTGAGCGCTGCCTTCGACATGGGATCCGTTCACAGGTGCCGTACCGGGCAAGTCCTGTGTGATCGCATATCGGCCTTGGGTGAACAGCAGCGGATCCCCCTCATATCTGGCATGGCGCTCGACTCGGCCGACCACAATCAGATGGTCTCCGCCTTCAATGAGTTGTTCACGTCGGCATTCAAAAGTCGCAATGCCATCCCGCAGCAACGGTGAGCCGCCCAGACCCGCAACCCAGACTGTCTGAGAATACTTGTCCGGCTCTGCAGAACCGAACAACGTTGACAGCTGGGACTGCTCAGCCGAAAGGACGTTGACAGCAAAATGGCTGGCTTGAGCAAAAACCGGCAGGCTACCCGACTGCTGTCGGATGGACCACAGCACGAGTGGTGGATCGAGAGAAAGGGCGGCAAACGAGTTGACCGCCATGCCTGCCAGACGACCTTCATGGCAGGCCGTCAGCACAGTGACCCCCGTAGCGAACTGCCCGAGGCTGCGTCTAAAAGCACGTGGGTCATCAACGGGGTTGCCAGCCTCGATCGGCAGCTTGAGGTTTTCCATGGGATGGCTTTCTGGAATCAAACGATGGACTGGGCCGAGCGCTCACCGATGCAGGCAAAGAGATCACACTGCAGCGACATGGAGGCCGGAAGCCGGTCCGAAACAATGACATGGCGCGCAGGGCGCGAGGCGGGGTCTGGAAAGACCCGTATCCACTGCTGGTTGATGAGTTCGCGAGGGACCTCGGCACGCGAGTAGAAGGTCATTTTCAGAACGTCGTCAAACGTTCCTCCGGCTGCTGAGAGGATCCGTTCAGCGTTCTGAAACATGAGACGGCATTGTTCGCCTACGTTTTCAACAACCTTTCCCGTCGCCGGATCGGCCCCAAAGATGGCACCTGTCATCAGCAGATTGCCAATAACACTGGCCGCTGGTACTGGGTTCTGGCCGTGGGAAAAACCTTCAATGTAGATGCTGCGCCGCATGGTTGCTTCTTTCATGTCATTCGGTCCGGGTGGTCTCTGAACACCCCAGTGCCAGCAGGCCGTAACCCGTCAGCATCGGAGCCCAGTAGTGGCGTTGAATCCGGCGAAGTGCGCCGGCTTCACAGAGTGCTCCACGCATGCACAGCCAGAGCATCATCTCCACGGATTCGACGCCACCGCGGAACATGTAGTCCTCATGCGTGGCCGAAGCGAGTGCGCCCGGGTTCGTTTCGATCAAATCCAGGAACCTGTTGTCCCATTCAGGGTTGGTGACGCCAAAATCGGGGCCATGCAACTGATGTGAGAGCCCTCCTGTGGCGGCAACCACCACACGGGCAGATCCCGGACAGGACGCAATGGCCCGACCTACGGCCTGCCCAATCCTGTAGCAACGTGCCGGCGTCGGCAGAGGCTCCCGCAGCACGTTGACATTGATCGGCACCACGCGGATGGGCCAGGGCGGCGAGCACAGCAGCGGAAGCACGGACATCACACCGTGATCAAGGACCATTTCCTGGCAGATGGTGAGATCGAACTCGTCACGCACGAGCGATTCCGCCAGATGCCAACCCAGACCAATATCGCCCGGTACATCGGGGAACATGCGTGCCCCCGCACCTTCGTCAGCGACAGGCATCCACTCGCTGACACCCAATGCAAATGTCGGGTACGCAGAGAACTGGAAATGGTTGAGGTGGTCGTTGTAGAAAACCACCATCACATCAGCCCGCTCGGTCTGCAGCCAGCGACGCACCGGTTCATAGGCTGCGAAGAAGGGCTTCCACTCTGGACGCTCCTGATGCCCCGCATCGTAGGCGTGGGCAATGGATGGGGCGTGAGACGTACCGATGCCGCCGATCAGAACTGCCATGGCGTTCCCCGATTGGCGACCTTGCGATCGGCAATGAACGCCGCCACCGACTGACCTCTACCAAGAGCACCCCGCTCCATCAGCGTCGTTCCCAGCGCAGGGCTGGCCTTGCCCAGGGCCACGTTGGAAGCACCATAGTCGAGCATCGCCGCATAGTCACGCTGGCGGACCATGTCGCGTTCTGCATCAGTCAGTGCCTGGCTTGCCATGTAGGACTCGGGATCCGCAGCGAAAGCGTCCCTATTCTCTGGTTGACGCATGCTTGTGAGGAAGCGGTTCAGGCGAAATCCCCGCTGTGCCCGCTCGGCCGTGAAACGACAGACGCCCCGAATCTCGACACGTGGACCGAGCTCTGAGTCCTCCCGCATAGGTGTCAGGGTCGTCATGAGTGAAGCTCCTGGGCCAGCGCTGCGGCTGCCTTGGCGAAGATAGAGGCATCGTTGCTGACCATCACGAAGCTGAAACCGCGGTCCCGCGCCTGACGAGCTGCCGCTGCGTCGCCCACAGCAGTTCCGCAGGGAATAGCCCTTTGCCGACACAGCTCAAGCAGCCTGTCGATCAGCAGCACATTGTCCGGGTGGGAGGCCGGCTTCCCGGACGAAAGCGCCAAGTCGCCTGGCCCTACAAACGCGGCATTGACGCCGTCAACGGACAGGATCTGGGCGGCTTGCTCCAACGCATCGACGTCCTCAAGCTGGACGCCTCGAAAGACCATGGTGTTTCCGTGTCGAACATAGTCCGGTGTGGATTTCAGACCCCAGTGGCCGGCACGCGACGTGATGCCCAAGCCGCGCGAGCCCAAAGGACTGAAGCGCATGCCATCGATACAGGCTCGCGCATCTTCGGCATGGCGTACTCGCGGAATGAGGACGCCGTCGGCGCCGCTGTCCAGAATACGCTGGACGTAGGCACCCTGATCATCGGGAAGGCGCACGAGCGCCTTCATGCCCAGCCCCTGTGCCTGCACGATGCACCGGTACGCGGTTTCAAATGTGTGGGGTGCGTGCTCCATGTCGACCACAATGAAGTCGAAGCCGACCCGAGCCAACATCTCCATCGTCTCAGGCGTTGTCAGCTTTACCCATGTGCCGAAACGGCAGGTACCCGGCTCACCCAGCTGTTCCAGAAAGCTCTTCATGATCGGTTTCCTCAAGCCAATTGCGAGGGTGCAGAGATGCCCTTCAGACGCTCAGGAAGCGGGTACTCCGCTTCATTGCACACGAGTCCGGGGCGCAATGAAAAGTCATCGCGAGGCGGCGCAAAGATGTCCACCAGCCGCATGCCCGACTCGCCAATCGACTGCGAGGTGTGAATGACCTTGGGCGGTATCACCAACAGGGATGGCGATCCCACTTCCGTGTGTTCGTCTTCACGCCAGCTTGTCTTGTCGGGTGTCCATGGGTACCGCATGTGATGGATGTAGTGCCCCCGGATGGCCAGCGACCCCTGTTCGAAGTCCGCGTGCGAGTGAGGCGTCATCTTGCGGATGTCACGAGACGCCTTGTTGGGCAGGAAGACGTTGATCATGAGATGGCAGGTGCGGAACAAGCGCATCGTGGTGTCGCTACGAACGTGCTCTGCAAGCGGGTAGTGGCGCAAGCGCCAGCCGCCTACTGGCTCAGGCCAGCTTTCAAACGCGGCGACGTCCGGCGCACCATCGGCGTAGTCAGCTGCATTTCGCGCGCTTGTCAGCACATCCACGGCGCACTTGCTGAACACCCGATAGACCCAGCCGCCGTCGGGCAAGCTCACACAACTGTCTCCTGGTGGGACGATAGTCAGCGCATCACCATCTGACATCGCAGTTTCCCCGCCTGCAGTGAGAAACGCCCGCACATCCTCAGGCAGCAGCACCATGTATTCGTCGGTTTGGTCCGACCCTTGGCGAACGAGTTCGGCCCCAGGCCTTGCGAGGGTCACAGCGACGACGAAGTTGGCACCCCGCGTGTACCAATGCTGGGAGCCATCGGTGTCCTGTTGATCGGCCATGCGCGCTTCATAGCAGTCGGTATGGGCAGGTTTTGACATGTGTTTCTTGCGTTGGATAGGGTGATTCGGGGGCGGTGAGTCCCCCGTTGAAACTTCAGTCCAGAGAGAGACCAATGGTTTTGACCAGTTCGCCCGAGTTCTTGAGCTCCTGGGCCATATGCGCCTGCATCTCCACAGGCGTGCTGCCCGTCCATTCGGCTCCTGAACCGGCGTTGTTGATCCAGCTCACCAGGTCAGGCGATGCCATGGCCTTGACAAAGGCCGCGTTGAGTTTGGCGACCACTGCAGGCGAGGTCTTGGCTGGTGCTACAACGCCATGCCAGTATTCAGAGACATACCCCTTCAGACCGGCTTCACTCACGGTGGGTACGTCGGGCATGGCCGTGTTGCGCTTGCTACCCGAAACGGCGAGTGCCACTGCGCGGCCACTCTCGGTCTGCGGCTTGGCCACCCGTGCGCCGGCAAACATCAGATCCAGGCTGCCGCCGATGAGGTCCTGTACCGCTGGCGCCTCGCCACGGTAGGGCACGTGCTGGATCTGGAGGTTGCCCGCACGCAGCTTGAATGCCTCCATCGCCAAGTGATGCGGCGTGCCGTTGCCCGGGGTCCCGTAGGTGAGCTTGCCCGCCTGGTTCTTGGACAAGGCGATCAGGTCATTGACATTCTTGACCCCGAGTCGATCGGCTGTCAGCAGCACCAGGGCTCCCCGAACCGTGAGAGTGACCGGCGTGAAACTGGTCAGTGGGTCGTAGGCCAGCTTCTTGTACACATGTGGATTGAGCGCGAAGGTGGCGTTGTCACCCCACAGCAAGGTGTAGCCATCAGGGTTCGCCTTGGCCACCTCGGCCGCTCCGATTGAAGTGCCAGCACCGGGCTTGTTATCGACAATGATGGGCTGCCCCAACAGCTCGCCGACCTTTTTTGTGAGCTGGCGCGCCAGGATGTCGGTGCCGCCTCCTGCGGCATAGGGCACCACAAGACGAATTGGCCGGCTCGGATAATCGTCCTGAGCCCATCCCGTGCTGATGGTCAGCATGGACAGGATCGTTGCGCCCAGCAGGGTGGTGGTCTTGCGCTTCAATTGGTTCATGGTTGTCTCCTTCTGTGGTTATGAAACGGGATCGATTTGGTGCCTTTAGGCGTGGTAGTTCCTGGCGGCCTCTTCATAGCCCAGCAGCGTGCCAGCCCACGCGTTGGCGTGCAGTTGGTAGTTGCAGAGCTGATGCGTCTGAATGGCCATGAGGTCATTCAGGAAGCGGCCGAAGGCCTGGTCTTCGTAGATGGCATTGCCCCCGGTAATCCGGTACAGCTCGTTGGCGTACTTGGCACAGCGCGGACCGATCTGTGAGGCCTGGAAGCGGAACTGCCGGCGATCATCCATGGGGACCGATGTGCCACCTTCGACTTCCGCGATCACTCTGGCGTAGTTCTTGTAGACCTGACTTTTCATTTCTTCGACGCGGGATAGGCTCTCGGCGACGACCAATGTCGCCTGCGGATTCTGTCCAATGTGAACCCCGTGGCGCGAAACCTTGCCGGCATTGAAGTCAATGAAAGACTGCACCATGCCCTTGAGTGCGCCCAGCGCGGCCGGTGGCTGGGTGGCCCGCGAGAAGATCTGGAAGAACGGCAGCTTGTACAGCAGTCCGTTGTTCTTGTGCTGTCCAGGTGCAGAGTTGGTTAGCACCTGCTCCCAGAGCAGCGCACGGTGCTCCGGGATAAACACATCCTTGACGATCAGATCGTTGCTGCCCGTGGAGCGAAGGCCGTGCACGTTCCAGTTGTGCACAACTTCGTAGTCTGAACGGGGCAGCAGGAAAGTGAACGCTGGCAGGCCCGACATCTTGGCTGTGCTGCCGTGCTCCTCGCCTTCCACGTTGCCACCCAGAAAGGTCCAGTCGCAGTGGTCGCTGCCACTGGAGAAGGACCACCGGCCCGAGAGACGGTAGCCACCGTCTACGCGAACCGCCTTGCCGGGTGCGTAAGGGGAGCTGATCAGGGTCTTGGTGTTACGGCCCCAGACCTCCTCCTGTGCACGTTCACTGAAGAACGCGAGGTGGTAAGCATGGATGCCAACGACGCCCAGCACCCAACCCACGGAGGGCTCGCCTTCGGACAGGATGGAGGCTACTTCGAATGATTCGATGGGCGTGGTTTCACCGCCCCCCCAACGTCGCGGTTGCAGCATCTGAAAGAAGCCTGCCTCCTGCATGTCGGCGATCGTTTCATCCAGCACGCGCGGGTGATGCCATTGCTTCTCCGAGCGCTTGCGCAACTCCGGCACGAGGTCCCGGGCTCGCTGCACATAGACCGACTTGCTGAAGTCACCGTTGAGAAAGTCCGAAATCTGATGGGCCATGTTCTGTTGTCTCTTCTGATGTCTTGCTTGTGAGAGTTGCCACCTTGATGCCTGACCAGCCACGCTGGCTGCTCAGCAAGACGACTTGGTGGTGCCGTTTCGGCAGATCCTGAAGATCACTGCAAGGCTCTATTGAAGCCAGATTGCCGCCAATGAGATAGGCCATATCGGTCATCTGACTCATCTCGAAATGAGATACCAGCAACGATCAGAATCCACCTCAACCGCAAATCGACCCTCAATATGCAGGGAAAACCCGAAGTGCAATCTTCTTTGGAGATGGTTTGTGCAACTCCGCTTTCGTACCAAAGATCCTGAACCTTGGCCTGCACTACCCCATGAAACACCTGAATGAAACCCATGACCAAGCGCTGCGCAGCTGGGTGTCCTCGGCCAATGTTCCAGGCAACGACTTTCCAATACAGAACCTGCCATTCGCCAGTTTCAAACGCCGCGGCAGCCAGGAATCTTTCCGGGTGGGGGTGGCGATCGGCGACATGGTTCTCGACATGGCAGCGGTTGACACGTCCGGTGCCCTGTCAGGGGAAGTATCTAAGGCCGTGCAAGCTTGCGCCGAGGACAAGCTCAATGCTTTGATGTCGCTGGGACCCGATGCCTGGAGCGCATTGCGGCTGGCACTCTCCAGATCACTGCGGGAAGGCGCGCCCGAGTGTTCATCGCTTCAGGCCTGTCTGGTGCAACAGGCAGAAGTCGAATACGAGCTGCCAGCCCGGATCGGGGACTACACAGACTTCTACACATCCATCCATCACGCAGCCAACGTCGGCAAGCAGTTCAGAGCAGACAATCCACTGCTGCCCAACTACAAGTGGATACCCATCGGATACCACGGTCGCGCATCCAGTATTGGGGTATCAGGGTACGGCATTCACCGACCCTCTGGACAGACGATGGCGCCCGGCGCCGAAAAGCCAGACTTCGGCCCCAGCAAGAGGCTGGATTTCGAGCTGGAACTGGGTGCATTCATTGGCCAAGGCAATCGACAAGGCGAGCCTGTACGCATCGATGTAGCGGACCACCATCTGTTTGGTGTGTGTCTTCTCAACGATTGGTCGGCTCGCGACATTCAGTCCTGGGAATACCAGCCGCTGGGACCCTTTCTGTCCAAGAACTTTGCCACCTCCATTTCGCCATGGGTAGTGACACTGGAAGCGCTGGCCCCCTACCGATGTGCCCTTGTCCGGCCTGAAGGGGATCCATCGCCACTGTCCTATCTGGATGATGCGACGAATCGCCAGGACGGCGCATTCGATATCCAACTGGAGGTGGGTCTGCTGACACTCAGGATGCGCAACGAAGGTAGGCCTGCCGCACGTATCTGCCGCACCAGCTACCGCTACGCTTATTGGACGCTGGCGCAATTGATCGCACACCACACCGTCAACGGCTGTAACCTCAACCCTGGTGATCTTCTGGGCACTGGAACCCTGTCGGGACCAACAGCAGACCAGGCGGGCGCACTGATCGAGTTAACCAACGGAGGAAGGGATCCATTGCAGCTGCCAAATGGTGAAACCCTCACTTACTTGGAAGATGGTGACGCCGTGGTCCTCCGTGGTTGGTGTGCAGCAGAAGGTGCCGCGAGAATAGGACTGGGGGAGTGTTGGGGGCGAATTATCTGACGGCGATAGCCGGAATCTCCGGTCACGATGCCGGATCACTGGCCGCAGTCTCCTGGACACAGGAGCCTCTATTTCGAGTTTCACGAACTCACCGCCTAAATTGCGACCTTATTGTTCAAGTAGCGACTTGATGATGAGTTGCCACCTCCAAACAAAGATGCCCGTCGATGAGTCAGATGGCCGTTGGATAAGCCCCAACGGGCACATAGTGAGTTCAAGGTGGGTAGCCAATTTCAGAAAGGATGTGGTCGGTGTCCGCGCCCACATCGCGGACTGCATGGCATGCATCCACAGGAGTCCGACTGAACCTTGGAGCCGGTGCAGGTTGCGTGATGCCATCGACCTGCACAAAAGTCCCTCTTGCGCGATTGTGGGGATGTTTTGGCGCTTCATCCAGACTTAAAACGGGGGCAAAACAGACGTCCGTGCCTTCCAGCAAATCGCACCACTGCTGCCTGGTTTTTTGCAGGAACACATCGGCCACACGTTCTTTCAATGCAGGCCATTGCGCCGCGTTCCACTGCGCATCGAATTCGGGCTCGTAGAGTCCACACTTCTCCCGCAGCAAGACATAGAACTGCGGCTCCATCGATCCAATAGAGATGTACTTGCCGTCAGCGCAAACGTAGGCATCGTAAAAATGAGCGCCGCCGTCCCCGTTGTTGGTGCCGGCTTCGGCGTTCCATAGACCCGAAGAGTGCCAACCGTGGATCAAGGCGCCCAGCAAGGCCGAACCATCGGTGATGGCCGCATCCACCACCTGTCCCTGCCCGGTGCTCTGGGCATGCGATACAGCCGCCAACACACCAAAGGCCAGCAGCATGCCACCGCCACCAAAGTCACCGATCAGTCCAGGCGTGGGCGTCGGGGGGCCGCCGCGGCGCGCAGTGGAATGCAAGGCACCGCTAAGGGCGATGTAGTTGATGTCGTGTCCAGCCGCTTGCGACAGTGGCCCCGTCTGACCCCAGCCTGTGATCCGACCGTAGACCAGCGAGGGACGCCGGAGCAGGCACACGTCAGGCCCAAGGCCCAATGACTCCATAACCCCTGGACGAAAGCCTTCGATCAGCACGTCGGCCCTTTCGATGAGCCGCAGTGCCACCTCAATCGACTCGGTCCGCTTGAGATCCAGCGCGATGGACTCACGACCGCGGGATAGAACATCACTGCGCCGGGCCGTCAATGCATCCATGCCCTCCCCCTTCCCTATGCGCTTGCTTGGACGATCGATTCGGATGACACGGGCGCCCTGGTCGGCCAGCATCATGCCCGCGAACGGTGCAGGCCCGAGTCCAGCAAACTCCACAACTGTCAGGTGGGACAACGGGCCTGCGCGCTCCTTCACAGGGCCACCACCCTTCCGACCTTGTCCGCCGTTTTGTTGCTCACCAGGAATGCCTCGTTGAGGTCTATACCGAAGCCCAGTCCTTCATTGGGGTAACACAGGCCGGCTTCGAAGCGGGGAATGTTCAAGGCAATGTCGGTGCCAGGCTCGATGTTTTTGCTTTCCATCGTGCCGTGGATCATCAACGGGCCAATGGACTCATTCAGTCCCTGGGTGGCCCATTCGTTCGCGGTCCAGAGATGGGCCGAAGGACTGTGTTCCAGGCCCGAGCCAATCATGCAGCCGCAGTGCACCGGAAGCCCTCCCAACCGGGCCATCGTCAGCCAGCGCTGCGACTTGACGAGACCCCCAGCCTTCTGCAGTTTGATGAAAAGTCCATCCGCCGCACGGCGGTCGATGATCTCCTTCAGGTTGTGCAGTTCCTGTGCGGATTCATCGGCATAGATGGGTGTCCTCACCTGCGCGCGCAGGCGGGCCATGCCTTCGATATCCCAGTGCGCGAGCGGTTGTTCGATCAGGTCCAGGCCCGCGGAGTCGATCTTGCGGATGATGTGCAGGGCCTTCTCGTAGCTCCAGAAGCCATTCGCATCGATCGTGAGGTACGCATCCGAGCCCACCGTGTCCCGCACCGCGTGCACCATGTCGATGTCGTCCTGCAGGGTGCCGTAGCCAATTTTCATCTTGAACAGGGCGAAGCCAGTGGCCTTGGCACGCGCGGCCTCGGCCGCCACGTCTTCAGGTTTTCCAGCGGACAGCACCCAGCCCTGGCGGGCAGCTTCAATGGTGCGGCCACCCAACAGTTCGTACACCGGCACACCGAGCAACTTGCCCTTGAGATCGTGCAGCGCAAAATCCACAGTGGCCTTGGCCTGGTTGTTGTCCCGCACGAGCAGGTCCATCTTGCCGACGATCTTCTCGATACAGCAGGGATCTTCACCCAGCAGGATGCGTGGAGCGATCACGTTGGCAACCATGGCGATGATCGATTCCTGCAACTCGCCGCGGTACCAGGACGAGGTATCACCGGAGTCCGAGAAACCGACGGTACCGTCGTCTGTGGTGATCTTCAGCACCACGCTGTCGATGGACGTGATGCGTGTGTTGGGCATGATCACCGGCTTCTTCAGCGGCGTCGAGACCGGTAGGCACTCTACTTTGACGATTTTGCTCATGGTGATGTTCTGACCTTATTGGGCCTGGAAGTTGGATTTGCGTACCTGCTCCCCCCAGAACTCGGTGTTCTTCTCGACGATGTGACGCAGTTCATCCGACCCTGCATAGGCAGGTTCCATCAAGGTACTGGCAAACTTCTCAACCGTCTTGGGCGAGTCAAACATCTTGCGCGTGGCCTCCGTGATCTGGCGCAACAACTCAGGCTTCATGCTGGCCGCGGCGTATACCCCCAGGAAGCTGTCCGCGGGCATCTTGAAACCCAGTTCGCTGAAGGTCGGCACATCGGACATGGGCTTGTAGCGCTTGTCCGAAGCGATGGCCAGAATGCGCACCTTGCCAGCGGTGCGGTGCTGCACCAATGCGTCGCAAGGCACGATGGCCGAGGCGATCTGGCCACCGACCAAGTCTGTGATGGCTGGTGCTGCACCACGGTAGGGAATGGCTTTGAGATCGACCTGGTACTTCTGCGCCAGCACATAGGTCAGGAAGTGCGGTTGCGAACCCGGGGCGGGGATACCCACATTGCCCATCTCGGGCGTCTTTTTGGCGGCCTCGATGTAGCCCTCCAGATTTTTGACGGGTGAACTCGCCGGTACGGCCAGACAGGTATAGAAGTTCACGATCCGTGCAACCGGGATCATGTCTTTTTTGACGTCGAAACCGGGGGTCTTCATGATCAGGGGCAACATCACCACCTGATGATCGACCGCGAACATGAGGGAGTTGCTTTCCGGGGACGCCTGCTTGAGCGCTTGAGCGGCCAACTGCCCACCGGCACCGGGCCTGTTGTCCACAACCGTGTTGACCCCGATCGCCTCGGACAGCGCTTCCGCGTACATGCGGGCCAGGTTGTCGGTACCCACACCCGGCGGGAACCCGACCAGTACTTTCACCAGGGGCTTGTCCTGCGCCATGGCGTTACTCGCGACCACCAGGCCGGTGGCCAAGGCCACGGCGGTTGCGCGGATCAGGTGTGCAATGGGGGATGTCTTTTTCATGTTTGTCTCCAGAATTGTTGAAAGGGGTCAACTGAAAGCTCTCGGGTCAAAGGGGATATGCCGGGGCGGTGTTGCGCACCGTGATCCATTGCCACTGGGTGAATTCGTCCCAGTTGGCAGGGCCGCCGTGGCGCGAGCCGTTGCCTGAGGCACCCCGCCCACCCATGGGCATGGTGCCGTCGTCGTTCACGGTCTGGTCGTTCACGTGAGCCAACCCGACCTGCAACTGTTCGACGATGGCCATGCCGCGGCCGATGTCGCGGGTGTGCACGCCGGCAGACAGGCCGTATTCGCTGTCGTTGGCCAGGGCAATCGCTTCTGCGTCGGTGCCAAACGTGGTGATGGAGACCACTGGGCCAAAGATCTCTTCACGAAACACCGGCATTTCGGGCGTCACGTCAGCCAGCACCGTGGCTGCGTAGAACGGACCGTTGTGGGTACCGCCCGCAAGCAATCTGGCGCCCATGTTGACCGACGCCTGCACGATGCGATCGACGCGCTCAACTTGTTTGGCTGTGATCAGCGGACCCAGAGCCACCGCTTGGGTGTGCGGGTCGCCCACCGGCAGCGCCTTGGCTTTTTCCGCCATGCGCTGCGTGTAGGCCTCGGCGATGTCCTTGTGCACCAAGTGCCGGCCAGCGCTCATGCAAATCTGGCCCTGATGCAGCCATGAAGCCCATGAGCCGCCACAAATGGCCAATTCAAGATCGGCATCGTCCAGAATGATCAGCGCGTTCTTGCCGCCCAGCTCCAGCGCCACCTTCTTCAGGTGTCGTCCTGCCAGTTCACCCACGCGGCGGCCGACAGCGGTGGATCCAGTGAAGGACACCATCGTCACATCGGGATCGATCACCAACGCTTCGCCAGCATCCGCTTCGCCCGGCAGCATGTGGAACACCCCTTTGGGCAACCCTGCCGCTTCCAGCAACAGTGCCAGCAGCACACCACCACTGACCGGCGTGCGCGGATCGGGCTTGAGCACCACGGCGTTGCCGGTGGCCAGGGCCGGCAGCGCTGCGCGGCTGGTCAACAGGAACGGGAAATTGAATGGGGAGATCACGCCCACAACCCCGTGTGGCACGCGGCGAGCTAGGCTGGTGACGCCATCGGCGCTGGGCAGCACCAGACCTTTGGGCTGGGTCAGCATCGCCGCGGCTTCGTGGCAGTGGTGCAGCACCGAGTCGATCTCGAACATGGCCTTGGGCAAGATGCCACCGGTTTCGCGCACGATCCAGGCGACGTACTCGGCGCGATTGGCCTCCAGCAATTCGGCCGCCTTGCGGAACACCTTGGCGCGCTCGCCATAGGGCAAGACCGCCCAGCCCTTTTGGGCCTGTTTGGCTTGGGCACAACTGGCTCGCACATCCTGCGCATTGGCCAGTGCGACCCTACCGAGCGGTTGACCCGTAGCGGGCTCGATCACATCCAGGATTCCTCCTGCAAGGGCCTTCCATTCGCTGGCCAGGGCCTTTCCGGTCCAGTCGGTTGCTGTCAGCAAGCTGCTCGTCATCTCATCTCCTGTTTGGTGGTGTGGTGTTCTTTCGCCCCCGTTTCGCTTGGTGCACCTGCGAAACCGGGCCTGCGTTGAAGCGGAGTGGACTGTAGGTTCGTTTTTTCACTTTGTCAACCAACCGGTTGGTTGACAAAGTGATCAAGGCTCTCCAGAATTCACGCCTGTCAGCGCTGCGACCTGCTTCGGGTCGTGCCGACGCTGCGACTTACAACACTGGAGATACACGTGACAGCCCCCTACCGATCACCCTGGATGACCGACGAGCTCGACATGCTGCGAGCCACAGCTCGCCGGTTCTTTGAAGAAGAAATCGCCCCGAAAGCCGAGAAGTTCCGCACCCAACACCACATCGACCGAGACGTGTGGGAGAAAGCCGGCGAACTGGGCCTGCTGTGCATGAGCATTCCCGAGGCGTACGGCGGTCAAGGTGCCACTTTCGCTCACGAAGTGGTGGTGATGGAAGAGCAGGCACGCATCTGCGACACCACCTTCGGGTTCATTCCGGGCGCGGTCAACGGTCCGGCTTTTTTTCACGGCACGGCTTCGCACGAACAGCTGCTGCGCTGGATGCCCGACATCGCAGCCGGTAAAAAAATGCTGTCGGTCTGCATCACCGAACCAGATGCCGGAACCGACGTGAAAGCCCTTCGCACCACGGCCCGCCGTGATGGTGATGAGTACGTGCTCAACGGAAACAAGATCTTCATCACACACGGTAAACAGGCCGAACTGTCCCTGGTTGCGGCACGTACCGGTGGTGCTGGTGCAAAAGGCATTTCGCTCTTCATGGTCGAGACCGACAAGACCCCCGGCTTCAAAGTCAGCAAAGTACTGGAGAAGATTGGCCAGAACGGCCTGGACACCTGCGAAATCTTTCTGGACGACGTGCGTGTGCCGGCCGAGAACCTGATCGGTGGCGTTGAGGGGAAAGGGTTCGGCCAGCTGATGGACGTGTTCGTGCGTGAACGCCTCTCCATCGGCGTCGTGGGTATCACCTGTGCCGAGCGCGCCATTGAACTGACCGTGGAGCATGCGAAGAACCGCAAGATGCTGGGTCAGACACTGTGGGATTTCCAGAACACCAAGTTCACCCTGGCCGAGTGCGCCACCGAGGCCCGCATTGGACGGGTGTTCATCGACAGCATCGTCAGGGATCTGGTGGAGGGAAAGCCCTTGCAGCCCAATGACGGCATGATGGCCAAGTGGTGGGGCTCGGACAAGCAGTGCCAGATCATTGACCGCTGCTTGCAGCTGTTTGGCGGCTACGGCTACATGTGCGAATACCCGATCGCCCAGCTTTACATGGATGCGCGCGTGGCTCGCATCTACGGTGGGTCCAACGAAACCCTCAAGGATCTGATCGCGCGGTCTCTGTAAGACAAGGGCCCGGAGCCAGCTCCGGGCCTTTAGCTGATGGAGGGGGGAACCTCAGCGTTGAGGGGTCGCAATGCCTTGGGTGAGCATGTCCATGAAGTGGTCAACCACCTCAGTGACATCCAGCTTGCCGGTCTCGCTGTACCAGCGGGGAACCCAGTTCAAGGCCCCAAACAGCAGTGCCGAGAACAGGCCAGGATGACAGGGCTTGATCGAACCGTCGGCGATGCCTTCGGTGATCAGGGCCCGCACGGTGTTGTCCAGGCGCCGCTGGAATTGGCGGATTTCGCCGCCCGGCACCATGTCCAACGGACGAGAGCCCACCAACAGCTGGACACGGCCAAAATCGTTGTTCTGCGCTATCGCAAGGCTGCGCACAAACAGACGCAAGCGTTGAAGCACCGGGATGCTGCGGTCTTCCATGCTCTTCATGACGGCGTCCAAATCGCCGAACGACTTCACCAGACACTGGTACAGGATGCTTTCCTTGTTGTCCACGTAGTGGTACAGCGTGGCCTTGTGCATGCCAAGCTGGTCAGCGATCATGTCCAGGGAAGTGGACTCGTAACCGTTGGCTGCAAACAACTGAGCAGCGGTGCGCAGGATGGCGGTTCGCTTGTCTTCGTGGCGGGTGCCCACCGAATTTTTGCGACGTGCCACCGCAGTTCGCGCCGCCGGCCGCTTTCGGGGAAGGGAAGCCGGGATGTCGTCGGTCGGGATCGGATCGCTCATGGTTGATTATTGTGCCGAAACCGCACCCGCCTCGATCAGGCCCGCGATCTGGGCTTCAGACCGCCCCAGAGACTTCAACACCTCACGGGTGTGTTCACCCAGCATTGGCGCCCGGTGTCGAACCTGGCCCGGCGTCTGCGACAGCTTCACCGGCACGCCAGGCACCGACACCGGGCGCTCGCTTCCTGGGTGCTCAACCTCAGGCAACATGTTGCGCACGGCAAAGTGCGGATCTTCAAAAATTTCCTGTGCGTTGTAGATCGGGCTGAACGGCACCTTGCCACCAAAGAGTTCGCGCAACTCCAGCTTGGTACGCGTTGTTGTGAAGGATTCAATGGTTGCAATCAGCGCCGCATTGTTCTCCCATCGCAGACCTTCGTCTGCAAAGCGCGGATCGTTGATCAGTTCCGGCATGCCGATGATGAGACTCAACTCGCGGAACTGAGGGTTGTGGGGGGCCGCCAGCGCGATCACGCCGTCCTTCACACGCACGGTGCCGAATGGCGCCAAGCCCGGAATTCCGTTGCCCACTGGAACTGGCGAGACACCACGGTAGCTGTATTGGCTCACCACCATTTCCGACAAGGCAAGGATGCTGTCGGTCATGGCCACGTCGACATACTGACCGACTCCCGTACTGCGTGCGTGCCACAACGCTGTCATGGTTCCAAAGGCCGCAAACAGTCCTGCGACCGTGTCGCCCGCGCCACCACCAACCTTCACAGGATGCTGAGCGTCCTCGCCCGTGATGCCCATCCATCCACCCATGGCCTGGGCCACGATGTCAAAAGACGGCCACTGCATGTAGGGACTCTCGCCACCGGCCTTGTCGCCGAATCCACGCACAGAGGTGTAGACAAGTGAAGGTTTGATGGCCTTGAGTGCGTCGTAGCCCAGTCCCATTTTGTCGAGTACCCCTGCGCGGTAGTTCTCCACCAACGCATCCGCATCTTTGACCAGATCCATCAACAGGGCTTTTCCCTCCGGATGCTTGAGGTTGAGCGCCATCGAGCGTTTGTTGCGGTTGCAGGACTGGAACAATCCTCCAAAGTGCCTCATCTGGTCATCGTCGCGAAACGGCCCCATACGGCGAAAGAAGTCGCCTTCAAGTGGCTCGATCTTCAAAACGTCTGCACCATGATCGGCCAGAATTTGCGAGCAAAAGGGACCTGCCAAAGCATGGGTCAAGTCAAGAATCCGCAAGCCCTTGAGGGCTCCTGTTGCTGCCTGCATGGCATCTCCATAATATCAACCAAACGGTTGGTTGATATTATGGATCAATCCCTCTGATCTGTAAATTTCTCGAAAAAATACATTGAACGCTCAGTCTTCTCTCTCGAACCCTCGGACCTAAGCCCAACTCACGACGATCCGACGAGGGGCAGCAACTGGTAGGAGCTCCAGCGCTCCCCTGGTGTGAGCAGACGCTCCCAGGAATTGGTCTAACTGGCCTCGATCAAGCGACCGGTATAGCTGACCGAGCGGTCGCTTGAAGTCTTGCTCTGCATCTGGCCGGTTGGGACACCCTCGAAAGTTCAGGCGTCAATTTCAAAATGTCCGTGCCCAGCCTGGAACGGGCATATATCTTGGTGCCGGTGAACCCTCGTTTCAGGTCAACATCAAAGTGCAACCCCCTTCATCGCCTGACCTCATGATCTACAACCGCCCCCGTTCGCGTCGGTTGTGTACGGTCTGGCGGAATCCTGGACAGCCCGACCGGAAGGGATGATCCCTGCAGGAACAATGCGATCGATCCGGCCAGCTTCACGTCTCTGGCATCCGGCGACTTGGCCAGGGTCTGGCCGATGTGCAACCAGGCACGCAACGCCTCTGTACGGGTGGTCCGCGATTTCGGGCTGCTCTTGTCCTCTGGTCTTGCTTTCCTCAACCGCCCGTCCTCCCTGGCCTTCAGCCGCCAAAGATGTTCCGAGTTCCTGGTCTGAAACCGCGTGGCCTGCCGGGTGGCTTCGGCCTCCAGCCCGTAACCACGCAGTTTCTCGGCAAAGGTCTCACGCCACCGTTGCAGGTCGGCCTTGCGCGGGTTGAGTCGTTTTCCGTAGATCGACTCTGCCCGCACGCTGAGGTGCACGTGCGGGTTCGCCTGGTGATCGTGCAGGACCATCACGTACTTGTGGTTGGCCAGCTCGGTCTTTGCAAATTCGCTCGCCGCCCGCTGGACGATCCGCGGGTCCGTGCCGCGTGGCATGGACAGCATGATGTTGAACGCCTCGCGCCGGTGTCCTTCGTCCCCGATCAGGCTGCCGCCACAGCGCCACTCGTCACTCAGCTCGTAGACAGCGGACCGACCTTGCAGGACCTCGCCCTGTTCGTTCTCCATGCCGAGACGGCCGTTCTTGCTGATGTATCGGAAGTGCGCCGCAATGGCCAGCATGCCCCGCCCTCCCCCGGTGACCTTGACCATGACCTGAGGCGCCCTTTTCACCACGGTGGATTCAATGCGCTTGCGGATGGCGTCTGCGCGCTGGTGCATGCTCCCATCGCCCAGCTTGGGTTGCGGCCTGACCTTGACCACCCGGTTGCCTGGGTAGAACAGGCGATCACCCCACTGGACGAGTACCCCGTCGATGTTCGGCGCTTGACTCATGGCGTTCTCCTTGAAGTCACCGGTTGGACCGGTGGGTGGTCTCGGTGGATGACCCACGCGGGCACAGATCTGCCATCAGGGACGCCGCCTGGGCGAGGTGACGCCGGACGTCTCCGTCCAGCGTGTCGAGCATGTCGCGGTAGGCCACTGCTTTTTGCACGTTGCTCTGGGCCAGCAGACGCGAGAGGGTGTGGATGTTCCGGTTGAGGCTGGAGAGCTTCGCGTTGGACTTGATGAGTTCAACGATTTCCGCGGTGCGGCTTGCTCCTGTGGTCAAGGCAGGAACACCCGTGATCAAGCCTGCCAGGTAGGCATCACGCGACATCTGCGCGATGTGCGCACCGACAGCCAGTCGCTTGGCCTCTGGGGTTGTCAATCTGATTGACAACTTGACCCGGGGCACATGCGACGCGCCAAGGCACCCGGTATCGAAGACCAACTGAGGGACGGACTCGGACTGTCCGAGTTCACGGGCCACAGCCCGACGAACCAGCACCGACACGCTCTCCCGGCGGGCCTGAGCGCAGCTCACCAGCGCGGCCTTGAGGCCGCGCAGATCGACCGTGATGAAGTCAGGGTTGCGGGTGTTCATGGGTCCCCCAAAGTTCAAACGAGAGCGAAGCGAGTCGTTTGTGAAATCGGCGGCGGGCCGCCTATCTCTGCACTCACCCATGCAGACAGTCTGTCCCCGGATCGAGCACACTGACGTGCTGGATTCGGGCGTAAATCCAGTGCGGAACTTGGGCGCAGAGGCATCTAAGATCGCCTCAATCCCTCGATACGGTCGACTCAGCAGCACGACGACTGAACAAACTGAACCACCAGCGAACCGCCCGTGCACAAACTGAACAGGGAGTGAATCGCCACTGCATAGGCACTGAACCGGGACGCTTGACCGAATCGCGGCGCTTGTTTATTTCTCTAGTTATTTATTGACAAGTAACTAGCATTTACAACGTGCACTCAGTGAACACCGGTCCCTGGCCGAAGTGGCCCTGCGGGCACCGCGTGGTGTCGTGTGCCTGCTGTCGGCACTGCGCGTCCATGGCATCGGTACCCAGGCGCCGTTCGAGGTCTGGCTGGCGATTCCTCCGCAAACACCCAGACTGGAGCAACCGGCGCTGCGTGTGGTGCGCATGTCGGGCCCGGCCCTCTCCGAAGGTGTTGAACCCATCGGCATCGATGGCGTGGCAGTCCCGGTGTTCAACGCCAACAAGACGGGGGCCGACTGCTTCAAGTTCCGCAACAAGATCGGCCTGGACGTGGGGATGGAGGCACTGCGCGATGGCTGGGCGCAGCGTAAGCTGACCATGGATGCACTGTGGCACTACGCTGCGGTCAACCGCGTGGCCAATGTGATGCGGCCGTACCTGGAGAGCGTTCCAGTGTGATGTTTCATCGCAACATGCTCCGTGCTTACTTGCACACACTTGAACTGACCGGGCAGCTTGTGAAGGCTAGACCGTTTGGCCTGGTGGTATTTTCGGTGGTATCTCGAAACTCAAACCACAGAAAACCGAGGATTCATCAGGCCTGTAGCCCATGATGTGAACGACGCCCTCGTCCCAGAGCGTTCCAAAACGTCTCGCAAGACACCCTGAAAGCCCCGGTTTACCTAGTGTTCCGGGGCTTTTTTGTTTCCGGGCGTCTCGTAACGGTTCTTGCCATCCCAGATTTTTCCTCGCAAGCGGGTTGGCACCCTCGATCGCTCAGGAGGACCCCGTCGTCGTTTCCATCAGGCTGCGGGTGACGCGCGGCGGCTCCTCACCGAGGTGAAAGGCCAGCTTGCGGTCGCGCAGCGCCACGTCGGCGGCGGTGACGCGGTCAAAGCGCCGCAGGTGATCGGTCCAGGACTCGTCGATGATGACCTCGACAAAACGGCTGGGGTCGTGGATGTCGTGCAGCAACTCCCACGACAAGGCCCCGTGGCGCAAACGGCTGCGGCGCCCCTCGCCCAGCATCAGGTCGCGGAAGTCGGCCGAGCGTGCCGGATCGATGCGGTACTCGACCATCACCATCACATGACCCCGGGGCGGTGGTGCTGTGATCTGTGGCGCCGGAAAAATGCGCTTGGGCGTGAGGTCGTCTTCCAGCCCGGAGTCCGGCATCAGGCGGTTGGCCAGAAACATGGAGAGCAGCCCAGTCACGGAAGCGATGCCCAGGCTGACCGGCACGCTGGTCCAGGTGGCCACCTGGCCCCAGATCGCGGCACCCAGGGCGCTGGAGCCCATGATCGCCATCTGGTACATGGACATGCCGCGCGCGCGCACCCAGTCGGGCAGGCCCATCTGGATCGAGACGCTGAGCGTGTTGGCGGAGGTGATCCAGGCCGCGCCGCCCAGAAACATCGCGGGAACCGCCACCCAGACCTGGTCGGTCAACGCCATGGTCGCCATGGCACCCGCCTGCAGAGCCGTGCCGCGCAGGACGAGACCGTCGCGCGGATAACGGCGGCGCAAGGCCGGCAGGAACGCCGCCGAAGCGATGGCGCCCGCGCCCATGGCCGCCAGAAACAGCGTGAAAGTGCCGGCACCGCCGCCCTGCATGCCGCGCGCCAGCAGGGCCAACAGCGCCAGCAGCGCAGTCGAGTGAAAGAAGAAGATCGAGATGCGCAGCAGCACGCCCTTCAGGTGGTAGGACTGGGCCACGTACTGCAGGCCCACGCGCATCGCGGTGCCCAGGCGCTCGCGCCCCAGCGGATGCGGCTTGTGCTCGTGCTTCCAGCGGCTGATGATGACCGCGGCCACCACGGACAACACCGCGTTGAGCAGAAACACCCAGGCGCTGCCGGCGCTGGCAATCAGCGCGCCGGCCACCAGCGGACCGATGATGCGCGAGGCGTTCATCGACACGCCGTTGAGCGCCAGCGCTGCCGGCAACTGGTTCCGGGGCACGATCGTGGGCACGATGGCCGAGAACACCGGCCAGCGCATCGCCATGCCGATGCCGTTGACAAACGTCAGCGCCAGCAGCAGGGCCGGGGTTATCGCGTCCAGAAAGATGAAGGCGCTCAGGATCGACGCCACCACCGCCACCCACAGCTGCGTGAAGAGGAAGAAGCGCTTGCGGTCCAGGCTGTCGGCCAGCGCGCCGCTGGGCAGGCCCAGCAGGAACACCGGCAGGGTGGACGCTGTCTGCACCAGCGCGACCCAGAGCGGCGTCGTGGTGAGCGAGGTCATCATCCAGGCCGCCGCCACATCGCTCATCCACATGCACACGTTGGCCATGAGCCAGGTGATCCACAACATGCGGAAGACCGGCTGGCGAAGCGGCGCGATGGGAGACAGGTCGTCGTCGGTGCGTGGCATAGGGGCACTACTGTAGAGGGCGCGATCCCTTCACGCTGAAATGGTTTGAATCACCCTTGAAGCGGCCAGTGCGTCAAACCGTTGGACGCAGCGGCCCGCCGCCGGGTGAAGCCTTTGGCGTTGTGATGCCTCCCCCGGATCCGATCACTTCCCAATTGGCGTTGGGCAGCTCCCGGCTTGTTGATCCAACGTCTCTTTAAGCCTTCTCAGGGTCGCGGGTTCAGACGCGCTCGATGATCAAGGCAATGCCCTGCCCCACCCCGATGCACATGGTGCACAGCGCGTAGCGCCCGCCGGTGGCGTGCAGGCGGTTGACCGCCGTGGTGGCCAGGCGCGCGCCGCTGGCGCCCAGCGGGTGGCCCAGCGCGATGGCGCCGCCCCAGGCGTTGACGCGTTCATCGTCGTCTTTCAGACCCAGGGTGCGCAGCACGGCCAGGCCTTGGGCGGCAAAGGCTTCGTTGAGTTCGATCACGTCGAGCTGCTCCAGCGTCAGGCCGGTGAGCGCCAGCACCTTCTGCGTCGCCGGCGCCGGGCCCATGCCCATGATGCGCGGGGCCACGCCGGCCGTGGCCATGCCGACGATGCGGGCCTTCGGTGTGAGTCCGTTCTTGGCGGCGGTGGCTTCGTCCGCCAGCAGCAGCGCGCAGGCGCCGTCGTTCACGCCGCTGGCGTTGCCGGCGGTCACGGTGCCGTCGGGTCGCACCACGCCCTTGAGTTTGGCGAGTGTTTCGAGGTTGGTCTCGCGCGGGTGTTCGTCGGTGTCCACGACAATGGCGTCGCCCTTTTTCTGCGGGATGCTCACGGCACAGATCTCGCGCGCCAGGTGACCGGCCTTGATGGCGGCGACGGCCTTCATCTGGCTTGAGAGCGCCATGCGGTCCTGGGCTTCGCGTTCGATGCCGTAGTCGGTAGCGACGTTCTCTGCCGTTTCGGGCATGGAATCCACCCCGTACTGGGCCTTCATCAGCTTGTTGACGAAGCGCCAGCCGATGGTGGTGTCGTAGACCGCG
>Ga0209318_1000081_pt1 | contig 118710 bp, 117 predicted proteins | sample RifGroE1_FD_183999 | JGI IMG/M metagenome (GOLD analysis project Ga0209318, IMG submission 183999) | Groundwater microbial communities from Rifle, Colorado, USA - Groundwater E1 (SPAdes) (version 2) | ecosystem: Environmental > Aquatic > Deep subsurface > Groundwater | place: Rifle, Colorado...
TCGAATCGAATGGCAAAAGAAGTTGTGAAGAAATAAAGAATGCAATAGTAAAAGGAGCACTTGACTGGTGCGACGGAATACCGGATGACGACATAACAGTTGTTGTGGTAAAAATGAAGTAATAATACTGTATATACATGCAGCCCCATTTTATACCCGTATTCGGGGCTGCTCTTTTATATTGATAAATCAGTATTTTTTACTCAAAAGTATATTTGTCAATACAATTTTCTTTTATTATATATCCTAAAGTTGTATTGATTTTTCAGTTTCGTAAACATATAGTTTATTTATATTTACTCTAATGTTTGAATTGCAATTTGTAAAATGAATAGGAAAATAATAATACAGAGAACTGATAAAATGGAGAAGTAGTATGTATAATAACATAATTATAGCAACACTAGTTTTTATTCTTGTGTTATTCTTAGTTTTACTATTGAAATCGCTTCGAATGTCAAACAGGTATGGTTTATTATTAAATAATTCTAAAGATTATATAATTTTTTTATATCGCTATGGTCGAAAAAAACGATTTATATATATAAGTCAATCTTCAGAAGTGATAACCGGCTATAGTCCGGAAGAATATTATAAAGACCCTGGTTTATTTGAAAAACTTGTATATCCTGAAGATATTCCTGTTTTTGAATACCAAAGAGATTTCTCTGCTATGTCAAATCGTCCGATTGTGATGCGATGGGTTCGTAGGGATGGTCATGTGATATGGACCGAACATCGCTATAATAAGATAGTAAATAATAAAGGGAATATTATTGCTGTTGAGGGAATAATTAAAGATATAACGGAACAAAAAATAACTGAATTTGCATTAATTGGCAGTGAGCGGAAATTTCGAGAATTATTTAATAATGCAAATGATATGATATTCTTATGTGAATATACTGGATCGGTAAAAATAATTGAGGTAAATGAGAGCGTCATAAATCAACTTAATTTCAGTAGAAGTAGATTGTTATCAATGCATATTCTTGATCTTGTCGATGGCGGTAGTTTGAATAGTATGCGTAGGATACTTGATGAAATGACTCTCAATAAATCAATTAATACTGAAATGTCGTTTATTAATTCCGAACGAAAAGGAATACTCGTTGACCTTAGTATACGGTACTTTAAGATTGATGGTCGAGATCATATACTGATTATAGCCCGAGATATAAGTGTAAAACGAAAATATGATAATGAGATACAGAAGACGCAGAGATTAGAGTCATTAGGTATTTTAGCGGGTGGAATAGCTCATGATTTCAATAATTATCTTACTGGGATTTTAGGTAATATTTCGCTGGTTATGATAAACATGAAAGATGAAGATGCCAATTATCCCTTTTTGACAGAAGCAGCAAGAGCCTCATATAAAGCAAAGGATTTGTCAGGTCAATTATTAACCTTTGCAAAAGGAGGAGTTCCGGTAAAAAAAACCGGAGATATTGGTAAACTAATAAATGATTCTGTTAAATTTATAACAAGCGGCTCTAATGTAAAATGTGAGTTAACTATTGATGAAGGTTTATGGTTAACATCTTATGATGAAATACAGTTAACTCAAGTTTTTGATAATATTGTAATAAATGCGATGCAGGCAATGCCTAAAGGTGGAAATATTTCTATATATACCCGAAATATTGAAATATTTGATAATTATCAGAATATAAAAGATGGGAAGTATATTAAAATAACGATAGATGATAATGGACCGGGAATAGATAGCGAATATTTGGATAAGATATTTGATCCATTTTTTACAACTAAAAGTACAGGTACCGGGTTAGGGCTTGCGACTACATACTCAATAATAAAGAAACATGAAGGATATATATTTGTTAATTCAAAGAAAGGGCAGGGTGCATCATTTGTAATATATATACCGGTAATAGAAGGAGATTCAAATAGTACTTATGATGATTTCTCTTTTAATAATTCGGTTTTAAAAAGAAATCCTTTAACTGAAAATAATTTCAATGTTTTGGTAATGGATGATGATGATATTATTTTAGATATTGAGAAGAAATTATTAGAAAGACTTGGTTATACTGTAGAATGTGTAAGAGATGGGGACGAAGCAATCTCTATTTATAAAAAACATTTAGAGAAAGGGCTTTGTTTCGATCTTTTAGTACTTGATTTAACAATAAAAGGAGGAATGGGAGGTGTTGATACAATTCGTGAGATTAAAGCGATTGACAATACTGTTAAAGCAATTTTAACGAGCGGTTATTCCAATGGTCCGATTTTTGAGGAATATCGTAAATATGGCTTTTGTGATATACTTGTAAAACCATATACCATTGACCAGTTGAAGAAAATATTGGAAAGAGTGCTTAATAAATAATATCTCTTAAGAAAAGGGGAGATACTCAATATAAGAAAAAGAGATTTATGTAAGTTACAAAATGAATTGAATTTTTTCAAATATTATTTGAATAAGAAAATGATTGACAATCACTAATAAGAATATAAGGGGGTGAATAATGAAGATTAAGGGTAATGTTATAATAATTATGTTATTAAATCTAATTATTATAAATTGTACAGAGGGTGTTAATGATAATTCCCCTCCAGTAATAAATGATGAGTTTAAGGCAAAATCGTGTATAGTAATTGAAAATATGGATTACTTAAATAGTTCAAAAAATTTTACAGACGAAGATGGGGTTATTGTAGCCTATGATCAAATTGATAAACAAATAACTTTAAATGATCAAAATGGAAATAAATCGTATATTTATAATGTATATATTGGTTCTGAAATCAATGGATTACGAGATGCTGTTTTGCAAACCGCAACTACAGATCAAATTTATATTGCTGCTGGAAACTATAATTTGAAAAGTACTTTAATTATTGATAAAAATATAACTCTTCAAGGTTCTGGTGTATTAACAAATATAATCGGATCGGGGTTAGAACCTGTGATTACGTTAAACTCGTCAACAGGAGGAATATATTTTATAAAAGATCTTAAAGTGAGTAATTCCGAAAGTTCAAATTATATAACCACATCAGGAAATAAGGGAATGATTTGTTTGAAATCAATTACAAAAGGAGGGGCAGGTAGTGGATATTTAATTTCATGCGGAGGTTCTACTTGTCTTTATACTGGAAATAATACGTACCTGTTAGAGTATTTTGATTATTCGTTAAATGGAAAGGAAGGGGTTACCTATTTTACAGGTGATTAAAGAAGTTTATTAATAATTTTAGTAATAGTTTATAACAAAATAAGAGGAGGATAGTATGGTTGATTATGAATCAAATACGATGGGGTATCTTGATATTACATTTGGTCCAAAGTGGGATTATATTCCGCTATCAAGGAATTTCATTGAAAACTTTTTGAATGTAAATATGACTGATCGAGATTGTATTGAAAAGATAACAATGTCAACTTCAGAATTGCTAGAAAATGCAGTAAAATATTCGTATATGGATGGTATTCGAACAAAAATTCGAAAAGACAAGGAAAAACCGGAAATAATCGTGAAAGTATATAATTCAGTAAAAAAAGAAGATGTTCAAAATTTAATGAAATATATTGATGAATTAAATGCTGCTCCGGATCCGTTTGAGTTTTATGTTATGAAAATTCGTGAAAAACGAGATCGAGGTGGTTTAGGGCTTGCACGAATAAATTGTGAAGGTCGTGGAAAATTATCAGTAAAATATTTTCCGGTTAATGATGTATATGGTTATATAGAAGTAACAACAATATTTAATGTTAATAATAATACAATATAATAAGGAGTTTCATTATGGGATTAACAATTGGAGCAGTAATTACAAGTGGAGTTGAAATTAAAGTAATAGATACAAGTGTTATTTTTAGTGGAAGTATAGATTGTGCGAATCCAAATGAATTTTTAACACCATTTTTGACAGAATTACATGATAAAATAATGAAGTCTGGTATTAAAGAGATAAAATTTGATATTCGGAAATTATCTTTTTTAAATTCATCAGGTATTAAAGCAATAGCAGATTGGATTTTAAAAGTAGATGCTCTTGATTTGTCACAAAAATATACAATTATAATTATGACATCAACAGAATATAAATGGCAAGAATCAAGTATGTCAACATTGGTATATTTAGGCCCTGGATTTATAAAAAAAGTATCAGAATAAGTTTATGGTAAAGTATGATTCAAGTTATGAATTATCAATATTCATAACTTGGTTATTTAAAAAAAGGGTGAAAATTATTTTAAAATATTGAAGTATAAAAGGATAATGAAGTGAAAATAACATATATTCGCCTTGTTTCCGTTTTTTTATTATTATTTATTAATAGTATCTTATTAGTGTTAAATAAAGATATAAGCTATTCTTTTTCAATTATTCTTTCACTAATTATCGGGGTATCTTTTTTTACAAAAAATAAGAATTCAGATGTTCCAATTATTACACCTCAAATTGACGAAATTGTTAATATAGTTACACCAGTAGAAGAGATTATAAAAGAAAATCAGATATCATTAGAAATGGTGTCCGAACTTTTATTAAATCAAGTTGAGAAAATAATAGAATCAGCGAAAAATTGTATAAGAAATGAAATTACGAAACTTTTAAAATCAGCTAAAAGTTCAAATTCTAACGTTTTAATAAAAAAAATTAATGATATTGAAAAAGGTTCTACGGACGCAAATAATTCTTTAAAAAATATTATAAAAGGAATTGCTTCAGGTATTGACTCTGATATGAAGGAATCAAGATCGAATGTTGTAAGAATAAATAAATTATTTTCAATAATAGAAACTACTAAAGAAAATACTGAATTATTAAAGAAAAACTCAGATTTTTTATTAATTATAATGAATACAATAGATGAAATCTCCAATAAAATACATGTATTGTCTATAAACTCTTCAATAACAGCCGCGAGAGCAGGTGATCTAGGAAAGCCTTTTATGGTAATTGCGAAAGAAATTCGTAAATTGTCAGATGATGTTAAACGGTCAGTTGAAAAAATGAAAGAGTACTCAAATACTTTAAAAAATTCAATAACGATTGTATCTGATCTTAATGAGACGGTTGATAATGAAACTCGTTCAACATACAAAGAATTTAATGAATTATTAAATCGCATTGAAGGTTTTTTATTGTCGTTTAGTGTTATAGAAGGCAGATTGACAAATAATAATTTTAATTCGTCAGAATTAATTACATTAATCAATAGTGATTTTGAGAACGAAAATTATAATGATATTGAGTCAGAGGTTAATAAAATTCCTATTGAGATAGGAAAAGTAGTTGAAATGATCATGAAAGATAGTAGTACTTAATATTTTCAATACGATTTTGGAGGTAATAATTATGATTAGTTATGAAAAGAATACGAATGGGTATCTTGATATTACATTTGGTCCTGTTTGGGATTATATTCCATTAACAAGAAACTTTATCGATGGTTTTCTTATGGTTCATCTTGTAGAAGAAACAGATATAGCTAAAGTTGTTACTGCGGCGTCAGAGTTGCTTGAAAATGCTGTAAAGCATGCTTACAATGATGGAATAAGGATAAAAATTATAAAATTGATTGATTCGAATTGTATTGAATTAATCGTATTTAATTCGACAACAAAAAGTGATTTTATACATTTGCAAAATACTATTAATGAGGCAAATAGTGTTAGTAACACTCTTGAATATTATATTAATGCAATGAAAAAATCTTATGCCAAAGCTGATGGAAAAATAGGACTAGGAATCCCTAGGATTAGGCATGAATCAGACGTTAAACTAAAAATTTCTTTTTTTGAATGTGATGATAGTTACGGTATTATTGAAGTAAGCGGTATATTTAATATTATTGAAGAGTGTCATGCTGGTTAATTATAAACAATCTTAATACAATGTGAAATATTTCACAAACAAAAAATATTCAATATTGTATATAATTATAGCAAGCGGGAGAAAACGTATGGAACTCGTTGATAAAATAATTATGAAAAATACATTGAGTATTAATAATGTAGATATAATAAGTCAAATTATTCAAAATGGAATTTTAAAAACATACCAGAAAAATAATTTTATATATTCTGAAGACGAAAAACTAGAGTATTTTTATATCATTGGTAATGGGAAAGTAGAAATATCTAAATATACAGATAAAGAATTTAAGAAAATATTCTCATTTTTAACATCAGGAAACTTTTTGGGGATTCCTGAACTTTTTGGAGAAGTTCATACGGTCAATGCGGTTTGTGTATGCCCCTGTGAAATAATATCAATACCGAAAGATTATTTTTTTAATCATTTAAAAAATGATTCAGTTTTTATTTTTGATCTTTTAAAAAATCTCGGATTACAGATAGGTGATTTTCAAAAATCAATAGTAATAGAAAGTGCTGAAACAAAAATACTTAATTATTTAAAATGGATGAGTATAAAACATGGTTTGATACAATCAGGTATTTATATGATACCCCGCAAGCATACACATGAAGAAATAGCCGATTTTCTTTCATTGTCACGAGAAACGGTAACTAAAACAATACATCATTTGAAAGAAAGCGGTATTCTGACATCGATATCAAAAGATCATTATTTTGCTGATAAGGATTTATTTGAACAGAAATTATCTATAATAGGCGGTCTTGTCGGTTTATATGGAACAGATGAATAAAAAGGAGGATTTTAGTATGAAAAAGACAGGAATTTTAGCACATATTTTATCATTACCCGGAAATTATGGCTCTGGAGATCTAGGGGGCGGGGCATTTGCATTGATTGATATGTTAAGTAATAATGGTATTGATTATTTGCAAATACTTGGCAGCGGACCGACCGGCTATGCGAATTCTCCCTATGATGCACTTTCTACTTTTGCGTTAAATCCCTATTTTATCAGTCTTGATATATGTTGTGAAAAAGGATTAGTATCAAAGGATGAACTATCAGAATATCCTGAATGTAGTCAGTCGGTTATTGATTATGGTTTTCTTTATATTCACCGCTATACGTATTTACGCATGGCGTATGAGAGATTTAAAAAAATTGATGAAAATGACCGGTATAAAAAAGAGTTTAAAATATTTTGCAACAATCAAAAACATTGGCTTGACGGTTATGCACAATTTATGGCTTTAAAAGAGCTTAATGGCAGCAAGGCGTGGATTGAGTGGGATAGATCGAAGGAGTTGCCGGATACTGATTTAATAGAATATCATAAATTTCTTCAATTTGAGACGTTTTCACAATGGACTGCATTTCGTTCGTATGCAAATGCAAAAAATGTTAAACTAATCGGAGATATTCCTCTTTATGTTTCGTATGATTCAAGTGATGTGTATGGAAATAAAGAAATCTTTTTACTTGATGAGAATGATTATCCAAAACAAGTTGCCGGAGTTCCGCCTGATACCTTCACAGTGGATGGTCAGGTTTGGGGAAATCCTCTATATAATTGGGATGAACAAGAAAAAAACGGGTTTAAATGGTGGAAAGAACGAATTGCCCATCTTAAAGAACTAGTTGATTGCATTAAAATTGATCATTTTAGAGGTATTGAGTCGTATTTTAGTATTCCTTATGGTGAAGTGACTGCTCATAATGGAACATGGGAACAAGGTCCTGGGCATTTATTTTTTAATGCTTTAAAAGAGGTGTATGGTGATGAAATAGAAGATTTATTCTTACTTGAAGATCTTGGTTTTATAACACCGGAAGTAAAAAAATTAAAAAAAGATTTTAAATTAAAAGGAATGAAGATTTTTCAATTTATTGATTTTACAAGTCTTGAAACTATAGCACAGTCAGATTATAATGTTGATAATTATGATGAATATTCTGCTGCATATACCGGAACCCACGATAATCATGTTATATCAGGATGGTTTCATTCATTAAGTGATTCTGAACAAGAGAATGTGTTTCAATATCTTGGTATTAATCACTATGATAAACTTCATAAAGCGGCTATTAAAAGATTAATGGATTCGAATGCATCAATGGTAATAATTCCGCTACAGGATATTTTTGAACTTGATGCTCATACAAGAATAAATACACCGGGCAGTTCAGGGGATCATAATTGGTCATGGCGTGTTACAAAAGATCAGTTAGAAAGTAATCAAAAGGGTTTTTCAATTATATCGGGTTCGAATAATAAAGAGGGGTAGGGTATGAAAAAATATGTACTAATTTTCACGATTATAATAGTATTTATTACATTTTTAACAAGTGTAACCGGTTTTTATTCATCGCCTAAGCTTACTGTAAACTCCTTTGTCAATGTCAAAGGAGAGAATGTAAATCTTGTAGGCAACGGAATATATAAAAATAACCCAGTCTATTTTACAACAGCTGCTATTGGGTTTGATGCAGTTCGATTATTTGTCAGTCTTCCTATTTTAATTATTGCATTTTTGTTTTATCTGCGAGGTTCTTTGAGTTCCGGTATTATTATGGCAGGTATTTTATTAAGTTATTTTTATCAATACTTTGAATTTGTTATGGCATTTAGTTATAATACAATGTTTCTTTTGTATACATCAGGTTTTTCATTAAGTCTCATTACTGCCATCATATTAATCATTATTCTGCAAAAGCAATATACTACTAAAAATATTGAAAAGCACTTCCCGGTGAAAACAATAGCAATTTTTTTGATAACTGCTGGTTTTTTGCTCTTATTAAAATGCCTTGGTGAAACATTCAGTTCACTCTTGGGGGGTATTCAGCCTGAACATACCATAGGTCAACATACATTATGGGATCAGGCAATGGATATGGGGTTGATTTTTCCTTATTGTTTTATTATAGGGGTATTGCTTTTGAGAAAAAATGTGTATGCATATTTGTTATCAGCAGTAGGACTTATTTTTTTTGCGAATCTTGTATTGTCTGTTATTATTGGTGAACTTTATTCATCAAATTACACAGGATCATTTAATTTTTTCGGTGTCATACTATTTTCGATTTTGGAATGTATATCACTTTTATTGGTTATAAAAGTGATGTTTGTTTTTAAGAAGTGTGGTAATTAATTATTGTAAAACACTTGCTTTTAAAAAAGATTATGTTTTTCTAAATAATATATGATAGAAAAACACCAAAAATCATGGGGGGTTATTTGACTTTTCAGGACGGAGAAATAACAATTTCACCATATACCCTATATTGGGTACAGATGCCATCATTAATAGGTGAGTATGACAGGATTGAAATGTTAAAAAGAAATGTTTTTATTATAGAATGTCAGTATAGCTTAGAAGACTATGGCAAATTAATTGAGAAAAGAGAAGAATCTTCGGCTTTTTTTTTTAATCTTGATAAAATACTTCTTAACGTAAAGAGGGGAAGTGAGTATGTAATAGCAGAAAAAATAGCTTTATTTATTTCCCGATTTTCGCAAGACAAATCAGTTGTTCATACAAAGCTTCTTGATAACAAAATGCGAGAAATATTCCAGAATGAAGGTATAATCTATCTTGAAAAAAATTTCAACGATAAAGAGGGCTCTGCAGCTATACTGTTGAACCTATTAAAACCATTATTTTCCAATGGGAATATTACAAGAAGAACAGATATAAGATTATTATTATTCCCAAATGTGAAATTTAAGGTTGATGTATATTATGCGGACCAACGAGAAGCAAAATCGGGATACCTTAAAGACATAAGCATGGGCGGGGTAGGTGTGAAATTTGATAGCAAAGAAGATCTTAATCACTTTTCATTAAAAGATCAAGTGATGATGAGATTAATAACCCACAACTCCATATATAAAATACCCTTAGCAATAGTAACAAGAAAAACACCGGCGGTAAATGAAGTAGGTGTAAGTTTTAATATTGTAGATACCAACATGATAAAAGAAGAGACCGCAAATTTTATAGTAAAAATAATATACCAATGGATAAAAGATGCAATATTAACATACGGAAAAATTTAAAATCTATAGAAAATCAGCATAAAATATTAAGTCGCTTTTGGGACATAATATTTTATAAAACAAAAGGAGATTAGAATATGGTTTCATTAGTTTTTATTGTAATAGGCATATTAAGCCTTATTATAGTAATTGTTTTTAAAAAGCAAATAAACAAATATTATGAAAATGTAAAGGGACTATCTAAAAGTCATGCAAAATTTTATAAAAATATAATTGTATTTTTTGTTCCTATTATATTTATAATAGCCGGGTTAATCCAATATATATTACCACTTATTGATGAGAATTTTAAAACAAAAATTATTAATCTATATGAATCAACAGATATTAATTTTCAAATAATTGCAGGATCATTATTTATATTATTTGGAATATTCACTTTTATATTAAGATTTACAAGTTACAAATATAAATATTTTGCAAAACTTTCAGTAATGGAAGAAAAATACGGAAAAGTAGAAGGAAATATAATACATTCTATTTCTTATACTTTAGTCCCTATTTGTTTTGGTATTTATTTGCTTTTTAAATATTTGAACTAAATTAATGAAACGTGCCACGTAACGATCACACAACAGCGAGGATGTATGCACTCTCTGTCGGTCGTTAGCCCCCCCTTGGGAATATTTTTTGCCTTCTTTCTGTGGTACTATCTTTTTTGGCAAAGAAAAAAACGTCGAGATACGGGCGGAAATTATTGGTATACGACAACGATTCGTGTAAAAATAGGTCATAGAGATATATTACAATTTTGTAGTGAGTATAATTAAAGAGGCAGATTTACCAAGTATATGATTTAAAGCAATTTTAAATGATAGATAAGGCACAAATAAATTAAAATAGATGTTACGAAAGCATAAATCAATATTACTTGATGAAAAACAGAGTCCTTTTGCAAGAAATTCTCAACTGAATATTTGATAAAGTTCGATTTATCTTTGAAAAAAGAGGTGTGATGATACATAAAGTTGTTTTATTAACTCCAATTGGTTTAATAATTACCATGGGTCTTTTTTTTAGATATCTATCTATACATTTTGGAGTAGATTTAGCTATTTTACTTGGTTTTTTAGTTTATCAATTAATGTGGTGCATATTTATTCCATACAGAATTCTGAAAAAAAATATTTTCTTTAGTATTTTCATGCAAAATAAAAAAATCTTTACTCGAAAAAATACATTATATATTGCTCTGACATTGCTTCCGATAATTGGTGCAATTCCACTATTCATTTTAAGTTTATCCAAATATTCAATTGTATTACTTTTTATTGGTCTGCCTTTCACTGTATTTAATGGAGTATCTGAAGAAATATTATGGAGAGGTTTATTTATAAAAACTCAAAAAAAAGTCTTACTAAAAGTAATTTACCCGGCAATTTTATTCTCAATTTGGCATATATGTCCTCATATGGTCTATATAGAGAAACCATTTGTTGAAACGCTTGCATTTGCTTTATTTACATTTCCATTAGGTTTGGCATATAGTATAGTAGCTAATAGATTTGATTCTATTAAAATGACATCAATTTCACATGCAATAAGTGGTATTATTGCTTTTGGAATTCCTTTATCAACTAGTTTATCCAATTTACTTGGAATACCCTATTAAGACAAGTCGCTTTTGCTTACCCCTCAAGTAAAAAATCGAATTAAAAAACATGTAAATGTGATCTTCTTCACAGAAATATCATTTTTAATAGTATAGAATAATGTAAGTATAAAATTAACTATAACAGTTAACTCAATTTTTTTTCATTCAGGAGAAATATATGAAAAACAATGTTCTTGTTATTGGTGGCACTTGCTATTGCACAGTTGTACATTTAAATGAACTTCCAGAACCAAAAACACAACACCTCTGGAGTAATAGTTCATATACAACATTCGGACAAATGGGTACTGGAAAATCTCTTAATCTTAAAAAACTCGGATTTGAAACAACTCTTCAAGCATATATCGGAGATGATGATTATGGTAGAAAAATAATTGAATTTTTTGATAAAGAAAATATTATTTTAGATTACGATTTTGATCCTGCAGGAACAGAAACTCATATAAATCTTATGGATAAACACGGAAGTAGAATATCAATCACTACAAATTCCCGTTCATTTGAACCTAAGATTAATTATGAAAAATTTGAAAAGCTTATAATTAATAATGACTTCATTGCGTTAAATATTTACAACTACTGTCGACATCTCATACCCGTAATTAAAAAACATAATAAAGAAATATGGTGTGATCTCGGTGATTATGAACCAGAAAATAATTATTTTGATGATTTTGCTATCGGAGCAGATTATATAACAATGAGTTCAACTCATCTTAAAGATTACAAATTAGTAATGAATAAATTTATAGAGATGGGGAAAAAACTTGTTGTATGTACACACGGTGCGAATGGAGCAACCGCACTTACACCTAATGGAATATTTATTGATACTCCAATTATTGACGAATATAAACTTATTGACGCTAATGGAGCTGGGGATAGTTTTTTTTCTGCGTTACTATACTCGTATAGCAACGGTTATAGCATAGAAATATCGATGAAAATTGCTACAATTGTAGCCGGACTTTGTATAACAAGCAAAGAACTATGTCATCCGGATCTCTCAATAGAATTAGTAAAAAGTGAATATACTAAGTTCTATGGGAATACTTTGGGCATATAACTCAAATCAAACTTATAATAACGAGATTTTTGGTTAATTTAAACATTTACGGAAAATCTACGGTATAAAACTGGCTTAACTATATGCTTCTTATAATTAAAATAAAGTTTTGTGACTTACTTCACATACATTTTCAGTAGCTTATGTTAAATAGTATACAAGGCTATAAATATTTCAATGACATAATTATTCTGTAAGAAGAATTAGTAATGGAAAGAACAAAATGGATTGGAAAATGGGTATTATCTTGGATTGTTTTTGTAGTTATATTTTCGATTGGTGGTATTTTATTTCCAATGTCACCTGAAGTAACTGCTAAAATTGGTGTAGAAGATGCAAAATATATGATGCTTGCGTTAGTCGTGGTGACCCTTTCTATTTCGTTTCTTGTGAATTACCTCATAACATCATCAAATGTGAATGGGGTGCAATTGTATGGAGCTATGCTTGTTTTAACGTGGGGAATTCAGACTTTTATGACTCAGGTTGAGACAATGGTTTTTATTAAAGCGTTTCCTGATCTTGATACTTTTGGTGTTATAAAAATAATAATGAGTCAATTATTTATTTTTGCCCTTTATTTGCGTATACCAATATTGATGTATGGAAAATGGAAAAGAAATAACGAAGAATTAAAGGCTGCATTAGTATTAAAATCAAAGTGGTATCTATGGATACCTGCAATAATTGTTGCATATGTTATTTTGTATTTTTCTTTCGGTCTTTTCCCGATGAGTTTTCAGGCTACTAAGGAATATTATGCTGCTTGGATTAGCTCAACTGATGCTGGAGGCGGTTTAAAACTTCTTTTTATACAGATTGTACGAAGTCTTCTTTGGTTAATATGTATTTTTCCATTATTTTTTATACTAAAAGGATCAAAAGAAAAAAAGATTGTATTGGCTGCCATAGTAATGGGGGTATTTACATCTTTTCAATTAATGTTCCCAAATGGTTTAATGCCACCGGTTGTTCGCTTTGGTCATTTTGTAGAAGTTTTTAGTGAGATGTTGATATTCGGAGCATTAATTGCTTGGATGCTTGTTCCTGAAGATAATAAGAATTTACATAATAATCAATTAAAAAATTGATTATATTTCAAATATATATATAGGAGTGATAATAATGAGAAAATATGTATCAATTTTGTTCGTTTCATTAGTTTTATCTAGTTGTATATCATTACCAAAGCCTGGAGATAAACTTAAATCCAATAAATTATATATAATTGGAAGAATTAATACTGGTATTGATCTGGATAATTTTTTTAATGGAATTGACACTAAAAAACTTTTTTTACGAATGATTTTTCACAGAGATTCAGAAGCTGTCTTTCCAGCTGAAAAACAAATTTGGAATGGTAATTATTATAGAGATGACGGATATTTTGTTCTGGCAGTTCCGAGAGAGAAACTATATCTTATTTATTCTGCATTAGTTCCTGTTGTGTCATTAGGTGACCAAATCCTTCTTGAATATAGATTAAACCTTACCTATGATTTTAATTATACCGATAAAGTAATATATGTTGGTGATATGTCAATGAAATATGAAGGCGATAAAACTTATTTGACTATAAATGATAATTATAATGAAGCTCTTGAAAATTGTTCACAATTCTTAAAAGATTCTAATGGCGAATTTATTAAACCACGTAAAAGTCTTTTTACAGGGACTGGTGAAATTGAATCACGAAGAGTTACAGTTCATCCAGTAGTTTATATGTATTAATATTTAGCTTGTCATGTAATAAATGACAAGCTAAATTATTTTCTAAAATAATATGTTATATCCGAATTTTATTGTATTGTTATTTCCTGATATACTTATTTTATTTAATTCTTTAATAATTTTTATTTTATTTGTTTTATATTTATTGTATTCATATAATCCCAGGCCAAAATAAACGGTTCCAATAATTGATGATATTATACCAAAATTTAAAGATATTATACTAATAATTCCAGGGATAGTAAAAGCATAGTTTAATAATACATAAGGAATAAAAAGCGGATTACTTATTGGTAGTATTGTTGCGGTAGCAAGTCCGATACCTAATAAACCTGCTAAATTTCCTGTAATACTGAAAGGTATGGCAGTTAAGAAAATATAATTAACATATTTTGTATTTGAAACAAACATATCAGTCATTAAATTGAGATCTAATTTTCCTTGAAATTGATTTTTAGTTTTATCAATTGCTTTTAAATAAGTTGTTTTTTTGAATCCAATAATTGTACTACTATCGATCAATTGTTTGTAATAACCGAATTCTTTTTGATTATTTTCATCAATAATAAACCATTCTTTGGTTATTTTGAATAATTGGTTTTTATTGGGTTTCAAATCGATTATTTTTATTTCAGATGCATATATTTCTAACGATATTAAGAATAATAATAAAATTATTTGTATTTTCATATTTATATTTTTCCTTTAAGCATTTTTATTAAATAAATCTAATAATAACAAAAGATTAAATAATAAAAATAAATTTAATTATTTAATAATGATTTCAGAAGTTGATTTTGCTAATCTCATACCCATATTTTGATTTTTCCTGATTCCCGGAAGTTCTCCTCGCCCGGTTGGTGTATTGAAATCTTTCTGGTATCCGGCACCGCCACCTTTATAAACCTTTGAATATCCGCCATCAGCACCTCTGGGGTTTATTGCAGGAAGGTCAGTGAATAGTTCGTACCAGTCCCAGCATCTTTCCCAGACATTTCCTGACATATCATATAAACCAAGCTCATTAGGTTTCTTTTTACCAACAGGTTTAGTCTGTTTATCAGAATTTTCAATATACCATGCAACATTATTTATGGTATTACTTCCACTGAATTTATAGTCTTTAGTTTTATTTCCGCCTTTTGCTGCAAATTCCCATTCAGCTTCGGTTGGAAGTCTATATCCGTTCGCATTCCAGTTACAAATTATTGACCATTTTAAGTCATCACTAGTATGCCTGTTTTTTTGATCTTTATTTTCTTTGTCAATAGTATAAACTTCTTCTAAACCATCAATTAAGCTCTTTTTATTACAAAACTCTATTGCTTCATAAAATGATATATTATCAACAGGGTTTTCGTCACCTTTAAAAACAGACCGGTTATATTCCATAACATTAGTCCATTCTTTTTGAGTTAATTCGTATTTAGAAATATAGAAAGAATCAAGTGTTACAGTATGAATTTTTGAAGATTCATCGCCCATTTGGAATGTTCCACCTTCAACAAAAACAAATTGATCCGTTTTTGATGGTTCAATCGGGTATATGAAAATTGTTATAAAGCATAATAAAAAATAGATAAAAGAATATTTAATCATTTGTTGGCTCCTTAATATTGATTATTACAATTACCGAACTATTAAAGCTGTTCATTTTGTAGCTTTAACATTTATTCTTCTAAAAGTTTCAAAACACCTACCGTCAGATTGTCTTGTTCTTTCAATCATTTTGTTAATAACGTCACTTCGAAAAAAATCTTTATCTTCATTCGCAACTAATTTTAAAAATGGTACTATTGCAGGTTGCTCGATCCATTGTATCAATTCATTTTCATTTGCGAAATATCTGTCTGCGTTTTCATCCCATATTTCAATATTTTTAAAATCACAATCTGTAACGAGTGTTTTGTATTCTGAAATTGACGGCATAAACCATGGCCATTCAAGATGTACGAAATATTTTTTAAATTTTTCATGAGAGATTGTCTCTTTTATAACATTATTGAAATTTGAACCATTACCTTCTCCGGCAAAATTGAATCGGATAGATCCGTTTTTTTTAAGTGCTTTAAAACAATTTGCTAAGAGTTTTTTATGATCTTTTACCCAATGAAGAGTTGCATTTGAAAATATAAGATCAAATTCTTCGTCGAAATTAATTTCATCAATATCCATTTTTTTAAACACAAGTTTTTTTGTTTCAATTTCCTTAGCAGTGCTTATCATGCCATCAGATGCATCAATTCCAATAACTTTTCCCTTCGGGACAAGTTCTGATAATAGTGATGTTAACGTCCCATCACCACATCCTAAATCCAGTATAGATTCATTTCCATGTAATTTAAATTCTGAAATTATCTTCGTACCCCATTCCTTCTGATGTAAAGAAGCCTTTCTGTATTTTTTACCATCAAATTCATGAGATTCTTTTTTCTGAGCAATAATATATCGTAGAATATGGGTATGAGACCCTTCCTCGCCATGATTTTCATAGTCTTTAATGAGTCCACTATCGATTATTGAGAATTTATTAAAATGTTCCCGAATATCATCATTAGTGAAATAATGAACAGGTCTTCCCGGTTTACTTTCAAATGTATTTTCTTCTGATTTTGTACCACTTCCGAATGTCATTTCATTCTCGGAGAACACCACAAAAAATACAATTCCATTATTGCGTAACTGCTTATAACATTTTTGAATGAAATCATTTCTATCATTCTCTTTGAATAAATGAAGGACATTAAAACAATAGATACCATCGTATATTTTGGAATTGTAAGGCATCTCTAAAACACTTCCCGGATAAACATGGTACGATATTCCATTTTTTTTCCCTATTGTAATAGCCTCATCTGATATTTCAATCCCTTCCACTTCTAACCCATTTTGTATAAAATAATTGGCATTTCTACCGTACCCTGAACCGGGGATGAGAATTGATTTTATTTTATATGCTTGGAAGTAATTAAGACATAACTCGGCTGTTTTACTCCATTCTTCTCCCCAAACCTTTTGTTCATTTACAAATCGATTATTCCAAAAATCTTTCATCTTTTGCCTCCATTTCGGTAGTATTTTATTCATTCTGATTACTTATTATATAGTTATTATTAGAATAATTCTGTTAACAATTTCACAATCTTATTATGATTTTAATCATAACAAGATATTATAACTCCTTTTTTAATTCATTGATATATGGCGGGTTTAGGTAATATTTATTGATTAATTGAAAACATTTATTAAAATTTAATTTTGCTTTTTCTTTTTCACCAATTCTCTTAAGTACAATTCCATAATGATAATACATATCTGCTCTTGTTATTTTATAATAATAATCACTGTTTCTTAGGCTTACATCTTTTTCGAGGTAGTCTAACAAAAATGTCAGATCATCTGATAAAATCTTATTTATTTTTTTATAATGCTCTGTTGGAAAATAAATATAAGTTCTTATTCTATTTAGTCTAAAATCAATGTTATAAAAATCATTAACAACTGCATCATCATGGTATCCAATTGAGTTATTGCTATATTTGAGAATATCTGATAAATTATTCGTTGTCCCACATAGCATTCCATAAACAGAACCAAGATATGATTTTGCTTTATTATAATTCTCATCAAAATCCAAAGCGTTTTCAAGGTATTCTTTTGCAGCAACTAAAAATTCTTTTTGTTTACTGCCTTTTTCTTGTTCAGTAGCTTTTAAAAAATAAAAAATCCCAATATTTGTATAAATAATTGGATCATTTCCATACTTTTTTAAATCGTCTTTAATTTCATCTGTTGTATTATAAGTAAAAGAAAACGCTAAAACTGAAAACAGAAAGAGATAAAAGAAAGATAGTGCAATTTTTTTCATTTAATTTCTCCAAATTATATTAATGGTATCTTATCATATCAATTTTTTAACATTGTTTATCTTTAGTATGGGATAAATTGTTGCAATTAATATTGTTACCATCTGAATTAAGAAAATCAATAACAAACTTTCAGCATTGGTAAAGATAGAAAGAGGATAAGAGATCGACCCTCCTGGTGGAGGCGGTAATGGAATACAAAGTGATGTTAAAAATTTTGCAAGAAAAACTCCTATTCCAAGACCTGTAATTGAGCATATTATTCCTAAAATAATAGCTTCAAATATAATCATCAAAGGAATTTCAATTCTATTTCTACCGATCGCTCGTAAAGTACCGAATTCGCTTATTCTTTCCAGAACAGACATTAAAATTGAATTTGTTAATAGAAATATTAAGACAATAATTATTATACAAATAGTAAAAAATAAATTTTTGGAAATATAACTTACTACTTGCTTATAATCTGTTGCAAGGTCGCTCCATGCAAAAACATCATACCTATTGGGGTCAAGTTTACTTTTTATATACTTTAATACATCATTAACGTTATTCGTATCATCCAAAAAAATAACAATGTCATGTATGTTTTGTGTGCCAAATAATTTTTGAATATCTTCTACATCTGCATAAATAATTATATCATCAACTGATTTAGTCCCAAAACTAATAATTCCAGAAATTGTAGCCTCCATAATATCTGGAAGCCCAGATCCTCCAACAGAGTATAAATACACAACATCAAATATTTTTAAATTTAACTTTTTGGCAAGTCCGATACCAATGACAAGTTCGCCAGGAATTTTTCCCGACAAAAATTTCCCCTCATACATATTACCATATTTTAAGCTCGGATTTGCAAAGGTTTCTTTTTGTGGGTCAATTGCACTACCAATAACAATTGAAGCATCTGAATCTCCTTTTTTTAACAATAGTCCAGAGAAATTTATTCTAACAAGAAAATGGTTCATATTCTTTTTGAAATTGCTCTCTTTTATAATTTTTTTTACTTCTGCAACTTCTTCTTTTGAAAGCATATATTTTAAAGATGTAGTTTCAGCCCCATAGTAATTTTTTTTCTTTACTTGAATATGTCCCCATTTACTTTGAATCTGTCCTTCTCTAAAAAAATACATACTAGTTTTATTATAATCCATTATTAAAAGCATAGCTACAGTACTAATAATTATAGCCATACCACTTAATAAAGTTCTTCTTTTATTTCTAAATAAATTTCTAAAAGCATTTTTTAATATTATAATAAGTAATTTATCCATCGTTACCAACCTCCTATAACCATTCCATCATACAATCTTATTATTCTATCAGCCATATTCATAATTTTATAATCATGAGTGGAAGAATCAATATACATCTTTAAAAACAATTTTCATTCAAATATCCTCCTACAAAATACTTTTCCAAAGAAAAGCAATACCAATTAATAATCTGTCAAATTTATGTTCATAACCAAAGGCATCAAACCCATAACTAACATTAAGATCAATAATAAACTCATGTTGTAAAGCCTTATAAACTGGAGTTATAATAAATTTATATCCTAAACCAAATCCATTTATTATATTGTTATCATAATAAAATTCGGCTGAATTTGAATTGGTGTTAAAAAACATAACATCATAAGAAAAATATGTAGCCATATCAAAACCTGTTGATAATAATTTTTGATTTTTTTCTTCCTTAGCAAGATATTCTTTATGGTAAAAATTTATATCAGATAGAAATCTTCCTTTAACACCTTTGTTAAAATCAATATCTCTATCTTTATATCCATTCATCCATCTTTTGTAGGGATTGTAATAATCAAGGTTTAATTTTGTCGTACCATAACTATAACTACCAAGATAAGAGTAATATCCTTCAATATTAAATTCAAAATAAGTATTATTTAAAGCTTTTACAGGAATTCTAAAAACATCATTTTGAAACAAAAAGAATTGAAATTGATTTACTTTTTCTTTATTATTGTATCCCCAATAATATTCTTTATCTGTTAAAGCAAAAGTGGTTTCTAATTTTACAAGAATACCCTCATTTTTGTCGAGTTTATCATAAGAGATTCCCAAGAAAAAGTCATTTGTATATCTTGTTGGTTGAATTACAAAATATTTATCAACTTTATCGATTCCTTCATGATAAACTTGAAGATTTGCAAAATAACCAGCTGTAAGATACAAATTATCAATTGGATTTATTTTAAAATGAGTTCTTAGGTTAAAAATATGCCCAATATAAACCTCATTTGTCAATTTATTATTGTCTAAATCACCCATAGGGTTACCTGCAAAACCAAAAAGACCATCAAAAGATCCGTATAGATGAATTTTACCAGACCAAAAAGTTTTATTGTAGACTTCAAAAAAAAGATATGGAAATGTAATATAGAAATTCATCGAAGTATCATATCTTGAGAAAAAAGCCAAATCATGAACTGAAAAAGCACTACCAAAATACTTATCAAAAAAGGTCATAAAAAAATCATTCCCATCATTGTAAGATTGAAATGGATTATATTTTACTACATATTCCCATGTAATATATTTTGAATTCTTTATAAACTCAAGTTTAAGTTTTTTCTTTATATTTTCTGGATGTATTATTTCATCCATTGAAGAATCATTAATTTTTGCTAAATCATCAGAGGTTAGATCAGCTCTAACTAATAAAATTGCTAGAAATAAATAAATAATTATAAATATTTTTTTTCTCATTAATTACCCCCTTTTTCATATCTAATAGTTATGTTTTTATTTTTTCCGTTTTAAATGTATTAATTATCTATAATTAGTTTATAAGTATTAAAGGAACATACATTTCATTATGACTTAATCCGCCGTGGTTTCCTATTTTAAAACTGTTTGTTTCACCGGGAATTCTATCTTTCATGATATAATTTTCTTTCATAATTAATGTATAATCACCAATTCTATCCTTAATATTTGCATGCCTTACCCCATTTCCAAAATATCCCGTTTCTAAAAGTTCAATACTTTTATATAATTCTATAGAATTTGAAAAATGTTTTTTTATGTATTCAATAAAAACACTATCATATCCATTTTTTATATGGCAGAATACATTTCGTGGTTCACATGACAATGGCATTAGAAGCATTTTATATAATTCTGGATGATCTGATAATTCTATTATTTTTTCTTGCGGGCTTTCAATTAATCCATGGTCGGCTGTAATAATAAATACCGTATCTGGATTTTCACCGGGTATAATATTTTTTTCAAGTTGCTCTATAAAATATTTATAATGATTTTTATCAGTTTCTGATTCTTGACCATATTCATGTTGAATGCTGTCAAACTCAGTATAATATGCGATAATAAATTTTTTTTTGATTGACTGCTTTCTAACAGTTTCTTTTATAACATTAAAAAAATCTGAAAGTGTACTATACCGAACTTTTACAGAACCTTTTGTCATTGAAACAGAGAAAATAGAATCAATAATAGTATCAGGATAAATAAGAAATGAATCTGCATCGATTGATTTAAAAATATTCTCTTCTGTATACACTGTTGAAGGAGATAATTCTTTATTTATGATATTGTTTTCACTTCCTCTTGTCTTCCAAAGAAGAGATGCTATTAAACATCCAATTTCTTTGAGATATAAATACCAGCCAGTTACACCATGTCTTATTGGAGGGAGAGATGTAAGAAATGTTGTAACGGCTGATGCTGTTGTTGTTGGGTAAACTGATGTTATTTTCCCTTTTAAATAGTGATGAAGGAGTGATTTATTGGGTTTTGACATCATATAGTCATATCCGAAACCGTCAAGAATTATTAAAACTATATTTTTAAAATCCTTGAATGTTTCATTTTTTAAAAGTTGTAATTCTGGATAAATAGATTTTGTTTTAAACAGTCTTTTTATTGATGACATTAAATTTAAAATGCTATTTCCATCATATTCTGGTTTGTACATAAAATACTCCCTATTGATATTTTATAAGTACGACTGAATATGATTTTATATTAAAAATAATAATTTTATTTTTATCATTTGTAATTTTACAATCCCCATAAATAATAGATGGTTGAGAATGATCCCCGGTTATTATAAGTTTTTCTATCGGGTTTTCTATTGCAATAATGATTAGAATCTTTTCTGAGTTATTAAATCTTTCATAAACAAGATGGTCATTACTTCCAGTAATATATTTCCACCACCCTGTTTTGAGAGAACTATATTTGTGACGAAGTTTATTTATAGATTTTGTCATTTCTAGAATTTCATTATCCCATAAATTTGTATCATACCATGGAAATGTTGCTCTATTACTTGGGTCATTTCCTCCATTCATACCGATTTCATCACCATAATAAATACCGGGAGATCCGGGCATAGTTAATTGAAACATTATTGCTGTTTTAAGTTTCTTTCTATCACCGTCTGCAATGAATAAAAATCGTTCAACATCATGTGATGAAAGTAAATTCTGTATCTGATTAATTATTGAAGGATGATAAAGACTGTACATTCTATTAATTCCAGCTATAAAATCGTCAATCGAAGATTTTTTTGTAGCGAAAAAATCTAAGCATAAATCTCTAAAAATATAATTCATACTGGCATCAAATTGATCCCCTTGTAACCATGGTGTAGCGTCGTCCCATATTTCACCAAGAAGATAACATTCAGGATTATAATTTTTTAAGGCAATTCGAAAGTCTTTCCAAAAATCCTGTTCGATATGACGCACAACATCCATTCGAAGTCCATCTATTCCATATTCTTTTAACCAGTGGACAGCCGAATCGATAAGATATTTTCGTGTTTCTGGATTATTTGTATTCAATTTTGGAACATTTGGAACATTATGCCAAGCTTTGTATGATGGCTCTACAGAGATTCCATCACCATTTTCAATTTTTAATACAATTCCTGAAATCTCACAAAGTTCTTTTATGTAGTTAAAGTAAAGTTCAAATGATTTAGGTTTTTCAGCTTTCATTTTTTCCGGCCTGCATGTTATAGAAACAGGGAAGTCATCAAAGAAAAACCATTCTTTATATTTTGAATTATTACCATTTTTAACAACATCCTGAAATGCAAAGAACAAAGGATGAGAATGATTTAATGACATATCAAGTATAACTTTTATTCCTTCATTGTGGGCTGAATCAACAAGATTTCTAAATGCATTGTTACCACCGAAGCCTGGATCTGTATTTCTAAAATCAGTTGCATCATATTTATGTGTTGAAGGGGATGTATTTATTGGTGTAAGGTAAATCATATCAACACCAAGGTCTTTGAGATAGCCGATATTTTTTGTAATACCATTTAATGTACCGCCCTGAAATGTAAGCCATTCGGGTTTTCTTCTCCATAGATCTGGAGAATCTAATCTTTCTGGAGCAAAGCGTTCTGGAAAAATTTGATAGATGACACTTCCACCAGCCCATGATGGCACTTTTATATCAAAATATTCCGTTTCTGTGATCTCCCATCGTTCAAGTGCTGTAATATTATCAGAAAACCCTCTTTTACAAAAATATAATGATTTCATATCTGAAAAACTAACCGCAAAGAAATAGCGAATTAATTTTCTATCGGGAAGAATTATAGTTTGCCAGTAATTGACTTGATTGTCTGATAGGTAAATTGACATTTTATCGATAAAAGGTTTACCGTCATTATAAATCAATATAATTTCTTTTATATTTTTTCCAGCAATAACTCGTAGTAAAATAGTCCCGTCCGAAGCCGGACTACAATAAGCACGATTATTTGATTCATACTTAAAAATGTTATCACTTTTATTCTGAAGATATTCCGACTCAGTTTTTGAAAAAAAAATATCCATTTTTTTTCTCCTTTTTTATTATCTTAAGCAATTATCAAAATATTACTAATATAATAGTACTTAAATAATAATAATTCTGTGAATCATTTCACAAATTTAGAGAATTTATTTCCAATAATAATTGGAATAAAAGATATTTAACGATAAATTGTGAAGAACATCACAGATTATTAAATTACTAATTTGGTATTATAAACTACAAGGAGATACATATGAATACAAAAGCATTGATTTTGAAAAGATTAACTGAAATTGCTGATTCATTACAAAAAACAGGAGATGCTAAAGCATTATTGGGATTGGGTTCTATTGGAATGGAACTTGAAAGATTAGATGAATGGAGTGATCTTGATTTTTTTGTTATAGTAAAAGATGGTATGAAAAAACGATATATAGATAATCTTGATTGGCTTACCAACTGTGGGACACCAGCTTTTTATTTTTTAAATAGCCCGGATGGGTATAAATATCTATATGAAGACGGAATATATTGTGAATTTGCTGTATTTGAAGAACATGAATTGTCAAATACCCAATTTTCTTCAGGTCGAATAATTTGGAAAACCAAAGATTTTGATGAATCACTTTGTACTCCGGTTAAAAAAAATACACCATGGAAACCTGATAATCTTGATTGGGCAATGGGCGAAGTACTAACTTGTTTATATGTTGGATTATGCAGATTCGGGCGTGGTGAAAAATTGATTTCTACTAAATTTGTACAGACATTTGCACTTGATATACTTGTTGCGTGTGCTTCTTATTTTGAACAGGAAGTCTCATATTTTAAAGATGATTTTCAAAATGAAAGACGATTTGAGATCAGATTTCCTCACTTCGCATCTAAAATACCAGGGATGATGCAGGGGTATGATAAAGTTCCAGAGTCTGCACTTGCTATATTAGAATATGTTGAATCAAAATATAATGTTAATGATGGTATTAAAAATGCAATTATTGAGCTTGCACAGAGAGTTAAGAAATTATAACGTAAAATACAGATATAAATTCTATTACTTACTTTTAATTAAGCATTGTTAAGTTTTATTTATTAAATTATTTCGATCTAATAAGGGATAAAATATTTATGGAAATATTAAATTATACAAAACAATATGAAGAAAAAATATTAGAAATAGATTATGAAGCATTAGATATATTTGATGATAGAAGTCTTAGAGAAAAATATCGACTAAAAAATATTGAAAGTTATTTTCTTGGCAAAAATGGTGAATTTTATGTATTAAAAGTAGAAGGCGAAATAATCGGAATGTGTGGTTTTATTGAATTAAATAATAAAATTGTAGAGTTAGTTAAATTCCGTATTGCAAAAAGTAAACGAGACATGGGGTTTGGGAAGAAATTATTGGAATTTGTTGAGCAGCAAATAAAAAGGAAAGGATATGAAAAAATAATATTGAATACTTCTATATTAAGAGAAAATACATTACGATTTTATGAAAAAAGAGGGTATGTTTTTAAAGAAGAAAGAATAATTGATGAGATAAAAGTTATTGATTATGAAAAAATATTATTATAAAATCTTGTGATGGTATAATATACTTGTAACATAACATTGATATTTATACATAGGAGAAGTTTAAAATGACTAAATTACACATAAAATTTAGAAATCCCAAAAAAGATGAAGAAATTGAACTTGCAGAAATTAGAGCAAGAGCAATGAAAGATAGTTTAATTAACACGGGGCGCTTTGATGAAAATAGAGTTAGGAAGAGATTATTAGATACATATGATGATAAAAATACTGTCATTATAGAATTTAAAAGTACTGTGATAGGATTTTATTCAATTCAGGAAAATATAGAAGAGTATTATTTAAATCATTTATATATAGATCTTCCTTATCAGAATAAAGGATTTGGAAAAATTATTCTGGATTATATTAAAGAAAAATATAATCAAAAAGATATTAAATTAAATGCATTGAAAGGAAGTTTGGCAAATAACTTTTACATTAAAAATTGTTTTATTAAAATAATGGAAGATGATTTTGATAATTATTATGTGTATAAAAACAAGTGCCTTTTGGTTGAATAATATAGGAGGGAATATGTTCAATTACAATAGTATTAAAAAAACAGCAAAAGGATTCGAGGAAAGTTTTTATGAAGGGGCTTTTTATAACATGCAAACTCAGGATTCAAAGCATTTATCACTAATTCTTCAAAGACTAAACCTATCAGACGGTAAAAAGATTTTAGATCTTGGAACAGGAAGCGGTTATTTAGCATTTCCTTTAGCGTCACAGAATCAGAATTGTGAAGTTATTGGACTGGATATTGTTAAAAATACTATTCAAAATAATAATTTAAAAGCATCTCAACAAAAAATCAAAAATCTGAAGTTTTTGTCGTATGATGGATTAAAATTCCCATTTGATGACGGGTATTTTGATATTATTGTAACGAGATACGCTATTCATCATTTTCCGGATATAGACTTTTGTTTTAAAGAATTGTCTCGTATTTTAAAAAATGGTGGGCAGCTTTATATTTCAGATCCGACTCCAAATAAAGAAGATAATGTAGAATTTATTGATAAATATATGCAGATAAAAGATGATGGGCATATAAAATGCTATTTTGAGACGGAACTATTAAAAATTGCTAATAATAGCGGGTTTGAAAAAGAATTTACAGACTTTACAGAAATTCGTTTTCCACGGAAATATCCTGATAAATATTTTGAATTAATGAATAAAACTGAAAAAAGAATATTGGATTTATACAAGATTGAAATAAAAAACAATGAAATTATAATTAGTGAGGATGTATTAAATATTTCATTAAAAAAAATAAATATAAATTAGTGCGAATTAATTTAAGGTGCTGCTTGCACGATAAAGTGGGGAAGATTTGTCCAGAACAGTTTTTGAGAGTTTTATTTATATAAAGAATAATGTTCTGGTCAAGCATTTTTGTTTATTGTAGATCATATTGCATGAGCAAAAGCGAAGTACTGTTATATTGAGTTATCGTCAATTGCCATTAAAATTTGTGAACAGAATATTTATAACTAATTTTATATATTTCAGTTAAAAGGAGTAAAATGAACAGAAATACATATAAACTAATCATGATTAGTTCATCTATAGTCAGTTTTATTGCAATCATTATTATATTTTTAAGAGGAAATATTTTACCTCAATTTTTAGATGAAAATAAAATTATTACTATATATTCATCTAAAAATTATTATATTCAATCATTATCACTAGTTTTTTGTTATTTAATACCACTATCTTCTTTTATTTGTTTATATGATCAGATTAATAAAAAGAAATACTCATTAATTGGATTTTTAGGTTTGATTCTCTCTATAATAGGAACTTCCTTAGCATTAATAATTATTGGAGCAATGACATTTGTATTCCCCAATTTAATCAATTTTCCAATTGATGTTCAAAAAGAAACAACAAAAATACTTATGACAATAACAATAAATATTGGTATAATTTCAGCATTAACTTATTCCATAGGAATAAGTTTATTGTCAATAAAATTATTTAGATTAGAAAATGAAAGTTTTCTACCATCAATATTATTTTTATTTCATGGAATAATATTAAGTTTTGGTTTCTCAAATATCTATTTACTAATGATAGGATGGTTATTTCTAAGTATAAGTTTAATTATATTTGGTTTTATTTTAAATAAATAATGGTAACAGCCAAAACCTACTCGATTTTTTTTGCGATCTTACCCACAAGGTAAAATCGCAACGATTCGTGTAGAATTTAGCCACATAGAACCGGATTTATGATTTATAAAATGATTGTTCCCGATTTATGAATACACAGGTTTTACAAAATATTTCGGATATGTGAGCGAAACCCCATTTATCAATGAATTAAAAAAGGAGTTATAATATATTGTTGTGATTTATGATTAATAACCTACAAGATTGTGAAATTGTTAACAGAATTATTCTAATAAAAATTATATAATAGTATTCAAGATGAAAAAAAATTACCAAAACAAACGGATGGAAAGATGCTGGAACTGTTACGAACTATTCACTGACCTTCCGGGAATCAGGAAAAATCAAAATCTAATATATTTTAAAGTATGGATTTCATCAGTATGAAAAAGAAAAAAGAAAAAAAATGTAAAATCAGAAAGGGGATTGTTAATGAATAGTGACACTAATTTCAAAAAAATATTGTACCTGATAATGGTATTAATAGCATTTGGAGGATGTTCATCAGGGTATATTTTAAAAGAGACTGTGACAAAATCATCCGAGATACCTAACATCACAATAAACGGACATAAACTTCATTCAGAGGTTTTCGGTAGCCCTGAAAAACAGGTTGTCATTTTTCTCCACGGAGGCCCTGGATTAGATTACAGGAATGCTCTTGTTTTCAAAGAATTGGCAGATGAATATAGGGTCGTGTTTTTTGATCAGATGGGTTGCGGGTTATCAGAGAGGGTAAAAGAAAATGAGTATTCACTGGAATCATCATTGTCAGAGCTGAATGGTATAATTGATTATTATTCTAAGTATAAAAAAGCTATTTTAATAGGTCATTCATGGGGGGCAATGCTAGCAACGGGATATATTTCAAAATATCCCGAAAAAGTGGAAAAAGCTGTGCTTATGGAACCCGGTGCATTAAACGCTGTTATGCTTGAAGAGTTTATAAAGAAAAGCCAGCGAATGAGTTTTGGGACTTTCTTTCATATGATTAGAACAAAGATGGTATCTATATTTTATGGAGATACAGATGCACAAAAAGACTATTTTTCTTACGAATGGATTTATGGTTATAAAGGAGATGACAACCCTTATCTTGACTACTACAAAGACAGAAAAATACCTCATGAAGTAAAAATACATTGGAGATTTGGCGGGGCTGCTTCAGAGAGAATTCCTCAGTCTGTGTTTAAAGATGGTAAAATTGTTTTTGATCTGACTACGGGATTAGATAAATTCAACAATAAGGTGCTCTTTATTACAAGCGACTCAAACAAGGTTATAGGCTTAAAAACTCAAGAAAAACATATTAAGTTATTTAAAAATGGTGAAATGGTTACAATAAAAGATAGCGGACACTACATGTTTATTGATAAGCCAAAAGAGACAATCGAAGCAGTCAGAAAATATTTGAAAGATGAATAATAAGGTATGCAAGAATGATTCGTGTAAAAATAGGTCATAGATATTTATTAATTCTCGAAATGGTAAAACGCCAAAGACCAGTAATGGGAATTTCGGTAAAACGACGATAGAAGTACCTCGTGAGCGTGAAAGTGATTTTGAATTGCAACTTAATAAAAAGTGCAAAATTTTGGTTAAAAGTGAAGACAGAACTCAAAAATCGATGAGTTAAAGATTTTTGAGTTCTGTCTTCTTATAATTAAAATAAAGTTTTGTGACTTACTTCACATACATTTTCAGTAGCTTATGTTAAATAGTATACAAGGCTATAAATATTTCAATGACATAATTATTCTGTAAGGAGTACAACATGAGTTATAAGCATTATGGAAGAATCGGCGTTCGACGGACGCTATCGCACATTGGTGATAAAAAAAGATCTATAAGGTAGGTATAAAAAGTAAAATGAATAATAATTATACGATAAGACCATTGTTAGAATGTGATTTTGAGTCTCTTAATAAACTATATTATACATTTTGGAATGAAGAATCGAATATTAATAAAATGCACGATATTTATAGAAGATATTGTGATAATAATAATTATATTATTCTATGTGCTTTAGAAAATAATATAGTTGTGGGTTCAATAATGGGAATAATTTGTTATGAATTGTATGGTGAATGTGATCCTTTTTTAATTATGGAAGATTTAGTTGTTGATATTAAATATAGGAAGAAAGGAATTGGAAAATTATTATTAAGAAACTTAGAGGAAATTGGTAAAGAAAAAGGTTGTAAACAAATACAATTTATAACTGAAAAAAATAGACAAGATTCAATTATTTTTTATGAATCTTTGGGTTATAATAGCACCAAACATATAGGATTTAAAAAGAAATTATAGGAAAAAGTTTTTATTATTGGTTAAGCAGTCTTTTTGTTGCTTCTGATGAAAAAGGTAAAAACATTGGAACAATAATAATAAATGAATGCGTTAGAAGAGCAATGGCAAATAATATAAAAGAAATATATTTAGATTGTTATTTGATTCTAATCTTAACAAAAAATATAGGCTTGATATTAATAGAGAGCGAATTGAGAACCTGGTGTATATTGACACAAAGTATTGCGTCAAAGTTATATCAGATGAGTATAGGTTAGAGTATGAACCTCTATTAAAAGAAATAAGAACTTTCTATGATGAACATGGTGAAGAAGAAACTGCATTTCCGACCGTGAAAAGAATTCTCATGAAAAATGATGGTAAAAAGCATTTTTTAGTTACTCACCGAGATAGAAATTCTTTGACAATAAAATTGAATAAAGAAAAATTGGAAAATAGGTTTATTGAAATAATTTGTAAGGAAAATAATTTTAAAGAAAAACCATCTTCCGATTCTTTTGAATATTTGATAAATAAATACTCCCTTAAAAGAGAAGAAACAATAGGAATAGGAGATAGAGATATTGACGTTGAAGCTGGAATCAGATCAAATATTAAAACTGTACTAATTTCAAATCGAATAATAATAGATGCGACCTATTGTATAAACAACGTTGAAAAACTTGAAGAAATATTTGAAAAATTAGTCTAACAAAGGTTTCAACGTGTGCCACGAGATTTAATCTTACTCGACACGAGTGAGATTAAATCGTAACTTTACAATTGATGAGGAAATCAGCGTAAGCTGAATGGCTCCTCGAAATCTGTTTTCAGGAACTGGTTTCAAACTACCCCAAGCTGCTGAGATTAAGAGTCTTTGGTGGTTAACGTTGTGGGAAAAGGCAGATCATGAATCTGTCAGGTGAGTTTTTGGAAGACGAACGAAAGTTAATCACTGATGAGGTGTCGTAAAGTTGTCCATTGAGATCAAAAGGACTGATCGTTGAAACAGTCTGACAAGCAAGCAGGAAACCTGATTACTGTGTTTGCGGTCTCCGGCATAGAAGTGGCGTGATCTAAAAATAGGCTATTGTAAGGAACGTGGGAACCTGTCGTCGTGATGCTAAGGGAAAACTTCAAGCGGAGAACCCGTAAGTTGGAAATACTGATGCACGGCACAGGGGCGGATCAGCTCGTAGTAGTGATGAAGTTTCTGTAATGGAAATGGAGCGAAGGGGCTGACATATTCATGTCTGTTTCAGTGGTCAACTAGAAATGGGAGGAACTATTGGAACAGGCAAAATCGTACAGAATCTCAAAGCAAATGATTTGGGATGCATATCAGCTTGTTAAACGGAATAGAGGTTCTGCAGGCATTGACGGATTAACGCTCGAAGCAATGGCAGAGAATGAAAAAGATTCTCTGTATAAACTTTGGAATAGAATGTCAAGCGGTAGTTACTTTCCCATGGCGGTTAAACGGGTAGATATCCCAAAGAAAGGTGGAGGAACAAGACCACTCGGAATACCAACAGTATTGGATCGAGTGGCACAAATGACTGCAAGGTTATATTTCGAGCCTATCCTTGAACCGTTGTTTCATCATAATTCCTATGGGTATCGACCTAAAAAGTCAGCTCATCAGGCTCTTGAGGTAACGAGAAAGCGGTGCTGGGAATATGACTGGGTAATTGATCTGGATATCAAGGGATTCTTTGACAATATCGATCATGAATTGATGATGAAAGCTGTAGATTTTCATAGTCCTCCTGCTTGGATTCGTCTATATGTTGAAAGATGGCTAAAGGCTCCTGCGATAGATTCTGAAGGAAATCTTATTCACAGAGAAGTTGGAACGCCACAAGGTGGTGTGATAAGTCCCCTGTTAGCAAATTTATTTCTTCATTATGCGTTTGACAAATGGATTACGAAAAATCATCCTGAGAACCCTTTTGCGAGGTATGCTGATGATTTAGTTGTTCACTGTAGAAGTCTTGAAGAAGCAACAAAACTTCTTGAAGAGATCAAAGTACGTTTAGCAGAATGTAAACTCATGGTTCATCCTGATAAGACAAAGATTGTTTACTGCAAAGATGATAATCGAAAGGGAGATTATACTGAGAAGAAGTTTGATTTTTTAGGATTTACTTTTCGACCAAGATTAGTAAAGAATAATAGGAATTAGTACTTTGTAAGTTTTTCACCTGCGATTAGCAAAAAGGCAGAAGTCTCGATTAAGGATAAAATCAGGGCAATAAAAATTCAGTCCTGTACAGGTTTGGATATTGATGGTATGGCGGAGTTAATCAATTCTTCTATTAGAGGGTGGTTAAACTACTATGGAAGATTCAGGAAGTCAGCGTTAGGAGGAGTTTGTGATAGGATTCAGAAGAACTTAGTCAAATGGGCTAAGAACAAGTTTCGTAAGTTACGTAATAGCTGGGTAAGAGCTTATAACTTTATGAGAGCTTTACTTAAAACCAGACCAACACTTTTTGTACATTGGGAATTTGGCTTTAATTAGTACGATTGAATATGAAGAGCCGTATGACGGGAGACTGTCACGTACGGTTCTGTGAGAGACTGGGGGTGTGATTCCCCCGGTCTACTCAACCTGACGTCGGCTAACGCCTCGCAGGTTAACAAAATGTTAGCCGGACGACTTTGTCGCAACTGATATAGTAAATTAGGAGATGTTAATTGAAATCTTATTGCATATTATTTTCAATATTTGTTTTATTATTTTTTGGATGTAATAAAGTTATTAGTGAAAAAGAGTTTACGCAAATGTTTATTAACAAATTGCAGGATGAACCTAATATTAGTAAAGTCGAAACATCTGGATCTTTACTAGTTAGTTATGCATATTTTAATGAAAAAAGAAAATTTGATCTAGGAAATGCTTATATTCGAATAAAAAATGGAGAAGACGTTGATAGAATAATTTTATCATATTTAGGTACAGCACTCATTAATCCTATTAATATAATAACCTCAAAAGGAATTATTATCCCAAATATAAGAAGTAAAGAATGGATTGAAGCAACAATAAATCGAAGCATAGAGCTTGCCCCAGATATTAATAAAGAAAAAATTATTTACTCTATTCCATTTTTCAATTCTATTTACATAGTTTTTTCACAAGAAACAGAAAAAGAGATGAAATATCTATCCTCAGAAGAAATAAAATTACTTCATATTAATGATAAGCAACTAACTAAATACGCTATTGGTAATCTTTTTAATTATAGGATGAATTATGAAATTAAAGAGATAGATGGGATATTTAGTATAGAATATGATGGGATTCATGAGAGTAGTCTTATTATGAATCCTATAATAATTGAAAATATTCAAAATGAATATGGAGATAAAATAATAATAGCCATACCAGCAAGAAATTATTTAATTGGTATTGGAGCAAATGATTCAAAGGGAATACTAAAATTAAAGGATATTGTATCAAAAGTTTATAAAAGCGAATCATATAAAATTAGTGACCAATTATATCTTTTTGAAAATAATAGTTGGAGAGTATATAAGTAAGAGGTTCAATAAGGAATATCGCTAATAGAAATCGGCTAACAACTGCTTCAACGTGTGCCACGAGATTTAATCTTACTCGACACGAGTGAGATTAAATCGTAACTTTACAATTGATGAGGAAATCAGCGTAAGCTGAATGGCTCCTCGAAATCTGTTTTCAGGAACTGGTTTCAAACTACCCCAAGCTGCTGAGATTAAGAGTCTTTGGTGGTTAACGTTGTGGGAAAAGGCAGATCATGAATCTGTCAGGTGAGTTTTTGGAAGACGAACGAAAGTTAATCACTGATGAGGTGCCGTAAAGTTGTCCATTGAGGGGTCTGGAGCTCATTTCCGACAAAAACCACGCTAAGGAAAATATTTCTGTTTTCACTTGCTTTTCGCCACACAATTATACGGGGTCTCGCCCACATTTCCGACAAAACCGGTGCTAAGGACATAAAATCTGGAAAACACGAATTTTCACCCACGCTAAGGATTTTAATGCTTACAAACGATATCTTAATGGGGTCTCGCCCACATTTCCAACAAAACAGGCGTTAAGGACAAAAGATATCAAAAGCAAGAATCTCATCCACGCTAAAAAATCTACTGATTACAAAAGATACTTTATTATTAATTATTTGCATAAATCAATTTTTTTATGTATAAATATAGTATTATCGCAATACTCGTTATATATTGGATTCAATTTGTTTATATCGCTTTATTGTTGATAACATTTTTTATAGTTTATGTATGAATATAATTTTTGAGACCGTTGGATTCAAGAAATACAAGTTGAAAAGATAATGTTTATTAACATGGAATTATATAAATTAAAAAAAATTATTTATATATATAATTAAATAAACTTTTGGAATTAAATATGAAAAATAGTTTTATTCTATATGTTTGTAATACATTTTTTATTTTATTATTATTTATTTCTTGTCAAAATGGTGCTAATAACAATGACTCTAAAATAACATTCGATCCAAATAAGAAATATAGGTGTATTAAAAAATCAAATTATAACTCGACTGATGAAATACAATGGCATGAAGTTTACATGTTTAGTAGCAACAATAAACAAAACAAAATAATATCTTATAATAATTTAGAAGAAATAAAAAAGGAAATATTCTACGAATATGACAGTAAAAATAATATTATCAAGAAAGGAATATTTAGTCTATTGGAGAAAATTGATTCTCTTCAAATAAATGAGTATGATAGTAATAATAATATAATCAAAATGACCTTTTATAATTTTAATGAGATAACTAGTATCGATACCTACGAATATAATCATTATAATAATTTGATTAAACAAACAAATTATTATAATGATTATATATCTTCTAATATTTATGAGTATGACGAAAATGAAAATTTGATTAAATGGACATCTTATTTTAATGGGAAAGTATCTCAATATACTTTATATGAATATAATATAAATAATAATTTGAAAGTTAGTACAAATTATTATGATGATGAAATTAATTGGAAGTATATATATGAATATGACTCTAATAATAATATAAGTAAAAAAACAGAAAATTATAGAGGAAATATATACGGTATTTGGATATGGAAATACAATAAGAATAGTTACGTGATAAATGAGGAATATTATGATTCATCAGGAGAAATAGATTATATATATATTAGTGAATATGATATATATAATAATAAGATAAAACTTTTAAAATATTACAATTATGAAAAAATAGAATGGTATGTTTCTTATGAATTTGATACAAATTATTTAATAAAACAAATAAAATATTTTTCATCAGGACAAATAGAGTGGTATAACACATTTGAATATGAAGAATATTGATAACTATTACTTTGTGAAAGATTTAGAAATTTTTAAGCTGTAAAAATCTTTATTAATCGGCTTTCCTTGGCTGTAAATTATCATTTATTTTGCGGTCAACTCCAACTAACACAAAGTTGGCAGTGTTCGGGATTACCCTCTCTGCACCCAAATTACCGATGATTTTTGATTTTCTTAAAATATTTGTTGATTATCATTAAAAAGAATTTAATAATATTAGTCCTTAAAGTTGCTGGTCTGCAACTTTAAACGTTAAACGCCATGTTTTCACAATAAAAGTAGGAAGAAATTTTAAATGAAAAAGAAAAATATTGTTGGTATTCTATTAACTTTGATTCTGATTACAAATTTAAACTTAATGATATTGTTGAAAAATTCACACGTATTTGATTTCTATGTTTTTATAACCTCACATAATGTTTTAGATAAATTATTCGGAGTTATAAATACTTTGTGTTTCATTATAAGTCCAATTGTTTTATTGATTTCACTTTATGAAAAGATCAAAATAGAAAAGTACAATTTTTTATTTTTAAAATATGTAATAATTAATGTTTTACTCATTTTTACAATTCCTTTGACGTTTATTGTGAAATTTAAAACTATTTCAGTTGATCTATTTGTTGTTCCGATTATGTACTTATTATTATTTTGTATTTTTAGTTTACTAATTATACAAAAAATGAAAAAGAAAATATAATAAATATTTTTGAGCATGTTTCTGATTTCAACGTTTCATTGATATAGATTATTGGGTCAGTTTAAACATTTACTACAAAATCTGCGGTATAAAACTGGCTTAACTATATGCTTCTTATAATTAAAATAAAGTTTTGTGACTTACTTCACATACATTTTCAGTAGCTTATGTTAAATAGTATACAAGGCTATAAATATTTCAATGACATAATTATTCTGTAAGGAGTACAACATGAGTTATAAGCATTATGGAAGAATCGGCGATATATGGAAACATTTACCGTTATGCAATTTTTTGTTAAATGAAAAACCACGCTTTTATATTGAAACTAATTCGGCACAACCCTATTATCATTTTACTTATTCACCTGAACGTGACTATGGGATAGGTACAGTAATTAATAATGCGTTAAAATCTGATATTATTGCGAACTCTATATTTTATCAGACATTATTAAATAATAATAAAAATATAATGAATTTAAATGAATATCTTGGTTCGCCCGGATTGGCAATGAATATATTAAAAAACAATGTCGAAAAATATATTTTTTGTGATATAGATGAAAACTCATTAAATGCTATAAATGAATATTCTTTAAAAATTAACTTATTCAATAAGGTTGAAACATATAAAAATGATTCAATTAAAACTATTGATTCTTTAATAAATAATTTTTCATGTCTGGATTTTATACATATTGATCCGTACTCAATATTAAATAAAAATATAGATGGGAAAACGTATTTCGATACATTTCTTGATTCAGTTAAAAAAGGAATAAAATCTATGTTATGGTATGGATATGAAAATAATTCTCAACGAAAATATTTAAATAATTGGATGAAAGAAAAAATAAAATCATCTTGTATTCAATCTGACAATAATGTTATTTTAATTGAACTATTTTTATCTTCTATTAAAGAAAATGAAGTTGTTGTCAATCCAGGTGTTGTAGGTAGTGGGGTTATAATTGGAAACTTATCACAAAAATCAATAAATGAATTTGATTCTTTTAGTAATGAGTTAGTGAATATTTACCAAGACTCAATTATACTGGATAAATATAGCGGAAAACTTGAGAAAAATAAATTTATTTTTTAAGTAGCAATTTTAAATCCGGTGATCGTATATCAATTATAAATACCGTTCTTCCGACGTATTTACACGATGAAACTGAGAATTATAATGAACAAGTGAGAAATAGGAAAATAAATTGAAATTATTAATTATTGGGCCTAATGGAAAGATGGGTAGGGCTATTGTTAATACTGCTTATAAAAATGAAGCTATTACCATTGTGGGAGGAATTGCACCTACAGGAAGAAATTATATTGGTATAGATCTTGGTATTTTATGTGGTATAGGCAAGCAAATTAACGCAAATGTGTATGATAATATTTCGGATATTATTATCCAGTCGGATATAATCATAGATTGTACCATGCCAGATGTAACTATTTCGATTTTAAAAGAGTGTTTAAAGAATAATAAAAGGTTTATTACTGGAACAACCGGTTTTAATGAGAAAGAGTTATCAGAAATTCAGGATGCTGGTAAATCGATTCCGTTATTATTAGCTGCAAATACTTCAAGATTAACTCATCTGTTTTATTCTCAGCTCATAGGTATTTGCAGAAATATTAGGGAGACAGTTGATATTGATATTATTGATTTTCATGATAATATGAAAATTGATGCTCCAAGCGGAACTGCAAAGGAAATCTCAAGAATTATTGCAAAAGAATTAAATTTTGATTTATCTACTTGCTGTGAGTTCGGCAGGAATGGTCGGGAACGGAGAAAGAAAAATACAATAGCGTTTAATTCGATAAGAAGCGGTGGGATACCTGGATCTATTAAAGTGATTTTTGGTTTTGAAGATGAAAACCTAGAAATAGGTTTAAATATATTCAATATGAATACATTTGCAAAGGGAATTATTGATGGTTGTTTTTATTTATTGGATAAAGATAATGGATTGTATAGCATTGAAGATGTTTTTAGTAAGAAAATTATTTCTGAAGTGTAGACGATCTTTTTTTACATCTATTTCATAAAATGAAATAACTTGAAATTCAAAGAGATATTTGTAGGTAAACTTAAATTAAAAATACACTTATTTATTTGAAGTATAGCAATAGAGATTTTGACAGGGCAATTATTTAGGTAAATGAAAGTAAAGGGTTGAGATAATATTCGGTATAAAAAGAGTTGGACGGACGCTTAGTGCAGAAAGACCAAATAAAGGAAATACAAATGATTAAAATCAACGATTATTCAGTAAAAATAAAAAATGAAATTAATTCAATAATAACAAAATATTTATCAGAACATAAGGAAATCAATTCTGTTGGTATATATTCTTGTCCATGGTCCGGATGGATTTCACTGTGTTTCAACAAAAACAAAACGATAAACGATTCTGGAAGTAATTGTCCAGATTTTGAATTTGTTGAATACGGAATGATTCAAATTCCGGAATGGGAAAAAGAATATAATTCTGAAAAAATAGAGATTAAAGAAAATGCATTAAAGACATTTAGACCAGACTTAGAAAAAGAAGGAGATGATGCATTTAATAAAATATTTTTTGATTATCTAAAAAAAATAGCAAAAGAAGAATTAACCTTAAAATACAAAGATAAAATTCTGATTCAAATGCTGGATAGTAAATACCTGGAAATAATATGAAGAAGACGTTCAACAACGAGTTCGAGTGCGACAACGCTATGTCATGATTTGTGCATCTCGGCTATACGCCGGCACAAACCACGCCATTTAACGCATTGTGGCTCAACTCAATGTTTGAGGACCCTGCGGGTGCAGAAAAGAATGATTAAGATTAAACAAAGAATCATTAAAATATATTTGTACAGTATAGTAATGAAGTATATTTAGCTAATACTACAAAATTAAATATATTTTATTTTAAACGAAAAGTAATAGAAATCGAGGATAAAATGGAAATAAAAGAAAAACTAACAATTGAGGATCTTATTGAAAATAGAATGGATTTAATAAAGAAAAGTGATGTAGCAAAAAAAAACATACTAAAACGAAGATTATTTTATTTTATTTTCATGATTTTTAGCGTCTTACTTTTACTATTTTCAGTTTCAAGAAAATATTCCGCAGTAATAATATTAAGCGGTGTTTATTCAATTTGGGGATTCTTTGGGGTTGTTTTTGCCAAGAAACATTTTTTTAATCACAATAAGAATAATTTAAGAAGAAACATATTAATAACTGCAAAACAATATGGATTAGAGACAAAAGAGATTGAATCGATTACAGAAGTTGAAAATGATAAAATCACAATAAAAGAATGGGGAACAACATTTGTTTTTTTTAAATCAGACTATTTAAGGCATACAGAAAACGAGAAATCTTATATCATAGAATTCACTAATGGTAGATTTATATATCTAAAAAAGACATCGTTTGAAACAAAAGAACATTTTTTAGATTTAATTAACGAAATACAATCAAATAGAAACGACTATCATTAGCTAAACGCTTTAGACTGTGCAAAACTTCGTTTAGCTAAAGGACATTGTGCATCATTTTAAAAAAGGAGTAGAAATATGAATGAAGAAACTAATGAATCAAGAAATAATGAAATAATTGAAAAAGAAATAAATTTAAAGAACCAAATGAAAAATGGCTTAAGCTGGTTTTATTGGATAGCAGCTTTCTCAACAATTAATTCAATACTTTTTTTTATTAATGCAGATATTTCATTTTTAGCAGGCCTTGGCATTACTCAAATTATTAATGTTTTTATTAATGAAATTCAACACGCAAAAATAATTGGATTAATATTGAATATTGTATTTATCTTGGGGTTTATTTTATTAGGAGAGTATAGCAAAAAATCAAATCCATTAATACTATTTGGTATTATTATCTATTCATTAGATTCTATAATTTTTTTATTTATTCAAGATTGGTTTAGTTTTGGATTTCATGTTTTTGCAATTATGGGGATTATTTCAGGGTACAAAGCAAAGAAAAATCTTTTTGAATTTGAAAACAATCAAAAAATAAATATTGAAAAGTTGGATATTATTGACGAAACCAAGAATATTTAGGATATGATAACATCAATTTTAAAACGGTGTACAACCTACTGGATTCTTTGTGGCAGATGTTATGCGAAAAACTGGCAAAATACATTTATATTATATGAATAAAATTAAATCTTACTTGGTTTTATTATTAAATATCTCACTCATACTAATCGGTTTAATTTATTCACATAAGAATGGTTTTAAAATTGATAAATATAATAATAAAATACATTATTCTTCCGAATTACAAAGCTCAGGTGGAGATGATCATGATATCTTTTATTTTAATACATTTTTAAATTTTATTCTTTTAGTAATAACAGTAATAAATATAATTACATTAAATATATTTAAACGTAAATATTATTATTCAATTTTTGCAGCTCCCACTCTTTTATTTTTAGAATTATTTGTAATTTATTTAATAAGTCTTGATATAGATTTGAATTACTCAATCCAAAATGGTGATTATTTATTATTATTATGGATGATAGTATATTTACTTTTATTGTTATATTCATTAATACTGATAGTCCATCACATATTGACTTTGATAAAACTTTACTTAAAACCGACTTCCCATAAACGGTGTCTAAAGTAGATGATTATTTGTATAATGATATATTTATTAATTATTAGATATTACGAATTTTGTTCTGGTCAACTAATTAAAACATCGAATTATTTGATTAAAATAACCAAATAATTCGACATACGACACATCACTGAATAATTATTACAATTTAATTAAAATGGCAGCATCCAAAATCGCGAAACATAAAATTCAATTTGCAGATTACTTAATTTTAATTGTTTATCATTAATATTTATGTCTGTACCTATCCCCGTTTCGATATGAAGAGTAAGTTCTGCTTTTGGAATAAAGACTTTTGCATGTATTGATCCACCTATTAAATAATGCCATTTATCATTCAAATTTTTATAATCATATATAATTGCATTATCCACATCAAATCCAATAAATATATTGGTGGGTAACGCTATAACATTAATATTATTATTTAACAAAATAATCCTTGACACCTGAAATTGGCCAATATCAAAACCTCTAACCCTTAACGCATCCGAATTAAATGCATTTGGTTGGTTTTTTCCTAAAGTCCACTTTGTATTTTCATCAAGCGAATATCCATCACGATAATGAAGATCAATTTGCCAATTAATTCTATCTAAAAAAACAAGATATGCCCCAATTGAACAACCCCAAGTCATTGTAGTATAGGATAATTTGTGAAGATCATTTTCAAATCCCCAATCTTTATGCGTCAATGGGAGATAATAATCATAAAATAATCTTGATTTCCACCCCTGTTTAAAATAACCATTCTTTGCATAAGAAATGCTGTTGAAATCACTGTCTAATCCTATATTCCATCGAGCAGTATCATTGGATGGTAGTATATATTCCGGTTTATTATCTGTTTGATATGTTATCCCAACATCATGACTGAAATAATCTTTTAAAATGGAAAACTTTCCAAATATATTATACCCTGAAGAAAATCTTTTTCCTACTTTTAAAGATGAATTGATAAACGACTTTGTGATAATCGCAGTATTTCCATTCGATTCATCTTTATATTCAGATAAGGGTACAGGGAATATATCAGTTTGAAAACCGATATCAAAAAAATCAAGAGCATTATATTTCAAATCAAGCCAATAATAGACACCACCAATTATCATTAAAGAACATCCTAATCCAATACCAGCAATATTGGTATCATCATACATAAATAGAGAAGGATTTATATGTGAAAAGGCAAATGTATAGTTACGATTTAGCACATCGATTGAAGGCATATAAGAGCTTTGCAGAAAGATCATTCTATACCCTTTTCCTGGATCATTATTTATAATAAGATTCATATCTACTTCATTTTGTGTTCTATCATAATTAAATACAAAACTTAATTCTCCAGCCATTGTGGAATTTTCAAATGTTTTTTTTAATGTAATTATTTTTTCATATGTTAGCCGATCTCCAATTTTAAGAAATTTTAATTTATAATTAATTATTCTGTTATTCATACCAGCATTACTTAATATTTTTATACTTTTCAAAATAGGATTATTATTATATACATCAATCGTATCAAGACGGAGTTTTGCACCGAGATGGTTTGGATTTATACGAAGTATGTCATTAAGATATTTTTTAGCATCATCAAATTGATTTTTTTTGATATGATGATAGGCTCTTTGTAGAATAACAAATATATCGTCTGGATTATCAAGTATGTAATTATCGTAAATTTCAATTCCACGTTTTGTATTTCCACCATATGCTTCATCTCTAGAAAGGTAGTAAAACAAATTAATTTTTTTTGTCCAAATATTATCTTTATCATTTAAATTCAAAAACTCTTTATATTTATCACCGTATGCTGCTGGTGTCACATCTGTTTTTGATACTTTCATATTATATAAATAAGAAAGATAAAACATCAACTCAGGATCCTTCAATTTCTGTTTTAAGGCTTTTTCACCAGATTCTATCGCAGTTTTCAAAAATCCATCACTATTATTATTACCATATATCTCTTGAGTAGTTTGTAATTGTGTATTTTCATTATCAATATGCACAAGATAAAATCCAGTCTTTGTCAAAAGATAATACAAATCGAAATTATCAATTTCATTTTCAGCTAGTAGTTTATTTTTTACCTCTATTAGGGAATTGTAATTCCAAAACATGACACAATCATTAATCATCTCTTCATACAATTGTTTTTTTTTATTATCAAACCCATATGAATAAAAGATCGTAATCAGTAAAAATACAAATAATAGTTTTTTTTTCATAATTTATTCTCCTTTATTGAACATTTAAATATAATTATATTTAAATGTTCAATATTCTATTATATCAACTGTATAGTCATATATTAATTGTCATAAAAATATTTGAGATTTTCTTTAACTAATATATTCTATATTCTACAACATCAAATGATTCTACGCCTCCATCGGCACCTTTACCTTCATACCTAATAAATTTATTTTCATTTTTTACAGAATAATAATAATAATATTTATAAGGCCAAAAAGCTGCTAAAAATCCGGTAAGTGACATTTCAATTTTATAACATTCTATATCAACTCCCTCTGATTTTATCATTTCTTTACCAACTAATTTAAAACGTTCTTGAAGTAGACGTTTATTATTATGATCAAAAATTTGACAATCAAAATTATTGTTATTTTTGATTAATGAATATAAAATTATCCATAATGATTCTGCTTCAAACAAATCTGAAGAATTGATAGTCTTATTTGATTTTGTTCCATTTTCTTCTCTACTCATAACAATTTGATTATTGATATAGTTGTATTTAACATTCAAAATTATTTTATTTGAGTTTATTGTAAATTCTTGATATGATTGTGGTCTACCATAAATATCAATTACAATATGTATATTTGTTTGTTTTTTGATATTAGTACACTCTATCAAAAAATTTGATTCGATTTTAGAAATCTTATAACTAGACTCCTGACCTTTTTCGTTAATCAGTTTAAACTGTATGAGATTTTCAAATTTAATATCATTTGAAAGATTTATTTTATTATTAAATGAGAAAACCATAGACATAGAAAAAAAGAATACTATTTTTAAAAATAATTTATTCACAATTGCCTCCTATTAGTTAATGAGAATATAAAAAATTGTCCAGTTCATGACAAAATTAAAACTTACATGGGTTACTATCGCCCCCCAGATGGATCCGCTAATTTTCCTTGAATAATAAAATAGCATACTTGTAAAAAACATTAAAGTAATCCATAACAATCCTGAAATTAATAAAAATCTAGGTACTCCATTTCTTAAGTATAATCCGTGATGTGCCATATGTACAGTCGCAAAAGCAGATGAATCAATGAGTAAAGCTGTTGTATTATTAAATCTTTTACTAATTGACTCATGAATCATCCCTCTGAAAAAGAATTCTTCTCCAATTGGACTGAACATAATCGACATAGAAGTATAGATGGTAAAGAAAAGTAAACGGTTATCCTTTATGTCTTTTATATTAACATTAGAAAAGTATGAAGTTGCTATTGATATGAACCAGTTATCTTGAGTTCTACCAAATAAGAAATTGCCGATGAAAAAAACAATCAATGCAGCTATAATTCCTAACAAAATACATGGAATTAAAAATATAAATCTTGATGGTTTTTTTATTCCGATCTGAAAACGCCCGCTTTTCGATAGAAAAATAAATGGAAGAAACCACATGGTTAGAAATACAAACATAACTAGATTATATTTGTAAGTTAAAACTGACCAAAATCTTGGAATGGTCAATATTGAAAATAGAATGAGCATTAGAACTATTTGACTTTTGAAAATTTTCTGCCAGAACGGCCTTAATAAATTATTATTGTGCATTACGCCTCCTTTGTAATGCTCATGGTCAGCAATTTATATGCCATAAACCAATTATGGTATTGTTATGGTATAGTAATACATTATTATGCCATAATTGGTTTTAAATTATCTGAATATTCTGTTGAAATTTTACTAAATGTTGAATTTTTCAACATTATTATTGCCAATTTATTTAATTAAGTATACATATTTAACTATGCCAGATGCCACATTTCATTATTTACATTTTTTTTCAATTCTACTTTCTTTATCAATAATCAATTGGATTATAACGCTAATATGGAACAAAAAAAACAAAGGCTATGTTGATTATATCTTCCTAATAGTCATAGTATTACAGTTTATAAGCTTAATATTAATGCTTTTTCCATTTCTTGGTATTGGTAAGATGTATGTATTCAATAATATGTCATATTACACAACAAATCATCCATTAAATATTATTTATCTTTCCATAAGTTTTCTAACTAATGGATTTCTAATTTATCTAAGAATTTTCATATTGTATGAAAATAAAAATATGCGCTTTGCAGGATTGTTATTAATAATTCCATTTGTGATTTTTAGTAGCATAAACCTACTGAGATTATTCAATTTTAATCCGAATAATTTAAATCTTATACCTAATAATAATGACCTTAAATTTGTTTTATATTTTTTTTTATATTCGTTAATATGTGAAATTGTTTCACTTTTTTTTCTCATATTTATTATTTATAAAGAAAAAAATAATTATAAAATAGTGATAGCTAAAGTATTTCTTTTTTTTTCCCTCTTCACTCTATTGACTATGATTTTATCAAATATATTTTATTTGTTTCTTGAACAAATTCCTGCTTTAAAATTTTTATTTTCATTTTTTTCCATATATCTCATTTTTATTAATATTATTTTCAGCGTTTTAATAATTTCATTCACACAAAAATATCAGATTATTTCTTATCTATCTTTAGTAAGCAAACTAATTCAGTCCAGTTTTATTTTTTGTTTGATCACTGCTATATTTTATATGATAAATTATTTCTTAAGCAACTCAAATGCTTACTCACGACATATTATTTATCTATTAAACAGCTTTTTTGTTTTTTTTGTGATATCGTACTCAGGTAAAATAAGAAATAAATTTGAATTTCTACTTGAAGATATCATATTTCATAAAAAAAAGAGAATAATTAATGAATTGTTAATAACTGCGGAGTCCATTCTTAATGTTCTTGATTTACTCGAACTAAAAAACATTGTTGTAAATAACATTATTAATAAATTGGAAATAAATGAATATGCGTTCTTCATATTAAAAGAAATGGACCAAGATTATAATCTTATTTCTTATGGAAAAAGTAAACCAGATAAAATAATAAAGCATGGGGATAGTTTATTTAATAATATACTTGATAATAATGAGATATGTATTAATGATACTTATATTTTTTTTATATATCATATATCGATACCGATTTTGTTTAGAAATAGAATTCTAGGATACTTGTTCCTAGAGCATCTGGGTAAAATTGAATATGATGGGTGTGTAGAAGATACTTTTAAAAGGATTTCCATAAATATTGGTATATGCCTTGAAAACATCAATTTGAATAATAAAATAATTGAGTCAAGAACAGAAATGTTGAACCAGGAAAATATTATATTGAAAAATATGATCTCTGGTAAAAATTCAAGTGATAAAATAATCGGTCAATCACAATCAATTAGAAATATAATTAATATTGTAAATCGTGTTGCCAAAAGTGATACAAGCATCCTTATTACTGGCGAAAATGGAACTGGGAAGGAATTAATTGCGAGAAAGATTCATCAGGAAAGTGATAGAAATAATTTGCCTTTTATAGCAATTAATTCTGCAGCTATACCAGAAAATTTACTTGAGAGTGAATTATTCGGATATAAAAAAGGTGCTTTCTCAGGAGCTATTTCTGATAAAAAAGGAATACTTCAAAGTGTTAATGGAGGAACTATTTTCTTTGATGAAATTGGTGAACTTCCTCTTAATATGCAGGCAAAATTATTAAGGGTACTTCAAGATAAAAGAATAACTCCAATAGGTAGTAATGAGGAAATTGAGTTGGATTTCCGACTGATATCTGCAACAAACAGAAATCTTCCTGATTTGATTCAAAAATATTTATTTAGGGAGGATTTATTTTACAGAATTAATGTATTTAATATTAAAGTTCCTCCACTCAGGGAAAGAAAAGAGGATATACCTATATTAATAAATACTTTTATATTAAAATTCAACCTAAAACATAATAAAAATATTGAAGGTATAGAAAAAAAGTGCTTTGATTATCTGATAAATTATAATTTCCCTGGCAATATAAGACAACTTGAAAATATCATCGAATATTCACTAGTTATTGCTGATGATGATTTTATAAAGATGGCAAACCTTCCGGAAGATATTAAAATTAATATTTCGGGAAATAATGACAATAATGTATTTGACGAAAAAATTTCAATTTATGAAAAACAACTCATTATTGATGCTTTAATAAAAAATCAAAATAACCGAGTCAATACTGCAAAATATTTAAATATTGACAGAAATAAATTGAATTATTTAATTAGAAAATATAATTTATAGTTATGGCGTCTCGCCCTGCCACTTGCACGATAAAGTGGGAAATACCTGTCTAAATATTTGGACAGGGCACCTCCTGTAAAACTGCGAGATAAATTTTCTGAAATAAATTGACAGTCAGTGAAAAGACCCTGAAAACAGATTTATTCTGTGAAATGATCTTTGACATTTCTATCATTTTACCTCCTGAATAGTATGAGAGGAACAGGAATACCCTTGATTTTCAAGAATTCTTGCTATTCTAGCAGACTTCACCTGTTCGCTCACTTCATGATGGTCGATAGTAACACCTGAATACGCTTCATTAGGACTTAGTCCTTCTAAAGAACAATGAGGTCTATCATTGTAATCCGGGATAAACTTTTCAAGATACTTACAACACGACTCAAAATCAGGAATTTTTTCACGGAAGAGATAATTATATTTAAGTATTTTATTGACGGCTTCTATCATTGAATTGGAGAATGAGATGTCTTGTTGTGCAATAATTTTTTTGACATCTATTGTCTTAATATATGAATCAACTGTGCCATTATTAACCTCAGAGCCACCGTCAACGATAAGTTCAACATCGTGTGGAATTGAGTAGGGTTGAATATGGGTCTCATATGCTTCTTTCAGACAATTAAAAGCAAGATTTGCAAAGCACGATAGTGAAAAGCACGGTACGCTAAATCTTTCTTGAAAAATTATCCATGACAATGTAGATATATACTTTTATGTTATCCATAGTTTTAAAGATTGTTAAATCAATTTGTTTGGAGCATCAGTTCTGATACCTGTTCTGTTTTTACATCTTCTGGATGGCGGTAATGGTCGTGATATACCAAGAATATTTAGGATCATCAAAGAGTTTTTTTATCGAATAAACTTCTTTCGAGGTAAGTTGATTCGGATATTTTCTGAAACACTTTTTTAATGGGGATTCAGAACACTTCTTCTGATCTTTCCATCTGTAGAAAGTATTTTTTGAAATATGGAATACTTTCAGCATTTGCTCAAAGCCGAATACTGATTTTGTTTTTTATATAATTGATATTACTTTTTTCTTTACTTTAACGGACTCGTAGTACTTTTTAAAGTCAACCTTGTATTTTGATGTTATAGAATAAATAGACTTGTAAATATATTGATATGCAATGCAAATACGCTGAAGCGATTTAGAAGAAATCACAGCTTGTATTGCTTCAGGATTGCAACTAAGATAATTCTGTCCATAGATTTTTGAAAAATCATAGTTGTTAAAATAGTGTTGAGTTGATCTTGGTATGTGACATGTCTCATCGTCAGAAAGCATTTTTAGCTTATAAAGCAGTTTATATTCAGTAGAGTATGTTTTTTTCATTACGTAATCCGAATTTTTTATGGACTATATCATTATTTTGTATGTATGACACTGTTTTGTACCCACATATCGTATCCTAAATTTAAACTTCTTGATTTTTCCATATAATAATAGTAAACTGTATATATATTGAAGAAAACAAGGGTATTATGGGTGTTCACGATAAGAGATACAAGAAAATATTTAGTAATCCTATTGTAATGGAACGTTTTCTAAAATCTTTCGTACATGAAGATTTCATTGCAAAACTTGATTTTTCAAGTATGCAGAAAATTGATAAAGAGTATGTCTCTGATGAATATGTTGAAACCGAATCAGACATTGTATATAAAATAAACTTTGAAGGTAAAGAAATATACATATTTGTTTTACTGGAATTTCAAAGTACTGTCGATAAGTTGATGTGTTTCAGGTTTATGAATTACATAAGTTCTCTTTATTTGGATTTTAATAAACCGGATACAAAATCAAAACATCCGGCGGTATTTCCTTTATTGCTCTATAGTGGAGATAATAAATGGAAGTATAGTAATGAGATTGCTGATTTAATAGAAGATACGATACCGGGTGATTACATTCCTCATTTAAAATATTATCCTGTGCTGGTTAATTCGTTTGCTAAGGAAAAACTTAAGGATATACACAATGTAATATCGGCGATGTTTTATGTTGAGAACTCTGATCCCGATGAACTTTTAAAAGAAGTTGATATATTACTGGATTTGATTAAAGAAGAGAATACGGAAGTATTGAATGCTTTTGCATCATGGGTTAATAGTTATCTTTCGTATCTTGGTAATGATGATAAAGAAGAAATACAGGATAAAATAGAAGATTTACAGGGGGTAAAAACTATGTTTGAGACCAGATTAAAAGAATATGGTGGACGGTTAAAAAAAGAAGGAAAGAAAGAAGAAAAAAACGAGACCGCTGTTAAAATGCTTACTAGAAATTATCCTATTGAGGAGATATCTGAGATGACTGGACTCTCCATTGAAGAAATCAAGAGTTTGAAAGTACCACAGAAAGTGTAATTTTATGGTATACGGCAACGAATCGTGTAAAAAACCGCTATTTTGCGATATTTTTTGGCAGCTACCCAACATCCGATAATCTACATTATGTCTACTTGTGTATATATAATGTATAACTTTGTTTGTGTTTTGATGATGAAATGGCGAAAACTAAAATATATACTATGCTTTTTCAGCAACTTTTAATGTACTGATTTCTTCTATCGATAAACCGGTAATTTCAGAAATATCATCCAACGAATAGTTTTTTGCAAGCATTTTTCTTGCCGCTTCATTAGCTTTCTCGGTTTTACCTTCAGTTTTGCCTTCAGTTCTTAATTTCATGGCTGTTGTCATAACTATTTCACCCCCCTTTATCGATTTTGAGCTGACAATATTCTGAATAATTGTAGCTTCTATATCAGTTAGTTCCATTATATAACTTACAAAACTTACAACGAGTAAATTTATTTTTTCATCTTCAATATACATATTGAGATGCTCAAATATCTCGGGTAGTTTCCCTTCCAGTTTTACATCATTATGGATGTACTTGAATAGTATTGTTAACGCCTTATTAAAATCTCTTTTAAAAATCTAATCATTTATCAACTCGTCATTAAACTTAGTTATGTCCGTTAGTATATACTCAATAACCGGAATAAACTGTTGTAAATCAGAATCCTCTATATCATCAAAGTATTCCAAAAAATACTTTTTCTCCCATTTTGTAGTTCCGTGATAAAATATCACCGGCAGTATCAACGACAATTTCTCTTTATTATTCTCTTGGATTGTCCAAATATTTAACATATACCGTAATAACTGCAAATATTCATTCGCCGGTTTATATGACTTATGCTCAAATAATATGGTAATCTTGACATCGCCAGAACTCTTTAATTTACAGTTGTACACTAAATCAGAATAATATTCCTGCAACTTTTCATCAATATAGCTTGTGTTATCAAGTGTCATCGTTGGTATATCGAGCTTACTGGAAATATTCTTTGGAAAAGTCCCCTGGACTAAATCCATTGCATTTTCTTTTATTGATTCTATCTCTCTAAATAACTTAGAGAGTTCATTCATATTAATAATATACAATATTTAGGACAAAAGTTCAATAGGTCTTTAAAATCTTCATAACATATTAAATTTATCACATATTTTCTGATTCGATGAGTTTCGTAAGAAATTTGTGTATTAGGGTACCAACAGTTTTCCGTGCAAAACATACGCTAAGAAAAATACCGCCCACATTTCCGACAAAACCCCACCCTAAGTTTGCTACAACAGCTTTCAACCGCAAATTTTCCCTAAGTGGTTTAAACTTACCCAATTCTTTACGATGTTCCTGATTTTCTCGTATCAAATTTTTCATGTGTATTCACTGATTTTTCTTCAGTTTAATTCTTGAGGGTAACATCGCAAAGGATCCAGTAGGTTGTCGGTAGTGCTTTTTTTATTGTTTAAATAATATATCACTTCTACTTGGTTCATATCCTTGACATATAATGCAATGTAAACAATGCATGTCAGATTTACCATATTCAAAAGTTTCTGCACCTTTTTCTTTCGATAATTCTTCAGTAACCATAGATTTTGAAAATCTTTGCTTCGTAATTCTTGTAAAAACCATTTCTGGATCTTTTACTAAGTCAAATGTGATAATTTTTAAATCAGTAACTATATTTGTCATTTCAACATTATTGTATTCATTACCTAAAATATGGTTACATTTTCCAATAGGTTCTAAGCATATATTACATAAATCATTTATCTTTATACATATTACATTATCATATTTTTGATTTGTTATATGTTCACATTCTAATGGTTCTTTTCCACATATAGAGCAAGTAAGTTTTTCAATACCACGCAAGCTAAAACCAAAATCATTATGTAAAAGTATATTGGGACATTCTGTATAATAGAATTCTCCGTCAAATTTACTTTTACAATCGTAATTCTTACACAAATAAACACCAATATCATGCATTTTTTTTTGCTATATCTTTACGACTATTTTTATAATACCAAAAACACGTTAAATATTTTTCCAAAACAATTCGAAGTGTATATTCTACTTCAATATCATTAACATTTCCAGATTTAATTTTATTTATTAAATCTATCGCCTCATTATAACTATTTGAAGCTATCATTGAGGGTGTTTCTTTTCCAAGATACATTAAAGAAGCTTCGAAAGGTGGCATATCAGCATTATCTAAATCTTAATTTAAGTCATTTATTTCCATTTTTATTTATCCATCTCTTTAATTATTTCTAAAACATCTTTTTTACTTCCTTCAATAATGTATTTGGTATATTTGCCTTTTTTACCTTTTTTAATTACTTTAATTTTAATTTTTTTATCATCATTAGTTATCCAAGTAGTAATAAGATTTGCTAATATTGAAAAAGGGATTCCTAATATTAATGGCAATATTATACTTTCGTCTTTTAGTGAGAGGTAACTATATTCTGTTTTCTTTACAATAACAACATCATTATTAATTTGTTTTAATTTTTTATATACATCAGGAGTATTTTCATTTAAAAGGTCTTGTTTTACATCAAATGAATCGGGCAGTATATAAATATTATTTTCATTAAATTCAACACCCCTATCTTTCATTAATTTAATGATTTCATCAATATCAACATCTCTTTCTTCCATAATTTCTCCATTTAAAATCAAATTTTTAAAAAGCATTACCGACAACGCCTTGCCCATATCTCGACGTTTTTCTCTTTACCGAAAAAAACGCATGCCAGACAAAGAGAAAAATGTGGCTTTAACCCAAGAACGGTACACCGTTCGATGCAGATATGGGCTTGTTAGTTGGAGTCCGAAAAAGTAAGTAACAGAATGAAACAATCTATTTCTACTAAAAAAGCCAACTAAACAAGATAATTACACTTGATTACAAATAAACCAGGTTTAGCAACAAAAGCACACCAAAAAAGGAAACTTTGAGCAAAAGTGCCTCCGAAAACCAAAAGTCGTGTCGAGTTATAATTTTCGGTATAAGCCGATTTATCACCAACGAATATTTATATGCCGACAGAAAAATTTTTTCTTTATTAAATATTTTTATATAATAAGTACCTTACTTAATTTTTATCGCCAGTTAATGTATAGATTTTCTGTATTATATTCAATAATTAGAATACTTTGGTGCGAAGGATTTATCGAATATACAATATTAGATTCTTCAGTTTCGTCAAGTCTCCCATTATCGTTCATATCTACATAAAAAAACCCAGAATATTGACCTGGTTTGATTCCTGAAATTGAATATGTTCCTTTTCCATCTTCATCTAAAACAACAGTTTTTTCATATAAAGCATTTGTATAAATTTGTTTTAATTCAGAAATCTCTGGTTTGTTTAGGTAAATAAAGCATATTTTATTTGCACCTCCAGGTTTACTAAAAAACATAGAAAATGTGTATATGTTAGAATTATCTTCTTCTTCCTCTACAAGCTCACAAGAAAGTAAGCCCATGATTAACAATAAAAGCAGTAAATATGATTTTTTTTTCATTTAGTTTCCAATAAATAAGTATTATTTATAAGTATAATATAACACAATTTATTCAAAATTCAATATGGATGTTTTTTCCCATCCCTCCAAAACGGATGATTTCACAAAACTATTTATTCAAAACATCTGCATCAAGTTTCAATTTTGCTAATTCATAAATAATTTCTTCCTTATTAATCGACTCGGGTCTTTTTATAAACTCATACCGTCCATAAAGATTAATATGTTGCCAAGCTACCGGAGATATATTTTTTAACACCCCGAAATATTGACCAACCTTTTCTTTAAAAGTTAATAAATTTGACAAAATACTGGCATTATAATAAATAAGGGGCTGACTCAAAAGTATGAGTCATGCGCTGGAAACTATACTCCCGCCTGTTGACGAGTAATTCATCGAAAATATATGGGTACATACATTTTCGAGTGAATTACTCTACGCGGCGGGGGCTTTTTTCTAAAAATACTCATACCTTTGAGGTCATAAAGGAAATAAAGAAAAATAGAATTTACAAATCATTTCTTTTTTTGTAAAATTCAGTATGAGTAAAAAACAACCAAAACTTTTTAAAGAATACGATCCATCACAGGGTATTCTATTTCCACATAATCTATCAGAATGGATTCCTGAGGATCATCTATCACGAATCATTGATTCAATTATCGAAGCTATCGATCTAACTCCTATCCTCGAAAAATATCCTGGTGGAGGTAGAGCAAGTTATCATCCAAAAATGCTTTTAAAGGTTATCATATTTGCCTATTGTGAAAAGATTTATTCATCAAGAAAAATCGAGAAAGCACTAAAGGAAAATATTCATTTTATGTGGCTCTCAGGACAGCAAATACCTGACTTTAGAACCATCAATCGTTTCCGGTTAAAATTAAAAACACCAATAAAAAAAATATTCTTTCATATCATTAAATTCCTTATGAAGAAGAAATACATTTCATTCGAAAATTACTTCCTTGATGGGACAAAACTTGAAGCAAATGCCAATAAATACACATTTGTCTGGAAGAAAGCTACCGTGAAATAAAAAAAAATGCTCATTACCAAAATACATACTCTCTTTGATGACATTGAGCGCATCAATACCGATGATACTATACAATCAGAGTTGCATGAAATCCGTAAAAAAGAAAATATTCAGACCGAAGATTTATCGGGACTAGGATCGGTAATTGGTGCTTATCTTGAAACGAAACCGGAATCAAAAGAACTGCATAAAATCAAGAGAAAACTTGATAGAGACTATATAACGAGACTTCAAAAGTACGAAAACTATGAAAAAATACTTGGTAATCGCAATAGTTTTAGTAAGACTGATCCTGATGCTACTTTTATGCGAATGAAAGAAGACCACATGATGAATGGACAGTTAAAAGCCGGGTATAATATTCAGATCGGGACTGAAAATCAGTTTATTCTCAACTATGATATTCATCAGAAACCGTCAGATACCACAACATTGATTCCTCATATGGAAGGGTTGAAAGAAGAAATTGACAGTAAACCAGTTAATCTGATTGCGGATGCAGGGTACGGAAGCGAGGAAAACTATGCATATCTTGAAAAAGAAAATATTGAAGGTTATGTAAAATACAATACATTCCGGCTGGAAAATACAAAGAAGTTTAAAAATGATCCTTTTAAAAAAGAAAACTTCCAGTATGACACACAGAAAGAGGAATATACGTGTCTTGCCGGGAAAAGATTCAGGTTTTTGTTTACAAAGAATACAAAAACCGAAAATGATTACAAAATTGAAATGAAAATATACGAATGTGAGAATTGCGAGGGGTGTGAACATAGAGACAAATGCTTTAAAGGGCAAGGGAACAGGCGAATCCAGATGAATAATGTGCTCGAAAAACATAAGGTTACCGCTCGGAAGCTACTTCAGAGTGAAAAAGGGGTTAAGTTGAGAAAACAACGATCAATTGATGTGGAATCTGTTTTCGGTCATATAAAATCATGTAGAGGATTTACCCGATTCATGCTTCGAGGGCTTGAAAAAGTAAGCCTTGAGTGGGGATTATTAAGTATTGCACATAATATGAGGAAAGTATGGTCATTCGAGATGTAAAAATGTGTTTTTCCAGCTATTGTTTTTAAATGTCTTGTTTCAAGCGTCTTTTTATAGTAGAAAAAACACAGGAAAGTGAATTGAAAATAGAAAGGGGCTGACTTTTGAGTCAGCCCCCTCACCCCAAAGTTGGTTTTTTTACACATAGCCACGAAAAGTTCCAATCCATTTATGCTAATATAACAATATTGGCGTTCATTTATTTTTAACTTTATTCATTACTTTCATAAGTACTTCAGCTATTAAAGGACAACTCACGAAACGGATAAAAATCTACTCTAATGAATTAAGTATAATTCAAAGCGATTAAAAAAGTCTTAGAGGGGGAGGTTTATTCAATTTATTGCAAAAACTGCTCTTAGCGTGGTTTTTGTCGGAAATGTGCTTAAGACCCCATATTCGTGGAACAAAACATCTTAAATATTTCATACTTCGAGGAACCCAGAAAGTTAATAATCAGTGGCTTTTGTATTGCATCGTGCATAATTTAGGAAAAGTACAGGTTTACGGTAAATGTTTATAAACTATTATATGAGGTATGTGCTTGACTATATGAATGTAATGGAATAATATCATTGAATATGATTTCTGTAATTGAAAAAGTAATGTTTATAAAAATTTGGATCGGGGAACTGTAGTAAAAACATAGTTTTTCTACAGCCTCGTTAGAAGGACTCTCCGGGCGGAAAAAATCAGTAGAAGAAAAAGAAGGGGTATTATGACCAAGAATGGGATTCACGTTGAACTTTGGAAGCATTGGCCGTTCATTCATGTTGTTGTTGTTGTCTTGTTTGGAATAGGTCTTATCGGTTGCAAAAGTTTTAGCAAGATTGAGCTTCCAAATGGCAGGCAAATTGACAAAGAAACCGAAAACTTTTGGACAGCAAACTATTCCGAAAAGAGTGGACTGAATTATGTTGCTACGTTTCCAAAAGAATATAGTGAAGGAAGCACCAAGAAATGGCCAATGATTGTCTTTTTACACAGCACGGCAGAACGAGGAAATGACATTAATCTCGTCATCAATAACCCAAACCCACTGGGCGAAGGAAATGGTATAGCGCCCTATGCTCTTCAAACAGCTGATTTCAAGTACATAACAATTACGCCCCTATGCCCTAAGGACGCCTATTGGCCTCTAATTAATGATCGATTGAAATCACTCATTGAGGATGTAATCGCAAATCTTAGAATTCAAGAAGGGCAAATATACTTAACTGGCGTCAGCATGGGTGGAATGGGAGTTTGGTCCTTGGCGATGAGCAATCCCAACCTATTTTCCGCAATTGCACCGATTAGTGGTGGGGTTTTCTTTCCTCCAATGATTGAAAATATACAAGCGTTGAAGGATGTTCCTGTTTGGGCGTTTCATGATCGATATGATCCTGACATATCAATTGACAAGGAACAGGGTACGATTGACAGACTTAAGGCTGCAGGATTTTCGGTGAAGTACACAATTTCTGAAATGGGTAAACACTATATTCATGAAGGAATATTTGCCGAAAATGAGCTTTTTGAATGGTTTGATGTTGTTCATAATAAATAGGTAGTAAGTGACATAGCGTTGAGGCTGTAGAATAAGTCAAAAACCATGCTCTGAAATGCTGTTATAAGTATGCAGTAACGATTCGTGTAAAAATGGGTCATAGAGCTTACCTTAGTAACACAAAGTTTTATTATTGCAAGAACATAAATAATATGTAATAATATTTGTGTTGGAGGGAATATGCAATTAACACACGATATTGTTGATGGTTATTTTGATTTAATGAAAAATCTCGATAATCATACAAAAATAGAACTTATATCAAAACTTTCATCTTCTATTCTTGAAAACGACAATGGGAAAGAATCGTTACTGTTAAATTCCTTTGGACAATTTATTTCTGATTTATCAGCGGATGAACTATATAACGAGATAAGAAGTTCCAGACATTTTAGAAATAAGAATATCGCATTATGAAAAAATATCTTCTTGATACAAATATCTGTATTCATTTTATTAAAGGACAATACAATATTAGAGAACAAATTTTAAGTTCAGGAGTAGAAAATTGTTTTATTTCAGAAATTACTATTGCTGAATTAAGATATGGTATTGAAAAGAGTGCATCTGAATATAAAGAAAAAAATAGGTTGGCTGTAAATAATTTTATTAACTCATTTTCGATAGTTCCCATACTATCTTGCCTCGATGTTTATGCAACTGAAAAAGTAAGATTAGAGAAAGCTGGTTTAATAATTGATGACTTTGATTTGTTGATAGGTGCAAGTGCAATAGCCAATGACATGACTTTAATAACCCGAAATATTACACACATGGAACGGGTAGAAAATATTTCTTTAGAAAACTGGATTGATTAAAAAAAATAATCTGCTACAGGTAATTATTCTTATTAAAATATTTTCCAAGAAATAATATATCCCCTCCCCCTGCTTACTTCTTCCATGAATTACCAATTACATTATAAATGAAATTATTTCACCTATTTAAATAATCAAACACAATAACAATTATGTTTGTAATTACTGCGAATTTATGCTATATTTACCCCATAAACCAAACATAACTTACAGAAAACAGGCAAATAAAAACCAAACATAATTATTTTGAAGGTAAAAATGATAGCAGACTTTTTAACGTGGCTTACTGTTAACGGGAAATCAAAGAATACAGTTTATAACTACAAGTTGTCGATTCAAAACTTTTTCACATGGTACAATCAAACATTCGATTCTCTCCCTACTAAATTATATATTCAAAACGTAAAAGAGTATCTTCAATTTTTACGGACAACTAAATCAATAACAGCGCAAACTATAAATGCCAGAATTTCAGCCCTTCACTCATTCAATGAATATTTAATAGAAGCAGGAATGCAGGAAAGTAACGTTGTTCATAAGAATCTTAAAATGAAAGTTCAAAATCAGTTTACCTCACCTGCTCAATTTGAAGGTAAAGAAATAAACAAATTTCTCCAGGCAATTTTGAAAGAAGAAAATCATAGAAACTATGCTCTTGTCATTTTACTTGCCAACACCGGGTTACGAATAAGTGAAGCATTAAACATCTGTATTAATACCGATTTATTCTTTGAATCAAAAGAGCTTATTATTCGGGAAGGAAAAGGAGACAAGCAGAGAACTGTTTTATTAAATGAAAAAGTTATCAGTGCATTACGAGATTATTTTATTGAAAGAGAGGATTCGAAATATAAAGATAGCCCGTATTTATTCGTAAGTAATAAAGGGGAACAATTAAACCGCATAACGGTAAATAATATCTTCACAAAATATAGTAAAATAGCAGGTATGGTAAATACGATAACCCCTCATGATTTAAGACATTATTTTTGCTCGTATGCACTTGAATCAGGATTTGATGTCCATGAGGTTGCTTATATCGCAGGTCATAGTAATATTCAGACAACTTTACTGTATACTAATCCGTCGAGGCAGAAAATGTTGGATAAATTGAATCGGATGTGAGGGGTTAGTGTTACATTGCTAAGAACTTAAAAGTATATAATTTGGAAAAGATAGTATTGAAAAAAGAAGAATATTAAATAGACATAATAAGTAACACATTATATAAATTTAAAAAAGAATAGCTATATAATAAATATACAAAAGTATTGTTAAATATATTAAAATAAAGTATATTTAATATAGGAGTTAATTATGGCAACTAAGTCATTCACAAAAACTATAATAATATCTGATAAAGATGCAATAAAGAAATTAAAAGAAAAAAAAGTTTCTAATAATTCAAAAATGCAGAAAATCTTATCAGAAATAAATTCAACCCCTAAAAAAACATCAAATAAAATCAAAGATCTTCTTAAAAAGTATTAATGACTGATAAAGAAGAATTAGAATTAAATCCATTAAAAGATTATATTGAGTTTTTTTATAAAGACGAGATTTGTCAACGCTTATCAATAGCACTAGATGATATAGAATATAAAAGCAGTGATGAAATCTATATTATAAACACTCAACCAAAAAAAGATTTTAAGAAATTACCTGATTCAAAGCAAATTTTGAAATCCGCAGAGGAGAGACTTAATCATTATTTAAGTAATTTTAATTGTTCAAAAAATAAAGATGTAGAATATTTTTTAAAAAGTAAAAGTATACAATTTAATAAAGATAATATTGCCAGAACATTTTTAATCACAAATCCTGAAAATGATATTGTTGGATATTTTTCATTAGCTTCAAAAACATTGTTTGTAAATGAGAAATTACCAGCAAAGAAAAAGAAATTAGCCAATGCAAAAAAAATGAAAATAGATGATACAATGATAGTTAATGCTTTTTTAATTGGCCAAATTGGAAGAGATGATAGATTCACTTCGGATGACTTAAACTTAGATATATTCTTTAAATATATTTTTGAAAAAATAAATATTGCTAAATCAATAATAGGCGGTAGTGTAATACTTATTGAAGTTGACAATGAAGAAAAACTTATAAATAAGTATAAAGAATATGATTTTAAATATTTACAGAATGATGGTGATCTTAGTCAGTTGTGGTATTTATCACTAGATTACTAATTAAATAGTTTATTCAAATAATAATAATATCGAAAATATTAAGTTTATATTATAATCTTTTTATATGGGGCATGGAGCACATTTCCGACAAAAACCACGCTAAGGAAAATATCTCTATTTTTACTTACTTTACGCCACACAATTATACAGTAAGTTTTCTCTATTTATTACTTTCAAACTCAATGTTATTTTCAAATGAGTATTTACTATAAAATCTGATATGCTCCCAGTTGAGAGGTCTGATAATTATTAAGTTCTTTCATTATTCTGTCAAATATTATGCTATACTTTAAATTTAAATAAGTGTCCGGATGCGCCGGTTTGTGTACCACATACCCTATCTGAAAATTATTGAAAGAAAAAAATAGATTAACTACAATACTATATTAGCATAAATGGATTGGAACTTTTAGTGGCTATGTGCTAAAAACCCCATTTTAAACTTCGGGGTGCAAGTAAGGTGAGTAGTCAATGGCTTTTGTATTGCATTGTACATAATATTAGCCAGGTGCGGGTATTTGGATATCAGGCATAGTTGAGTGTATCGGAGCATGCACCGGAATATTGAATCTAGTTGATTTAAAAAAATCAGGTTGATTTTATACTCTGAATTAAGTAAAATGTTAAGAATTAGACGATTTCGGAAAAGAGTTGTTTGAAAAACAGGGTTTTTCTACAACCTCGTTAGGTGGACGCCTGCGGCGCAAGCATAAAAAAAAAGGGTAGGATGAACTAAATGAGAATCAAAAAACTGCAGATGAAGAATGGGTATAAGCGCTTCCACGATTTGACAATCGATCTGGGGGATGAATCGAAGCGAATTGTGGCACTCGTTGGTCCCAATGGCTGTGGCAAAAGCAGTGTTCTAGACGGAATTCTCTATCACAGCAATGCATATGATACGATTGGCAATAAAGGTGGAAAAGACCACAATTACCACTCAATGACGAGGTCTCCCACAATGAGCTACCAGAATGTGGTGATTGAGTTCTCGGATGGAACGTTTCAAACAAAACGTCAGTTACTCGCCGAATCAGGCGCAGCAAACACGATGGTTTCATTCCGAAGCCCCTACAGATACAACACCGCCCTAAAAGTCAAGGAATCTAGAGCCACCGCAGAAATCCGACTCAATAACTACGGTGCAACTACCTCATCAGACATCGATGACAAGATGGAACAGAATTATCGAAGGGTCAACATAAAGTTCAACAAGTTCCTAAAAGATAACCCTGGTACAGCAACCTATGATTCAGCAAGAGCAAAGATTCTCGGCGATATTAACGCATCCCTAAAGCAGTGTCTTGACCTTGAAATTGTTAGCATAGGTGATATTGAGGATGACAAGGGTACTTTCTTCTTCAAGAAGAATGACCATCCAAACGAATTCGAGTTTGACGTATTGTCTTCCGGTGAGAAGGAAGTAGTGGATATACTCCTTGACCTCTATCTCAGACAGGAGGCCTACAAGGATTCGGTATTCCTTATCGATGAGCCTGAGCTTCATATCAATACCTCAATTCAGAGAAAACTTCTTGTTGAGATCAATCGACTAGTTGGACCAGGTTGTCAAATCTGGCTTGCTACACACAGCATTGGCTTCTTGAGAGCATTGCAAGACCAGTTTAAAGATGAATGCCAAATCATTAAGTTCTCGAAAGGTGAAAATTGGGCTTCTACGGTTCAGGTGCTTAAACCGATGAAGAATACCGCAAGCAATTGGAAAGAGATATTCGAAACCGCATTGGACGACCTAACCGGCCTAGTCAGTCCGCGAAGGATTGTGTATTGCGAGGGCCGCGACACGCCAGGTGTTGCGGGACGTGAACGAGGATTTGATGCGAAGGTCTTTAATAATATTTTTGGCGACAAGTACCATGACACTCTGTTCATTTCAAGTGGCGGAAATACAGAACTTGATCAAAGAAGCGAAATTGCGCTTGCGATACTAACTAAAGTGTTCTCAAATGTCGAGGTGCTTGTACTGAAGGATAGAGACGTATCTTCTGGAAAATCGAATGACGAAAATGATCGTCAGATTTTTCTTCAGAACAATCCTCAGAACTTCCGGATTATGAAGCGATGGGAGATCGAAAACTATATTTTCGACAAAGAAGTCCTGTCCAGCTATTGCGGGGCAAACTCGCTAACGTTCGATGAAAAAGCATATGATACATTTGTAACCAATATCCAAGATCAGAACCTGAAAGACTCTGTGAATCACTTCAAGAACTTCTGTGGGATTTCGACCAGTATCAATTCCGAAACCTTCAAGATTAACCTCTCCACATATTTTCTTGAGGGCATGCCTGTTTACAAAGAACTCGAGGAATGTGTATTTTTTAGACGGTAATAGGTATACGGCAACGATTCGTGTAAAAAACCGTCGTTTGATTATATAATATAAGCGTAATAATTACAATGTGCTGTTTGATAGGCGTTTAATCTGTATTTATTAAAAGTATAGATTTCAAAAAACTCAGGTTTACGTCCTGTTGGTATCCGGCAACGATTCGTGTAAAAAACCGTCGTTTGAATGTATTACACAATTGTAATGATTGCAATTAAAGTCTATTTGCCTTTTCTTTCATCATTTCAATAGATGGATTCGTATATAATAAAGTTGTATGAATATTTGAATGTCCAACCTGACTGGCTACTTCATGCACTGACCAGTTATTTTCTAACGCTAAAGTACAAAAATAATGTCGTAAACTATGTGGGGTAATTTTATCGCTATATTTTTGAAATACTTTATTAATAGTAGATTTATCAACTTTATCTGATTTTCTACTAACAAAAAGATTTTCACTATCTTTAAAATGATTTGTTTCTCTTTCCTTTAAATATTCTTTTGTGGCAATAATTATTTTATCATTTATGATTACAATTCTTTGCTTATCCCCCTTTCCTGATTTTACAATTATTTCTTTTGATGTTAAATTTATATCATTCTTTTTAAGGTTCAATGCTTCAGAAATTCTTAAACCGGAATAAGTTAAAAGTGTAACTATAGCATAATTTCTCTTAGGCTCATTTTCAAGTATATTTTGCCTGAAAGCATCAACCTCTTTTTTAGAAATGGTTGTAGGACTGGCATATTGCACCTGGATTTTAACAAAATCTTTTTTAGTAATAACAATACTATTCTGTATTTTTAAATCAACTAAGAATTGATTGTATTTATTTAATGCTGATAATTTAGCGTTAACGGTTTTTCCACTTTGATTTTTTATGTTAAGTAGAAATGACTTATATTCAATAATATTTTCACGATAAAGTTTTTCCGGGTTATGCCCAAAACTATCTTTAAACCAATTAAAATATTGGCTTATATGCCCAGAATAAGCTTTAATTGTATTAATGGAAATTCCTTCATTCTTCAAAGAATCAATAAAATCATTCATTATTTATCCTAAAAATTACTCCCATAAATTATGTGGAATAGTTTTTCTTATTATTTTACTAAATTATGTTGCATTCACTACGATACTTATATCATAAAGTGCATAACTATTCAATGTAATTTATGTTACATTGAATAGAAATTGGAGAGTAAAATGCCGGCAATACACGAAACAATTTATCCAAGATTTAAAAGTCATGTAACAAAAAAAGAACTCTTAGAAATTTATACTCCGACAATTGATGAAATAGCATTAGCAAAAGAATTCTCTAAAGGTGAACCGTTTTTTCCGTTTATATTAATGCTTAAAACATTTCAGCGACTTGGCTATTTTATCCAATTAAGTAAAATACCAAAACAAATTATTATTCACCTTTCTGAGTTTCTTATGATATCTTTTAGAGAAGAAAGTCTGGAAAAATATTATAAATCAAGAGCAAAAGATAGGCATGTTGAAATAATAAGAAAGTATTTAAATATCAAAAAATATTCTTCTAATTCAGAAGAAGTGATTATTAAAATTATCAAAGAACAATCAAAGATTAAAGATGAGTCTGTTGACTTAATAAATATTGCAATTGAAGAACTAATAAGAAATAGTTATGAACTACCAGCATACAGCACAATAGAAAGAGTTGTTAATAATGTATATGTTTCCGTACAACGTCTATTTTTTATTGATGTCTCTTCAAAGCTCAATGAGAGTATAAAAACTAAAATTGACTCTCTGTTTGAAATAAATACTGAAGAAGAACATTCTCAATGGTCATTATTAAAAAAGGAAGCGGGAAGCCCAACGGTAACGCATATAAAAGAATTAATGACTGATTACTCTATGTTAAATAGTTTTCATCAAGCAGTAGAGATAATCTCATGCATTCCATATATGAAGGTAAAAAATTTAGCTAAAGAGGCAAATGCATACAATATTTCTAAGATGAAAGAAATAGAACCATATAAACGATATACATTAGTGATATGCTTAATTAAAATTCAAACAGAAAAAATTTTAGATAATATTGCGGAAATGTTAATAAAAAGAATAATGAAAATCCATAGAAAAGGAAAAATAGCGTTAGAGGAATACATAAAGAAAAATCATAATGTTACAGATAATCTTATTATGACGCTCAGAGATATTTTAATTGCATTTAAAGAGGATGTGACAGAAAAAGACAAATTAAATGCAATCAGTTTAATTATAGATAAAAAAGAAGACGATATTATTGAAAATTGTGAAAAACATATAAGTCATTCAGATAATAATTATTTTTCATTTTTATGGCAATATTATAAAAGTCATCGTTCTGTTTTGATTCAAATATTAAAAAGTATTACAATAAAATCTACAAATCAAAATGTAGATTTTGAGAATGACATTAAATTTTTAATCGATAATGTTCATAAGAAATCAGAATTGATTCAAGCAGTAAGTAATAATAAAAAATTAGTTTCATTGTCTTGGGTATCTATTACTTGGTATAAATTTATAACCGGTACTACAAAGAAAACTTTCCCCGATAGAATAAATAGAAAAAAATTTGAAATTTGTTTGTTTACTCAACTTGTGGATGACCTCAAATCTGGAAATATTTACATCGATGGTAGTAATGTATATTCAGACTATCGGAAACAGTTAATATCAACAGAAGAATATAATGATAGCTTAAAGGAATACGGAGAACAAGTAAATCTGCCAACTGATTCACGATTATTTATTGAAAAAATAAAGACTTCCTTACAGAAATCAATTAAAGATACGGATAATTCTTTCCCGAATAATCAATACGTTAAAATTGTAAATGGCGAGCCGATAATTGCAAAACTTAAGAAGAAAAATACGCCAGTACAGTTGAAACAAATTGAAAAGTTTATTAATCAAAAAATACAACCTGTCAGTATATTAGATATAATTACAGATTCAGAATCATGGATAAATTGGAGTAGATTTTTTGGTTTATATTCCGGACACAGTAGTAAGTTAGACAATCCGCTTGAAAGATACATTTTGAATACATTTTGTTATGGTTGTAATCTTGGACCAACACAGACTGTTAGGTCAATTGAAATGTTAAATAGAAAAAGTTTAAGCTGGATAAATCAAACTCATATTACTGAAGAAAAAATACAAAAAGCTACTAATCATATAATTAATGCATACAATAAATTTTCGTTACCTAAATTTTGGGGGTCTGGAGAAAGGTCTTCAGCAGATGGAACTATGTTTAATATTTATGAACAGAATCTGCTTTCTGAGTATCATATAAGATATGGCGGATATGGAGCACTTGGTTATTATCATGTATCGGATAAATATATTGCTCTATTTAGTAATTTTATTCCTTGTGGTGTTTGGGAAGGAGTATATATACTTGATTTATTACAAAATAACGAATCAGATATTCAACCTGATATCATTCATGGAGACACTCAAAGTCAAAACTCTTCAATTTTTGCTTTATCATTTTTACTTGGGATTAAACTTATGCCAAGAATTAGAAATTGGAAACTTTACACATTATGTAAAACTTCAGCAGAAGAAAAATATAAACATATAGATGAACTGTTCACTGATAATATCGATTGGAAACTTATTGAAATGTATTTACCAGATATGTTTAGAGTAACATTGTCTGTAAAAGCAGGAAGAATCACTCCTTCAACAATATTAAAAAAACTTGGAACATATAACAAGAAAAACAAGCTATATTTGGCATTCAGAGAACTTGGAAGAGTTATAAGAACCGGATATTTAATGGAATACATACGTGATATTGAATTAAGACAAACAATTCAGGCTTCAACAAATAAAAGTGAAGGATTCAATGGATTTACAAAATGGATATTTTTTGGTAATAATGGGATAATCACTGAAAACAGCAGAGACAGGCAAAGAAAATCTATAAAATATAATCACTTAGTTGCAAATTGTGTTATATTTTATAATGTGAATATGTTAACAAAAATTATTCAGGAATTCAATGATGAGGGGTATGTAATAGAAAAAGATACTTTAGAATGTCTGAGTCCTTACATAACACATCATATCGATAGATATGGGAAATATAAGCTGGATTTAGAACGAAAAATAAATAAGCCTAAATATTCTTTAAAGCTTAATAGTATCGATGTGTAGTCATTACAAATATGAAATGTATTCAAACGACGGTTTTTTACACGAATCGTTGCCGCATACCAATACGGGTGTTTTTGCCCATCCCTCCAAAACGGATGATTTCAAAATCTCATTTTTAGGAATTAAAATCTTTAACTCTACGGTAGAAAGTTCCTCTGCCTATTTTTAATTTCTTCATAGCTTCAACTGCCGTAATATTACCAGCTTTCCATAAACTAACAACATTATCCCAGTTTTTTGGTATTTCTATCTTTGGCCTTCCGCAGTTCTTTCCCTTTAGTCGAGCTGCATCAATACCTTCTCGTTGTCGTTGAATAGTATTTTCTCTTTCTAATTCAGAAAGTGCTCCGAATATAGTTAGAATAAATCTCCCTTGAGGTGTTGCTGTATCAATATTTTCTTTTAAAGAAACCAATTCAACCTTTTTTTCCTTAAGAGTTTGAACTATAGAAAGTAAATCTTTAGTACTTCGCGCAAGTCTAGAAATGCTTTCAATATATAATTCGTCCCCTTCTCTTACATATTCCATCATTTTTTTAAACTCAGGTCTGTTCATTGTAGAACCTGATATTTTTTCTATAAATAATTTTTTGATTCCTATTTCAGATAGCGCGATTTCCTGCCTATCTGTGTTTTGTTCAACAGTTGAAACTCTTATATATCCTACTTTTGGCATTTTGATAATCCTTATGTTGGGTGTTTTTGCCCATCCCTCCAAAACGGATGATTTCACAAAACTATTCATTCAAAACATCTGCATCAAGTTTCAATTTTTCTAATTCATAAATAATTTCTTCCATATTAATCGACTCGGGTCTTTTTATAAATTCATTCCGTCCATAAAGATTAATATGTTGCCAAACTACCGGAGATATATTTTCCCTAAATATTTAAATATACCCAATTCTTTACGATGTTACCTGATTTTCTCGTATCAGATATTTCATGTGAATTCACTGATTTTTCGTCAGTTTAATTCTTGAGGGTAACATCGCAAAGAATCCAGTAGGTTATCGGCTGGAGTTGGGCAATAAAATACTAACCAGCTAAGGCACGGATGCCGTTGTTATTACATTTTAAAAAGCGTCACTACTATTTAGGAAATCCAATTTTCTTTAACAAGGGATAAATTCCTAATGTAATAAAATTTCCTATAGTTTTTACTATTATTTTAAGAAATACCGAAAATTTAAAAAGATTACTAATAGAATATTTAAAGAATTCTTTATAATCAGTATATGAAAAAATACTATAACACCATACAATAATAAACCAAATTGTTGGATGTAAGTTTTTTAGTAAATCAATTTTATTAAAATTACTATTTTTCAAACATACTTTAAAGAAATCTACTAAGTTACCATAGGGTTTTTGGAAAGCTAGTAATAATATTAATGAAATTATTACAGGAATAAAAAAGTAAATAATAGAAAATACTTTTATTAATATTTTAAATGTTTTATCAGATTCTTGTTTTAATATATCATTCTCATTTTCAGTATCAATTAATGTTTGCTTAGTTCTTTCTTTTTCTACTTTTTCAACTTCTTTTTCTTCAATTATTCTATTTAAATTTTCTTCTAAAATATTTACTTTACCCTTATTAGCATTAATTGCCAACTGAACTATATTTTCATAATCATGATCTGATAACGTATTTGACTCAATTTCTATATTCTTTAGCCTACTAATAACTAATTGATTAGAAAAAATATCACCAATTAAATCAAAGTCAGCAGGATTTTTATCCTTAAATTTTTTTAGATATAAATGAAAGTTTGTTAATATTTTATAATCAATATAATTAGAGGAATTATAAATTGATAATGTTAATTGCAATGGAATATCATCTGTTCTACTTGGATTTGATAACCATAAAATATTTGTTAATTTGTCTTCTAAAATAATTTCTGGAATTGTATGTTGCTTATCAAGATAATTACATAAATTTGCTAATTGTTTATCACAAGTTACAAAAATATATTTACAATCAGGAAATGTATAGATATCTTTTTTTGACCTTTCATTAATTATATAATTTCTAATTTTTAAATCTAATTGAACTTTACTGTCAATAAAATTATGCACATATTTTGGTATTTCTTTATTTTCTATTAAATCAGTAATATCATAATCTGTATCATATTCATCGATTTTATTTAATTTAATTTGTTTTTTTATTTTTTCCTGATAATAATACTTATAATCTTTTTCATCATATTTAATATTTGAAAGGACATCATAATGATCAACTTTTATGCCTAAGTTTGATATCTTAATTTCTATATTTTTTATCAGATCTTCAATATCTGATAAACTGAACTTATTTCGATATATTGCTCCTATTATACCATCTATAATTTGTGTTTCAGTTTCAGGTAAATTAATATCAATTTTTTTATTTAAAAATAAATTATATCTATGATTTAAAACACTTCTCATTTCTTCAACTGTTTTATAAAAACATTTTAATTCAAAATCATTTTTTTCTAATATATTAATAAATTCTTTTGAAGTTTTATTGAAAATGGGGTTTTGTAAATCCAATAATCTAAATAAAATATTTGAGTCCAGAATGATTGTTACTTTTTTAATATTTACCTTATACGAATTTATTTTATTAACATCATTTACTTTACTTAGCAATGTTCCATAATAAAGATTTTGAAATATTTTGTATAATTCATTGTCATAGTTTTTGATGTGATCAATATATTTTGCTATCGCTATATATTCTTCTTTTAACAATTCAAAAGTCTCATACGTCTCTAATATATCATGTGTACAAATTGAATCATAAATAAAATCAACTATATTTTGTAATATTTTATTTTCATCAACATCTAAATTATAGTATTTCTTAAAATTTAAAATAAGTTTGTTTCTTTCACGAGTAGATTGTTCAAATAATTCACGATATTCAGAAATTAAATCTTCATCAAGATTGGTAACCTCAATAATTTTATAACCATCAAATTGAGAAATTTTATTATCCTTATAAAGTCTTTTAAGGATTGTTCTTATTGTATTAAGTGGAATTGTTAAATTAGTATTATGCAATAAAAAATTTTGTATGGCCTCGATTTCTACGAATTTTTTATTTAATTTATAAATAGCATATTCTACAAAAGGAATATAGGCATTAATTAAATCAAAGCTTTTATCATGAAGTTTTTTTAAAACTGAATATGCTGTTAAAATATTATTATCCAAAATATATCCTTTATAATTTCAAAATTATTTCAGTTCTTAACCCGCACGGACGCGGGCTCTCATTTTCTCTACAAGCCTTGCCCAACTCTTGCCGATAACGCCCTTTCGATACATGACGTTGACGACATAATTATTATAATCATTAATTTAAAAAAATCAAACTCAAATTAATCCACAATCCGTCGTCAATGTCCCCGCAGGGTGGAGTGAGTGACAACGAACGGAAATGTATCGAATGTTATAAGCAGTTGCAGAAAAAAATATTGGGAGTTACATTATTTAATTACAACAGCTTCCACCTAAACCAAAAAAATGTTTAGCATTTCCTCTTTCATCTTTAATTTTGATTTTTTCATTTTTCTTCTCACATAATCCTGATAATTTTTCTAATAAATCATTAATTTCTTTATCATTAGAAAGTTCAATGTCTACTCTAGTACTCATAAAAATCCTCCTAAATATTAAAAATATTATTATTAACTCCCAATATTTACATTACAAAAAGGCGGTTTTCCAAAGAAATCACTTTCTGAATAGAATGCTCCTAACCTACAACTTTTTATTAAGCAAATTTTATTATTATTACATGATTTGCAGAAAGTTAAATCTTCTAAAAAAACAGAATTTCTTACATAATTCCAATCTTTATTTAACCAAATATCTAATAAATTATCATTAAGTATCGAGCCTATTTCAAATTTTTTATCATTAAAACAAATTACACAGGGATAGACTTTTCCATCAGGAGAAATAGTCATTCTATGAGTACCAGCAGAACAATATATTAAGTTATTATTATCGTTTTCTTCAATGTCAAAAAATTTATCTTCATTAAAATCAATATTAATTTGTTCTTTATATTTTATTTTAAGATTATTAATGATTTCCTTGGACAACATAATATCTTTTGAGTCTAAAATGAATTCAGATAATTTTCTTCCAAACCCGAACTGTTCAATTTTTCCAAATTGGATAGATTTTGCCTTATTTTGAATTCCTATATTTATTATTTTTTCTATCTCAAAAATATTTTTCTTATTGAGAGTGGTAGATATATAAAAATTGACATCATTTTTCCCCAATAATTCTATTGAATTTATGACTTTATCAAAAGTATTAAATCCTCTAAATAATTCATGTGTTCCTTTTAAATATCCATCTAAAGATATTGAAATTGTCACATTTTTTGATCTTAAAAGTCTTATATTATTGTCATTTATTAATAATCCATTAGTGAAAATAAAAAATCTGATTTTCAGTTTTGCTATCATTAATAATATTTCATTAAAATCTTTATATAAAAAAGGCTCACCTCCTGATATAACAATAGAATTAATTCTTAAATCTTCAAATTCCTTTAATGTTTTTATCCATATATCAGAAGTCAATTCTAAAAAATTATTTTCTGAGACACTATATGCACAATAACTACATCTTAAATTACATTTTTGTGTAAAATGAATCTCAACATTCATCGGAGTAGAAGTAATAGGTATTTGATATTTTGCTAATATTTTTATTTTATCAGATTCTATAGTTGACAAATATAAATTATCTAAAAAATTTGTTTTATATATTTCTTCTGATTCTAATATAATTTGATTTTCTATTAAGAAATCAAAATCTTTTAAAGTAATAGGTGGAATATTTAATTTAAAAAAATAATTATTAATTTCATTAATGGTAAAATTATTATTTTCTAATAATGACAATAATATAAACATACTATTATTAATTTCAATTTTATTTCCATCATCAATTGAATACAATGAATGTTTAACATTATAATAATCATCTTTTCTAACAACATATCTATTTGATAATCTAAATCCCATCTTTTTTTCCATTTTTTTCTGCAATTGCTTATAACTGTATATATATGTATTTCGCATTACGCTACATACTATAATCCACAATTAATAATTAATCAACATGAAACTTTTATCATAACTATACAATAAACTTCGATTTACATAAATCAAACAGAATTACACAATAAGTGACAAATATCATACAATATGAACTTCATTTTTTTCCCACAGTTGTATGATAAAAAGACTCCGCATCTCTGCAACCCAATACTCTTAGACAATCCGCCACGTCCGGACACTTATTCAAGTTTAAATCATATAATCGAATTCTTAATAGATGAATGCCACTGGAAACTTCTGCACCTTTACATTCACTCCAGATCCCAATAATTAAAATGATTGTGAATATTGGATATTTCTGAACTTTGCTACATTACTCTATTTTCAAGACAAAGTTTTAATACACTATCTGAATATTTTTCCAACATCTCCGGCGTATGAGAGTTAATTTCCATATCATACTGTGATATATCAGAAAAAACATCAGGATCAAATGCCAGTGAATTGTTCTGAATAATCGTTTTTGCTCCGAATACCGCAGCACCGATTGGTTTTTTTATTACTTCCAACATACCCCTCTGTTCAGTCCACGCCCTACGCTGAAACACATTAAAATATCGTACACCGGATACTGATTTTAAAACCGGAACAAGATTTGGCCTAAAATAATCAGCTAAAAAAGAATTTTTAGCTTTTCTAACCCATTTATCTTTTTCCTTTAAAATTAGAGAATCAATAAGATCATTTTCTGTTAAAGGGTTTACTACTGGATCAACGGTAACAACACTCGATATTTTAGTTGCAAATCCGGTACCAAAAAATCGTTCAAATATCTCTACCATTCTAAGTGATAACACCCCTCCCCGACTGAACCCGGTGATTGTGAATTTGACACGATTCTGATTCTCTTGGCTTAATCGACTATAAATGTTTTTTAAAATAGTAGTTTCAAGATAGTCTTGAATTTTAGTAAAATAGAATGGATCAATCTGCCAATCATATTTTGGATTCAATACATCAATAATTATTGAATCTGATTGGCATGAATCATAGAGGTCACCAACAACATTCTTGTATTTTGGATTTGAAGAATTACGAATATTATAATCGCCAAACCACCAGAAATCTTCGGTTTGTTTAGGATTCCTTCCTATCCTATTACAACCTGTTAATCTGCCAGAGAATAATAAATCCCCTGTATCATTAACATACTGATCTCCGAGTGTCTGTTGACCGGAAAAAACAATAAAAATATTTTTAAGTTCTGTCTTGTTGGCAAACGTAATAGCTTCATCAATTCCATAATTATCTTCATTTGATACTATAGAAAATGCCGGTTCATCGAGCGAAAAATACTTCCCATTATTGTAGATTTTTGATTTAAAATACTCACTCATTTTTTATTTTTCTCCCTCATCATCAGCCTTATCACCATTATCATTAACACCTGTCTTTAAAAACAATGTATCAAACAATTGCTTCAACTTATTAACGGCCTGCTCTGTAAACATACCAATCATAAACGACATCCCCGATACTCCATAAATATTTATATCAGCAGGAGTACTGCCGACAAAAAGACCGCCTCTTAATATAAAATAGAAAAATGATGCAACCGAAGCACCTACTATTGGCTTTAAAAAATACCACCACAGCCAATTATTATTAAATGTCCCCAACCCGATATGTTGCCCAAATGATTTTAAGCAAAAAACCAGGCTACCAAGCATACCACAAATAACAGTTATAATTATATACACCTTCTCAAGGTCGGATAAAGGCAGAATCTTATTGATAAATGTTTTATTCTCGGGAATTACAGGATTTAAAAATAAAGACAAATATTCAACCTCATCATTGGAAATTTTTTCAATGTATCTTCTATAATATACTCCATCTTCCATAAAGTAATATTTATCAAACATAACTCCGGCATCTCCCGACTGAGGGATTAATTCATTTACCCTGCCCTCAACAATAGAACCCGGTAAATTCATGCCCGTATTGTTAATATTCACAGGCCAAACCGCTATCAACAATAATAAAAGCATTATTGTAATAGCTATAAATGAAATACCTAAAACAAACCTTAATAGTCCATATCCTTTATTAACAACTCTTTCTTCAGCCATTTTATCTCTCCTTCTATTACAATGCTTTAAACTTGATTTCTAAATTAGAACCTGTTATTATAAATATCAATAGATCCGAACCAATACTTACTATGCTTTTTTCTCCAGTAATTGATAATGTTAATTTGAGATTACCGTTTTCTTAATACATCTTCTAATAATTTCTTATTCTCACAACCGGTTATAAAACAATTGATTTTCCTGTGTTGTTGTTTGCATATTTATTATGTATTTTAGCTAAAAAATTCTCAAATTAACTAGCTATTCCCTCCAACAACTTTTCAACTCTTTCCCTTACCACCTTAAAATTAAAAAACCTCAATATCTCCTTCTTCCCATCAAGCCCGACGACAAGTTCATTAAACTCATCTGCTGACTTAGTTCTCTTAACCACATTCAACGCTTCTTCAACCTTATTCTGCCCAAGTAACCCAATAGGAAGATTATAAAAGAAAATTTTTATAATATTGATACAATCTCTAACTGATGCAGACATAATCAAAACATCATCAACATACTGCAACGCAAATAATTTATTACCTCTAAAAATAACACACTGAATCTTTGCTTCAATACCTAATATATCAAACAAAGCATCCAAATCTTTTTTCCCTTGAAACTTCTTGAAAAACTCCCGATAGCTATCAACAAGTTCTATAGAAAACATATCCCACTGTTCCTTAGATAACTTACTTTTTGATAAAGCAAGTAATTTTAATATCCTGCTCTCTGCAAACTGCAAAACTATCTTTCCTGATACTATCCCTTTTATGACCGATACCTGCTCAAACCAACTTATATTCCCGTAGTTATTTACATTAACGCCAATAGCAGATTCTTTATTGTTTATATTATACATATCAATAACAAAATTCCAGCATCCATTAACAGCATCAGGAGTTTTCTTTATTTCATACATCATCCCTTTAGACATTCCAATTCTGACATGACTTAATTGTAGTTTGGTATAAAATTTCTCTTGCTTAAGTTTAAAATTGCAGGTATTCATCCGAATCCTATTCCATTGAACACCATCAGCAACAATCTCCGCGGCTGCATTCACCCAGTAATTCACACTATACATACCAGATATCATCCCGGAATTGGTAGCAGGATCCATAAAAGCTCCGGCATCGCCACATAAAGCAACTCCCGGAAATACCATTGAATTATTCAACAACATCTTCTCAGGCATGCCTGTTAAAAATTCAAAATCTTTTTTTAAATCCTTCATTTTATCTTTAATACCGGGTGCATTTTCCTTTATCTTCTCATAATATTCTATCAATAACTTATCCGTATATCTTGGTGATTTACTACTTACCCTTCCATTAGCTCCGTAATCATTAAAGAACTGACATCCGACTTCTACTTCACCATTAGCACAAGGGAATAAAACAACAATACAAGGAGGAGTATGTGGCAAAATAGAGTCAGCCATAATAAAGAAAAAATGAAACTTTTTATCACTTTTATAGTCATAATTACTATACCTCGCCTTTATTATGGGATCTACAACTTTATTATAGTCAATATTGAACTCTTTTAATCGACCAATAACAGTATTATGCCCTGAGCAATCAAGAATCGTTTTCCCATAAATAATTCCGTTATTAGTCTCTACACCATGTACAAAACTACCATTACTTTTAATTATCCCGCTTACAGCAGTGTTACATTTTATTTCTAAATTGCTATATGATTTTAAAATAGTATGCATTTTATCTATCATACTACGCCAATGATAACTATGTGGAGACTCTACCATAACTACTTCATCCTGTTTCCGATTCTCAGGTGAATGTATAACAACCTTATTCTGAAAGCTAATAATTAGATTATCATCAAGAAAATCACTATCCCATATCTTTGTTATAATCGGATCCGGTGAAACTGTTTCGGCTCGTACTTCAAATCCGCATGTATTTCCTTTTTCAAGAACGATAGTCTTTAACCCCTTATCAACCGCAAGTTTGGCAGCAGAAAGTCCGATCGGACCACCGCCAATAATAACAACATCCCATTCTTTTTTTTCTTCTTGCACTAAAGCCATTACATACTCCTTTTCAAAAAAATATAATAGAAAGTATCAAGAAGATAAAAAGATGTGATGATTGATATCGTGGAGATAACAATACACCTCCCTTAAAATTCCAGTACTTCTACGAAACTAAGAAAATGTATCATAATATTATCCCAAAAACATTATATGAAGAAGTTACATGAATTGCAATTATTTTTTGAAAATATTTTAAAAGATACTATTTTTTTAATATTGGGTATATTTAAGCATTTATCTGGTAATGAATACTTTGAAAAGAGAAAAGATCGAAGTAGTCTGTATTTTAGCAACATAATTTATATTGTGTGGCGAAAAAAGCCATAGGGGATGTTTTATTCAATTTATTGCAAAAACTGGTCTTAGCGTGGTTTTTGTCGGAAATGTGCATCAGACCCCTAAAAAGTTAAATCATTTTACACTTCGAGGATCAAGCAAGGTGCAAATATTCGATAATTGTGCGTAGTTGAATATGGCTAAGTATAGACCGGAATATTAATTCAAAATATAAAATCATATTGATTTTATATTTTGAATTAAGTATAATGTTGCGGAATGGATTATTTTAGAAAGGGGTTGGTTTTGAAAAAATGGTTTTTTACAGCCTCGTTAAATGCCTAAGTTGTAAAAATAAAATTAATTATGTTGAAAAAATAAGTCATTTTATATAAACTGATTAAATACTAATATAAACTATTCAAGGGGTAACTCACATGATGAGTGATGTATGCTATGATAAAAATTATGTTAAGGAGGTTATTGCAAGATTAGACTTTCTAACTCCTCAACAATCATTCGAAGAGGGGTTACCGCAAAATTTTATTGATGTAATAAGACCTTTGTTTCCAATTTCAGAATCAGGAAAAACTATAGTAAATGATATTATAGTTTCTAATCAAAACATACAAAACAATTCAAAGACTGTTACTGAATGGATTTTTCATGGTGCAAATAGAGAAAAAACTATCAAAATTTCATCAACTCATATAATTGTATCATTTAAAAAATACAGTACTTATGATGGTTTCTTAAAAGATTTCACAACCCCTATCCAAGTACTTATAGAAGAAAAACCTAAATTACAAATTAATAGAACTGGTATGCGTTTTGTTAATATATTTGATGATATTTTGTTAAATTTGAATGATGCAGAAAAATATTTTTCAAAAATGATTGCATCTCCTCATGTTGCACTTTATCAGCCAGAGAATTGTTCTAGAAATATTCTTATTAACGAGTATTTAATTGAGGAAATTAAGATGCGAGTTCAATCTGGACTCTTTAACTCTAATTATCCTGCCCCTATAACAAAAAAGGATTTTCTTATAGATATGGATGCTTTTGTTGATTTTCCACATGTTATTGTAGATGTTCCAAGTTATTTAGATTCACTTCATTCGGAATTACAGAATTTCTTTGAAGCAAGTATCACTGAAGAATTGAGGAGTATTTTAAATGGATGATATAGAGTTCAATGTCAGCGAAAGTTTTTCTACTGAAAAAGATCTTTTTATTACAAAAGAAAAGTTATCTGAAACAGATGATCTAAATTTCGTTAACAAGGTAAAAAGGAGATTAATAAAAGGAGTTTTAAACGGTGAGCTTCCACAAAGCGAATAAATCAAAGTCAACTAGAATTAATCAAGGTGATATTTTTAAAAATATTCCTTTCATAGAAAAATACTTCGAAAATGATGGGAAATTTGAATTAGGTATTATAGATTTTCCTCATATATATATACTAACGCAAGATTGTGACCTAGAACAAAATTCAAACGAACGAATAAAAAATAGTTCAGGAGAATCATCAAAATTAGATAAATATTTAATTTCAATTTTAGTTGCTCCAATTTATAATGTACAACATGTATTTGACGGGAATCATTTAGAATTTCTTGGAATTACTTCTGAACGTCATAATTCATCTCAAAGAGAAAAAATTAAACAGAATCAGAATCAAAGGTATCATTATATTGAACTTTCTGATAATTTAAATCTTTCCCCATTAGTAATAGATTTTAAACATTATTTTTCGATTACACTTGATACTCTTGAAGAAAAGCTCGAGAATAGAGAATGTCAAGTAGAAGCAATATACAGAGAGTCTATATCTCAGCGTTTTGCTTTCTATTTATCAAGAATTGGCCTACCAAATTTATAAAACATCAATATTAGGAGTTAATTTTGGATTATATTTCAGATAGTTTTTATAGATTTACCCCAAAAAAAGAATATTTATTTGATAATTTAAAAAATGGATTTTATCCCAGGTATAATATTGAAAATTATGATTATTTACTTAAGGAATATAAAAAAGCAGGGTTTCCAACGACTTTAGCCATTCCAATGGTTTGTTTTTGTGATATTCCAATCGTATTTATTAATGAACATATAAAAAAATATGGTAACTTTGCAATTGCAATGAAAAAGGAATGGGGAATAAAAAACTTAAATCCAATTTTATATTTGACTGATGACTCAATTCCTCAAAAAAAATTAGAATTAGTTCAATGGGATTTAATGAATGAACTAAAAAAAGAATTATCAAAAGATAATGATGTTGCTTTATTAAAAGCTAAAAATATGTTTATGCACTATCAAGACTTTATTGCATACTTGAAGAAATATAAAGGTTTAACTGAAAATAAAAAAGAAGTAGAATATTATAGAGAACGTGAATGGCGCTGGATACCTGAAGTCAGTGATTTTGATACAGGAAATGATAATATATTGCGGTTAGATCCATCCGATTATAAAAACATAGAAAAGGAAAATGAGAAATTAAAAAGACAGTATAAATTAAAATTTCACCCTGAAGATGTTGATTATATAATTGTTGATAATAACGAGTCACTAAAAGATGTTAGAATATTTTTATCTACGATAGATAAAGCTCAATTATCATCAAAGATTTTTATTTTGAAAGATATAATCAATAAACGCAAAGAACTTTTAAACGATGAATAAAGACGTATATGGGTACCAACAGTTTTCTGTGCAAAACATACGCTAAGAGAAAAACATCAAATATTTTCATAAATACAAGCAGGTTTAACTTATTATTCATAAAATAAACTTCTATCGGTAAATTTTTAATATTTTACCGTTTATTTTACATTATATAATAATCTTTAAACATTTTTTCGATACGCTACAAGCTATCTCAAATTATGAAGAAATTACAATTCTAACTAATTCGAAATCATAAAAGAACATTTAACTTACAAAAAATGCTTAGCGTACACTCTGGTCGGAAATCTGGCTGTACCCCATAGAAAGAGAAAATACTATTCAACGACAACGAGAAGGTATTGATGCGGCTCGACTAAAGGGAAAGAACTGCGGAAGGCCAAAGATTGAAATACCAAAAAACCGGGATAATGTTGTTAGTTTATGGAAAGCTGGTAATATTACGGCAGTTGAATCTATGACGAAATTAAAAATGAGCAGAGGAACTTTCTACCGTAGAGTTAAAGATTTTAATTCCTAAAAATGAGATTTTGAAATCATCCGTTTTGGTGGGATGGGCAAAAACACCCAAATTAGAAACTCCATTACACATATAGAAGAAGAGATTTGCAGGTTTAGGGCTAAACGACAGATCGGTTTCGTTCAACGTGGAAATTATTTTAAACTTTTATTTTTTCTTGTATTGATTTTGTATGGATTATCGTTTAAAATACTTTCCTATGAGTTATCGGTAAGATTTTGGAAAGAAATGATAGGAGAAAGAAACCAAATGAATATAGTTTTGCTTTTAAACACGAGTACAATATGAAAGTATGCAAATACTCAATATACCAGAACTCATTCAAATATAGCAGATTGTTTTTTATAGGAATTCTATTATAATGAGTATTAAGAGTGATATCTTAAAAATATTTAATGAAAATCAAAATTATACAACACCAAGTCAAGCAGTAAATCAAGCAAGTTCATTGGATTCTTTGTCTAGTGATCTCTATACTGATTCAAAACGATTTATCTATGAACTGCTCCAAAATGCTGATGACTCTTCCATCGATAATTTACCTGTAAAGGTTTGGATAAAAATCTTTGGTGAGAACTTGGTAATTGCTCATTCAGGTAAAGCATTCACTGCTCGAGATATTCAAGGCATTTGTAATGTAAATAATGGAACAAAAAGGTCTGATTCAACAAAAACCGGTTATAAAGGAATAGGATTCAAGTCCGTTTTTGGGCAATCGGACAAGGTAACAATATTTACAGATGGCGAATATTTTAGATTTGATTCATCATACGCATTCGCTTGGAATTGGGAAAGTGCAAAGGAAGTATGGGAACAGGGGAATGATCGTAAATTTCAATTTCCATGGCAGATCATTCCAATTTTTACGGAATCCACAGAGGTGCCTGAACCCATTTCTGAATTCCTTGAATCCATTAATTTTACTGTAGCAACAATTGTCAAATTAGATCATATGCATGAAACAATATTGGCTATAAATGATCTTTCACAGAATATTAACATGTTTTTGTTTTTAAAAAATATCTCTGAGTACATAAACCGGATTTATCCGGACACCTAAACCGGAAACATCCGGACAGCACCCCGTTTTTATCCGGACACTAAAACCGGAAACATCCGGACACTTATTCACTTGAATCTTTCCAGAAAAAACAGTCTCTTTGATATCACAATACTGATATTAGGGGACAATATGGAGAGAACAAAAATGTATAAAATAAGAGAAGTTTTCAGACTATTAATTGATTCTAAAATGTCATGTCGAGAAATAGCCGCATCTTTAAATATTGGAAAATCAACAGTAAATGATGTAGCTAAAAGAATTAAAAATACAGAGTTAACATACGCGGAAATATCAACCATTTCAGACACCGATTTACTCGAATTACTTCAAATGGCACAGAAGAACAAATCTGATAAATATAATGAGCTGGCTGAACAGTTTCCATATTTTGAAAAAGAACTTAAAAGAACCGGAGTAACGATTAAACTACTCTGGGATGAATATAAGGAAAAAAATCCGGGTGGTTATGGTTTATCACAATTTGGATATCATTTTCAACTATGGAGGGGTACAACAAAAGTTTCGATGGTTAAAAACCATAAAGCCGGTGATAAGGTATATATTGATTATGCAGGTAAAAAATTAAGCATATTCGATAGAGAAACGAAACAGGAGACTTTTGTTGAAGTATTTGTAGCAACACTCCCGTCAACCGGATATACCTATGCTGAAGCGTCATTATCCCAGAAAAAAGAAGAGTTAATAAAATCAACCGAGAATGCTTTATGGTACTTTGAAGGTGTTCCGAATGCAATAGTACCGGACTGTCTAAAGTCTGCTGTAACAACAGCTTGTAAGTATGAACCTGAAATAAATAAATCATTCAAAGCCTTTGCCAAATACTATCGGTCAACGGTATTGCCAGCCCGTCCATATTCACCTACTGATAAAGCTGCAGTTGAAAGTTCTGTTTGCAGAGTTTATCAGAATATATTCGCTAAAATGCGTAATAAAACCTTCTACTCGCTTGCTGAACTTAATAAAGAAATTTTTAAGCACCTTGAGGATTACAATAATAAACCAATGCAACGAATCGGCTTATCCCGTAAACAGCTGTTTGAACAAATAGAGAAAAATACTTTAAATCCTCTTCCGCTTGACTATTACACACCAAAAACAACACGGATTCTAACTGCAGGTTTAAATTACCATATTCTTTTAAAAGAGGATAATCACTACTACAGCGTGCCTTACAAATATAGCAGAAAAAAAGTGACCGTTGAATTTACCGATGATGACGTTGAAATAATGTATGAAAATATCAGAATTGCATCCCATAAACGCTCAAATCAGCCTAACAAGTATTCTACGGTCAAAGAGCATCTGAGTCCGAATCACAAACACTACAATTCGTGGAGCCCTGAATATTTCATATCCAAAGCTGAAAAAATAGGGTCAGAGACTGTACGGGTCATTAAAGTTACTATTAATAATGCAAGTCATCCTGAACAGGGATATAAATTATGCACGGGGATATTAAATCTTGCTACGAAATATAGCAATAGTAAGCTTGAAATGGCATCAAAAAAGGCTTTAAGCGTTGACAGTTATCAATACAGCTTTTTTAAGAATATTCTCAAAAACAATCAACTTGATGTAGAGCAACTTGAAATGTTTGAAACAACTCCTAAAATTCATAAAAATATTAGAGGAAACGTAAATAAAATAGCTAAGGGGGCAAATAATGAACAATGAAGCAACGCATCAGAAAATGCAGGTTATGAAATTAAATGGTATGGCGAATGCATACCGGAATCTGCTTGATAGCGGATTAGTTAAAGGTATGAGTGGAGGTGAATTACTCGGGCACCTCATTGATTCTGAATATGACACAAGGTATAATAACAAGCTGGAAAGGCTTATTAAAAACGCCGGTTTTCGTATTCAAGCCTGTATGAGCGATATTAAGTATTCTAAGGGGCGAAATATCGATAAAGATTCGATTATTGAATTAAGTGACGGTAATTGGATTAAAAGAGGTGAAAACATCATAATTACCGGTCCAACCGGTGTTGGTAAAAGTTTTCTTGCCTGTGCATTAGGTCATCAGGCTTGTCTTAATGAATACAAAGTTTTGTATCTTAATTCTATGAAAGTATTTAGTGAGTTAAAAGTTGCTAAATGTGATGGCAGTTACCATAAACTGATTTCAAGAATAGTAAAACATGATTTGGTGATACTTGACGACTTTGGTGTGCATCCGATTGATAATGTTATCAGTATGATATTATTGGAGATTTTGGAAGAAAAGTATGACAGAACATCAATTATTATTGCGTCTCAATATCCTGATGAAACGTGGTTTGATTTGATACCAGATAAGACTCATGCAGATGCTATTTGTGACCGTTTAATTCACAATTCAACCAGGCTTGAATTGACCGGTGAAACGATGAGGAAAAAGAAGGAAAAAACAAATCAAACTTGATTTATCCGGACAGTTGTGTTAGAAATTTGTGAAAGATTTAAACTTGAATAAGTGTCCGGATAAAACCGGTTTGACTGTCCGGATGCGCCGGTTTGTGTACTGAGATTGTATTTGATGTTTCAACGCAAAAAAACATTTCAATAAATCGAAATACTTCAAATCAAATCACAATAAGTCAAAATAATGAGCAGAAAGCAAATTGGCTAATTCACACAGTAAACCTTGTGGTACCTGCGGAATTAAAAACTGCTCTACAAGACGAACGAAATATGCCAGAAAAATTGGTAAATACTGATTCTATCGAATTAGTATTAGGAGCAAAAATTGGTCATGAAGGTATCGAAAAGTTAAGTACAGAAGAAAAACTTTTATACTCATACCTACCGACAGAGGAAAGGAAATATTCACTGCCAGTACTTGTAAATACAAGTTTTCTTACCACTGCCAACAGAGAGTTGTTACATAGTGATTCGAAGTGGAACCAGTGGATATTTAAGAATATTGCCATTGAGATTTTTAAATGGATCTCTCAGTTAGTTGATTCGGAATATCAGTATCAAGCGTATAACTTGATACCCAACCAAACAAGCGTAAGGGATGAGCTTGGAAATGAGTTCAATAATGGTGTTTCAGATGCGATAAAAACGATACCATTTATTGCTGCTAAGGATGATACGCTTGTAACTGTTGACGATGCAATTGTTGACTTTACATCTTTATCCGAAAAATCATTTATTGGGGAAACCCCAATAAAGCAGTTTATAGATAAATATGAAACTACTAGCGTTGTAAGTTCCAAAAAGTTTGTCAAGAATACTGGTTTCGGAACAGTTTTCAAAAAATTAAATGCTTCAAGTTTTGAATGGCGAGATCTTCAAAAATTTCTTACCAATGCAAGCTTCACATCTTCTCATACGATTCAACTCAATATTGAGCTTATAAAACACTTAAAATATTTATGTGAATTTGAAAATGTAAAAGATGTAACACCAGAATTTCTCAGAACAACACCATTTATCTGGGATCACAAAAATTTCATCAACTACCCACCAAATGTATGTTTTCCCACGCCTGATGATCAAAATTGGAATAGCCCCACAAGTGAGCTCTCCTTTTTACACTTAGAACTTCAAAATTGGTTGCAGCAAGATGTATCCACACGGAGTTGGCTGGAAAGCTTAGGTGTTGTAGAAAAAACTGATATTACCTACATAACGCAAAACATACTTCCGTATATTGAAAGCTACGTAACGCCTATCAATGCCGTCAAAACTATACAGGATCTATTCACGCTATATTGTAAGGGTGATCTTAAAGAGGATTTGATCAAGCAGTTGGAGAAAATAAAACTTATCACTCAATGTAGCTCTCTTAAACCTGCCTATGAATGCTATCTTTCAAATTCATATGCACCGAGCTTGAAAATTGAAGGCCTAATGACTTTGGATATTTTTATCAGTGATCACTATTTGACAAGTAAAGCAGATGTTGATGAATTGAAGAGATTCTTCAAAATGCTTGGAGTAAGAGATGGAATTACATTGATTTCACATGTCTCAAAATATCAGAAAAAGCAATTTATAGATACCGGGTACTATCCCGCATATTTTGAAGATGACGATAAAAGATTTTGCCCTTTTCAAACAACTTTTTTGGCTGAAAGTTATGCAAATATTGTAACGCTTGACTACTTTCAAATCACAATGCAAAACTATGAATTTTCACATGTGTTTTGGGAATATGTGATTGGGAATCATTCATGTAATGATATCTCTATTCCTGCAAAAGCTTATTGGGGGCATTCTGATATGCCTGGTCAAACAACAGGGAATGATGTAAAAAACATCCTTCCATGGTTTATTGAAAATGTTCCTTGTATTCCAATCCTTTCTAAAAAATGTGAAAAATCAATATCGGTTTTTCTAAATACCAATGATATAAAAAACATAGCAGGTAAATATCTTCCAGTATTCGATGGTCCTGAATTATCATCCGATTGGAAAGCCTTCTTTAAATTTAGGACAGCCCTTCAATTATCAGATTATTTGGAATTATTACACAAAATATCTGAAGATACAAATGATAATGGACATGTTAAGGAAGATAACATTGAAAGAATTAATGCCATTTACACCTTTCTGTTAGATCAATGTCAAAACTGGGGTACTTCTGAATTAGGTCTCGTATCAGAATGGACACTAACAGGAAAACTGCTTAACTCCAAATATGATTTCGTAGAATGCAAAACCCTCTCTTATTTTGTAGATGGAAATGAATCTATCTTCCAAGATCAAATTCAATTTGTCTACATTAACGCAGAAAACAGAAATCATTATAATCTTGAATTTGTCTTGGAATGCTTTAATGTCACGATCCTTAAGCAATGTGACTTCAAAATAGATACGACAGAAAGCGATGTATGTTCGGAGCTAAAAGAGCGACTATATAGTGTGTGTCCATATTTCAAAAATTGGGTAACCCATGAATATTCAGATGAAAAGACATTAGTTAAAGTATCAAAGTTGGACCGGAAACTTTCTGAATTGCAAATTACTCATGCATTGGAAGTTCAAATAAGATATGAGGGTCATGAATTTGTAAGAAGTGTTAATCTTCATTTTGATGACAAACATCTTTATGTTACAAACCCCTGGAATTCCAATAGTGTATTGTTAAAGCTATCAGAAGTGATTTGTCGATATTTGCGTTTGGCTGGTCATGACAAAAAACTGGACTTTTTATTAAGAGCACCCCTACGAGAAATTCATAACTATTTCTTACAAGAAGGCATTTCTATCCCAAGCAATCTGCCAGAAAGACCTACTGAAACTGTAAGTGAGTCTGCAGCACATTCGCAGATTACGGGCCTAAACTTCAAATCATTCTCAGAACTTGACAGTGCTATTACAGACGGTAGGATTTCTCCTGAATTCTTTCACTCATCAATTTCAGAGTACGAAAGACTGAAAATTGCAGAACAGTTAGTCGCTAGAGCGGTGACAAATGTGTCTACTCACCTCCAGAAGCTTCACGAATACGATTGTTCAAACCAACACCAATTAGCTCCAAGTATTATCGGTGGGATTACAAAGAATGGAAACGAGATAGTAGTTGTAGCAAGACCGTCTGATAATGATGAAGTACTTCTTTATTATTTCTCTGAATTTGATGTTCTTGACCATGTTGATTCTGAATTTTGGTGTGAAGATGGGCTGACTCCACCTCAAAAAGTTTCCTTAGGTCATATCTTGAAAAAAACTGGTATCAACAGAATACCATTGAATAAAGTTACTCTCTTAGAAACAGATTTTGAAAATCTTCTGACTGTTTCAAAAAGTGAAAGCTTAGACTTTCATGCAGTACCCTATGTACCTCAAAAAATTGCAAGGATCATATCTTCATTCGCTAATACTAACGGCGGATTGTTGATATTTGGGATCAAAGAAAATGGCCCTTCATCCAATGAAATCGTAGGACTAAGTAGCGATTTCAGGGTGGATGAAATAGCAGGAAATGCCATTTCCTTACTGTCTCCAATTCCAGAGGTAACCTATAATTGGGTCAAAAGTGGTGACAATTCGATCTTTGTCATAAAGATTGAGAAGTCGGTAGCTGATATTATGTTCGGAAATCAGAAATACATCCGAAACGGATCGATTTCAGAACCAACACTAAATAATTCTATCCAAACTAGAATACTAAATACTTCCACTTTTGAAAGAACAATTGCAATTATAATTGGCATTGAAAACTATACACCCAAAAATGGAATATCCTCAGTTAAGTATGCTGAAAATGATGTAAGAGTGTTTAAACAATTACTCTGTCAAAGTATGGGAGTCCTTGAAGAGAATATTCATGAATTTGTAAATGATAATGCGTGTAAGAGTAGTTTAGAGTACAATCTAAAGACTTTATTTTACTCCCTAACAGAAGAAGATCGCTTAATCTTTTATTATGTAGGTCATGGTTTTCATAATGGCATCATGAATTTTTTGTCTACATATGATTTGCATCGCGTTAACATTTCAGAAACAGCTGTATCTTTGCAAAAAATTCTTCTTGATCCACTCAAAAAATCTAAATGCAAACATGCATTAATATTAATTGATGCGTGTGCCCAAAGCTTTCAAGATGAAAATGAGAGGAATCATATCACAGGGATTAATGACGAAGATTTTATGGAGGTTACCAGTGAATTTCCATATTATGCAACTTTTTTGTCTTGCCAAACCGGTCAAAGCTCTTATTCAAGTGATGTTTTACAAAATGGAATATGGACACATCACCTTGTTCAAGCTATGAGAGGAGTAATACCTGAAACAATTCGAGATGGAAATTATATAACAGATAGATTGTTGAGTGACTACTTGTCAACAGAGGTTGCTAAATATGTACGCGATGAACTTCAAAAGGAACAAAATCCTAAGTCAGTTCTCGATTCGACCTATGAAAATGTGATTGTAAAGTATAATTAATCAACAAAAAAATGGTTAGGTCGCTAAAATCCTACCGATAACATCGGTTACGCGAAATTGCAAAATAAGATGTCCTTTTTTTTACTCCTGTTTTTTCCAATTTGGGGTTTTTTGCACATAGCCACGAAAAGTTCCAATCCATTTATGCTAATATAACAATATTGGCATTTATTTTTAACTTTATTCATTACTTTCATAAGTACTTCTACTATTAAAGGACAGCTCACGAAACGGATAAAAATCTACTCTAATGAATTAAGTATAATTCAAAGCGACTAAAAAAGTCTTAGAGGGCGTGTTTTATTCAATTTATTGCAAAAACTGATCTTAGCGTGGTTTTTGTCGGAAATGTGGGCGGTATTTTTCTTAGCGTACAAAAAAGATAAGTTAATTGTAAAGAATTGTTCTTAGTGTATGTTTTGCACGGAAAACTGTTGGTATCCCTACTATTGAAAATCTTTACAAATGTTAATAATGTCCTCAAATATTGCAGGTTTTTCTAATAAAGCAATATCTACATATGCTTGTCTTACTCTTAATGGGTCTTCTTTCAATAAATCAGAACATAATTTTGAAAATATTATTTTACCCTGAAATTCATTTTTCCAATCAATTGTTTTTAAAAGTTCGATTAATCTAAGTTCTTCTTTATTTAACCAGTCGGCAAAGTCTTTTTGATTTAATCCAGTTGATAGAAAGTTAAGAGAAGTATTAACTCCACTTATTATTTCACTTTTAATGGTATCAATATTTTTTGTTTCAATTGACTTAACTGTTGGAATTTTAAAAAAGTGATTGAAGGCAAGATATTCTTTTGCATTTTTAACTAAATTAAAATTTAAGGTATTCACTGCAATATTTCTGATTTCAATTTCAATTAATTCCTTTGTCAATGTAGGGTTTAAAGTGATCAGGTATAATTTTTCTGCAACTTTGAACAATATTTCAGAATCCAAAAAATAATTCTCAATATGTCTTCTTTTAAGACAACGAACTCTACCATTCTTTTCAATTTCATTAATTTGATTATCATCTAACCCATCTCTATCACGAATCATAAAAATATCAATACCAAATATAGCATGTCTAATCTGCGCTTCTATTGTATTAAGAGTAATTATATTGGCAACAGAACCGACAGGAATTACTTTTGCCTCAGGAATAATTTTTTGAACAATCATATGGTATGTTAAACGGTCAATACTTGAATTTTCACCTTCAATAAAAATAAGTTTCTTACCAACAGCAAAAAGTCCAAGGTTTTGACCAATTAATTGCACTACTCCATTATGAGCATGACTTAACTCACTTAATTTATGAGCTTGGTTGGTTCCTGTTTGAGTTGCATCTATAAAATAAACATCACCAGTAGAATAGTACGTTGAAATTAAATCTGCAGAATGGGTAAGAAAAATAAATTGATTAGTATGATCTCCAATCGTTTTTAGAATTTCAATAAGTTTAAAGGTTAGTGTAGGATGTAAATGTAATTCTGGTTCATCAACTATAATTACAGAATGCCTTATTTCTTTTCTTACAACATCAAAAACAACTTTAACAACTTCTTGTTCGCCTGAACTCAAAGAACTAAATGGCAGTGGATTTCCTGAATTTTCTTTGTAATAAAACTCTCTGGGGTTAGCGGGATTAATATCTTGAAGTTCTTTTCCTGGCAATAATGCTGCAAAAATATCTTTATATTTTTGCAGTGGGTCTGGAAAATTATTAATTATCTGCTCTCCATTTTTTGGATTTCTTTTTAATTCATCTGCTAGTTTTTTGTCTCTTGCTGCTGATTTTTGATGGATGTAATTCATAAAATCACTCCATCTATTTGTAAACGGACTAAAATAAAAATTTGTTGCTGTTTCCATATCATCAGGATCCCCACCCAGCCAATTAACAGCAGAATATTTCAAAGTCGCAATATTTCTATTAGAGTCAATTTGAACAAGAGAACCGACAAAACCACCGGAAGCATATTTTCTACTATTAATGTAATTATTAAGAGTTACATTTTGAATTCCTTTTTTAACTTCAAGAGTTTTACCGGAAAAATACTTTGCATCTTCCTCCTCTTTTCTTGTTGCCTCTATAATCATATCCATTACAGATTGACCTTGCAATGTCTGAACTATTGCTTGTTTCAATCTAGTTTTACCTGAACCATTTGCACCAGCTATTATTACAGTATTTCCAAGATTATTAAGTTTTAAATGTTTTATTGGATTGAAATCGTTTATTTCTAATGATAATATTTTCATATATATTCCTTATTTATTTTTAAATTAACTTTCTATAAGTACATTTCTAATATTTTTCATAAAAAACTTTATGGTAATTTTCTTAATTTCTACGGCAAAACACCGTTCTGTTTAACACAATTATCTCCATACCTTTAGCTAATGAGCAGAAAAATACTAGCTGTTACATAAAGTGCGAGCCTATTAAATCAATAATATCTAATTTAATTTTATTATTATCTAATATTCTGTTTATATATTCTTTTGCCAAGTCTAATTTATTAAACTTTTTTGAATAATTTAATGTTGATAAAATTATCAATTTCATAAAATTATAATAATGACTGTATAGTCGCTCATTATTTAAGAAATATTTCCACAAATTAAATGATGATATAAATATTTCATCAAAATGATTTATCATTTCAATCTCAAATCTTTCGCCTTCATGTCCAATATTTTCTTCAATATAAGAAAAAGAAGGCCATAATACTTCAAATAGATTATCACTAATTTTTATTATGTAATTTTTGGTGTCAGTATTTAATTTTTTATATAGATCATTATCAATAAAAAATCTTGGACCTTTTTCTGGATTACTTTCAAGTTTAACAGCATTTATCACAGATTTTCCAGCAAAATTATTGATTTTTATATTTTTTTTATTATCGATTGAAGAAATTTGAAAAGGAATAACTTCACCAAAACTACTTCCAACTCTAAATAATAAAGGATACCAATTTTCAATTTTTTTTTCGTTTCTTACTGTACCATCTATATTTATACCGATTTCTGTGACTTCTACTTTTCTAGGATCTTTTGAAGACGAATACGCATACTCACTTGATGTATACTTAAAACAACTTATTAGAAAATTTGAAATTTGAGAAACCATTAAGTCAGGACTTGATGAAACAATAAAGATTGAATCACTAAATGGAATGAAATAATCAAAACTACTTATATGAGATCTTTCTGCTATTTCTTTTATAGTATCATCATAAGAAATTAAATCCTCATTAAACAAAAAATTGATTTGATTATTATAAGACTTTAATAATTTTAGTGCACCATTCAAATCTTCATTTACATAATTACTAAATCCCAAGATATCTAAAAATGCAACACAATAATCTGACATAAAATACCCTTTTCTTTGGCTCGCATTTAATCTAACTACTAATATTTGTATTTCACAATGCATTACTTTCGTAATAGGATAATCTAGAATTTATTTTTAAACAAGGAATATTTATTTATTTTGTAAAATATGGGTGTAAATTTGTTTTGCTGGTAACTAACCTGCTTTATCAAAGAAATTTTTCACCTAATTCCATCATATTACTAAAATATAGACTTCTAAGTGAGGTCTGAAGCACATTTGCGACGAAAACCACGTTAAGATCAGTTTTATAACAATAAATTGAATAAAATGCCCCCCTAAGATTTTTTTAGCCACTTTAAGCTATATTTAATTCTGTAACGTAGATTCTTATCCATTTAGTGAGCTACCTGCCAGTTTAACATAAAGTAAGGAAAATTCTTTTCCTATCTATGAGCATTTCTAATTTCTACACTATGTGGAAATTAGCTTCCTTTTACAAAAATATATTCTCAAAGGAATTAGTGCTATTTATATTAGATAAAAGTTTATCTTCTTCTAGTTTTTTTACTACTCTTTTCGTATTGAGACTTGAATATGGAGATTCTATAGAAGGTAAAAATAAAATCTCAATTTCTTTTTTATTATTAAATACTGCTAACCCAATATTTGAATTTTTAAAATTTGAAATATTTTTTTTTATTAGTTCTTTTTTATCACCATCAAGAACAAGAAATGAAATATTTGAAAAGCTTTTATATTTAAAAGCTTGTACTAACCCACGTTTCCAACTAGATAATTTTAATTCAAATGATATTATTGATTTTATAGAGTTATTATCATATTCGACAACCATATAATCAGGAATACCAAATGGAGATATAAATTCTTCAATAATATAAGCAGAGTTTTTTGTGTCATATTTTTTCTCTAAGTATTCTCTAAATAAAACACTCATTTCTAATTCACTATTAAATATCATAATATTTCTTTCCCAATTTTCTCCCACATATTCACCGCTGTTAACCATAATGGTAAATGCGAACCATCACTATTAGTATCAAATACAATACCTTTGTTTTCAAGTTCTGTATACATTGCAAAAGCATTTTTTAGTTCAGATTTTAGATATTCTAAATTACATGAATTTAGCTCCATTAAACGTCGACTATGTTCAATAAAATAATGCATATATGGTTCAGGTTTACTAAAGTGCCAATTGTATTCACTTTTAAACATAAGTGGTTTATATTTCGAATCAGGAAATATTATATCAATAAGCTCCGGAGCTAATTTCTTTATTGCTGAAATATATCCATAATCAATAAACTGAAAAAGTTTAGAAGAATATAATCTAGCTCTAGGCCCTTGTTGTTTTTGCTTTTCTTTTTGAGTCTCAAATCTTTTTATACTGAAACGTCTTAAATTTTCGTATATACCAACACTTATGGAATCAGGATTAACTAATGTAAATAATACTGATTCTGTATTAGTATAACCAATATGAATCTCATATTCATTTAATTTTAGAATTTTAAGTATTTTTAAACTCATCATAATTGTATCTAAATCCTTAAGTTGCTTTGAGTTTGAAGAAAATTCAAATATAATATAGTATCCATTTATATTATTAATCGAGGTTAATTGATTTAATAATTCATTTGATTTTTCTTCGTCTTTTAATACTTCATTTTTAATAAAAATAGTTTGTAATAATTTTTTATTACAATCTTTGTTATTTAAGTTTGTAATAAAAGGATTTGTAAAGTATTTTAATTGATTATCAAAATAATTTGATGGTGTTGATTCATAATATCTTGTTGGAATAACAATATATTCGGATTTCAACTTTAATTGTACATCGATGCATTGATTGATAATGGTTTCGCCTTCACCCTCGAAATTAGAAGTAGAAAAATTATCTGAAATGTTAGCAGGATGATAAGGATAAGAAGATAAATCGCCTCTATTGTCATCAATTAAATATATTTGTGGATCAAAGAAACTTTTAGAAAGTACAGATTCAGGAATTTTAAATAACTTGTCATAATTAATATTTACTGGGGATAAAATTAAACCATCGCCAGCTATATCATCTAAAATACTTGTAATATTCCACTGATACCTAAATCCAGTCTGATGCATTATTTTCATTGTTACCTCCAATTTTGATTTATATAAGTAAATATTTGATTGTAGTTTCTGAATCTATTATATTGTTGTTTAGAAAGTAATTTTTGTATAAGTTTATTAAACTCTATTGAAGCTCCAAATTTTTCACATAAATTTATAGGATCTTCGGAAATTATATTTTCAACAATATTTTTCTTAGGGTTAGTGTGATTTGGATCAAATGGATGAATATCATATAACATAATTGTAAGTAGTATTCCCAATGCAAAAAAATCTGTTCTTTGATCTATGATATTTTTTTTATTTAAAAGTTGTTCTGGTGCTGCAAAAACTGGTGTGCATGGCCCCCTTAGTGCCATCGTATTAGTTAATGAATCCAAATCTAAAAACCTAGCTATGCCCAAATCTATTATGACAACTTCATTCTTACTTTTAAAAAGAATATTATCTGGTTTTATATCTCGATGATATATTCTTTGATCCCAAATAATACTCAACCCTTTTAGAAGCTCTATAAAACAAGATATAATTTCTTTTTCATTATTGAATGAACTTTTTATATCAAAAAAATTTATTGACTTAATATATTCTTCAATAATTAGAAATTGCTTTGTATCTGTATCTATAATAAAATCTAAATTTCTGGGATAATATTTTGAGTTTGTTGAGTTAAGAAAATTTATTTCTCTTTTAATTCTTTCTAAAGTATTTTCAGAATTATAACTGCCTACTTTTATTATCACTTCCCCTATATTGTCTTTTTCACCGATAAATACTTTCTTTTGCCCACCTTGGTGTATTTCTTTAAGATTTCTAATTTCTAGTAATTTATTTTTAATTATACTCATTTTATCTCCAATGAATAATAGCATTATATTCGTCATTTTTTAAAGAATATTTTTTAATTTATATAAAATGTAATTTGAAGGCACAATTTTATCGTTAAAATTACTTTTTTATTCGTAAAGAAATAACAACATAAAGAAACTGTAGATAAAAGGTACTTTTTAAAATCTGATAAAGTTTAATATTTGATTTCATAGTATAATCTTTAATATAAACATCTTGTAATCATGAAAGCTCCTTACTATTTTTTTCATTTTCAGAAGTCAAAATTTTATGCACTTAAATTATAAACAATACTTGGATAAAAATCAATCGCCTTTTTCGATTCAATGTGAGATTTTTCTGCTCAAGATTCTTCTTCCATGTCATCAACTTGCGCATCGCTCATTTATTTCTCCTGCTAATTTAATACATTTTGTGTCAAAGGTATGTATTTAACATTTTTTAATTTAAATAATCATTGATTGATTTAGTCATAAATTACCCCTTTTATTTAAATCACTTTTAAACTTTTTAAATAATTTTCTGTTATTGAAATACTTGAATGATTTAATAATTCTTTTAACCGGTATATATCCATATTTTTCAAGTAATGATTTATTGCAAAGAAATGTCGAAAGCTATGACATGAATATGATTTTACCCCTGCCCTCTTGCATGCTTTTTCTATAATTTTTTGAACCGATATTTCTGATATATTTTCTAACACTAATTTCTGTAATCGCTTTGCAAGTTCTACTGATAATTGTAATTCAAATGTTTTACCTTTAGAATTACCGGTAATTTTACCGTTGATGCCGACTTTAATTGTTTTTATTCCACCAACCCTTAATCCGGTTTCAATAAATAAATCAATAATTGCTAATGCCTTAAAACTTACTTCTTTAACTTTATGATGCCCTTTCCCCTTAGCATTTTCATAATTTAAAATGACATTTCTAATTAAATCGACTTCTTCTTGTGTTGGAACTTTTAATTCTCGACCCCGTTCTTTCTTAGGGAGTTTACTTCCTTTAATATAATTATGAGAGATATAATCCCACCGGAGCAATTTTGAGAAAAAACTTGATAATGCTGAAATAATATATAATCTTTTTGAGCTATTGCCTAAATTAGTGACATCTAATGATATTATAAAAAGATCAACATCTTTTGCTATGACGTCTAAAATATGAGTATCGGTTTTCTTTAAATAATCAGCAAATAAATCAAGTGCTTTGGAATATATCTTGACTGTATTTTTTGCTTTAAAACTTTTTAACCAGTTTGATTTTGCCAGGTCATAATCGAAATTATTTTTTTTAATGATAGATTTCATTTCATCTTTTGCTTTATCTACAATTAACAGTTTAGCGATTGACTCTAACTGCTCTTTTGACAACTGCGCTAAATTGAAGTTTGATAATGAACTACTGATTTTATTTACCAAATCTGACTTTAAAATATCTTTCAAAAATCACCTCTTTCAATTCTTATTGATATATATAACCTTTTATTATATATAGCAAATCGTTTGTTAGAAAACTAAAGTATTTTGATAGTATATTTTTCATTAAATTTTGCGTTTAATATTCATCTTCTTTTCTCAATCAATTTTGCTAATTAATAATTTTATGTATATCTGAATTAATTTAAACATTTAGGGGAAATCCACCACGAAAAATAGGCCTAATTTGCTTTAAAAAAGATAATTACGTTGTATTGTATTTATGAAAATATTCAATGTTTTTTTTCTTAACGTTCGTTTTGATCGAAAATCTAGCTGAACCACTATAAAATAAATTTTTTCCAAATTTTAAAAAAAAATATTCTTCATCAAAAAAATCAAATTTCCCAATTAAAGTATTCGATTTGACCAATATTCTTAAAAAAAGAGTCGCTAAAATCTGAATATATATTATTTACTACTAATTCTGGTTCTCATCAGCGTTTTGACTCATAAAGAAAACTCTATTATATTCAGATTATAACAGTGATAGTGAGTGAAAATAAATATAAGGAGGTTTCGATGAAAAGAATAATTCACAAGAAATTATCACTGAAAGGAGAACAATTATGTCTAATTTTGAAAATAATCTGCAAAATGCAGATGTAAAGGAAACAAGAAAAGAGGAATTTAATTACGATCTTGCATCATTTGATATGCAGATCGCGTACTTTATTTATTCGCAAAAATTTGTTATCGAATGCGTTAACAGAGAAACTGATGAAGCAGAATTCCTGCTATGGAATAGTAAATATTATGACATCGCGCAGTCTGAAAATAAATTAATAAAGTATATAACACAAATTATTTATTCCATATTCGGAGTAAACTCTTTTCTATCTGAAGAAATCACAAAATCAGGGTTCAGTTTTCCCAAAGCGGCTGATTTCATCTCGGATTTTGAAAACATAGATTTTAGAAGAAAGCTTGCAAACAGTGTATACAATGAACTGTCATCAATGCAAAGAAAAATATATCTTGCAGACGATTTGAATTCTTCAGAGTTCGGAATTAATATTGAGAATGGTATCTTTGACCTTCGAACTCACACATTGATACCACACAACCCTGACTTTCTATTTAGTAAAGTAATGAACGCATCATACTTACCTGATGCCGACTTAAATGATTTATATGAAAAAACTTACTTCTGTAAAGTAATTAAAAATGCAATCAATAATCCTGATAGAGATAAGCAGGAAAATGATTTTCTATTCAAATCAGTATTGAATGTGCTGGGGTATCTGATGATTAAGGGAAATCCCAAAAGAAAAATACCGATCATTGTAGGTCCTACAGCGACCGGGAAAAGCTTAATAGTAAAAGTGTTAAATGAAATTTTCGGTTCGTATGCTGGATCAGCCGCCGCATCTACTTTCATGAAAACAAGACGCTCTGAATCCGATATTCGGCCTGAATTGGTAAAAAATGCAGATACAAGAATACTTACTGTAGTGGAAACAGACCAAAATACTGTTTTTGATACAGTATTATTAAAATCCATGTCTGGATCGGACCAGATAAACTTTCGGCGCCCTTATAAAAGTACAGTGACATTCAGATTTCAAGGGACAATTATATTTTTAACAAACTTTATTCCTCATTTTTCAAACATCGAAGATGCTGCTTTTCTTGATAGAATTCTTAGCATTAACTTCAGAAATACAGTACCGGAAGATAAAAGAGATGTATATCTAGATAAAAAACTGTTTCAGGAAAAAGATAAAATACTCACATTACTCTTATATCATGCAAGTTTGTATTATGCTTCAAACGAACAAATAATTCTCTCCAATGAAATGAAAATTAATAAAGAAAAATTAATCCTTGAACGTAGCAATCTACCTGTTAAATTTATGGAGGATAAATTAATCTTTCATCATGAAGGACAACCTTTGATTGGACAGCGTAAATATTCGAAAGCGTTTATCTATGATCAATTTTATCAGTATTGTATTAAACAGCTGAAAATTGAAAAAATACCTACCCTTAGAGCTTTCTTTGATGAATTTGATAAAATTATGGAATATCATCCTGGTGTACGATTAAAAAAATCTAGTTCAATGTATTATACTGGTTTTGATATCGATGGAGCCCCTCAAGACCCAACATACTATGGAAATTTAATAAATGATATACTTGAAGATCGGTTCTTGTCTCAATCATCAAATCAAAAACTAATAAATGCAAGTTTTACCAATATGATGATTTCCGAAATGTCACACAGAAACTCACCTCGTGATATCTCCGATGATGAACAATTGCAAACTAATGAGACTCAGAAGAACAACATGAATACGCTCTTAGCCATGATGTTACTTTTAGACAACAAAAATGACGACATTCCGGATAAAAGTAATGATGACTAAAACCAAGTAAACTTATGAAGACATGGATTCAACCCATTTATAAAATGGAATAATGATATCCATGTCTTTGTTTTGTTTCAGCAAAGTGGTAGACATTTTATGATTTATGATAATTTTTAACTAAAACATTAATCGCGTCAGGTGATGGAAAAGATTTATAGAAATCTTCTTCATTAAAATTCTCGTCTTCTAATATTTTCTTCGGAATATTTTGAAATGCCGACACGGAAATATTTTCATTATTACTTGTAAATACCTTGGAGAGGGCTTTGTCAGTAAAATCATCTATCCACCCTTTAGCTTTTAGAACACAAAATAACAATTTAATTTGTCCAACATTAACGTTATTACTCAAGTTTATTGTGTATAGTGTATTTTTATTAACTCTTTCTTGTAGTTCTTCAATAGCTTTCTCAATTATATAAATATTATATAGCATAATACTCGAAGGAACGTCTTTTACATCTTCACTTACCGGTAGATGATTAATTGATACAAGAAAATAATAAAACTCCTTTCTTAATTCATTAGATATTCTCATATTTAATAAATACAAACTTTTTGGCTCATCTAACAAATAGAACTCAGAAATATTTTGTTTACCTTTTTTATCCAATCTTAAAAGTATCACATTTTCAAAGATTTCTTTATTAATTTCAAGTGGTATATCGTAAGACAAATTCCCAAAATGAATATCATAATAATTACAAAAACAAGATCGACTTTCAGCTGATTCTTTTTTAAGAAATTCAATTATTTCGGCCTCGCATGAATAATTATCTTTACTGTCCTGACTAGCCTTACTTAAGACTACATTTTTAATTTCATTTATTTTCTTCTCAACTGCTAAATGTGGTAATGATGCTGTTGACGCCATCATACGAGCATTATAGAATTTAGCCCGAACTACATATTTGTTTACATTAAAATCGGAACCCGTTAGTTTATATCGTTTTAGTTCACTCTCCAAGATACTTTCTTTACTCGCCACTTCAATCCTCCTAGCTAAAAAATATTAAGTTTCCGCAGTTTTGATCCCCATAGGGAGTAATTGTGTGAAAACACAAGCACAAATCCCACAGGGAGCAAATGATAAAAAATACGATCTGCTCTATTTTATTACAAATCAATTGTAATAAAGAGAAATATATTTTTCAATCGCGAGTGTCGTTAAAATATTGTATACTATGGTTAAAAGAATAATGGCACATAAAAACAAAAATAACGTTACGGTCAAGCTTATTTTTGTGAGTTTTCAATAAATCTGCATTCTCTAACACATAAAACTCTTACTAAATAAGAAGACAGCTCGTTATTAAAATTTCTGATCCAATTAATAATAGGGTCTGCTGAAAAATCAGTATACATATCGGGTTGCTCTTTTATAACCAACCAAAGCTATTCGCATTTATCGTTAATAGAAAAATAATATCTCTGGATTTGAATTCATTTAAATTCACTACTTATATAATAAATCATGGCTCTCCCCAAAAATAAACGTTTCAACAATAAAATTACAATATACCCAATCTGATCCCTGATGACCATAAGAAAATAATATAACTTTTCCTATAAATGTCAATACCTGTACTTTTATTTCTCTAAACCGGTATGACCGTACGCATAACCAAAATAAACTCAAATAACCTAAAATCAAGTCTGTTCCTTAATTTATAAACAGTGAAGCTTCCCGTTAATCGATTACTTTTCGTATCAGAAAGCCCGCATATGCCATTAAAACACCACAATCAGAGCAATTCTGACTATCTTAAAACTAATTCAGACACTTGAGGAATAATTTAAGGCAGTACCCTGTTTTATTCAGACACCAAATTGTTTTAATATCCATACGCATAATCCAGTATATATTTTAACAATTGATATTCCGGTTTATCGTCAATAAACTTCCTTAATTTATAAAAGGTTTCACCATTACTTACAGCCATTCTTAAAGAATCTGCAAGTGCAATCACATTGTTATACGGAAAATATATCGGAGGATAAAGTAATAATCCTTCAAGATCAAATTGAATTTTCTCAAACTGTAAGTATTTTTGCATTATTCGAAATTCAATTCTAAAAAGTGATTTGTTCAGCCCCATTTTCAAACCTCTATCATAGATACAAATTAGTGACTTTTGAATATGTTTTACATGGTCGTTTGAATAGTATGTTGATGAATATGATTTACTATTATTTTCAACAGAACTATTGATCTTAATAAATGTTTTTTCTCCATAATCATCCAATGTTGTTTTATGTATGTATGACATAAACTCAGGACATGAAAAATCAAAAGCAACTTCTATTCTATGAACCGGTGCATATTCGATAATTTTTCGTACCGTTTCAAGTTTATTCAAATTACATTTAAATATTTCATTTATTTCTTCTTTAAAAAAGCCCAATTTATTTAATTCGTAAAATGCATCATACACGATTGTATAGGTATTCTCTATTTTTGAAGTTAACCTTTCGCCTTCGATATTAATAATATAGCAATGGTGCATATCAATTACCGAAATAAAATTATAATTATTGCCATTTATTTTATCAACATTAAGTAATTCTCTTTTAATAATAAATCCTATTCTGTCGATGCCAATGCCGTTTTTTGTCTCATACTCTTCCGGGTCCATTGTACCGTTAATTAAATCCTCATTATCAAGTGAAACCTTTTCATACTCATCTTTTATTGCATTATGCTGATTATTGGTAAAATTTACTAAATCATTGGTATTCAAGGCTCTTTTTTCTTGAAGTTTCCTTTTTTCCGTTCTTTGAGATAGTTGATTCATCATTAAAAACTTTATAACATCATTTCCGTTGAGTCTTTCAAAAAACTTGCTAAACAAATCGGTGATAGTCAAATACCCCACCCCATCGCAATCATCGAATTCTGAAAACCCATCCTCTGTGAACTCACCTTTTAAAATAATTTGATTTCCATTTTTGTCATTTGTTATTTGACATGGAACTCCATCGTGAAGCATATAAGACGTTTTATTGATATCGCTCTTGATAACCTCAACACTGCCATTTTTTATTGTTTCATACACTTCTTTCGTTAATGCCGAAATAATTTTTGATTCCTTATCTTTTGGAAGTTTAAAACCTCTACTTTTAACTGCCTTAATCATTAAATCTTTCATTTTTTGCCCCTTTTGGTATTTTTATTCTTTTTATTTAGATGTATATTCTTTATATATACAGTTTTATGATAGTATTCTTGAAATTTCCCCCTATAAAAAATGTCGATTAATCCAGAAAATGCAGACTTTATATAGTATATATTCTCCACATATAACTATACTCCAAATACATCATCACTAACACTCAATGACTATCATCCAATCCCGTTTAATATTACTCTGCCCCTTTTCATTCTACGATTCTTTAATTCATTATACATCCATTGAAAAGATTACATGTTTTTATTCTATAATCTTTCTACTCTATACATATGTTAGTTTGTTTTTTATTTAATTATAAAAAATAGATATCATCACCATTCCTGCCCATTACCTTGATAAAAATCATCGCTAATTTCATCATTCTTTACTTTCATTTCATTTAATACTATAATTGCTCCATAATACTGAAAGAAGAGGATGTGTTATGAGAAGAGCTAAACCACCTTTTGTATTTAGAAAAGATCGTAAGAACATTTATTATAGAGTTGAAAGACCACTGATTAATGATAAACAGGAATACTCGGAGACGACTACCGGAACTGACGATTTAGCGCAAGCAACGATACTGTATTACGAAAGATATGATGCTGGCACATTGATCCCTAATAAAACTGCACTGATTTGGGATAGATTAAATATCGGTATTGCCAATGCGATATGCAAATCACTCAAAGATACATATGAGAACCTTGATGCTAATGATATACTTGAAATATTAAAAAGAATTATGGGGTGTATCGATATTTACGGAAAACTTATGTCTCTATCGAGGGAACATATTTCTACTCTGGTTTCGTATTTAGAAAATGATTTTACCGTAGTATCGCCGGATCTTAATTTTTACTTTGATATCATAAACTGTTTTCTTACGGTCTGTTTTACAATAAAAGATATTGAGAGTAAAAAATTATATGCTGTGGCTAAGAAACCGATTATATTACAAGAAACGGTCAATAAAAAGATTTGGAATAAGCCTGATTCGGATCACGACTTTAATGTCTTCGTTGGGAAACTTCTTGTTTGCTATTATAATGAGTTTTATGATAGCCTGGCGCGATATTATAACAAAAACACAAATGATAATCTTATAAAATTCTGTTCTTTAAAACAAGCTATTGAAGACCTGCCAATTGATATAAAAAATAAACTTGCCTCTATAGAACATTTTAATCGTTTACTGGAATTACACCTCTATCAGCATCCTGACTGTTTAATATATCTCGGTGAAAAAGATTATTCATCACGTTCTGGTGCTAGAAAAGAAATATGTGACCCGGTAACGAAAGAATGCATCATATCCTGTTTTAACTCATTAGGATTAACTGCAACCGAATTCAATTTATTCTTTAGTAATTGTAATAAAATAAGATGTTTCGTGGTTTTTACACCATAATCCGGCTTTATCGGGATATATAATCACTTCGCATTATACCTCCACTCTTTATAGCATTCAAAACGCAAACATTATTTTATCTTTTTAAAACGATGGCAACAGATCAATATAGAACTAAAATAAAAGGAGCACATAAAATGCTAATGATGACAAACTATGGAATAAATGAAGATGAAGAGTTATGTGATGATTTTGACCTGGTACATAATCCTAATTATGTTGATAATTCAAAATTTATCGTCAATTCACCAAAAATGAAATATGAAACTCTCGGGGGTATTGAATATTGTAAAGTAGATGAATCACATTATAAAACCGCTGATGATTTATTACAAGAATGCAATACGAATATATCTAATCCGGTGATTAAACCGGTTAAAATATCTGATGATACTTTATTTAAAGAATTTGAGAAAAACCCTGTTAATTGCGATGTATTTAATAAGGCAATCGTTAAAAATATTAAACCGCGTCATATAAAACAGTTTATAAAACAGATAAGACCTATTTCATCAGAAAAATGTCAATCAAACAAGGCTGAACCAACTGATACAAAAACACTTAAAAACTTACTGAAAAACAACTCGGTTCTTCATGCGCCATATTTTAATAAAATGCCACAAGAAGGTGTTGGAATTAGCAAAATCAAATTTAAAATTAGTAAATCAATTTTTAAAAACAATCACTTTTATAAAGCTGTCAATTTATGTGCTCCATTTATCGTTTTTGAACATAACAATGAGTATTATTTTGAAATTAAAGAAGATGCTATTAGTATTGATTTAAGTTTACCCAACATTCTTATCCCTGCATTAGAACAAGTAAACTTTATGCTGGATTTATTCAATAATCCTGTTGCAGATATTATCAAATATCGACACATTTCAAATGCAAGAAAATATGATCTTGTTAAAGAATATTTTGAATTTGCCGGAATTAGTTTTACTTTTGATTTTAATGACAGTATGATGAAAAACACAATACATTATAATGATACGATCAAAAATTGGATATATTTCTCTGAGTTCGGACAAAAGCAATATGAAGGGGGCATACGTTTTTATGATATAGGTAAAAATCATGGGATTATTGGCAGTTTTTTCCGGCTTGAAATTAAAGTGAAGGAAAGAGAAATGAGAAATAAATTAACACGATTCTATTTTCCTGCTACTTTTATCAATATTCCACTAAAAGATCATATACCTACTAATGCAGTGGTAATTTCAAATATTATTGTCAAATCTTTATCAGCCCGTTTTTTAAATGCAAATGCTGTTTTAAGCACACTTTATCGATATGTTTACAATAATGATAAATTCACAATCCTTCGATTAATAATTGCAATGGTTTTTGTAAAAATGAATAAAAAATAAAGCAACATTTGTATACTATCCGGATTATTACCCTAATTTCATAGCAAGATTGCTATTTGACATAGAAAGATGGAGTTTATTAAAAAAAGGCTTTTATGGATAGTTGATGTAATTATATATCCATGAAAGCCGTCTATTATACTGGGAATAAAAAAAAAGACCGCTAAAATAACGGTCTAAATCATAATCATCATCCCTTTAAATCCCGTAATACTTTATGTAACGCTTTTAACGTCTCTTTGTCCATCGTTTTTAATAAATTCGTTATTTCAAATAAATATTGACTATGCTCTGTCTGAACTTCTTCTGAAGGTAATATACTGTCCTCTAAATTAAGATCCAATAAATTAGAAATACGCTCTAATACGTCAATACTGACATTTCTTTTCCCATTCTCAACATACGATAAATATGAAACGTCAACGCCTGCTTTTTCAGAAAATTGTTCTTGTGTCATTTTTCTTTCTTCACGAGCACAACGAATCTTTTTACCAATTTTTTTACGTAATTCCATCCAATGCCCCGTTTTGAATTTTATTACACTATAGTCAAATATGGGCAAATAAATAATAGTATCAACGAACATATAATATTGACTAACAGTCACATTTATTGTAAACTTACTGCATACTTTTTAATAATTAAGGAGAAAATATGTCTATGCATCAAATTTCAACAAACCAACGCATTTTAAAATCAATGGTAGCAGGATTACTCTGTTTTGTTACATTAAGCTTTCTCGGATGCCAAGCTACTGTTACTGGTGAAAAACTACAAGCCCGTGGTGGTCTTATTTACAAAATGAATACCAATAAACTTTTTACCGGAAAAATAGAGAATAATTCTTACTCAACTGGTGTAAAAAAGGGATTATTTCACGGTAAATATGTTTCATATTTTGATAATGGTCAAATTAATACCATAACCTACTTTAAAAATGGAATGAGTGTCGGAAAGTGTACCGTATACTATCATGACGGAAAGCTATTGTCTGAAAGTACATTTAAAAAGAATATGCTTGAAGGACCTATGAAAATATATCATAATAACGGTCAATTATACACCGATTCAAATTATAAAAATGATAAATTAAACGGTGAACAACGTTTGTATGCTGAAGACGGATCATTGAAACTAAAAGCCGTATTTTCTATGGATGCTATTAGTGGCCCTATTGAAGCATATCTTGATAAAATTCTTGTATATAAAAGAACATTTGACAATACCGGTGTCACTATAGAATGTATTTATCCTAATGGTACACCAACGTATTTAGCACACTATAAAAATAATTCTGGAATCAACTCCTACATAGAAACAATAAATCGACGTATAGAGCAGGAGGAAAACCCTAATAGTATTCTAATGACAATAGAAAATGACGTATGCCGGGGCGGTGCCAGGTATTCTACATTAGAAAGTTCTACTCAGTTATATGGTGAATTTATTCAATATCATCAAAATGGAAAAGTAGAACTCAAAGGAATGCGTAAAGATGGAAAATGGGATGGTGTTTATGAGAAATACTCATCTGATGGCGTACTTCTTGAAAGACTCAATTATTCCGCAGGTGTATTACAAGGTATATCCGAACTCTATTATGAAGATACCGGCTCTTTGTATGTTAAAGCAACTATGAATAATGACGAAAAAAATGGTCTTTTTGAACAATATTATCCCAATGGGAAACTCCAATATTCTGTAAATCATATAAACAATAATCAATATAATGGAAAATGTGAACAATTTGATGAAAATGGTGTTCCTCTCATATCCTATACACACATGGATGGAATGTTTCAGGGAGACTATGTTCTTTACCATCCCAATGGAACTCCACGTTTGATAGCCACCTTTCTTGAAGGAAATGTTGAGAAAAAACAATATTTTGACGAATCAGGTGCACCATTATCCGATCAAAATCAATACGAACACTTTAGGGCTGCCCTCTTTTACGGATTAGAAACAATTTCTCCGGCTGACGAATATCGCATCTTCTGACAACCAATTAAAAATAAGGATTAGCAATGAATACATTTCAAGAAATATTTAAACATGATGTAATTTCATGTTCAAAATATGTAATGGAAAGCTCAATTGAAGAGAAAAATATCATTATGGATGCCTTTTATATCTATAACCCGGAAACATCAATAATTGGAATTTTAGATGATAGTCTTAACGGAAAAATGACTGCCGGTATTATCTTCTGTGATCACTATATTTTCTGGAACGTATCAAACTCTGTTTATAATAAGAAAAAACTTGATACCGGATTTATTTCAATTCAGGACTTTCTGAAATCTACGGTATCATTACGAAAAAAGATTGTCGGATATGAGATTAATATATCAAATCCCGAGAGTCACTTAAACCTCATTATACCGAGTGTTTCTTTTACTAAAACCGATATGGATAATTTTAATTCATTTATCAATGAAATTAAAGCACAATACAACGCGTCATTCATCGTTAAAGAAAGTTCCTATGAAATTAAAAAAATAGAACGGTATGTCGGGAAAAATAATCCTGAAATAATTCTTGCATACAAGAAAATGTTTGAGAAGTATGATGCCGCCGGTGGTAAATTTGTACTTAATTTTTCATTAAGCGGCTTCCTTTTCGGATGGTTTTATTTATTACATCGAAAAGCATATTTGGAATTCGTTGTTTACTCAGTTTTTTCCTTTATTTTTGCAACAATACTATCTTCAGTAGGTTTTGGGGGTGCGTCAATTCTTATATGGGCTTTTCACGGCATTGTTACACCCTATTTAGTCTATTTCAGATACAGAAGAGTATCAAAGATAATTGAACTATTAACAATCGACGAAGAACTGAAACTCAAAAATTATGAAATGCGTGGCGGTACAAACATTCTATCCGGGTTTATATTATCAATACTTGGATTTAATTAGTATACTCTTTGTACAATGCCTGAGATCATGAGATAATAACAAAATTTAAATTGAAGGGGACAATACAATGTATAAAGCAATTACCGTACTATTCGTTGGTCTTTTATTAACCAGTTGTTCTTTGATTCATAAAAAAAATACGTATAATCTGGGAATATTTTTACAAACGATTTCTGGTACTTCGATGACTATCGCACTTAAATCCAATGGTACTGTTGTTTTCAAAGAAAAATTTAGAGAAGATGATTCAAGAAACAGGAAATATACGCTAAAATATCTAATGAAAGATAATAAAATTATAACATATTCTGTCATCAAGCCCAATGATGATGAACCATATAATCTCATTGAAGGTGTTGGGTATATCGATGGAAAAGCCTTAATGTACACTGAGACTTCATCACAGTATGGGAATGCAATACTTCCAGAAAATTGCGACCAAAAGACTTTCAATGAAATTCATACTGGGTTAAGTTCAGTAGTAGAATTTCTTAAATTTCCTCTGGCATTATCATTCTGGAAAATAACAGGCTCTATTATAGGATTATTATTCATAATTGGACTATTTAAGAAAAAAACACCTGAATAATACAAAAAATGTCCGGTCACAAATCACCGGGCATTCCATTAAATTATGTACTAACAGGCAGAGAAATCGTTCTCTCTGCTTCATTACTATCTATTATAGGATTTTAATATGGCTAAAAAAACAGAAGAAAAGGTATCAACTTCATTTATCATCGATGAAATAAAGAAACTTAACTGGAATGCTATTAACAAAAAATCAGAAATTTCGTTTAAGATAGCAATTGTTGGGAATAAAGACGAAATCAATGAGATTAAAACAAATCTAATGAAAGACAACTCTATAATAAAAACCGATCTTTTTGAAACACACTATAAAAAGGTTCATGACAAAATAATCGAAGTTGAAGTTACTGATAGTAAAAATGTTGATCTTGATCTCATAAAAAAGGCTGACTTCTGTATTTGTTGTGAAGATATGAAACCTCTTTTTCAAAAAGAAGATATTTCATATTATATTTTCAATAACAATCATATTGAGGATATGACAAAGAAAATAATCGAAGAGAATACCGAAATATATTACGCATTACCCTTTAACTTCCCTATTTTCAGAAACGCTTCTCTTACAAAGGCAATTGGCGATACTGCTATGCAAAATGGAATCTGGGTTGCGGGAACATCTTTAGGTAATATTGTACCCGGTCCGCATCAGGTTGTTACAGCAATAGCCGAAGGTACTTCTGACACGGTAGTCATGACTGCTAATGAATTAAAAATGATGATTGAATTATTAGCAATTTCCGGTAAAAAAATCAATCCTTTGACGTGTGTTGCTCAATATCTTATCATTGCAGGACTTGCTAATCTTGCAAAACTCGTTGCAACCAGTCTATCCGGTAAAATCCCTGCCGGTGCCGGTGTACCCATGAAAGCTGCTATTGCTTATGGATTTACCTATACAATAGGGCAAGCAATATATATTTATATTAATACCGGTGAAAAAATGGGTAAAGAGTTCTTTGATAAAAATATAAAAGAACATTCTGAAAGAATTCGGTCTAAAATGGAAGAGATGGCTAAAGATATTATGAAAAAGAAATAAAGCATTGATTGTAGTACCCATTATCCCTGCTTCATTATGAGGCAGGGATCTACCCTACCCGCTCTGAACTCATTAATCGTGTATTTTCAGATGAACAATGCTCGCATTTTGCTTTACAAATAAAATCCGGTGCTTTGAAAATCAAGTCATTAATTGCCCCTAACACAACAATCTTTTTCCGGTTAACAAAATGATATCCATTTTCAATAAGAACCGCATAAAACTTTTTCTTGCAATCAACACACTGATATTCGTTTATTTTTAATGCTTTCATACCAATTCCTCCATGATGTACGCATCAATGCTCCCTATAGGGAGTAACGCTGCATAAACTTTCTTGAATATACCATCACCTGCTGTCGTCTTCGTAACTGACACACATATAAAACAGCCACCATTACTCAAATTATTCCGAAAAAACACTCTATGCCACAAACGACGACGACGACAAAAACAACCATTATTAAGTAAATATACGGCATAACACATCAACTTTCAACCATTTTTTTCATACCTAAAAAAATAAAAATATATCAACTACCGGATCGGGTTTCAAAAAAACAACTTGATCCAAATTGTGTCCAACCCGCTCGTATTCGTTACATCCTTACTTATACACTATTAGAATGCAGTAACAATAAACCCTTCCCCATTTTACTGCATCTCCGGGGTGAAATACCCTGGAGATTTCTTTCCATACAAAACAATACCCAAAGGAGACGCTATGAGTAGAAGCCTACGAAAAGTTAAAACAATCGTATTTGAGGACTATGTAACACTTAATTCAAGTGCTGATTCAGATGTTCTGCAAATACTATCAAATGACGGATACCTTGATTCTGTCAATCTTGACGGATGCGGGACTATTGAACTACCGGTATATTATATCAAAGAACTCATTTCAAGCCAGGAGTACAAAATATCAGAAGATGTTAAGGAAAACTTTCTCAATGACATTAAAGGTCTGAGTGAAGATGACAATGTACTCTACAATCTATTCTAACAACAGGAGGTACTATGAACGAACAACAACTGCAAAAAATGAAAAAAAATCAGCTCATTATGCTCATCAAAGACAAAATTACCGCAACAACACCAAATGAGGTCGTAAAACATATCAGAGAAAACCTGCTTTTTGACTGGAATGTAGAAAATCTCATCCTCGTTATTCTTAACAGTGCAAATATGATTCTATCAACTGAAATACTATCAAAAGGCACCGTTAACAAGTCACTTGTCAGCATTCCCTACATCTTCAGACAATATTTTCTATGTCCCAAAGCGGCTGCTTTTGTTTTACTACACAATCACCCATCCGGTAATATTAATCCATCTGATAATGATGAAGAAATAACCAGAAGATTAAAAGAAGCATCAGAGCTTATGGGGATATCATTTATCGACCACATCATCATAACAGAACTTGATTATTATTCTTACAACTCAAACGGTAAAATCTAAAAAAAACAATCAAAGGAGGTAAAAACAATGAAAAAGGACATTTCAAGCATTATTGAAGGACGGGTAATTGCAACACCGGAGATGGAAACATTAAAAAACGGAAATACTGTTGTAATAATGCCTATTGTCACAAATGACTCAACGGGTGCATCGGTGTATGAAATCCATACAACCAATAAACTTGCAGAGGCTGTTTTTAAATACATTACAAAACAGCAGAAAGTGAGAGTCAGAGGTAAACTAATATCATCATTTACAGGGTTTTCAACAGGAATTATAGAAGCAACATCAGTTGAGTTCATTACTGAATATTCATCTGATAAAAAAACAGGCTAAGGGGGATTAAATGAATGTTTATGAAATCATAACAGGTAAGATTATAGAAAAACTTGAAGACGGAGTTGTTCCATGGAAAAAACCATGGCGTGGCGACAACCCGCAGAACTTTGTAACCAAACATCAATATCGTGGTGTTAATGCTCTATTAACCGGATTAACAAGCTATACAAGCCCCTATTGGATTACCTTCAATCAAGCACGAAGTTTAGACATCCATATTAACAAAGGTGAAAAAGCAACAATGATTGTATATTTTAACTCATCTCATACAACGCAAAAAGATAATAATCGTGAAAAGAGTGAAAATCTACCGGAAATAAAGAAAAATAAACAATCACACCCCATGATTCTCAAATGTTACTACATTTTTAACCTTGAACAGACTGATTATATACGAAACGATATTGAGTTTTCTTATGTTCCTCAAAAAGTATCCTGTGAGAACATTGTAGACAAATGGAAAAATAAACCTCAAATACTCTTTGGTGGTAACCGTGCCTATTACTCGTGGTATCAAGACACAATACATATGCCAATAATTCACACCTTTGATTCAACCGCGGAATATTATTCAGCCCTTTTTCATGAAGCGATTCACTCAACGGCACACCCCCATCGATTAAACAGAAAAGAAATAACTGCATACAGCGGACGTGCGACCAAAGAATATGGCGTTGAAGAACTTATTGCTGAAATTGGATCATCCTTTTTATGTAATAAAACCGGTATTTCAAATGCTGTTTTTGATAATCAGGCTTCATATATTAACCATTGGCTTACCTCGTTACAAAATGACAAAACCTTACTGATTAAAGCAGCAAACAAAGCTCAAAAAGCAGTGGATTACATTCTAAACGAGGTTAATGATGAGTAAAATTATACAAGAAGTCGGAATATTTATCATTAAAACAACCGTTGGGTATATTCTGAAAAAGATTATTCACATTAAATACTAAAAATTACCACCCGCCACAAAAATTATTCGCTTTCATACCGGTTCTATAACAAAAGCAAAAAGTATCTCTATTTCAATGTAATCACTTATTAAAGAAAATCTTAATAAAAGGAGGTGTATTATGAGTCACATACTAAAGACGGTTATTGTAATTGCAGCAGAAATACTATTACGAACATTACTACAGGAGTTTCGCGATGAAAATAGTAATTATAATTGACCTTACCAGGGATATTTTAAGAATCTTACAAAAAATGCTTATAAAACGTCCACCCCGATATCCGCCGTGGCGTTAAAACAATGTCTTTAATGCTTTGGGTGGTTGATAAATGATCAATCGCCCGTATTATCCATATAAGGAGGAACAAAACATGAACAATAAAGGCTGCTGGGGATTTCATAGAGGTATTGAGAATGCAACAAAAGTAACATTAAACAATCTTGATGCGTATCCTGAGTTCTTAGGTCACGATGTTGTTTCGTTTGTCAAAAGCTCATCCCTTAAACAACTTAATGAAATATTTGATACAATAATTCTTACAAACCACCATGATAACCCGACAAAACAGCAACTAAAAGAATGTAAAAAAATTACCGGTCTAAAAGTATCGAAAAAGACCCATTATACCTGGCAATATGTACTCGAGGACAGTCAAGGAAAGCCCAATCTCTATAAAAAAGGCTTGAAATATATGCTCAATGCCAAAAACTTTACCACTGATAATTTTCGCTATGACTGGGCATATATTATTAATCTCGATGAAAATATTCTTGAAATCTACAAAGGGGGCAATAAAAAAGCACCTCGTTCTTGTAGCCGGTATACAACAACAATTCCAAAAGAAGGATTTTATTCATGTGAAATTGTTACGGCATTTCCATTAGAAAAGATTCCTGACAATTGGATCGACATCATCTATCAAAACGAGCATGAAGCTCAATAATACACAAAGGAGACCTCGTATGACAATTAAAATTACAAAAGTTATGAGCGTAAAAGAACCGTTTCAACCTATTGGTAAAACATATACCGTGTTTAGCTGGATTGTACACGGTCAAATCAACGGAATAATTGACCCTCGAAATCTTGAATTAAAAGCATTTAAACATCAAATTATTGAACAAGGTACTGAATGTGAGGTTGAGATGCAGGACTATCAGGGTACGATTACCTATAAAATATTAAAAGTTAAAAAACCACAAACTACGACAGCACAAGCTGCCACACCGCAAGTTGCAAAGAATCACTACTCAAAAGGACAGTATTCTCTTAGTGAATATGATGATTTATTTACCTATGCATGGAATATATTTGAACCAAAACTCTCTAAAATATCAGATCCATATCAAAAATATGAATGCTTACAAAAATTGGTCTCAACATTCATTATTGGTGCTGTACAAATTGGTATTAAAGCTCCTGTTGGGAGTGAGGCATTTACAAATCAGCACCAGTATTCACAAAGACAGAAATTATTAGTCGGATAGGAGAATATCATGAATAAAATCGAAAAGATACCGGACGAGATGTACTTTGATAGCGATGGATTGTCAAATAGCTTCCTCATAGAGTTTGACCGTAGCCCTGCTCATGCTTTTAGACAAAGAGAGCAAACAAAGGGTATGAAAACAGGGACGTTAATACATGAATATATACTCTCACCGGAAGTATTCAATGAAAAATACGTTATCGCACCACGAGACATCCCCAAAGACAAGCGATTATCTCCGTACAAAGAATTTGCTAAAAATCAAACAAAAGAAATCCTTTTTCAGGATGATTTAGAAGAACTTGAAAAAATAAAACACACTATCATGAAACATGGTTTTGAAGGATTTATATTAGAGGACTACTTACTTAATTCCGAGAAAGAAGTCTCATTGTTTTGGGATATATGGATGAATGACAAGCCGGTACAATGTAAAGGGAAAGCAGATGCGCTATTCTTCAATAAGGATAATGCTATCATATTTGACCTTAAGAAAGTTCAAAATTGCACAGAGTTTAATAAGTCAGTTAATTCTTACAAATATTACAGGCAGGCAAATTTCTATACCACCGGTCTTAGTATCCTATACCCTCATCTTAAAAACATCAGATTCATATTTATAACCGTTGAAGAGTCCTATCCTTATGGCGTTATGACCTATGAGATTGATGCTGAGTTTATGTATCAGGGAGAAAAGGAAAACTATATCAGTGTGATTAAGTATCTTAATTGGGATGGTAATAAAAACCAACTCTATACCACTGATACGGTCATACTCAGTAAACCGGCGTGGCTTTATGCATAGGAGGCACTATGGCTAATATATGTACAAACAGAATTGAAATTAAAACTGAGATTACTAATGATGCCGATAAAAACCGTTTTATTGAAGTCGCAAAGAAACTCATATTGAAAACAAACACCGGGGATGGTGTTCTGTCACTGCCTGACAGACAGCACAATGGGGGACAATGGGAAAAAAAATATGCATTGTTTGATGTTGATATTGTTGAAGACATACTATCAACTGCCGGTGAAGGTTACTTGGAAATAGCTGTTGAGTCACGATGGTCGCCACCGGAGAAGGAGCTTCAAAAACTTTCAGAAATGTATCCATTCTTACTCATAGATTGCACCTTTTGTGAACCGGGTCTTTGTTTTGCGGGTCATTTTCATTGCACACAAGGCCGTCTTGTTCAAGAATACTATGTTGAATCACAAGAGGTTGCATACTATGAAATATATTCAGAGTTGCTCGGTGAACTACACTTTGATGACTGCATCTGGAGAGAATCAATACGGATTAAATCTAAAGCATTTAAAAAGCTATTTGATTATATTGCGAATGTATCAAACAATCAAAACTCAGAATTAGAATGGTTTATACTATCAAAGATTAATGAATATACTTTTTATAACGACTATACCTTTAAACACAAAGACAAGACATTTGCATCAAAACTTCTTACTCTCCTATCCTCAATCTGCGGGGTAGAAAATAAGAATCCTAACTATTTACTGCACCGGATTAAGAAACAGCAATACACCTTAAACTGGAATAAAAACACTATACAACACATCAATGGAGGATTATTATGAATAAATTAAGCACATTATCTGAAAAAGAGTATCATGAAAAATACGGTATTACGGATACCTATCTTTTAACATTTGATACTTATCCCGAAATATCATTAACAGGGGATACAAATACCGAAGGGCTTAAAAATGGAAAACTATACCGCGACAGTATTGTTTGCCCCGAGGTTTTTAAACGCGATTTTGTCGTAACCCCTGATGATCTGCCACGAGATAAAAGAACCTATATCTACAAGCAGTTTGCTGAAAAACAGGTTAAAAAAATATTATTTGCCTCTGATGTTAGAGAAATAGAAAAAATGAGAAAAATAACCTTGCAGTATACGTTTGAAGGCAAACCAATTTCAGAGTATGTATCCGAAGGTATTAAGAACACTGCTTTATTCTGGGACACGATCGTTGACAGACGAAAAATCCAATGTAAAGGATTATCAGACCTTATCTATTTCAAAGACAATACCGCACTATTATTTGCTTTTAAACTGGTAAAAAATTGCAGTGATTTTAAAAGTTCAACGATCAATTACAAGTATTACAGACACGGTGCCTTTTATACAGAAGCATTACGAACAATACGACCAAAGTTAAAAAACATCCGGTTTGTCTATATAACCCTAGAAGAAAACTTTCCGTATGGAATAATGGCGTATGAACTTGATGAAAAATACCTCTGCGCAGGGAAACATGAAAACCAAAATGTATTGATTCAATCATTAAAATCCAATGCTGATAAAAAGTTTATTCGCGGAGAAAAAAAGATTATTTTAAGAAAACCTGACTGGTTGTGTGCGTAAAGAAGCAAAAGTGGTATTTCAACAACAGGAATACCACTATATTAAAAAAAGAGGTTCGTAATTACAGCATTTGGATCTCTTTTTTTGCATTTTTTAATAGTATATCCTATGTTCCCGGCGAAATTTGTAATGTTTTTATTAAAAAAAAGGCAGGTGACATAAAAACACATATCTATCACCCTCTTCATGCCACCCAAAACCACTTAAATTCAATCACTATGCAACAACTCGATTATATTTCACAACAGTGATTATTTGCTTATATTCGCGCTATCTGAACGTTTCTCTATATTTTAAGAGCCACATTCCACTCTTCACTGAAATCGACACCAACATTAAGGTTTAATTCAAGTATTTGTATTCCTGCATACATAAAACATACTGATTGCAGAAATGATATTGTTTTACCAAATGATTCAATTCGTAATGGTGCTGTTAATTCATTTAAATCAAGCTTGCCTTCTGTTTTGTTGAATATTTCATTTGTAATACTTGAACTTTCATTAATCGTTTTATTTGCATAATATCGCTTGGCGACAACAAGATTAAATAAAACATCACATCTAAAAGTCGTATTTTCTCCGCATATTATACTTGCTATCAATTCTTTAAGTGATATTATCTTATCTATATTTACCGGATCTTTTTCATAAATAAGCATATTATCTAACAATTTATCAGCAGAATTATATTTTTTATTAAGCATCAAATTAAGTACATTATCGATTCTATCCGGCATTATCAAGTTCTAAACTCCTTAAAAAAATAATTTACGTTTAATCAATTTCGCCTACTTCTTTTAAAACATCATTAATTATTTTGTCGCGGTTTTTCTTGCCTTCAAATCATCTAACAAGATAAAACCTGCATTACTTTCCAATGCCAATGTTATTAACGGAGAAGAATCGGCAATAATAATCACTTTTTTAATTCCATAATATTTTTTAAAACCGCTGCATCTTCAATTATTTCATCAATATCATATTCAATTACAGGAATTTTCCTTGATGCCAGTAATTTCAACTCACCATCAACTTGATCTTGCTTAAAATCAAAAGTACATAAAAAATCTTTTGATATTTCCATTTCTAACGTTAATGTATTCATGGATCATTCCTTTTCTCTATTAATTTAATAAAAAGTCGTTAGAGTATTACATAGTAACATTTATATTTTACCACGTTTTTCAAAACAATTGACTTATTTTATCTTTTAATATTTTTTATAAATATTTTCATCAACAGTCATATCTTTAATATTCTCAACATACACCGTAGTTATTTGAAACTCTGTTTTGTCAGCAGACAAGTGCTCTGTAGAAGTAATGAATGACAAGGCATCATTACGTTTATTTGTCATTATTATATTCTTTTTCAAAATATCCCTGGCATAATTCGTTTTTTTCTAAAAAATCTTTTTTAATTTCTTCTTTTTTTGAAAAATAAAAAAAGTAATTGATGACAATCAATAAAAAAGTATTTTTTTTATTATTTTGCATCTCTTTCTTGCCACTTTAATATCAAAACTTCTTCATTTTCCAACCGGTTGGAAAATGTCAACATTTCATAAAATATAGCTTATTTTACTTTTATTTATTCACTAATATTTGTTAATCTTATCAACTATTTTCGTTAATCTATTTTGTAATTTACCTCGTTTTTCGCCACTTAAAGAATTTAAAAACTTCATAAATTTATCAATTTCATCATTTTTTCTAACTTCTTTTTTTTTCTCAACCTTAAAATAATCTTTAAGATCTTTATCTTTCTTCCATTTTCTAACGCGTTGACCAAGTTCAGATTTCGGAATATTATTATTCAATGCTGTTATTGCATCATTGACAACTCTAAATTTAAGATTTTCAGGAATTTTTTTTATAATGCTTGTATAAGGAAGAAGCTTTGAATATTCAATCACGTTCGAACTCAATCTGTCAAAATCTGACGGGTCAAACGCTTCGAGAATTGATATGTAGTTATAAACACTACTTTTTTTTAAACCTAATTCAGACTCGATAAAATCAACAAACGATTTATATTTCATGTTACCATTATCGTCTATGTCTTTTTTAAACAATTCTTCATCACGTATTTTAACCAATCTTTGGGCTGCAATTAAAAAAGAATATTGATTAATATTCACTAAAAATTTAGCTTCCCGTTTTAAGTCTTCGTAATCATCAGGGCAATTTCGTAAATTAAATTTATCAGTAAATGCTTGCATTATAATATTACTTTCTATTTTAAATTTTTCTATAATTTCAGCCTTTATTTCGGGATTAAGTTCTGGCGAGGAATTAATAAGATTAGCCACAACTTCCTGATTTTCAGGTGTTGGTTGAGTTGGAAAATCTTTTATCGCCTGTTTGATGACTTCGTCTGCCGCTGAATTGTCAACTTCATTTGCAAATTTATTGTATGAATCATTCATCTCATCAAATTGCCCTGAATTAGCTACCTTTGATTTCAAATTATCTCTCAATTTTGACATTATTTAAACTCCCTGAGATTAAATATAAAATTCTCTAACTCGTCGAATGTATCTTTGATTTTCTCTACGGCGTTATCTTTTTCGGTAAAAATATTTGTTCTCGATATACCTCTTGCTGCGATTAATATAGCTTCTGGGATTTTATTTTTTAAAAGATTACTCTCTAAAATTTTTGAAATTGACTCCATGAAAATTTCATGTAAAACTATTTTTTGGTTTTTTGTTCTTGAAAAAATAATTCTAAAATCACAAAAATCATTATTAAACTGAGTAACTTTCTTCATTGACTTCAAAAGTGACGTTACGCCTTCCGCTGAAAACGGTTCAGGAATAAACGGAATCAAAATATAATTACACAACAACAAACCTAATGTTGTGAATGAGTTCAACGCTGGTGGACAATCAATTATGACCATCGTATACTTTTTAAAGATATCAAAAAAATCATCGCGCAATTCCATTAAATCAAAATGACTAATATTGGATTTTTCCATCATTTCAAGTCGAGCCGGTAAAACATCAATATTTTTATTATATGTTTTTACAACATCTCGCAAATGTTTTTTATCAATAAAATAATCATATAGGGTAGAGGAGTAATTATTGTTTTCATCTTGCAACTCTTTCGATGAAAAAAAAGTTCTTGTAGTGTTTGCTTGAGGGTCAAAATCAATAATTAATACCTTCTCATTTTTAAAGTCATAATAATCAGTTAACATAATAGATATTGAGGATTTTCCCACACCACCTTTAAAATTATATAAACTTATAACTGTAGGATTTAATTTCAATACTTGTTTTTTATCAACACAAATAAAGCCTTTTTCGTCTTTATATTTTTCTAATTTTTCTTTGTTAATATAATCCCGTAATGTCGAATCAGGAATTTCAGTGAATTTGGATGCTTCGCCTAAAGATATTAAACTCATAAGTATCTCCCTATTTTTATATCTTAAACATCGGAATGAACACAAATTTTATTAACACAATCCCGATATTAATTAATTTTATAGCATTTCGGGAAATATCTTGCAATATCTATTGATTAATATTATAATCTTGATATTATTTATTGAACTTAAAATTATTTACTAATACGAAGGGGGCGCAGATGGGATAAAAAGTTTTCAATCACATCTGGAGATAAAAAAAGAACCTTGCTCTAACAAGATTCTTTCCAATATTCCCGGATAAATCAGGGATTTTAAATAATGTGTATTTCTCTCTATGAATTCATATTATTACATAATCCCAAACATGTCAATTACTAAATTCACTTTTTAACAAAAAAATTTAATTTGACGGGTGAGTTCTCTCTATTTTGTTTCATTACAAACAAAGAGGCTCATGTCATACAAGGGGAGAGGTATGTCAATTTGCAATGTATATATGAATGAAGAGTTAGCTAAAAAATATGGTATTAATTCTGCTATAATTTTACAAAACTTCGCTTTCTGGATTACTTTAAATAAAAAAAATAATTCTAACTATATCGATGGAAAGTTCTGGTCTTTCCAAACACTTAAAAAACTTACAGATAAGTTCCCATTTTTAACACAAAACAAAATACGGTATGCTATTGATAAACTTGTTTTTGAAGGTATTCTCATTAAAGGTAACTTTAACAAAACAAAGTACGATAGAACAGTTTGGTATGCTTTTAATGATGATACAATGCTTTCTACTATCATTGGTGATATAACAAAGAATTCACAAATGGATGTGGGAGAATTCACTAATCCAGATGTTGGAATTCACGAACCTATACCAGATGATAAAACAGATGATTTAAAAAAAGAAGAAGTAGATAATTCTTCTTCGAATAAAGCAAGTG
>Ga0209318_1000082_pt1 | contig 118616 bp, 117 predicted proteins | sample RifGroE1_FD_183999 | JGI IMG/M metagenome (GOLD analysis project Ga0209318, IMG submission 183999) | Groundwater microbial communities from Rifle, Colorado, USA - Groundwater E1 (SPAdes) (version 2) | ecosystem: Environmental > Aquatic > Deep subsurface > Groundwater | place: Rifle, Colorado...
GGGCTTTTTCAATTCCGAATTTTGAGTGAATAATTGAAGCAATGGGAGCAACAGAATTGGTGGTACAGGACGAATTTGAAAGTATTTGTGGAAGATTATCAGTTTCGTTAACACCAATAATATAAGTCGGCACGTTTCCCCCTTTGGTGGGAGCCGAAATCACAACCTTTTTAGCTCCTCCAATTGCGTGTTTTTTTGCTCCCTCTTCATTGGTAAAAACACCCGTAGATTCGATAACAACATCCACTCCGTATTTCCCCCAGGGAATTTTTGCAGGATCTTTCTGAGCAAGAACCGGAACTTTGACATTCCTTTCCGGTATTGTCAAATTACCAATTAAAGGATCCTCATCTGTGGCTTCACTAGGAGCTTTTATCTCTTCGCCCTTAACTTTCAGTTCAAACTGTCGGTACATCGTATCGTAGTTTGTCAGGTGCGCCCAACTCCCTACCGGCATACTGCCCGAAGTATTAATTGCAGCAAATTCAATCTCGTCAAGATGTTTGAGAACACCGATCCTGAAGGCAATCCTTCCAATTCTTCCAAAACCATTTATACCTACTTTAATCATGTTCTTCTTTTTGTTTTACAGATAGCACATGACGAACTTACTCATCATGGCAGTTATATTTTATTATATCAGCATTCAATAAAACCATGAACCCCCTTAATCTGGCCTTTTAGGTAAGGAGGGTGTCATAATATACCCATATGAAGGTTTCTGTAATAATTCCCGCCTACAACGAGGAAAAATATATAAAAAAATGTCTTATAAGCGTCGTCAACCAGGTGGTTTCGGCAGATGAAATTATTGTTATAAATAATAACTCCACGGACAAAACGGAGACTGTTGCCGGAAAGTTTGGGGCAAGAATAGTCAATGAAAAGGTTCAGGGTATGACTCCGGCCAGGAATAGGGGTTTTAATTCAGCTAAATACGAAATTATTGCCAGATGCGATGCGGATACAGTTGTTCCCAAAGATTGGATCAAGAGGATTAAAAGCAATTTTGAAAAAGGAGACATCGACGCCCTTACCGGACCTGTTTTCTTTAACGACTCGGAAATACTTAAATCGACTTCAACCATTCCTGCGGACTTAGCCTGGAAATCGTTCAAATTGATAGCAAACGGCAAAAAATACTTGATCGGACCCAACATGGTTATTACCAAAAAAATCTGGATACGGGTAAAGGACATTGTGGAAATGGATGATAAAAAAGTTCATGAAGATATGGATTTATCGCTTAAAATTGCAAAAGTCGGAGGCAGGATCGGATACGACCCCGCCCTGATCGTGGGAATATCAGCAAGAAGACTCAAAAAACATCCGGAATCTTTCTTTCTGGAATACCCAATCAGAGTCGTCAAAACACTCTTGGCAAATAACAAAAAATAGTTTATTTCTTCTTTTTCTTGGTAAGCATGGCAAAAGCTCCCCAAAAACCGGAAATCCCAACCAACGCATAAAAGATCATCACAACCATAGGCCATCTTCCGATTAGGCTTCCAATCAAATCAAATTTTAAAACACTCATTAAGCCCAACTCTATTGCTCCGATTACCACCAACCATTTAGAAATTGTCTTTAGTTTCATTTATTCTCACCCCCCTTCATCCCTCTATTAACATTAGCACATTAAAAAATCACTGTTCTAAAGCTTCGATGCCCGGTAGTGTCTTTTTGGACAGGAACTCAAGCATTGCCCCTCCGCCAACCGATACCCAGTCAAATTTTTGGGTAAGGCCGAGTTTATCAATAACAACAAGACTATCTCCTCCTCCGGTTACTTTATATGTATTAGAATTTGCAACAGCCCTGAAAATCCTTTCAGTTCCCTGCATGTGGCCTTCTACTTCATATTTTCCCATCGGTCCGGCAAGAACTATTGTTTTCGCTTTCCCTATCTCTTTCTCAAACCTCTCAATCGAGTTCAGAGTGATATCTTCTTTATCCTGCACCAGATTTGCGATAACCAGTTTATCTCCTTCTTTTTGTTCCCTTACGCTTTCAAGAGCCCTATCCCCGTAATACTCGGGGAGTCTCCCACCAACTAATATTTTGTCTGCAAAGGGTTCCAGACTTTTTATATAGTCGACCTTGTCGTCTTTTGACCCACCGATAATAAACAAAATCGGCCTTTTGGGGTCTTCCAAAACTTTATTTAGATTCTCTACTTCTTGAGCAAATCTTATCCCGGCCGCGTGAGGCAGCAACTTTGGAAGCGAAGTGATTGAGGCTGAATCCCGATGAGATGATGCAAATGCCTCATTAATAAAGACATCACCCAAACCCGCCAACTTTTTAGCGAATTCAGGGTCATTACCCTCTTCCCCGGGATCAAACCTTAGATTTTCTTCAACTTTCGCTCCCCATTTATCGAAAAACAGCTGCAGTCCTTTTGTGCTTAAACCCTCGTCGTATACCCCTCCGGGCCTCCCCTTGTGTCCGATAACTGTTATTTTTGAGGCCTTATTGAAAAGGAAGTCTAAAGTAGGTGTAATTGCATCAAGTCTATAATTCTCAGATCCGACAATATCCAAATCGGCTCTGAGAAGAACTTTTTTTCCGGCAACATCAATATCGGTTAGTTTGGGCAGATCCATCTTAATTATTTGCTTCTATTTCCGTAATTTCCTGAAGTCTCCGCTCATATCTTGCCTTACCGGAAAATTTTGTTTCCAGAAAAGCGATAAGCATTGCCTTTGTATCTCTTTCATCGGTAAAGTCGGCGGCAATGACCAATATGTTCATATCGTCATCATTTCTTCCCGCTTCAACCTGAAAAACCGATTTTCCGATTGACGCCCTTACTCCGTCGAATTTATTTGCAACAACGTCAACCCCGACTCCACTCCCGCAAAGAAGAACTCCGCGCGATCCTCCCGTTTTGGCAACAAGCGATGCGACATCCTCCGCGTATTTTGTATAGTCGTCGTGCGGATCAAAATGGGTTGCCCCAAGATCCTGATAGGGGTACTCCATATCAAAAAGCCATTTGGCAATTTTTTCCTTCAGCTCATACCCCCTGTGATCAGCCCCAATAAAAATTTTCATTTAAAACCCTCCGTTAATTCTAACAATTTTGCTTTGGGATCGGGAGCCTTAACTACCGCCGTTGCAATAGCAACACCCACCGCCCCAAGTTCCACACTCTTTTTAATGTCTTCCATAGAGCTTACTCCTGCGCCCACTATCAAAGGCTCGCCCGAGCTTTGAGTAATATTATACGCCTGAGAAATAATTTCCGGCTGCGCCCTGGCAACTGATGTTTCGGTTGAACCCACCAGCTCCGGCGGTTCATAGGCAACAAAGGTTGGTTTAAGTGCCGCAACATTTTTCAGTTCCTCAAGACCGCCTGCAAAAATCAGTGTTTTAAGATTTGCGTTCTTTGCTTTTTCATTCGCCGTACGGAGGGCTTCAAAATCGTTAAATTTATGCTCGGAGTGGTTTAGAAATACTCCCGAAATGCCGATCTTTGCCACCTCTTCAGGTAGAGTCCAGCCAGTATGCGGACCGTAATTAAGAGGATCTACATGCTGTATCCAAACCTCAAGAGTGGTCGAGGCCAAAACCGCCTCAGCATCAATTATCTGAACCACCGGAATTATCTTTACTTGCGATTCATGAGCTGCCTCCTCGATTTTTTTGGTCAGAGTAACCGCCTTTTCACCGGAGCTTTCTTCAAAAGTTTTGTAGTTTACAAATATCATCCTTGTAGATTCAAAATAGAATTAATTTTACCTTTATCAAAGCCTATTACCGTTTCTTTTCTTCCGTCATCAAACGATATTAGAGTAAAAGGTACCCCAAAAAATCCTCCAGAAAGATTTGACATCTCTTCTTTTGCCTTCTCATCCGAATCTATATTTTTTTCGACAAAAGACACCCCTTTTTCCTTCAGATAATCTTTCAGTATTTTGCAATAGGGGCAAGTTGCTGTGGAGTAAATTGTGATCTGCATCCTTATTCATATTAACCTACCGGATTGTTTCCGTCTATATTATTAAAACGAGCCTTCCAATATATGCTTGGCGCCTCTTACTACAACAATTTGGTTGTACCCGGGGTATTTTAAAGAATCATATTCCAAAAGATAGCCTCCTTTTGCCTGCCTCATGCTTCCTAAAAGAACTGTTTTTATTCCATTCCCCAGTAGAACCTGATAGTTTTCGCCTTTTTGTAAATCGGGAAGGTCCGCCAAAATTTCATTCTTTGTGGCTATGCCCATCCCTTCCTCCCCTGATACATTTTTGAGCTCAATTTTTTCTGCATCATCCGGTATCACCAATCCTTTAAATTTCTCCTCAATTTGCTGCTCAACCGTTGGGGTTGCATCGGGAAGACTGATAGAAGTCCTATTATTTTTAATCTTTTGAGAAACAAGAAGTGCTCCCGCAATGATTATTGCCAATACAACAAATACTATAACTACCCTCTTTATGTTCACCTTGAGCGAAAGTTAACACTAAGTCACACCATTGTCAAGCCTGGGGCATGGCAGTAATTTCCGCAAAATTAACGCGCTTTCCCCGCAGTCAAACTGTTATTGCTTTAAATAAATGCTAAAAAGGGCCAAAACTGCTGCTACCAATAGCCACTGGGTCGAGGCTAGCCAAATATCAGTACCTATCCAACCGGCGATCGAAAAAAGAACTGAGGCAACCGCCCCAAACATTAGTATTTTAGAAGTTAATTCTTTATTTCTTTTACCTAACACGCACCATCACCCCCTTACTAATATAAATATACCACTTGACCGAAAGGCGTGTTAAAAGTACATTAAACCAATTGGTGAATTGCAGTGTAAATCTGCAGGAGTGCCGCTACCGTTATACCCGGAGCCCTGAAAGTCCTAGAACCATCGAAGGACTGAAAGTCCCGAGCGTAGTCGAGGGACAATAGAAACCCGAGCAGGAATATGTCACATATAGAGTCTCCAACAAAAACAATCGAAAAGTTTATCCCCTCTTGGAGATACACCAAACCGGACCGTTTAAGAGAAGAACTAATAAGTACATTTAACGAAACCCATAGAAAACCTGATGAATATAAATTCAGATATAAAAATGGAATACTGCTCGATTTTCAAACCGACACGGAGATTAAAATCAACACATCTTCCTACCTTGGCCAAAAAGATGCGGAACTTCTTAACACATTAACGTCCTGGGTATCGGAAAATCCGTCGGGCACAGCCCTCTGGATCAGTCCGTCATACGACTCTGTCTACCCATGCAACAAAATCACCATGTACCAAATAGAAGAAACCACTTTGGGAGAAAAAACCACTTTTAATGTGACCGTGCTTTTTGACACAGCCAAAGATCACACCTTGGAAGTTGCAACAAAGTTAAACCCTGTTTTTGCCGGAATTAAAGACCCTGAAGTATTAAGAAATAAACTTTTTATAGTTGATGGAGATTTTTATTTAGGAAATCTTTTAGAGTTAATAGGCACTAAAGCAAATAATATCCCTCTCCCAAACCATGAATTGATCCACCATTTTGTCGATTTGATTCATTCGGGAGTTAATGCCAAGTTTATTGCCGACGAAATGCGGGAGAAAGGACTTGTCGGTAAATCTTCTGTCAGTTGTAGCGGATCCCTATCCGTTTCGTCTCTTGAAAGCAGTTCCTTAACTTTGAACTTAACCGGACTTGAGGATAAATATGGTTCCCTTAGCTTTACTTGTCCCAAATGCGGAAGGGCAAATACAAGGCCTTTTGGGCAGCTTATAAGCAACTGTCAACATTGCGGTGGAGACGTAAGGTGTTAACCGTCTATAAAATAAACATCCCTACAAGACCGACCAATCCGACATAAATTAAACACGGTAAAATTACCCCCTTTAATACGTTCCTTTCCTCGTTTTTAAGTCCTACAGCAGCTTCCGCTGCCATTATATCGGCAAGTGCAATCATGTTTCCCGCTGCTGCCCCAACAAGAGCAAGTACCAAAATTTTATCGCTGCCAAAACTCAAATCGTTTGCAGCAGCAACAAAAAAGTTGCCAAACATCAGATTGGAAACAGTTATGCTTCCTGTAAGAAAACTCCCAAAAGCTCCTATGACAGGAGCCCAAAGCGGAAGAAAAGTGTTTCTAAAATAAACTGCCAGAAAGTCGATCATCGATGGAAAAGCGTTTAAATTATTGACTGAAGTAACCATTATCTGCGAGATTGCAGACATAAAAACTATCACCCAAAACGGTTCCAGCGATCTTTTAAAGGCCAACTTTACGGAAGATCCAAAAAAATTAATATCTTTTTTAAATGCTAACAAAGTCACTATTCCTGCAATGATAAAGGCAAAACCGGGATTAAAATACGCAAATGTATGTTTAATAATGATTGGGATTGATATTCCTGAAGTTCCGAGGATAAACTTGCCAGCAACCAAGATTACTATTAGGAGTAAATAAGGAAATATTACCTTGCCCAATGAGAGCGTGGCTGGTCGCGGTATATCCACAAGTTCTTTTTCCACCTTCGGTGTAAAAATGCCCAACTTTGTAGTTAAAAGCACCAAGGCAAGGCCAATTACCGCCCCCAAAATCGATGGAAATTCCTGACCTATAAAAACAGTTAGTATTGATGGAACCGCAAAGGCAACTCCTGCCCAAACGGCAAAAGGAAGTGCCTCAATAAATTCTTTCCTGCCGTTCTCTTTTTTTCTAGTTAAAAACCAGAGCATAAAAACCGGCACCAAAATTCCAATCGAATTAACAAGTGCCGCAGTGAAAGGAACCGAGGCTCCGGCAAGAGCCCCAAAACCAACTTTAATAGGAGTTCCCGCAGCGCCAAAAACACCCGAGGCGCTGTTGCCCAAAATTGCAATTATTACAGCATCAATAGGGGGAATTCCAAGGCCAACCAGAAGAGGGGCAACAACTATCGAAGGGGTTCCAAATCCGGCTGTCCCTTCCAGAAAATTCTCAAAAAACCAGGCCAGAAATATTACCTGTACACGAAGATCTCTCGAAATGGATTCCAAATGGTAGCCGATATTTTCGATAATTTTTGTCTCCCGCATAATTTCCAAAAAAAGGATTGCGCCAAAAATAATAAAAAATATATCAAGGGCTACAAAGAATCCTTTAGCCAGAGACCCTAAAATATATGCTGGATAAACTTGCCAATAGAAAATTGCTAAAACAATTATCAGGACTAATGTAATCAGAGAAACCCAAATAAGCGGTGTTCTCTTCCAAAGAAGAAGTATTAAAAATAGAACAAAAGGGGCGGCTATCAGGATAATTGGTAAAAGGGACATTCCCTACATTTTAACCTATTATTTAACCCTTCCCAAATATTCTCCGGTTGTGGTATCGAGCTGCACTTTTTCTCCGACTTTAATAAACAATGGAACTTGAGCTTCGATTCCTGTTTCAAGTTTCACCGTCTTTTTGGGAGCATTGATTCTATTCCCGACAACCTCATCAGGAGATTCCGTCACTTTTAAAGTTACATGGGAAGGGAGCGTTGCGCCAATGGGGCTACCTTTATACCAAACAATCCAACATTTAAGATTTGGGGTTAAATAGCCAAACTGGTCGTCAATAAGACCCATCGGGATACTAACCTGATCATATGATTTCGGATTCATAAAAACCAACTCTTCCCCATCCCGGTATAGATATTCCATTTCTTTTTTCTCGATTTCTGCAACCTCGACGCTTTCTCCGGTTTTATAGGTAAACTCCCCCGCGGCTCCTGTTTGGACATTTTTGAATTTGATTCTCATAACGGGAGAGCCTTTTCCGGGAGACATAAACTCAGCCTTGGTTATAAAAACAGGCACTCCTTTAAAAATAATAAAGCTCCCTTTTGTAATGTTGCCCGCGTTAATTGTGTTCATGGATATGCGTATTCTAAGCTTAGGAGGTACTAAAGGTCAAATAGCTCTTTTCCCGGAAAGAACAGTGTTTCCTCAATTGAAGAAGCGTCGGCAGCGAGCATGACGAGCCTATCTACACCCACGGCGATGCCGGAAACGGCGGGGATGCCTTCCTTTAAAGCCTCAATTAAATCTTCGTCTATCGGGTACTCTGTCTTGTTCATTCTTTCTCTGTCTTTTTTCTCTGTCTCAAATCTCTTTTTCTGTTCCTTGGCATCAGTCAGTTCGGAAAAACAATTTCCAAATTCAACCCCGCCAAGAAAAACCTCAAATCTTTCAGAAAATCTAGGATCTTTAGCGGGTTTAGACAAAGATGCTTGAGAAATCGGATAATCGTAAATAAAATACGGCTTTTTCATTTTCAAAAGTTCCGGTTCTATTTCATTAAAATAGATTTTATAAAAGTCCGCATCCTGTACTTTTAAAACATCTTTTCCCGCATATTTTTTAAAGGCGTCAGAAATCCTAATTTTCGGCCAGGGAAGAGAAAGATCGTAAACTTCACCTTGATATTCCAATTTATCTTTACCGATAATTTTCAAAAATAAGTGTTCAAAATCTTTCATAATATCCTTATAGCCGGCATTAATCCTATACCATTCAAGCATGGTAAATTCGGGATTATGGAGACGGCTTGTTTCTTCCTCATTTCTAAAACATCTTGTAATTTCAAAACAATTTCCGATTCCTCCTGCCAAAAGTTTTTTAATAGAAAACTCCGGGCTCATTATTAAAAAGGCTCTGCGTTTTTCCCCTTTCGAAGTTCTTAATTCTGACTCAAACACTTCAAGGTTGGGTTCAATCGAGGGGATGGGCACCAAAATTGGCGTAAAAACCTCATGGAAACCCTGATTTTTGAAAAAGGAACGGATTGTATCAACAACCCTTTCCCGAACAAGATATTTCTCCATCAGGTTTGGGTCGTTTTTGATTCTTTGCCAAGTTTTCATATCTAATCATTATATTGATTAACCGGAGAAAAACAAACGATATGGTAGGCAGTACTGATATTGTATGATATAATTCTATATAATATGTTGGAAAGGTTAAAGGAAAAATTCCAAGGTGACAAGCCTGCCGCCAATCCCCCAGCTTGCGCCGATGAGGTAATTCTCCCAGAGCCGTCAACAGAACCGGTAGAAAAACTGACGGAAAAGCCTTTTACCTATCATCAAACAAAAGACATTATCGAAACTGCTAGGCTTAAGTACGGCGAAGAAACAGGAAATAATGATTTGCCCCTGGTTTCTTTTTCAAGAGAAAAGAACTCTTCCAATATCAAGTTCGATGTAGCCGGTAAGGTGGACATGTTCCCTCTTCTTATCGAGATAACAAAAACCGTGGGAGACTTGGAACTGTCATCCTATGCAACCTTTTCTGACCATATTCACTTATATAAAAAGAATGGCTTAAAAATCTGGTTAAGAATGCCCAAATCCTATCTTCCCGGGTCAATAGAATTTTCGAAAGATAACGATTTGGAGGTACAGGAGATAGAAGCACTTATTAACGCCTATAAACTCGCTAATCCTTTTTCCGAAAAGAAATCCGATCCCAAAAAAGTTCTCGAATCTTTGGGGGCAACAATTTTTAATCCGGAGGATGCTCCCGACTGGGACTACCTAGCAGGATATGAAAGCATAAAAGAGCAGGTTAAAGAAACCGTAGTTCTTACTCTTAAGCACCCGGAAATCTATGAACAAATTGCCAAAAAAACCAGAAGGATTTATGAATCTAATAGGCCAAAAGCAGTTCTATTTGAAGGCCCGCCGGGAACCGGAAAAACGACAATGGCAAGAATAATTGCAGGGCAAGTTGATGCGCCTTTAATTTATGTACCTATAGAAAGTATTATGTCTAAATGGTACGGAGAAAGTGAAAATAATTTGGCAACAATTTTCAATGAATGCAAGAGCCTGGGAAACGCCTTGCTTTTTTTGGATGAAATTGATTCTTTAGCAACTACAAGAGACGGAGATATCCATGAGGAAACAAGAAGAGTCTTATCGGTTTTATTAAGAAATATTGACGGCTTTAATCCCAATGAAAAAACAATTTTAATTGGTGCTACCAACCGAAAAAAAGATTTGGACCCGGCACTTCTAAGCAGATTTGATACAAATATTGAATTTCCGCTTCCAGACACAAAAGAAAGACAGGTTATTTTCGGAAATTATGCCACCCATTTAAGCGAGGAGGGGCTGGTAATGCTGGCTCAAGAAGCGGAGGGTTTGTCGGGAAGGGATATTAAAAATCTTTGCGAGAGGACAGAAAGAAGTTGGGCTTCAAAATTGATCTCAGATGAAGCTAGTGTAACTAATGCACCTTCCTTGAATAATTACTTAGCTTGGATCAAAAAAAGCTAAGCCCCTTACCGTTTTTGATTCTTTGCCAAGTTTTCATAGTGATGTATTATAACAGTATTCAGGAGCACCCCGAGACACATCGAAGGGATGATCAAAGCTATGAATAAAAACGTTTATCTAAAAAGAACCTCCAAAAAAGGTCTTGGGGTTTTTGCGGCCAGAGATATCAAAGACGGAGAAATAGTTGAAAGTGCGCCGGTTTTGGTTTTCACACCAACCGACCGCAAAAATCTGGAAAAAACCCCGCTCAGCCATTACATTTATCCCTGGCGAAGTACCCGCGGAGCCGCTCTGGCTTTTGGTTACGGATCAATCTATAACCATTCCTACTCTCCCAATGCCGATTGGAAGCAAAACTTTAAAACCCAATGTATGGTTTACCGCGCCATTAGACCCATCAAAAAAGATGAAGAAATCACTGTCAACTATAATGGCGAACCGGAAGACCAATCTCCAATTGACTGGTTTGAAGTGGAAAAATAGCCACAAAGTGCCCCAACAATAAAACACAACCTGTGATATAATAAACACTATGGGAAATTTTAATAGAGATGATGACAGATCCGGCGGATACCGTGGCGGCTTTGGCCGAGGCGGAGGACGCGGTGGATTTTCAGGAAGAGGAAGATCTTCTTTTGGTGAAGATAGAGGCAGACGCGAAATGTTCCAAACAGTCTGCAGCAACTGCGGAAAAGAATGCCAGGTACCTTTCAAGCCGACAAACGGCAAGCCGGTTTATTGCAGTGAGTGTTTTGAAAAAATGAATGGTGGAAGATCGGATTCAGGAAGGCCTGAAAGAGGTAATTTTAGGTCTCCCGCTCCAAGTTTTGATCAAAACAAGGCTCAGCTTGATGCTGTTAATGCCAAGCTTGACAAAATTTTAAGCATTCTGGCCCCGGCACCTATCGTAAAAAAGGACTCCGTCGAGGTAAAAGAAGTGAAACCTGAGAAAGTCAAGAAAGTGGTTAAAAAGACAGCTTCAACAAAGAAAAAATAACCCTTTATTTAACCCATTTAGCGGCCCGTTCCAGTTCACCATCAAACAAAGGTCCTTCTTTATTACCAAATTAGGCTGGTGTTTTCTCATTGACAAATTTGCTATAATATAGGCACGAACATGTTAGCACCTAGGTTTTTGATAAGGCTTATCAATCTCGTAACAGATATCGTCGTTGGGCTTCTCGGTTTAAGAATAGTTTTGAAGATTTTAGGTGCATCAACTGCGGCTCCTTTCGTTGCTTGGGTATACGACACCACAAGACCTCTCTTAACTCCGTTCCAGGGAATGTTCCCCTCTCCTGAGCTTGCACCAAGATTGACTCTCGAGTTTTCTGCTGTTTTTGCCATAGTCGTTTATTCTTTTGTCGGTTATATTCTCTCCGATATTGTTCGGGCAATGAGCCCCAAGGCCGACAGCAGCGGGAAAAAATAAAGCAGGTGTCCGTTTATTTTACTGCAAAAAGACGTTCAATCTCTGAGGCAACAGTAAAGTCTCTCGGGGTTACTTTTCCTCCCACACTAAAGCGCTGAAGATCAAAAACTATTTTCTTGTAATAAATATGAACATCGGGGTGGTGGTCTATTTTATTGCAAAAGGGGGCGAGCTTTTCTACAAACCGAACCGCCTCATCAAAACTGTCAAACTGGAACTTCTTGGTAATTTTACTATCACGATATTCCCAACCGGGAAAATCCTTTAATTTTTTCTCAATTTCATCTTCAGTCAAAATGTGCAGATCATCCTCCACCTTTACACTTTATCACAGGAAACTGAACATAAACTGAGAATTTACATTAAGTCCCACGCAAAAAGAAGTCAAACACCACTATAATTGGTTAATGAAATTGTCAATAATCGCCCATCCAAATTCAAAAAATCCAAGAATCGAAAAAGATTTATTGGGAGCCACTCATGTTTATGTAAATGCTCCCCCACTGGAGGGAAAGGCCAATAAAGCAGTAATTGAAGCGCTGACAGAACATCTCGGAATCAAAAAGGGGAAGGTGGTCCTGGTTCGGGGTGAAAAATCAAAGAATAAGGTGTTTGAGATAGGCTGACTCGCCTATACTGGGTGCTCGTCAGATGGGTCGGTTTCCGAATTTACTTTAACACTTGTATATGACAGACCATCATCTTCTGTAAATTCTGGCAACTATCGCTTATTCTTCGAAAGTGTAAACATTTGTAAATTGATCCAAATATCCGGAGGATTTTGTATCAGGATCAACATCAATGGTCATCAAAGATATTTGAACGTCGGGCTTTAGTCTTTTTATTTCCTTAACCATAACTCGGGAAGTAAATGTTTCCATAACAGCATCGTCCACCAAAAGGACATGATTGCCCGATAGCTCAAAACTTTCTGACATCATTCCCCCAACCGGCTCGGTTCCTTCTCGGGAAAAAACCATATGATCTACCGGAATTTGATAATTGTAAATTTTATCTAACTCAAGTGCTAAATACTCACCTACGATACATCCGGATACAGCAGCCGTTATTATATGCGACACGCCGTCATTTTTTGCACATTCCGCCACATCACCAAATTGTCCGATAACCCGGCGCATTTCCCAAAAGCCGCTGTTTTTATATCTCTGTTGCTCTTTTGCCAAGACAACATCCTCTTCTGTTATACCTAAAATTCGATTCAAAGAAAAAAGAGCAGAGTGGAAACGGCTGAGCGCATCTGAAGATATGCTCGTATTGTTCTTAATATCAAGAGCAAATTCTTGTGTGTATTTTTTTATAATATCAAAAACATATTCACGGGGTTTCGGTAAGCCTAAAAGTTGATAAGATGAATCATGTTTGGTAATCCATAATGCCAAGGCCCGCAGTAAATCCATATCTTTTTCGTACCTCAACATTTCATTGTAATTATTTAAATTAATTTCCAGCATAGGATATTTTATTCACCAAGCATGATAGCACGATGGAGTACGACAACAATCGGGAGGTTCTTAATATTTGGGATGACTAATATAATTCAGTTCCCCGCTCTGGATGACATAAGGACGTCTCTTGCAGGCGAAAGTTTCCTTTAATAACCACACAACAAGATACATTACAAACAGTACCAGAACAATTGCAATTGTAATAAACACGATTAAGACTAAGGAATCAGCTCTACCCTGTCATTATAATCGGGGACATTGTTCCAATGTTTTATCGGTAAGAATGAAGGAATCTTATAAAGACTGAACGTACTCTTTTGGAATATGCCTACATAGTACCTACTTGGCCGAACATACCAAACATATTCTCCGGTAGACTGATTATAATTATATTTAATCTTTGCGTTTGAAGATATCTGCTGATATAGATTGGTATCTAATCTAGACAATTCATCTTCTGATTTAGGGCACTTGTTATTCATGCATATTTTTTTCATTTTGTCATCAAGTTCAAGTGCTGGTCTTATCCCTTTCCAAATTGAGCCCGCACTGCAAATAGAAAACCCCAAAAACGAACTGCTAATAAATATGATCGGAGGGATTAAAAAGAGGGTGATTACAAAGAGAATTTTTCGCATTCTCAAGTAACGATAAAGAAAAACTAGAACCAGTATCGAAACGACGACAACCAAGGGGATGAAAATACTTTCGCTTTCCACACATCTATCAAAAACCCATTGGTCTGAAAACAATTGGTTATACATATTGTTTCCGCTATTCTACAAAATTTCAGCTTAAATATCCATTTAAGGCATTTTTCCAAAAAAGAACCCAAAGGATTGTTGAATAAGCCAAGATGGCAAATCCAAAACCCTTTGGGTTTTATATAACATACTTCTTCAGCACCTAGCAGGGATATTTGACTTTCCAGTTTGAATCGATAAGTATTATATCGAGTCTAGGAAGTGCAAATCCTCGAGTGCTGATTCCAAGTAAGAAGGTTGTGTCGGTCTCGCCCTGGTATCCGTCATGACGGACTCCATCATCAGTATTGGGAACCAGGTTACCTGAGAAGAAAATCTCATATGGTTCATGAACAGCCTTTGGAATTTCCAGGACAAACCAATGCTCCAACCCTAAGTGGGGCCGAATATATGCTTTCGCAGCTACCTCACACATCTGAGGGGGATTTGGCGGAGTTGAGCTGGGATTGGTAACTACAGTGTATCCAGGTAGATAGATCCAGCCTTGTGTTGATTGTCCTTCAACCCTGCCCCAGGCTCCTTGAGTTTCGAGAAGCTTGTAATACTGCCCATGCGCTACGTAACCGTTGATTGTTGCATCAAAACTTGGTGTAGCACGTAGTCTCAGGTTAAAAACTGTGATTTGGACATAGCTGTTGCTCCATGGCGGACTTGACCACCCAGAATAAGTGGGTAGACCACTTGGTGGAGGGGGTGGAGGGCTGGAAGGTTCTCTTTCATTACAGTCTGCTTGATCTTGCCGTACCCAACCGGTGCCGCCATCCCATCGACTGATATCCCACCAGGTATAACCATCTGCATAACGAGGACCGTTGATTACATTGACAGGCCAATTGTTCTCAGGCACAACCGTGTGAACGGTATAACCGACACCTGAGCCTGTACGAATCTGGGTTCCGATGCAAAGTCCTACCTGGTTTCCAACACCCCAGTTGTTATTAAGCAGTTGTTGCCCTGATGGCGCCGGTCCGTAGTGGGCTACTGGTTCGGATCCTGGAAATTCCCATCTCACTTCTTGACCAGTGTGAGGCGTTGTATTACTCATCCAGGATTGCCCACCCGCGTCGTCGATTGTATAGGTTCCCACACATGCTTCTGTTCCAGGAACAGCAAGGGTCATAGTATACGTTGTTATACCCCCCACTGTGTAGGAATAGGCATGATGAACATGACTACCAGGACCTTGTCCGATGTCAACATATGTTCCATCACCCCATTCGAGCCGACCAGGATAGTCACCCGCCCCATTAACGTCTGCTCCCACTGTGAGCTCGTTATGACCAAGCTCAACAAGATAAAGGTTACAGAAAGATGGACCTCGGTAATCACTGATCCCAATCGCCATGCGACAGGTTTCTACTCCAGCCACATAAAGTGATACTGTGTAGTAGGTGAACCAACCAACATTGTAGGAGTAGGCGTGATACACATGCTGTCCTTGCCCACTTGGTAAATCGGTATAGGATCCATCACCCCACTCAAGTCTACCAGGGTAACCAGACCCACCGTTGATGCCCACATTCAGAGTTATATGATTCTTATCTTGAATGTAGAGCTCCAAACTGCATGAGTAAGCATCAGCTTTGACTGTGCTCACCTGCAGAGGTGTGGCAATTGTCACAAACAGCACCATGACCGCCACAAGGATACGTACAAACTTGTTGGAAAACATTTCCTTTCTCCTTTGAGATGAATGTTGAACGAATCGACAGACTTACGCCAGAAACAGGAAACGTGACTCGTGCGATATAAACCTCCTTTCTCTTGTTAAAGTACAAGTTGCTCAGGTAGGCTATCTCACCTAGTATTTCCGCTTTGGAAAGTGGTGATATAGAAGCAGTTGGTATTATATGTAATTTTATCTAGAATTGAAAGTTTCTTGCAAAAATGGTTGCCATTTCTGCTCTAGATGACATCTCTTATATTTTAATCACTTCCACATGGGCGCCTGTCATTTCTACCTATTTTCATAAAGGAGTTACATACTTTTGGTCAGATTAAGATCTAACTGGCTCACTAAGTGGAACGATTTTAGAACTGCTAATTGGTTGGAAATAGTTGATTACCCTGACTATATTCTAAAGGAAACTCAACAATTTCTCACTAATTAAGGATTGGCTCCGTTGAGGACTACGCAACTTTTGTAAAACTTCTCCAGTAAACCCGTCTGTACAACATCACGCTGTTGAGTGTCGGGTATTTTATTTTCCGGGGCACCATAAACTGATCGTTCAAGTGCTTGTTGATCGCAAACTCTTTTTATAATCTGAGGCTTTTGGACAAATTGAAAGAATAAGAAAGCAACTAATGCGGTTGCAATAACGCAGAGAAGATATTTACCAAGAGGGGTTACCTTATTGTTGCTCATAGTTATTACTCTTACTTATAGTTTATAAGAAAATAAGCCATTTTACAAGGCTAGTTATAAACACACAGTTTATAAACTTATACAGCATTAGCTAGTACGCTTTTGGTATGATTACTGAAAGCGATATAAAACTTGGAAAAAGGCTGCAAAAAGCTCGTAAAGTAGCCGGGCTGACTCAGGAACAGATGGCAGATAAGGCAAACCTTAGCGTTCCTTATATCGGATACCTTGAGACTGGTTTGAGAAAACCATCACTCAAAACCCTAAAGAAGCTGGCAAAGATAACGGGGGTAAAAGTTAGCGACCTAATACCTTATTAGGGATAACCTATTTGTTTCTTTGTTTCCACAATTCATTTATATCATCGTGCCAGCGTCTGAATAGAAATGAGTGAATTGGGACACCAGATGAAACTTGGCAGTTATACTCTGATACCAACCGAATGACCTGAGTTTCTTGTAGTCTTTTCTCTTTATCCAACTTTTCCATGTCTTCCTCAATTACTTCTATGGAGGTTGAAAGTCTACCCAACCTTAATCCCAAACCAATCAGGTCTATTGTTAGCATTATTGGCAAAAGAAGATATAGCGTGTATATAATTAGAAACCTTGCGTCAGATGAAATAAATTGAAGCTGAGAATAACCAAAAATTCCAAACGATAAAACCACCGTAATGACCAACAATCCCCATACCAATTGTTGTAACTTGCAATATAAGTGCCTAGTGAAAAATGCAGACTCAATCGTCATCTCCAGTAATCGCCTAGAGCCTTGAGGTTTAGTCGTTGAATAATAATCCTTATCTCGTTGCTTTAGTTTGAAGTCATTTAGTACTTTCATACCAGCGCGGCGTCGCCATTCGCTAAATTGAGTTTTACCGATTGGCCACCCCAATGCTTCCGTTACCACAGACTGTCTTCTCATTGTTTCTGCTCTGTCAAATGTGTTTTCAAACCGAAGTTTCAAGTAATATGAGTACATAAAAATTCCCAAACCAATAATTGCCGTTATCAATTTCCAATCGTTAGACAAAATAACAACAGAAGCGACTACGCCAATGAGGGCAGTAATTATCTCCAGTCCGATCGCCTTATACCAATCATCTGAGGCGTTATCAAATAGTAATCGGGACAGCTGATTTAGTTCTTCACCTTGTTTTGAATTATCCATATGCTGGGAAAAAATCTCCAAATAATACTCTCCATTTATTCACCGCTGACTCAATGTAACCGTCATTTCCAAGTTCCTCTGCCTTAGAGGAGATATTGTAAGCTTTCTGAAATCTCTCTATCGCCTCATCAATTTTTTCCCGGTTGTTAAGATATTGTCCCACATCATCGTTATATCCCTCTGGGTCAGGGTTTTTCTTATCAATAAGCTCAATACCTTTTTGGAAGAAAAATCTCACCCCCGACGGGTAGTCGCTAATAGTAGCATTATCAAATATTCCCAAAGCTAATACCTCAAGGTGGAATGATCGGAAAAAGAGACTATGAGATCTATTCCACGCCTTTATCATTTTTACCAGAGGAACATAATCCCCCTCGTGATTAGTATTTGATTGACTCGTCAGTGAGACATGAAGTTTTGGGTTAGTGGATAACCAAGTTTGTGTAATTGAATTAGGAATTAGATAACCACCGCCCTTCCTGTTGAACGCCGGTACAGCATCAACCACAAAATCGTCAAACCTAATTGTTACAGCTTGTCCGTTTCTGCTTATATCCGGGGTTCTTGTGTAGGTCTTTCTAAGTGTTCTCTTAACCAAATCCAGTAATCCGCCTTGACCTCCGTTTTGCCCGTTGTAGCGGTGGTAATAGTCATTGTCCAATACTGCAAATATATCTATGTCCGCTTCATCTAGCGGTGATATCATTGTGCCTCTAGAGTAAGAACCGGTTAGAAAGTCATCAACCACCGTAAGATCTGCTTTCAAAACTTTCCTTATGTTTGTCTGACGAGTAGAAACAGTTTCGGCTTGAAGTCCGGTTATCTGGAGATTTTCCTTCAGTTCTTGAAACGATTGACTTATTGTTGTTGCCATATTAGTTTATAAATTCTTTCCGAGTTTCCAAATGAAGTGATAATCTCTTATGTTCTATTGCTTTTATCACTTACAAATGCTTATAATGATTTATAACATATATGGCTACTGAAAACAATCAATTTTTGACCGTAGAACAGGTCGCCGAGCTTCTCCAAGTACATTGGCAAACCATACTCAACTACATAAAAAGTGGAAAATTAAAAGCTATTCGACTTGGTAAGGGCTACCGTATCGAAAAGCATGACTTAGAAGTTTTTGTTAAAGAAAGCAAAACATGACCATGAAAGATACTAATATTAAGAAATTGCTCAATACCATAATTATTCAAGATTGCATTGAAGGCATGAAGGGATTACCTGATAAGTCTGTTGATTTAGTAATTGCAGATCCCCCATATAATCTTTCTAAAGGCAACAATTGGAAATGGGACAACAGTGTTGTCTTAAAAGGTATGGGTGGTAATTGGAATAAAGTCATGGAAAATTGGGATAATATGGATCTACAAGATTATTGGCTATTTTCCATGCTGTGGATCAATGAAGTAAAAAGGGTATTAAAACCCTCAGGATCTTTGTGGGTATATGGAACATATCACAATATTGGAATCTTAAATGTGATTTTCCAAATTCTTAAAATTGAGATATTAAATGAAATTATTTGGTATAAAAGGAATTCATTCCCAAACCTTTCAGGGAGAAGATTTACAGCTAGTCATGAAAATATATTATGGGCACATGTAGGCAAGAAGCGAGAGTATTACTACAACTATAAATTAATAAAAGACCATAAGTTCCCTGAGGATTTATTAAAAAAAGAAGGTAAACAAATGCGAACAGTATGGGACATTCCAAATAATAAGGATAAGGTAGAGCTTCAGTTCGGAAAACACCCCACCCAAAAACCCATTCGTTTATGCGAAAGAATTCTATTGGCTTCTTCAAAACCCGACGATATAGTTCTTGTTCCCTTCTGTGGAGCAGGAAGTGAATGTGTTGCGGCTAAAGCTTTAGGGAGAAATTTTATTAGTTATGAAATCGACAAAACATATAAAGATATTGCGACCAAAAGACTGGATCATATTAAAAATGAGCTAAAACTATTTGACACAAATGTTGAATAAAATGAAAACAAAACCTAAATTAATACCACCGGTTATTAAATGGACTGGTAGCAAACGCCCCATTGCTTATCAGTTGTCTAATTATTTCCCTAAAGATGCGAATCGATTTTTCGACCCATTTGTGGGTGGTGGAGCTATTTTGCCATATTTTAATGGTCATAAATCGGTGGCAGGAGATATTATCCCTGAACTAGTTAATCTGTGGACTTTAATCAAAGATGATCCCGAAAAAGTAATTTCAGAGTACAAAATAAGGTGGAGTCGATTACAAAATGATGGATATACAGTCTATTACAAAATTCGGGACAACTTTAATAAGACAAAAGACCCTTTAGATTTTCTCTTTCTAAGTAGAACTTGTGTAAATGGTCTTATTAGATATAACAAAAACGGATTATTTAACAATTCTCTCCACCATACGCGACCAGGAATTCATCCTGAAAGACTGTCAAAAATAATAATGGATTGGAACAGGTGGATAGAAAATATCACTTTTGTAAATCAAGATTATCGTAAAACCCTGTCGACTGTATCAAAGGGAGATGTAGTGTTTCTCGATCCCCCATATGTTGGAACTCACGCCAGATATATACCCCAATCATTTGACTACGATGCATTTTTTAAAGAATTAGAACGACTAAGTGAAATTGGTGCTTATTGGATTCTTACTCTTGATGGTGAAGCTGGAGATAGGGTCTATGACAACAAAATTCCGAAAAACATATTTAAGAAGAAATATCAACTTTCAACTGGTAAATCCCCATTTTCTAAGGTACAAAACAATAAACAGGACACAATATTAGAATCAGTGTATTTGAACTTCGAGCCATCCGTTGAAATGTTTGCTTCTACCAATTAAGAAGTCACCCAACCATTTACATTTTTCGTTAAGCAAGACATGAAGTATTACGGATCCTCTTTCTCTAAACTCAACCCCAAAAGAACAGTCAGCAGCACTTTTCTTGCTCACAAGTTTAAGCTCCGTTTCGTTAACTAAACGAAAAGCTGCCACAGAAACGATATCGACTTTGGGTGCTAAATAGTCCTCTGCATAACCTTGCCAGTCTGTATTTTCCTTAGTCCTAAATATATTTGGCCCAACTTTAATTAGCTCTAAGATATATTTCTTGAGTCTATTCCCGATATTCTCTTCTACTGAGCTGGAAGTATCTTTTGACTCAACAGTAAGAATAATGCTTTCTTCTTTTGATTTCATTATTTGGAAAAGATGATCAGGTCTTTTTGCTTCTTTTCCTGATACTCTTGGTAAAGATACCCATCTTGTCTCCATGCCATTATTGAAATTGTAAAGCGATATGCCGCTCCAGTTCCCACCGGGAGGATTGCACAACCCCTCAAAGCACATTTCGTCTTTGTGAAGATAAAACAATTCATGTAATACGGTATCTACATCATGTTCGCCGAATTTAGTTGGGTTCATTGAAGTTGGTGGCTCTAAAAGTCTTTCGAGTGAGGGTAATGGTGGTTTTTCTGTTACCAGAATTCCATATGATGATAAACTTTCTGATGTTTTTGTATCAACTATTAATCCATTACTATAGTTTAAAACTGATTGCCATAAACCGTTTTCCTTTGCCAATACCCACATATCTTGTTCTAATTTAGAAAGCATCGCTTTCTTACACGGACCATAAACAACAGTAAGGACATCAACGCCATCCTCACCTACAACCATTCTCAACAAAGGGACTAAACCTCTGTCAGGTCGAGAATCATCTCCCCTCGGCTTAAAACCGGCAACCCATGCAATAAATAAGGGTTTAGAATCACCACCCAACCAACTGATAAATTCTTTGTTTAATTTATTTTTGTAAATAACTTGAACTTTTTTAGCAAGTATTCTTCTTTGTTCCGTAGAAAGAAGACAAAAAGGCATTTCTTTTGAACAAACTGCACTAACATTTAAAGATGAGATTGTAGATAGTAAATCAATAAATGTTTGGGTGGTCGGAATACTTACCTTTTTCCTCCAAGACATTCCCTTTTTTAGCAACCAATTGGCAATATCTTGGCTCTCATGAATTTCTGAGAGTTGTTCCCATTCAATAGGCGAAAGAATTCCATCCGCTGCTTTACGCTTAGAAGCTAAAAAGGTTGTAAGTTTTAATGCTTTTTTTTCAATAATATTCTGCGCGTCTTTGTTTATCTTCCCTAATAAAACAGACTTAATATAATCATTTACTTCCTTACCTGCAAAATATTGTTTGAAAGTATTGAATAAGGGCAAGGTAATAGATGGGCTCGGTTGATAAATCGGAAGGGTCACGGAGTCATAAGTCTTCCCTAAAGAAAGGTAGGCAAAAGGTACAATCGGATTGGGAAATCGTGACGCTTTAACCACTCTTTCAGAATTGAGTTCTACTCCGCCCAACTCTGCAAAGTATAAATATGGTATATGACTTTGAGCGCAACTTATTGCCCGACCGCTCCTTTGCCATGCATTATTACCAGCAGGTAAAGCCCCGCAAAACTCAAACGCTAATATTGGAGTTTCTGATACCTTCCCATTAATTTCTTCAACTTTTGTTATTACTGCGTCAGTTGCCTCTCTTAATCTAGCGCCCATTGCGTTCATTACTTTTTTTACATCATAATTCCATCTATCATAGCCTGGGAAAAGTCTTATTTCATATTGCGTATGCCCATCTTTAACTAGTTGAAATGAAGGTACAAAAAGCTGACTATCTACTGGAATTAAATCCATCTCCAAAGAAGAAGTGATTAATCTTAAAGCTTCTTCACACTCAAGAATGTTGTCACCATAGATCTTAAATACTTGTGTTTTATTATTCATAACTTTACAAAGTTGATTGATGAGATTGGCTAACAAGTTCATAAAGATAATTAACATCCATATCTGGCGTCATCTTCACCATGCCCTTATACCCCCACTCATTACTGGTAACATCTTTAACAATGTGTTTTGTATCCGTTTTGTATTTAGGATCACGAAGCAATACATGAATGTACGATGGGTAGAAATGAAAATGAACAAAACTCTTGGTAGTGCGATATGTTATTCCAGTTTTTTGTTGATCCCTTTCTTCAACCTCTGCAAGCTGCAATATTTTTTCTCTAAGTGAGGTAAATTTGCTTTGTAGATCAGTTGATGTCAGTTTCAAATGATAATCAAGGTTATAATCTCCGTTGGTTGCCTCTGTAATGCGTTTTTTAGGCGTTTTCAGGGTTGGGGGTGTATATATGGACTCCAAATGGATGATGTCTGGCTGATACAGTTGGTAGGCTAATAATTCAATGTGTTTTTCTTGTTCTACCGCTCCCAAAATGTAGCGACCAAATCCCTGTGCAATCAAAATTACCCGTGGTTGATCCCAGTTGACCTTTGTTTTCGCACCCATTCTGTTTTCAACCAAGAGTTCAAAGGTTTTTTTGTTTTTTAGCAGCCAATTGTAGTAAAACAATCCTTGAGCCAGTACCTCGTCATTTTCTTTCCACTTGTATTCAATGATAACTGGTGAATTATTTTCATCTAACCCGAGAGTGTCTATCCTACCCTCCAGGATGGGGAACTCTTTTTCAATAAACCGTACCCCCAACAAATCATCCAAATTGTCAGCAAAAAAATCCCTCAATCCGAATTCATTACCAAAACCATTTTCATTAATAGAACACTTTTTGACTTTGTTTTTATCAATCTTGAATATTGCCATATTATTTATCTCCTTTATTTGACTCAATTAATTTTTGGAGATCCTCTAATCGATAGCGCCTGTCTTTTCTCACTCCAAACCTAACAGCCTTAAGAACTCCTTTTCTATCCCACTGACGCAAAGTATTGGGGTGCACCTTTAATATTTCGCATGCTTCTTTTAGGGTAACTAATTTTGTTGTCGTATCTTCCATACAAATTGAGTATCAACCTAACATTTGATACCATTATCATACAGAATTGGATCGGCTACTGCAATCCAATAATAAATATGAGTATGAGCACAAGACTACTACTAAATCCAGCACGGATTGAGATTAAAATTTCCGACAATGGTAATTATTTTGATGTTGCCATATTTCTAGACAATAAGGATGTGCTAAAAGCTGTACTTACTATTCGCAAAGATTGGACAAATGGTTTACTAATAGACAATAAGCTCATTGATGATTTCATTAACGAGGACAGGAACTCTTCAGACACAATGAAATTTTGGTTGAACTATAAAAAAGCTATCGCTACGGTGAAAAATTTAAGGTACGGCATGACCTATGTGCCACCATTTATCGCCGCAATTCTTTCAGGGGTGGTTACAGATAAAGATTATTCCACTGTTATAAAAGAACTTCCCTTACACAATTCACCGGAGGATATAACTTTTGACTCTCCTGTAATATATTTTTCAGGCAAAATACGAGACAAAGACATGTCTAAAATCAAAGGAAGCAGGGACACAAAAGCTATCGCTACAGTGAAACGAGATAGGGACTGGTATTGGGATCACGAATATAAACATCAAGGATATAGAACGATAGCAAAGAAATACACCCAAGATTGGTTTACTGTCAGAAGTGCAATTGTATCTTATAAACGCCGCTTAGGGTCTGTTTAATAACCCCTCCCCTTATCTCCAACTTATGTAGGAATTTATTGTTTCCTATTATTAGACTGTAGTTCAAAGAACTATTTGAGGTTCTAAGAACTTATAAGTCAATAATATGAGAAATAGTAATACCGAAATATTTGCTACTGATAATTTCCAACTTGCTTGCTATCTCCTTAGTGAGTCATGTCAACTTCTTTCCTTAGACCGTACAAACCCAAGACGAGTTTCCTTTCTGTTTGAAGATACTCCCAAAAGACTAGAACTTACTGATAAGTTTCTTGCCCATGAGGCTTTAGTTGAACCTCATCGATTCACAAGTGCTCAGCGTGATTTGAAGCAACTTATTTATGAAAAAGGCACAAGTTATACCTAACACCATTATGATCAGTCAGACGCTATTGAGCGAGCTTAGAACGATAGTTAAAGAGGATTATGGGGTTACATTAAAATCTCATGAGTTGTCTGATTTTGCCAATACATTACTCGGTTTCTTTGAATTGCTGATAACAATAAAAAACAAAGAAAGGATCAGTCATGATTAAAAATCATAGTAATTCTAAGATCACGATTAAATTCACAGAAAAAGAGGTAGGTATCATCAAAGCATCTTTACAATATTTTGTGCTTGATGATGATTTTGGAAGCAGTTTGTGGTTTTTGACTCCCGGAGCTACATGGGGTAGAAGTGACAACTATTATTTGTTCTTAACATTAGCACTTCAGAAGAAAATTAATAAAGCCTCAAGGAAAATAAATGCTGATTTCGGATATTGGGGAGATATCAAACGACTTGCTGATCTCTGTCAAAAAGAGTATTTGAGAGCAAAAAAAGAACGGAAACAAAATACAACAGGATCGCCTAAACATATTAAAGATTTCTAATAAATATGGCAAACAGAAGAATGATACCTAAGACACTATCTGTATCAATAGAATTTAATTCTGTTAGTGAATTTGCCCAACTTCTTTATGTAATGATGCAACCATATACTGATGATTTTGGAAGGATTGATGGAGAAGCTGGAGTAATTAAAGCCCTGGTTCTACCAATGAATAAAAGACCCGTTACTGATTTTGAGCTTGCTATCAAAGAACTAGTTAAAGTGGAACAGATAGAATTCTATGTAGTTGGTAAACAAAAGGTTATAAGCATACCTACATTTGAAGCAGATCAAACAGGGCTAAATAAAAGAACAACAAGCAGGTATCCTGATAATTCTAAGAATTTCCAAGAAGTTCCAAGAATTACTACACCAAAAGAAGTGAATGGAACTGAAGAGAATATAGAAGTGAATAAAACTGAAGTTAATAAAAGCGAAGATAGTCGAAAGGTAGACGCAGATAAAGGGTCGCTTTCTTATAAGGGTATCGTAAATCCCAAGAGTTTCATCCCCTCGTCTGAAGGCGAATTAATGGCTTTGGAAACATGGAAAAGACTTGAACCTAATAATGGATTTTCACTTGCTTCTACATACCTCAAGGCGTTAGAAAAAAGATTACCCTTAAGGCTTTTTGGTCAATTTGCGAGCGAAATAGAACAAGACAAAACAATAATGAACAGAGGTGCTGTTTTTAATAAAAAGGTTAATGATTATTTGACTAAAAAATAATATGGCAAAAATAAAAATTGACTGGTTAAAAGCAAAGATGGACTACATTAGCAATCCGCAAGAGACCTACTTGTCCATAGCCGGACGGTACAATGTGAGCCACCAAACGGTTAAGGATAAAGCCTTGGCAGAAAACTGGACAAGATCAAGGTTAGATACCCTACAAATAGCAGACAAAAGGGCTACAGAAAAGGTGGCGAACAAGATAGCCGATGTTAATGCTCGTCAAGCTGGGATAGGCATAGCTATGCAGGGTATGGCAATAAAAGCGATGCAGGAAAAAGACGATCAAGGTAATCCAGTTATAAAACCAAAAACCACGGACGATATCAGGCTACTTGCACTTACTGGAGTTACGATAGAACGCAAAGCACTAAATATTGAAAAGGAAGGAAATCAACCCGTTGCTATTCAAATCAACTTTGGCTCACCCGAAGCTAAGGAGTGGGCAAAATAACTTAACATTACTTGACATTAGTGTATATATTTATATAAACTTATATTATAAAAATGAAATCAGTTATACTCGCAAGAGTCAGCTCAAAAGAACAAGATGAAACAGGTTATTCCCTACCCTCACAAGAGAAACTTCTAAGCGAATACGGTCAAAACAAGAACCTTCTTCCGGCTAAACATTACTCCATTTCGGAGTCTGCAAGTGGTCAAAAACAAAGATCCACATTTAATGAAATGGTGGCGTATGTAAGAAAACACGATATTAAAAATATTATTTGTGAAAAGGTTGACCGGCTAACCAGGAACTTCAGGGATGCTGTAGCAATAAATGATTGGATAGGTGGTGACGCAGAAAGACAGGTTCATTTTGTGAAAGAAAATGTCATTCTAAACAAAGAGTCTAAATCCAACGAAAAGTTTATTTGGAATATTAAAGTATCTGTTGCTCAATACTACCTTGATAATCTGTCTGAAGAAGTCAAAAAGGGACAAAAAGAGAAGATCTCCCAAGGATGGCTCCCTACTAGACCACTACCCGGATATAAAACTGTAGGTGACAAAGGACATAAAATCCATGTAATTGATGAAAATATGGCTCCAATCGTTAAAAAAATGTTTGATTATTTTCTATCTGGTGAATATTCAGTAGAACGACTTACTAAAAAAATGCTTGAAGAAGGACTTAGAAATCAAAATGGTAACAGAATTGTTAAGAGCAGATTGCACAAACTGCTAAGAGACCCATTCTATATTGGCAAATTAAGGTGGAACAAAGTCATATATGAAGGCAAACAGGAACCATTAATAACTACAGAAATATTTGAAAGAGCTCAGCAAATATTAAGTGGCAGGTGCACTCCAAAATACAGTAGACATTTATATTTATATAACAAACTAATCAGATGTTTTGAGTGTGGTGGGCTTATTACTTGGGAAACGCACAAAGGTATTACTTATGGTCACTGCAACCACTATAGAAACTGCTCTCAGAGGTCTTGGAGTCCTGAAAAAGAGGTGGATGAACAACTTGTAGGAGCATTAGATCGCCTGCAATTACACAATCCCAAAATAGCCGAATGGATAATAAAAGCACTCAAAGAAAGCCACCAAGATGAAATCGTCTACCACTCCACTGCTATAAACGAACTCTATTCTCATCAAACTCAATTAAAACAACGACTGGACCGATTGTATGACGATAAATTAGACGGAAAAATTACTGATGAGTTTTATCAAAATAAGTTTAAACAATACTCTGAAGAATTAGATAAGGTTGGTAATTCTGTAAAAGGACATAATACTGCAACCACCAAATACTTTGAGTTCGGTATTAATATTTTTGAGTTATCCCAGAGGGCGAAAGATTTGTTTCTAAAGGCTAAAAAATTAAATCTTATTGAAGAACAAAGACGGTTATTAAAACTTGTATTTACGGAGATGAAACTTAACGAGGGAACCCTAACATATAAATACACTCCGACCTTTTCTCTATTATCAGAAGCGGTGTTCATGACTAATAGTTCTAAAATAAGGAAAACAGAGAAAATAAGAGGTCAGATTTTAGAACTACAAAAAAAGCCCGATACAATGCGTAAATCGGGCAATTTTTATCCTCATCAACCTATCTGGCTCCCCGGGCTGGATTCGGACCAGCGACCTTATTCTTACAGATTCTCCTCTTGTTACCAAAAGGTCTGGACTATCTCATCACCCAGAAGGGTGTCAGGTATATAGTCTCTACACATTTACACTTTCGTGATTTAGCTCGGGATTGACCCTAAAAGGGCGTTCCCCGAATTAGCCTGATTTTCATTTTCGAATTGCTTCGAAAAGCTGCCTAATCCGACAGGAATCCGCTCTACCGCTGAGCTACCGGGGATTATCAAAGAACGATTGATTATATCAAATTTGAGGCTTAACTGGAAGTTTAATTATTCCGCCATGGATTTCTCTGTGACAATTTTCACACACAAGAATGCATTTATCTATTTCTTCTTTGATTCTTGCCCAGCTTCTTGTCAGCCCTTTTGTCGACAAATCAAACGATTTGCTGTTTTCATCCAAATGATGAAAAGATAAGGCTCCAATATATTTATTGTAGCCACAAATTTGGCATTTGCCTCCTTTTAATTCGACCGCCATCGATTTGAGTTTTCGTCTTCTTTTAGAAACTGCCAAAACTAAGTAGTGAGCCCTGTCTTTATAAGTTCTTGTCTCCTTTTTTCGGGTTTTATTTGCCATAATTCAGAATAAACCTTTTATTTACATCAAGTCAAGAAAAGTGGTGTATAATCGTTTCATGGCCACGGATTGGATCAAGAAACAGGTCGACGAACTCAAGGAGCAAAACCTCTACAACAACATCCTGACAATAGAAAGTGCAATCGGGCCCGAAATCCAAATTGATGGTAAAAAACTCCTAAATTTCTGCTCAAATAACTACCTAGGGCTTGCCAATAATCCTGAAATGAAGAAAGCTGCGATTGAGGCTATCGAAAAATATGGCATCGGACCGGGAGCCGTGAGAACAATTGCGGGTACAATGACTTTACACAGAGAACTTGAAGAAAAACTTGCTAAGTTTAAAAAAGCCGAAGCTGTAATTACTTTTCAAACAGGCTTTGTTGCCAACTTGGCCGTGACCCCTGCCTTGGTCGGAGAAAACGATCTTATCTTCTCGGATGAGCTTAATCATGCAAGTATTATTGATGGGTGTCGTCTCAGTAAAGCTCAAGTTATCAGGTTCGCTCACGCAGATGCCAAAGATCTTGAAGTAAAATTAAAAGCCGCTCCAAAATATGTTAAAAAACTGGTGATTACCGACGGAGTATTTAGTATGGATGGGGACATTGCACCCTTAGACAAAATCTATGAAGTTTCTTCTAAATATGGCGCCATGCTTATGGTAGATGATGCACACGGCGAAGGAGTTTTGGGAAATTCAGGCAGGGGAATAGTTGATCATTTCGGACTTCATGGAAAAGTAGATGTTGAGGTTGGAACAATGAGTAAAGCATTCGGTGTTATGGGTGGCCTCGCCGCAGGTAAAAAAGAAGTTATCGAATGGTTAAGTCAAAGGGGCAGACCTTTTCTTTTTTCAAGTGCTATGACAATCCCGGATGTGGCCGCTTGTATTGCAGCCGTGGGCCTTTTGGAAAAATCAGAAAACCTAGTTAAAAAACTTTGGGAGAATGCTGATTATTTAAGAGCGGGTCTTAAAAAACTTGGTTTTGACACGGGAATTTCCATCTCCCCCATTATTCCCATCATGCTTGGAGAAAATAAACTTGCACAGGATATGAGCCGTGAACTTTTTGCCGAGGGGCTTTTTGCTAAGGCAATCATTTATCCAACTGTCCCCCAAGGTAAAGCAAGAATCAGAGTTATGAACTCTGCAGGACACACCAGAGAACAACTGGATCAAGCACTCCAAATCTTCGAAAAAGTTGGCAAAAAAATGAACGTAATATGAGGAAAATTTTAGTCACCGGGGCATTCGGACTTGTGGGATCAGATCTGGTTCCCGCTCTCCAAAAAAAGTTCGGTAAAGAAAATGTTTTTGCCTTGGGCAATAAAACAATCCCGGAAGGTTTTGACGGGAATTTGGTTAAGGGAGATGTTACCGATATCGCTTCGATGGAAACAATTATCAAAGATAACGGGATTACAGATGTTTACCATCTTGCTGGAATTTTATCTGTTGGAAGCGAAAAAGATCCGGATTTGGCCTGGAAAGTTAATTTCGGAGGGCTTAAAAATATTCTAGATTTGGCAAAAACATATAAATTCAAGGTTTTCTGGCCAAGTTCAATTGCAGCGTTTGGCCAGACAACTCCGAAAGTTGATACGCCTCAGCACACCAGTCTTGAACCAACCACCATATACGGTGTTGCCAAGGTTGCGGGAGAGCTCATGTGTCAATATTACTGGAAACGCTACGGCGTGGATGCAAGGAGCCTTAGATACCCGGGGTTAACAGGCTACAAAGCTCCCCCTGGAGACGGAACCACTGAATATTCCGTACATATTTTTTATGGACTTTTGAATGAAGGAAAATATAGCTGCTTCTTAAAACAAGATGCCAGACTTCCTATGATGTACATCGATGATGCCATAAAAGGGACAATCGATTTGATGGAGGCTCCACCCGAGAATATTAGCGTAAGAACCAGCTACAATTTTGGGGCAATTAACTTTACACCTGAAGAATTAGTTGCCGAAATCAAAAAACTTTATCCGAATTTTACATGTACATACGATCCCGATCCTGTCAAACAGGCTATTGCAGAATCCTGGCCACAATCAATTGATGATTCTGCGGCCAAAAATGATTGGGGTTGGAAACCAGAAATTGATCTGACCAAAATGACTGAAGTAATGATTAAGGGCCTCAAGAAAAAACTCGGTAAATAGTTATTAATCCAGATAATCCTGAAGTTTCTTCCTTCTGCTGGGGTGTTTCAGTTTACGAAGGGCCTTTGCTTCGATCTGTCTGATACGCTCACGGGTTACTCCGAAAACTTTTCCGACTTCCTCTAAAGTCATCGCTTTACTGCCCTCAAGTCCAAATCTGAGTTTCAGTACCTTTGCTTCCCTTTCGGAAAGAGTTCCTAAAACTTCTTCCAGATGATCTTTCAAAAGTTGTTTACTTGCCTGGTCGACAGGAGAAAGGGTTGTTTCGTCAGGTATAAAATCTCCCAGAAAGCTTTCCTGATCTTCTCCTACAGGGGCTTCCAGTGAAGTAGTTTCTTGGGCAATCTTAAATATTTCCCTGATTCTATTCCCATCCATCTCAAGTTCCTCTCCGATTTCCTCAGGGGTGGGCTCGCGGCCCAACTCCTGCATAAGCCTCCTGCTTGTTCTATAAATTTTGTTGATTGTTTCAACCATATGAACAGGAATTCTAATCGTTCTCGCCTGATCGGCAATTGCGCGGGTTATTGCTTGTCTTATCCACCAGGTTGCGTAAGTTGAAAATTTATAACCTTTTCTCCAATCGTATTTTTCAACCGCACGTATAAGTCCCTGGTTTCCTTCCTGAATAAGGTCAAGTAGAGAAAGACCTCGTCCAATATATTTCTTAGCGATGGAAACCACCAACCTCAAATTGCTTTCCGTCAATTTATCCTTAGCTCTCTTGTCTGCCTTTTCATATCTTTTGGCGAGTTCAACCTCATCCTCAGCCAAAAGAAGCGGAACACGCCCTATCTCCCTTAAATATTGTCTGACGGGGTCTGTCGATTCGATCCCCTCAAGTTTTGTAAGAAGCTCTATTTCGCGATCCAGTTTTTCTTTGGCTTTCTCATCGGATTCCATTTCCCCGGGACTTACCGACTCAAAAACATCAATCCCCTCCGCGAGAAGTTTTTCATAAAGATCATCAAGTTCCTCTACTCTTTCCTCTGCATCAGGAAAAATCTCCATTATTTCTTCCTGGGTAAGAAATCCTTGATCACGGCCTTTTTTAATTAAATCGAGTACTGGTTTTCGTATCATATAGGAACAGAGGAGTTTTAGTCCTCATTAAAGATTATACCGCTTCCGGTTTCTTTTTCGTAAGTGGAGCGCATTTTGACGAGTTTATTGAATTTATTTTGAGCTTCAAGAAGCTTATTCTTATCGCCTTTTTCTTCCATCTCACGTATCTGAGACTGTAAAATTTCTAATTTTTCTTTTACAGCTAGTATTTTAAGCTCTTTTTTAACTAATTCCAACTCCTTTTTTAATTCTTCCGGTTTTTCGCTCAAATCACGTTCTTCCAAAAGAACCATTTTCGAAAAACCGCCAAACAGTTCTCTAGGTAAATTCTTTCCAAATTCGGAGATTTTAAATGTCGTACCGTCGGAAAACTTTTTATATTCCTCGATTAATTTTACATTGAGAGGTAATTTTATAAGCACTGAAATTTCTTTTGAGGCAAGGGTTTTCGGATCATCAAAAAATGCCAACTTCAAAAAGTTTTCCTCTAAAACTTCTCTTTTTGTTCTGCCTTCCGTCTTCTCCTCGATGCCGGAGGAAGCTCCTGTGGAAACTCTCTGGCCTTTGGCTATTTCTTCAGAAACTGCGCCCAAAGGAACACTGAGCTTCCTGGCAACAACATTGGCATAGTGTGCTTGAACGATTTTATCGCTTATTTCAGAGAGAATTGGTGTAATTTCCTTCGAGATTTTTGATTTCCCCGAACCCGTTTCGGCATTATTGCGTCCGAAAACCGAATCAATTAGAAAATCCCAAATAACTTTTGCTCCTATCAAATCTTTTTTATAACTTTCAATATTGCCCCGGGCCGCCTCATCCGGATCTTTATAGCCTCCGCTTATTTCCGCCACTTTTATTTCGACCCCTATATCGCTTGCCACTTTTATTCCCCGTCTCGTGGCAGCATCTCCCGCCATGTCGCTATCCAGCGCCAAAATAAACCTTTGCGCAAAACGGGACAAAAGTTTTACCTGTTCCTCCGTAAGAGCTGAGCCTTTTATGGCTACAACATTTTTGATGCCCGCCTGCCATGAAGAGATCAGATCCAATTCTCCCTCAACTACAATTGCGGTTTTTTTCTTTTTGATTAGTCCTCGGGATAGATTCAGTCCGTAAAGAACATTGCTTTTATGGTAAAGCGGGGTTTCGGGAGAGTTTATGTATTTGCCGGTTTCGCGTTTATCCCAGGGTAAAACCCTACCCGAAAACCCAATTGGGTTGCCTCTGTGATCAAATAAAGGAAATACAACCCGTCCATTAAATCTGTCATATAAGTTTGATCCCCGTACAATTCCTATTCCCGCCCGTTCGACATCGCTTGGGGTAAATTTTTTCCTATCAACCAGAAATTTTTTCAGAGAATACGAGTTTTCAGGAGAGTATCCAAGATTGAATTCCTGAATCGTTTCCTTTTTTAAACCCCTTTGGTTCATCAAATAATCCAGTGCTTTCTTTCCAACAGGATGCTCAAGAAGCAAATAATTATAAAAACGAAGCGCTTGGGTATTAACCTCAATTAATCTCTCCTTTTCGGATGATTCTCCTCCTTGGAACTTTTGAAGTTTAACCCCGGCCCTGTCCGCTAAATATTTCAGGGCTTCAGGAAACTCCATCCCTTCATATTTCTCCAGGAAAGCAAAAACGTCCCCCGCTTCACCGCAGCCAAAACATTTGAAAATCTGAAGTTCCGGTGAAACCATAAAAGAAGGTGTTTTTTCGCCGTGGAAAGGACAATTTGCCTTATAATTCCTGCCTGCTTTTTTAAGCTCAATTCTTTCTCCAATTATGGCAACTATGTCCGTTTTTCCTTTTACTTCCTCAATTTGATTTTCCGGCATCCTATCCCGATTATAACATCAATACCCGAATAAAAGATGAAGCTATGCTTTCGTAAGCGGAGGAGGCGGGACTCGAACCCGCGAGGGCTTACGCCCGCACGCTTTCCAAGCGTGTACCATAGCCACTAGGTGACTCCTCCATTCAACCCAATATTATAACAAATGTGCCTTTTTTAGGACTTCTTTTTCTCCGGAAAATGAAAGATTTTTACAGGCATCTTCAAACGGAAGCCAGGAAACTTCCGAGGTTTCAAAGTCAAACCCATCAGGTAAATCTTTCACCCACTCCATTAGATAAAATGTAACAAATTTTAAAATTTTTCCTCTTGTAGGATGTGCGTAAACAAATTTAATCGTCTCGATTTTATCGATAATTTTAGCGTCAATCCCCGTTTCCTCCCTGACCTCCCTGATGGCAGTATCCTGAAGTGTTTTTTCATCCACTTTTACTCTTCCCGACGCCATTGGACCCGGGATCCCGTTTCCTGAATCATCAAGCCATCCTTTAGGAAGCATCCAATAACTTTTCGGGAAAAGATCATTTGCGGTAGTTCTTCTTATCAGCCAAAGAATTTTTCCGTTATTTTTTTTGAAAACCACCCCGCCGGAAGAAAACTCACGGGTTATCAATATAGTTTTACCTTGTGTGTTGTTTCCCACTCTTTTAAAACTTCTTTTGCACTTTTGAACATTTCTTTTTCCTTCTTTGAAACAAGCTTTTTCAAAATATCCGGAGATTCCATCCATTTAAATTCATTAAAACCTATCATTTCACTCGGTCCCCCTTTTTGAAGCATCAAATAGTAATAATATTTTTGAGAAACAGCATTACCATTAATAACGGTATTGCCGACAAATCTTCCCGCTTCTTCCAAAACTCTGGCCGTAATTCCGCCTTGTTCCCCCGTTAATCTGATGACAGCACGCACAGAAGATTCTCCTCTTCTTACTGTAACTTTGGGGATTTCCCAATCTCCACCCTCTTTTGTTTTAACCAATAAAAACTGGCGCTTGGTGCGAGTGTCTTTAAAGACAATTGCTCCACCTATTAATGTTTGTTGATTATTTTTTGCGTTCATATTTTTACTACGAGCGGAGGATGCAGGAGTCGAACCTGCTATCCCTTTCGAGAATTGGTTTTCGAAACCAACGCATTACCGTCCTGCCCATCCTCCTTAAAGTGTGCCCCCGATCAGAATCGAACTGATATCTCAGGTTCCGCAAACCCGTACTCTATCCGTTGAGCTACGAGGGCATTTTTTATTCGCTCTCCGGCAGTTTTTTTGCGACCCAATTCGTAACTTTATCTAAAGTAGAGGGCGGTGCCTCTTCATAAGGAACATAGGCGGAAATTTCCTTTTTCAGAGTATCCTTGAGATCAGGATCAATGACCAGTTCCATTCTTCCGAGAATGGTAACTGTATCAAAAATCAAAAGATCGCCCCCCAATCTTGACGAAAACCAAAATCTAACTACGTACTGCCAGCTTGTTTCTTTACCTGCGACTTTAATTCCCCTGTTGGTAATTTTATATTCAATATTCTCAGGCTGAACAGTGGAAAGAACATAATACAAAAAGACAAGCGAAATAATAAGTATCACCGGCATTATTCCTTCCGCAAGAAAAATAATAATACTGATAATCCCGGCCATGGAAAAAGCAGTAACATAAAACTTTCTGCCGCGCCTTTTAAAAGTTCTTGCCGGAGCTGTCCAGGTAACTAAATCCCGTTCCGGTTCCCGTCTAACAACCACCGCCTGTGGTTCGTCATTTAATGTGCCATCGGCAGATCTTGGGACAGATTCCATATATGCGTATTATACCTCAAAATTTGTTATAATTGCAGTTGTCTTCAAGGAGGATATGCCGAGCGGCTAAGGCAAAGGTTTGCTAAACCTTGACCACGCAAGTGGTCGGTGGGTTCGACTCCCTCATCCTCCGCCACGGTGGGTGGGCAGGACGGTAATGCGCGAGTCTTGAAAACTCGTGGGCGCAAGCCCTAACAGGTTCGACCCCTGTACCCACCGCATTATCTCGCAATGGTTAACCCCCAAACTTTTTCTACACCCGCTCTTTTTAGAACTTTTGCAGCCTCCATCATGGTTGAACCGGTAGTAAAAACATCATCAAAAAGAAAAACTGAATTTGGAATTGTAAACGATGAATTATGCGGGTACAAGGAAAAACTACCTTGAAGATTTTTTCTCCGTTTCTCCCCCGAAAGCTCAACCTGAGAAATTGTAGATTTGTTTTTAATCAAGAGGTCCGGAGTAAACCTCAAATTCATTGAATCGGCAACTCGTTTTCCGATCTCTAAAGACTGATTAAATCCCCTGGTATTTTGTCTATACCAATAAATCGGAATTGGGGTCAAACATTGAACACTCGGCAATATCTTCACCCTTAACGAGTTAATTAAGTAATCAGAAATTTCGTTTCCGATTTCTGTTGCGTATTTATATTTAAGAGAAAGTATTGCCTTTCTAATAACCCCTTCGTATTCCCAAACTGAAGTTAAGCCATCAATTCCCAGTTTTTTTCTGCAATTTATGTGTGTGGCTCCATCAATTGAAGGGTGTTTGCAATATGGACAAATTGATTTGGCCGAAAGACATTTTGCAATACAATTTAGACATAAATATCTCCCCTCCCTGCCGCATCCGAAACAACTTTTGGGAAAAACAAAATCCAAAATACCCATTTAGAACATTTTTCCACTAAAAAACCCGCCGATAAAGCGGGTTTTTGCTTTGTGGAGACGGCGGGAATCGAACCCGCGTCCGAAAATACTTAAAACAACACTTCTACAAGCTTATTTAGTTTATTTTATGTCCTCTAAACCTAACCAACTAACAGGACGGTTTAAAGTAAAACTAAAATTCTTTCATTTAAATCTCTAGTTAAAAATTTGAATGGCATCCCGGATTGGTTTACACCCTTTCGATTCAACCGAGAATCAAATCTAAGGACGTCAGTTAAGCGTACGCTAATGCGTAGTTAGCTGAAGCTGACCTGTTAGAGTTAGCTTTTGTTTTTTGATCTCTTTTGACAAGTGTTGATCAAACTTGGCTTGCAGTATTGTAAAGAGCTTTCCGTCGAGACCGATCGTCCCCGACTTAAATCGAACCCTTGAGTTCCTTTTCTATGTCTCGGTTTATGTCGTGACGCTTAAGAGCTTCCTTCTTTTCGAACTTGCGCTTACCCTTCCCAAGCTCAAGGTAAAGCTTAATTAAGCGACCTTTATTGTATACCCTAAGAGGCACAATTTGCAACCTTTTCTGCTTCATTTTGGTAATAAGTGAGAGTATTTCGGCCCTGTGAAGCAAAAGCTTTCTCATGCGGGTCGAGTCATGTTTGGTCAACCCGGCAGCAGGAATATTTGCATTAATCAAATACATTTCATCATTCAAAATCCTAACCGCTGACTGGGAAATATCGACTCTTCCTTCACGCACAGATTTAGCCTCGGCTCCCAAAAGGGAAATCCCTGCCTCAACCCCTTCACCGGTAAGCTCATATTCAAATTTCGCTCTTTTGTTGAAGATTTTCACCTTACCCTATTTTAGCATTAAAGACATTTTTCATCAGAGATGCTTAATCTCCATTGAAAGAAGTTTTTCCCCTGTGAGAAGTATTATTTTCTTCTGCTCCTCCGAAACCATCAGTCTTGATACGCCGGAGATCTGGTCGTTTATATATTGAGCTTTATATTTTCCGTTCCTGTCGATAACCACTATTCGTTTTCCGGCTTTATCCAAAAGATAAACATATTGATTATCGGGGTCTGCATATATAGCATCTATGTTACCCACCTCAGGAGTTACCCCCGAAATTGAAAAGCTTTGGGGAGACCCCAGGCTATATTTCAAAATTCTTGATTGGGGATAGAGCACATAGATAGCCCCATTCATTCCCCATCCAAGCGCCCCGGAAAAGTCAGCCCGGGTCGAACCTGACAACCAGTTCTGCTGGCTCCCAAAAGTGTTTCCGGTCTGTCCCGAATATCTGTAAATCATATTTCCGGCCTTATCGAGCACATACAAATTGCCCGCAAATGAATAAATCAGGGCATCCCCGGACCAAACCTTATCGATAACCTTGGTTTTTTGAGATCCAACCAGATAAATTCCATCGGAAAGAAGGACATAAACACTATTTTCATATGCGGCCAGGTCAAGCGGGTTCTCGATAACGGCAGGGCCGGCAACTATTTTGCTTTTTTTAGTATCTACGGCAATACTGACCACTCTGGCACCGACTTTATCAAGAACATAAATATTTCCCCCTGAAGAAGAAACCGTATCTCCTTTAAATCCGGATGACAAAAGCCCAAGATCCAAAAAAAGCTCCGGCTCTGCCGCGTATTCCCCCAAAACCGCAGCACGGCTGTCTTCAATCCTTTTCTGTAATTCATCAATTTTTGGATCTTTAACTTTTAGCGCCTGAATTTGCACCAATTTTTGTTCACTATCTAAAAACAGCTGCCTGGACTCGTCAGGGTTGACACTGGCAAGACTAATTGCCTGTTCAACTTCGCTTGTCGCCTGAGTAAGAAGATCCTGGTATTCTTTTTTCAGATCATTCATTTTTTTCTGTCTTACACCAAAGCCTATACTGACAACTAAAATTACAAGAAGTATTACGCCGACGGAAAGGGTGAGTTTACGGCTTTGTGAGACAGCTTCGTCCTGAATACCCGGTTTTATATATATATTTCTTCTGGGAAATTTTTTACCAATTTTGTCAAAAAAACCGGAAAATTTTTGTTTTAAATCGATGCCTTGCTTTCCGGCAACAGGGGTGGTTTCACTTCTCAAAACTTCGGGTTGAGCGGGTATAAAGATATTCTCGGATTCAGATCCTTCTTCAAACTTAATTATGATAGCCCCGGCAGTACCGATCTCGTTTCCCCCATAAACAAGCGGCGTCAGTTCCTCAACGGAAGATTCCGGATTTTTGGCAATTAAACTGTTTTTGATGCTGGTTGATGAAACTTTTTCAAAAAAAGGTTTTGTTCCGACAAGAATTATGTCTTCATTCTTGGGAAACCCTGAGGATGTGATAACTTCGCTGCCACTTTCTAAAATTGTAGCTAAAGATCCGTCGCGACTGATAAGAACCCTGCTTCCCCCTATGGCCGCGGAGTAAACAACTCCGTCCGCAAAGGCACAACAGGCAATTTCAAGGTCGGTTGCATTGGCACCGAATTCAGCAATAACCCTTTGGGTTGCACCTCTTAACGCGTCAAACGCTTTTTCTTGGGACTCGTTATAGTATTCTTCACGAAGTCTTCCGACAATTTCCCTTTCAAAAGAGATTGCCTCAATTCCTTCCTTTCCGTTTTTTGAAGCAACAACCACAAAAAGTTGTCCTCTGGTCTTTAATTTCTCGGGTTCTCCTGGAGTAAATCCATGAATCTGAACCCAACCTGAAACTCCCGGAGAAGCGGTAACTTTAGCGCTAGTTATTCTCAACATTCTAAAGAACTATTATTGCAGCCAGAAAAACTAAAATTGCAAATATCAAATGGAAAAGCGACAAAATTTTGACAATTGGCTCAAAACCCAAGGTAAGTGTTTCCGTCATAAGTTTAACCTGCCTTGTTATAACAAACGCAAAAATTATATACATCCCCAAAATTATCAGGGAAAATATTTTTATCACAATCCAGATATCAAAACCAGGTAAAATTAAATTTTCCATATTATTTAGTGTACATTTGCTCTAAGATCATTCAGTATTTTGGCAACCTTTTCCGGTTTCGGAACCCTCCCAAAATCAAATTCCTGAACTTCCGATGCTGTTTGAATCATCACATCACCAAAATTTAAAGTAGTTCCTAAAACGCCTTTAGTCGTATAACTAACATCCTGTATTTTTTCAATTTCCGCATCCGATACTCTTTTATCTATCAGATTAAAAAAATCAACATCTATTACTCTTCGGGTAGTAACAAAGTACACATTAAAATACCATCCCAAAAATCCTTCAATAGCATAGGTCGTGGTAAACAAATACCAAACAAGGGAAAGAATCACTTGATATCCTATCGGTAAAAACGAAGTCACGCCTATTCCTGCTAAAACCGACGGACCGGTCAATAGAAGGAGTGTAATGAGAATCCACTTAAGGTTAACCACCGGATGCTGCCTAAGCATTAAAATTACCTTTTCTTCTTTTTCTTTCGTCTCAAAATTTATACCATCCGGGTAGAGATTGAAAGCTGAAAAGCGGTTGTGTGAATGGCTTCCAAAGGTACTTTTTTGGGTTTCTGTTGTAGGTATTTTACCAACCTCTTTATCTGGGGAAACAAATATCTCAGGCATTCTAGGATGATTATATCATCTCAAAACTAAAAGTTTTTCACTTTCTGTCTTTTAAAACTTCTCTATGTTGAAAAGTGAACTTTTTAAACCGATATATCCAGGAGCTCTAAGATTGAATGCTCCTTCTTTCGAGTCTGACAATTGCCATCCCTGTACCGTAATCGTACCTTTATTTGTCGAGAAAGAAGCGGATAGTGTTTTTCCCTCATTCGAATAAACAACTGACACATTTGACACACTAGTTATTCCCCCAATATCTCTTAGTTCTTGCATCGAATAAGGATTACCTCCCCAACAGGACACAGGGACTATTCTTGATTTATCTCCACCGGCTCCATCATGTAAAACCCTCCATGCGTTCAGGATATCCGCCATCTCCTCAGAGGTTAGCCAGGGATTATTTCGTCCACAAGTTGCCCCACCGCGACTTTTATACCAGCCTTTATAAAACCAGGGCGATCCCCCGATTTTTTCATAAGCCGTATCTGGCCAATTTCCTGAAGCATCTTTAATTCCACTCCAGCCCCACTGAGAAATTGTGTAACCACCCGTACTCGCCGAGAAGTAAGCAGCCGCCGGACTCCCTCCTTTTTCTAGAACCCAGCCAGGAGTAGCATTTACTGCTGTCTCCCAATTTCCACCCTTATTTGACGGCTTATATACCTGACAGGATTCGGTAGAGCAGATATATCCAACACCTTTCATCTGATAAAGAGCATACGAACGGGCTGCCACCGCCTGGGCTTTCAACGCCTCCATACCATTGTTGTCTCCCCAACTATTTGGAACCTCATATATTCTTTTTACATAGGTTTCCAGATCCACATTTGTACAACTCGATTTACTCGATCCAACACATATGTTTGTAGATGTGGGGTAACTCTTATTTAACGAAGCACCTTGATAATAAGCCGAAAGAATCGTTTCCGCGGATTGCCCAGATTTGCTTCTTCCATAAGCGCCATACTGACTCATGCCAGTTCTATGGGGTGCACCAAAAGAAAATGCAGCAAAGGCGGGAGAGAAACCAGGATTGCAAAACGCGGATGATCCGGGAGGACCACTACATGGCTCAAGAGTTGGAGGGGTATCACCGATTGAGGTCTGGAATCCGCCTGCCTTGAGGGCAGCGAGTTCGTTCTGTTTCGCTGAGAGGGTCGAAAGGTAGCTGTCCACTTTTGCAACTTCTCCTGCCAAAAACTTTTGTTTTTCAGCAACTTGTGATTGGAGAGAGGAAAGACTTACTTTGCTTTTTTCTAAAGTTTCTTTGTCTGTTTTTAAAGAAGATAAATCAGTTGCATACTCCTCCATCACCTTTCTGTCAGAATCAGCCGCTTTTTGCCGCATTACAATTTCCTGAAAAGCTTGCGACGCACTGTCGGAGAAAAGAAACGGAGTAATTGGGTCGTAAAGCCTCAAAAATGTATAGTGCCCTTTTGCCTTTTCATCAAATATTGCTTTTGTGTAGACTAAATCTTTTTCTCTGCCGGAGATCTGTATTTCAAGAGATTTGAGTTGCGATGTTAATTTTGAAATCTTAAAGTTCAGGTCGGCAATTTGTTTATTAAGCGCTGTCAAATCCTGTTTATTCTTTTCCTGAGCCGGAGAAAGTGCGTCAATTTCCTTTTGAATCTGAGATATTTGACAATCAAGGTCCGTTCCGCAATCCTGAGCCTTTACAAAAGTAAAGGTGAAGAATGAAAAAACAAAAACCAGGACTGCAACCAAAACCAGCCTCTTGAAAGCTCTTTGTTTAATTTTAAATTTTAAATTCTTCATTTTTAATTGGCCACCCACGGCAATCTATTATAACAGGCCCGCTCTTTTCTTTTTATTCAGTTGAGTTAAAATATTAATAATGAAAAGATTCTTGGGAAGTGTATTTCCCCTAATGTTTCTGTTTGTCAACATATTTTTGGCCCCAACACCCATTAGGGCTCAGTCTATGGACTCTAAATATTGTGATTTTTTAGGAACAGAGCTTAATACGGCAATCGGATGTATTCCGGTATTTAATCAGTCCGAATTCATATCTTTCGTCCTCAATTGGGGAGTTGGCATCGGGGGAGGAATTGCGTTTCTCCTGATGCTTTATGCCGGGTTTATGACCATGACAGCCTCAGGGAACCCCGAAAGATTGAAAGCCGGCCAGGAACTTTTAACTTCGGCCATTGCAGGGCTTATTCTTTTGATTTTTTCGATATTCATACTTAAGTTTATCGGAGTTGATATACTGGGATTGGATAAATTTGGTTTTGGAAAATAACATGCTTGCACAAAATTTTGACGATATACAAACACGCGCATTTCCAAATTTTAAATTTGGCGGAGAAGCAAAAGTTGGGGATGTCATTAGTATGATACTTCCATATATATTTGGTGCAGCCGGAGTCGCACTTCTGATTTATCTAGTGATCGGCGGCCTGCAAATGATGACCTCAAGAGGAGACCCCAAAGCTATGCAATCTGCTCAAACAAAAATCACGAATGCCGTGATTGGTTTTATTATTGTCTTTTTTGCCTTCACAATCGTCCAAATTTTTGGGCAGGTTCTTGGTCTTGAAGGTACTTTTTTTAGTCAAATCTTCGGTGGAAAATAACAATCTACACTGACTTGCTTCAGAAGGTCTATTATAATAAAATGGCTTTACAATAAAATTGTAGTATGAATATAGGTGATGCCTTTCTAGGAAAATCTGGTTTAAGTGCTTTCAAAAACATTACAGGGATAGGTTCTGTGGTTTCACTTTTCTTAAATATTGCTTTTGTTCTTGCGGGTCTCATTCTCCTTTTCTTTTTTATCCTGGGAGGGATCGGCATGATAGGAAGCGCAGGACAAAGCGATCCCCAGAAAGCCGAGCAAGCTAAAAAAACTATTACTTCGGCCGTAATCGGCTTTGTTATTGTATTTACATCCTATTGGATAGTAAAATTGGTTAGTTCTCTTTTGGGGGTACAAAATCTTATTTTCTAAAATGACAAAATTATTAGCAGCAAATCCTTTTGGAGTCATTCCTCCCCCATCGGGTTTGGAAAAGTATAGTGGGGAACCGGGTGTGGCTATCGGAGCATTGATACAAAAGGTTATTTGGATTTTGATAATAGGAGCCTCAATATATGCTTTATTTAATTTTGTTTTGGCCGGATACGCATTTATGTCCGCAGGGGATGACCCCAAAAAAGTTGCAGGAGCTTGGGCAAAGATTTGGCAAACAGCATTAGGACTTGCATTTTCAGCAGGAGCCTTTGTTCTCGCAGCACTCTTTGGTCAATTGATTTTTGGCAAATGGGATTTTATTCTTAATCCGGTAATTCCAACACTTTAATGAAAAATTTATTGGCAGAAATTAAAATAGCTCCAGATGGCGGATTTAAAGGGTTTGGCAAACTTGGACTCCAAGGAAGCGAGGCCGGTAATGCAGATATTATCTTTACAAACTTCCTTTCTTCGTTTATAGGAATAATAACTGTTATAGCAATCATATGGTCGGTTTTCCTATTTATTACCGGTGCAATTAGTTACATGTCTTCTGGCGGGGATAAGGCCGCAGTCGAATCTGCAAGAAAAAGGATTGTAAACGGAATAATTGGGCTTATCATCGTTATTGTTTCAATATTTGCCATAAAACTGGTAGGAGAACTCCTTGGTATTCCCGATATTTTAAATTTTCCATCACTCTTTAGTGTTATTACAGGCAACACTGTCAATCCATAAACATAAAAATGTCAAATAATTTACTAGCGGGAGCAACAGGGGGAGCTTCTGAAATTAAAAATCCAGTATTGGGGGGCTTGGGTGATAACGCAAGCGGTTTAAGTTTTTTTCAGACCTTCATCCCCAACCTTATAACTTTAGCCTTCGTTGTTGGGGTTGTAATTTTTTTCTTTATGTTAATTATTGGAGCGATTCAATGGATATCCTCTGGTGGAGATAAACAATCTCTTGAGAACGCAAGAGGAAAAATCACGAGCGCTATTATCGGACTCGTTATTATGTTTTCTGTGTTTGCTATCGTCAAACTTATAGAAGGCTTTATTGGTGTTTCAATATTGACTCTTGACATAGGTAATCTAATAATTCGATAATATACACAATAAGATATGCAAAAATTACTCGCCGTCGCCGATAACGCACCTATAGATCTTCAGCCAGTTGGGCAGTTTTCTACGTTGGGTAATCTTACGGTTTCTGGAATCGTTTCCGGTCTAATAAGACTTTCAGTTGTTATAGCTGCAATCATATTCTTCTTCATTTTAGTAATAGGTGGAATTCGCTGGATCGCCTCTGGTGGAGACAAGGCTCAAACAGAAGCTGCAAGAAATCAGATAACAGCGGCCTTAGTTGGACTTGTTATCGTATTTGCTGCCTGGGCAATTCTGGCTCTCATCAAGGTCTTTTTTGGGCTTGATGTGTTAAACGTCCTGACCATTCCTACCATTCCTCAGTAAGTCTCTCTTGCTCGACTTCGCTGTTTACTCTAAAATGGTGTTGTTATGGAAGATGTTGCAACAATTGAGGATTTCGGGGTTCTGTTCCAAAGGGTTGTAGGCTATGCTTTAGGTTTTGCCGGAATTGTTCTCTTTGTTCTTCTTGTAGTTGGGGGGTTCAAATTTATCACTTCCGGTGGTGACCCAAAAGCTGTCGAGAGCGCCAAAAAAACCCTAACTTCCGCAATTGCTGGACTTATCATTATTCTTCTTTCCTATCTAATTCTTTTGTTGATCACAAATATCACAGGGGTTGATGTAACAAACTTCAATATAGTCCTCCCCTAATAAATCTTCTCAGGTTTAACTGATATAATAATTAGACATGATTCTCAATCTCAAATCTAAAATCTCGAATTTTAAACTTTCAGTTCTTGTAATTTTATTAATTGTAATTTTATTAGAAATTAGAAATTTGAAATTAGAAATTGGAACTGTAAATGCCCAAGTTCCTGCTAACACAAATATCTCCTGTGGAAATGTTTCCGATACTGAATTTAACTCTCTTCGTCCATACCAAGCAAATACCCAATGCACTTCTCAAACGGCCAGTGAGGCAACTTTTTGCGGAAACAATCTCACCTTGAAGGAAACCATCGAAAAAACATACACAGGAGGAGGCGGAAATTGTACCACAAAAGGAAGTAAAGTTTATTGCACATACAACGTGTCTGTCCCCAGCCACAAAGTAACGATTGATTTAAGCGGTGCGGACCTGCCTTTTATGGGCAACACCGAAGACGCGCTTTCAGACGCCGACAAAATGAATGATTACGTAAGTTGGTATCTTGGAGGAGTAACAAACAAAAAAGAATATCCTGATAAGAGTGACGATGATTCATTAGTAAATTTTTCTGGCCCCTTAGCCAAGCTTCTTCCGTTGGAAATCCAAAACGCAAATAGGTTTACGCAAATAAAAAACGCAAAAGTCACAAGACACGACCAGGTTGTGGTTTGCACAAAAAAAGAAATCAACTCCAGCCTAATTCCATCTTTCCTTAAATGGGGTTTGGAGAACCTGGGCGTCGGTCAAACAGTTGCCACCGATTGTCCGGGTGAAGAGAAATGGAGATTAACAAACTGGGATGGAAATCTTTCGATTGTAAATACCCTACAAAACGCCGGCATTTCACTTCTCGATCTTTTTCTTAATACATTTCCATCTATTCCGGGAGATATTATCACACAGGCATTAGACCAGAATAAAGCTTGGCCGTATCGAGTCCCTCCGCTTTCCTGGGGAGTTGATCCAAGCGGCAAGCCCTTTGACTCTTTAACATATCAAAAAGCGTATAAGGAATGGCAGGGAAACTCTTGTATTATTACTCCTTTTCCTAAAATACTTTTGTGCTTGAATAATATTCTTATTTCGAATGAATATTCGGATCTCTTTTCCTACATTCCCCTCTCTTCAACTGAGGATGTCGAAGGAAATATTTCCATCGACCAAGTATCATCCGCGCAAGGCACGTCAGACTCAAATGTAATCGTAAAAAATATTGCATTCTCAAATCAAAATCCCGCTACTCTTTTTTTCTCCCACATGGAAGAATCTGACCAACTTAGTTCTCTCCTGCAAGATACCTATACTCCAAAAGGGGAGGATAAAGTCGGGAGTCCGACAAATGTTGCATCGGAAACTTCCTGTAATACCGTTGAGGTGCGTTCAAATAAGGGAGATGATCTTTTTGCCACACAGCTGACGGGGGATCTTTCCTATACAGCCAATTTTTCTTGTACTTTTGACGCCCCTATCCCCACCGGTTGCTATGAAAGATGTACTTATTTCGGAGGCGCGCCCAACGAATGCCGAGCAGATTGTCTCTATCCTGATGCTAACCCGACCTCCGCGCCCACTTCTACCCAGGAGTGTAAAAAAGATGTTTATATCAACCTCTCAACTACCTCAAAAATTCCTCTCGCCGACGATATTTGGTCGCGCCTTGTGGCGGGTCCAATGGCGGTTTTCAAGAGAATTTTCCCAAAAACCAACACGGCTGGAAGCGTCGGGCAGATAATGGATATGCCGGGATCTACTAATATTAATTATTCAGGCACGAATGTCTCTCAATCAAACACCGATTTAAAACTCCCCCATCTGGGAGGAATTTCCGAATATTTCTTAAATGGTATCCAAACCGCTCTCAGACCCAAAGGGCTTGGTGACGCAATTTCTTTTGCACCGAATTCTGATGAAGATTCGAGCAGTAGCGGTGAAATAAATTGCAATCAAACCATTCCGGAAATTGCTGTGAATGGTTTAAACAAAACCGAGGCGGAAAATATAACCAAGATCTGGTATGCGACGGGTCCCGGCAGACCTTACTTCAAAGAATGTAATAATGATGTTATTCAGAGGTCAAAAAACAAAAATATAGATCCAATATTTACTCTTGCCATCTGGATACATGAATCCGATGCAAGTAATTACGAGGCTGTAAACTATCCTGTCGAAGATTTTGGCATCCACGGTAATCAAAGTGTACCAACTAATAATTTTAGTAAACAACTAGACTTCTTTTTAAATTTACCAAGTTCATACGCTGCCAAGTGTGGTAAAAAGGATATGAGTACCTTTATTTCAATGTTTTGGTTTGGACACTGCTCCCCACTAAATCAAAACGAAAAAGATAAAATATCAAGTTATACGAACGATTTGAACTTTATTTATTCCGTCATTGCACCGGGAATAGCACTACCTAATTACCCAAATTAATGCTATCCTAATAATCAATTAGAGGCACCTGTCATGTTTAAAAAACTGCTCATATCCATCCTAATCGGCACTACTTTTCTTATTTCCCTCGGCCCATTCTCTCAGGCCAAGGCTCAAACAACTTGGTACAACCAATCTCTCCCTGAATGGTACCTAAAGGTATACGACAATTCAAATCAAAATGAAATTTTTGGAGAGCGTTATACCGCAGCTCAGGTTCAATGGATTATCTACAGCCTTCCTTCTATGTTTATTAACTTGGTAACCGGAGGCAATACTGATGTTGCCAGTTGTTTTATGGGGGCCGTTGCGTCAAATATTCAACTAGATGCTTGTGTTGATGGTCTCACTAATTTTATAAATGATTCTACAGCCGACCTTGGTTTAACCGAAAACACACAACATCAACCATCTATTGCTTCCCAGATTTTTGCTGATAGACCAATTTCTGGCATTAGTTATGTCAAAAACATAATAAGAAAACTGGACCCGGTTACGGAAGTTCACGCCCAAACCACCGGATATGGTTATACGGTATTAACAGTAATTAGACCACTTTGGGGACTAACCAGAAATTTCTCCTTCTTCCTGTTCGTAATAGTAACAATTGTTTTCGCTTTTATGATCATGTTGAGGGTTAAGTTATCCCCTCAACTAGTAATTAGTGTTCAATCTGCTTTACCTAAAATAGTTATTTCGCTTATTTTAGTAACATTTTCATTCGCGATTGCTGGATTCATGATTGACCTAATATATGTCATTATGGGTGTATTTTCTGCTATGATGTCGTCCTTTATTCCAACAAATTTTTTGAAGGTGGCAGAGGGAAAAATTATTTTTGCTTTCATCAACGGGTCTATCCCACTTCTACAAGATGGTGGTATCGCAATATTTTTTTATTTTATCGCATATATAATATTATTTTTTGTTGCTGCGGTCGTTGCTTTATTAGCATCGGTTTCAGGTTTCCATATTTCTTCAACACTTTTTAGCCTGCTTCTCATTATCTTCACAATAATCTTGCTACTTATACTTATTGTAAGCACTGTCAGAGTCATATTTATGCTTTTTAAAAACCTAGCGGCAGTGTATGGCCTTATAATAATTGCCCCACTCCAGATCACCATGGGCACACTCTTTCCACAGTCGGGTTTTAGTAGCTGGCTCAAGAAATTGTTTTCAAAACTACTAGTATTTCCCCTTACCGGAATATTCATTTATATATCTTTTTTCCTACTGGGATACTCCATGGCCACATCTGTATACGGCGCTATTTGCAACAACGGTCTCATGAGCATACTTAAACCCGTACTAAGATTGGAGTTGGGGTTGATAAGTAAATTTACAGGAATTGAATTTTTTGACCCTGCTAATACTCTAGATTTTTGCAATGCTTGGGGACCTCCAATGCTAGGAAACCCCGCTTCTGCTACGGCAATTGCATTTTTGTTGATGAGTGTTGGTATAATCATGATGATACCAAAAATATCTGAGGCTATCGAATCATTTATGGCAGGCAAAGAATTTGCAGGAACAGGAATTGGTGAGGCTCTGGGACCGTTTAGTGGAGTTGCCTCCGGTGTACAGAAATATGGAGCAGAAGCTGGAACGACATATGCAGCGGGAAGGTTGCAGCAAGCAATTGAAAGCAGGGGTGGAGGACGAGGAGCAATGAAAGTGTTGAATGATATCTTGAAGAGTATGCAAAAACAAGGCGGACAACCAGGTACCGGCGGCCAGAAAGGGCCCGGGGAGCGTTAGAAATACAATTTAAGTAAATCCTTCTTCTATTTGGTCTATAGATTTGTTAACGTCCAGCTTTTGACCATTACTGTGGGCAACAGCAGAGGCTATAATTCTTCGAACTTGAAGGTAAGACACCAGAAGTGATTGAGCAGCTGTTCCTCCATAATTTTTAACCTTGCGCACATCGGAGGGCATATCTAGCATTGTGTTTATCCAAGGGGCTATCCAATTTAATCTCCATGTATCCAATTCCTTATTCAAGGAAGAATTTCTCTCATTTACATTTGTAAGCGCAGAAACATCCACACCCATAACTCCACTTAACTGGACCGCAGATAGCACCTTGTTTTGGGCCAAAACCGTTGCTCTAATAACTCCATCCACCCAACGTGAGCCCCTTGCTCCCAATCTTCCTCTTTTCCCTGCCTCTTTTTCACTTTTACCACCTGGCATGTTGTAGTGTTTTTCAAATTCCGGCGCGGTTGACTTATTGAAATCGTGTGGCGTTACCATTGGCCCAAACCAGCGCTCCATCTGATCCAGGTTCACCATTGTCCAATTGTATTTATACTTGGACATATATTCCCACCGCATTTCTGACAACTTTTTCCCTTCCATCCTTTCATTCCAAAGACTTTTTGGATCACCCTTTTTAGGATCTGCAAGAGGGTAAGTATTAATTTTTTCAGACGGTCCCTGGAGGCTAACAGATCTCCAAAAATTAACATCTTCAATCATTGTCGGTAAAAAGACTGGGAAGACAAGATTGTATTCATCGCTCCCTTTACCAGGTTCGTTTAACCAACAAGTAACAAATGCCCAGGCGTTCTCTTTGATATACTTTGCACAAGACTCATCAAACTTGCCATATTTTTGCTCTTGCCACCCTTTCGCCCCCTTAAAGTACGTTTTTCTACCAACTTTATCCTCCAGGAAATTTTTCTGGGAAAGAATCCCATAACTGCCTTCCAACCCTAATCTTCGAAGAAGAGTGTTATCATTTTGGGCAAACTCAGTCAATTCCGGCTTCCAATATGGAGGTTCGCTCATCCACCTTTCTCTGTAACTGCCAATTGTAGGAAACAGAAGAGCTCCCCGTGTCTCCCCCATGTTATCGTAGTCAATAATGTGCCTAGCCCAATAAACCATAGTTGTGAGATCGTGGTTATCATATATGCTTCCAAGTTCAGATTTCCTTACTACCACAACATTTCCTCTTTTATCAGTCTTCTCATTATAAGACCAACCCCAGCCATACTCTCCACTTGCAAGAATTCCGCGTTCCAGATTAATTTGAGAATTAATTACAGTATCTATTAACCTGTCATACGGATGGCCTTCGTCTAAAGTTCTTTGTGATTTAGCTCTTTTATCCGCTTTAGCTACAATTCCGTCGGCAATTGCTCTAATTTTTTCGTCTATATCGTCTTTTGACAAGTCTGAAACATTCCTAACTTCATCAATTTGACTACTGTAAGCATCATTCCAATGAAGCATAAGCTCATGCATCCTCGAATAATATTGACGGTAGGCAAGATCGTCATCCCTCTGCATATTGTGAGGGTTCAAAATCGGATGAGCTTTAACATTAAATCCCTCTCCTTTTCGATTAACATAAACTAAATTCTCGTCCTCTGCTTCCACAACTTTTCCATCCTCAACTGCCTTAGAAGAGCTAAAAAGTTCATTCATTAAGCGAAAGGTAACATAATCTATGTTTTTATAATGATTTCCAGCTTCTTTATCGTCTCCAGCACCGAACCCATATTCAAGATTTTTTTGGGCCGAAGCGAAAGCATCGAGCGACAGTGTGCTATATAAATCTTGATATTCTATTGCCTTTTCCACCAAAGTCTTTTCTTTAAAAGTGTTTTCTCCGTCCACATCTTTAAGATATTCGGGTGGAATCTTCAAAAGTGTTTTCTGTATTAATTTATTTTCTTCATCAAGTACATCCTTCTCAAAACCGGTTTCGTGTCCCTGAAAAGCACTCATGAAATCTGATGCTTTAACTTCGCTATGCGGAGTTCTTAGGCGCTGCATTTCTAACTCACCGTCAAAATAAAGCTCGTAGGCTGGCCCCATTGCTTCGTTTATTTTTGCTGTGGCTAGCGCCCACTTCAGATCCCTTTTGTACATATGGAGTAGCGCCCTACCTTCACCATCAACTGCCCTACCTTTCTTTTCCCTAAGTACTCCATTTATTCTTTCTTCGATCCTTTCAAAAGTCTGGATTGTCCACCTTGAATCGTAAGGGAATGGGTTTTTCAAATCCTCAAGATATTTATTTATTGTGTTTATTTCATCAAGCTCTGCATGGCACAGATGAACGTAAGCCTCTGCAATATTCTCCCTAACTTTATCTTTCTCTTCCTCGGTTTTATTTCTTGACTCGTGAGTTGTGGGGTCTTCTACTTTTTTGGATAAACCCCGAATGTTGTCTATAAACTTATTTAAATAACCCCCACCCTCTTCTGAACCCATAAGCTCACCCATTCGTATTAAATATTCCAGCTTTGCACGCTCCGCTGCTGCATTACTTTCTTCATCACCATTGCCCACCTGCATCCTTATATCCGGAACATTAGCTCTTGATTCAGGTTGAGGAAAATCTTTCGCAGCCTGGCCTGTTATTTCATTAGCAGGAAGTCTGGTCGGTCCTCCGAGGGATTTCATAAATTCAATACTTGATTGTGGTTTGTTTTCAGGTGACATACCGTCGGGCATATGTAAATTATATAACAAGATTGCCTTGAAGCGAAAGATTAATACTTATTTGTTGTGAAAAAGTATACCACTTGAAAGCAGTCGTTCACGCTGTAGCCTAGAAGTATAGGGTAAAGACAAAAAAGATTGCTTTTAATATTCTTCGCCCTGCCTTAAAGCATGGAACAACATCCAATTCCGCAAAATATATCTTCTTACCAATTCCGGTTGGTGGGAGATATGACTCTCAAGCAATTCTTTCAGCTTGCGGGGGGGTTTTTGGTTGGTTTAATTTTTTATTCATCTCCTTTAATTGGAATAATCAAATGGCCGTTTGCAATTGTCTCTGTAATTTTGGGCGCCGCCATGGCTTTTGTCCCTCTTGAGGAGCGTCCCCTGGAACAGTGGATTTTATCGTTTTTTAAAACAATCTATTCTCCAACAATTTTCAACTGGAAAAAAACAAAAGAGGTTCCCAGGTTTTTTCAAGATGAAACTGCGGTCAGCAATATTCCGCCCCAACAGGGAAATCAAAACCAAGACGCTGCTCTCAAAAACTATTTGGAAAGCGCTAAACAAATGGCCGGACCTCTTGCTAAATTGGAGGGTGCGGAACAGGGTTTCCTGGCTGCCCTTGCCGGTATATTTGCCGGCATTAAAGGTCCTGTAACTCCTGTGGCCACAGCCCAAACCCCCACCGTCCCAACACCCCCCCCTGCTCCCAAAAAACTGGAGATTCCCGTAAGCACATCTGTCAAAATAACCCCCATGCAGACCACCCACCTTGTCGTCGAGGAAAGGGTTCAACCCGTTTCTCAAACAGTGCAAGTCCAGACTCAGCATGTTAATCCTACAATTGCTGGGGAAGAAATAGTTTCTACCAGAGAAGCCATTTTTTCAATTGACGCCACTCCCCCAAACCCGCCTACATATCCCAACGTAGTGGTGGGTCAGGTTGTTGACGAGGCAAGAAGAATTATTGAAGGAGCAATTATTGAGATTAGAGACGAATACGGCAGGCCCATTAGAGCCCTTAGAAGCAACAAGCTCGGACACTTTATGGCGGTCACTGCTCTTGATAACGGCCAATATGGCATTATCAGTGAAAAGGACGGATATCAATTCATGCCCGTTAATTTTGAGGCCAAAGGAGAAATTATTCCCCCGATTCTGGTAGAAGGAAGGTCACTTGTGACGACTCAAGCAACCCCAATGCAACAACCGACAAACATACTAACAAACCAATGAATATACCTAAAATTCCATTTATAAATATTCCCGACAAACCTTTAACTTCAACCACTCAAGATTTTGTACCTGTTGCCGACATTACCAATGACATCGTTATTTATAAAGATGGCGGAGCAGCACTTATCATGGAGTCAAGTTCCCTAAACTTTGGGCTCCTTTCGGAAAAAGAACAGGAAGCCGTAATTGCTGCTTATGCAGCCATGGTAAATTCACTTACTTTCTCCGTACAAATTGTTGTTTTAACCCAAAAGAAAGATATTTCATCATATCTAAACTTTCTGGATGAGCAATCAAAAAAGATTACTCAGCCCCTTCTTGCAAATCTCATGCAGGATTATAAAAACTTTATAACCGAATCCGTTAAAAAGAAAAATGTTTTAGGAAAAAGATTTTTTGTCGTTCTTTATCTGTCTCCACTTGAGCTTGGGGTAGCAAAATCTATAGCCGCGGTTACGAAATTATCCGGACCCCTTCCATTTACTAAATCATATGTTATTAAAAAAGCAAAAATTGCTCTTTACCCAAGACGCGACCATCTTGTCCGTCAGGCAGGACGACTTGGAATTAAATTCAAACAACTTACAACCCCCGATCTTATAAACTTGTTTTATTCAATTTACAATCCGGAAAAGCCAGCCGTCAAAAAAGAGCCCGAGGTAATACTTGAAAACAAATGAAACCAGACAATAAACAAGGCCAGCAACCGACGGTTCCCATCCAGGAAACCGAGGCTAAACCGCAGATCATATCTCCGGCTTTTTCAGTCATGAATCAAAAAATGAGTTTATTGGATGTGATTTCCCCTCAATCTGTCGAGGTAGATTTTGATTATTTAAAAATAAACGATATCTACTTCAGGACTATTTTTGTTGGAGGTTATCCGAGATTTGTTGCACCCGGATGGCTTGAGCCGGTTGTGAATATAGATACTTCTCTCGATATTTCTTTTTACATTTATCCTGTAGACGGAAAAAGTGTGCTCGATGATCTAAGACGTAAAATTGCCGAAATGGAAGCTGAGATAATGACCGATATCGAACGCGGTAAAATCGTCGACCCCGTTACACAGGCTAAACTCGAAGACGCACAAGCTCTTCAGGAACAACTTGTCAAGGGAATCGAGCGTTTTTATGAATTTGGATTTTACATAACAATTCCCGCCAACTCCCCCGAGGAACTTAACCAAATAACCAAACAGGTTGAATCCCAACTTGGATCCTTAATGATTGTCAGTAAACACGCCATGCTTGATATGTCCGAGGGTTTTACGGCAACGGCTCCCTTTGGAATAGACAGGTTAAACATTACGAGAAATATGGACACAACCTCCGTAGCCACAACTTTTCCCTTAACCTCAACTGAGCTTTCAAGCGACCGCGGGGTGCTCTTTGGTATAAATTCCCAAAACGAGTCTTTTATCATTTTTGATAGATTTAGCCTGCAAAACGCCAATATGACAATCTTCGCAACCAGTGGCGCCGGCAAGTCTTATTTTGTCAAACTGGAAGCAATTAGGTCACTCATGGTTGGGATAGAAACAATTGTTATTGATCCGGAAAGCGAGTACAAAACCATTGCTGAAGCTGTGGGGGGCGAATACATTTCTTTCTCCTACAACTCAACCGCAAAAATAAACCCCTTCGACTTATCACAAATCAGGGAGGAGGGAGAAAACCAGCTTGGACTTAAAATTCTCTCACTTCATTCTCTGATGAAAGTAATCATGGGAGCAATTACTCCAACTCAGGAAGCACTTTTGGATAGAGCCCTGATTATCACCTATAAAGCCAAGGGAATAACTATGGATCCTGATACTCAAGGAAAAGAACCGCCTTTAATGGAGGATCTTTACAAAACTCTTATTGGAATGGAGGTCCCCGACGCACTGGATCTGGCCGCCAGAATCGAGAAATTTGTCAAAGGAAGTTTTGTGGGAATTTTTGATCAGCAAACGAATATTAATATCACTAACCCATTTACTGTTTTCTCCGTTAAAGATCTGCAGGATGCACTCCGCCCCATCGCCATGTTCATAATTCTCGATTATATTTGGACAAGGGTTAAGAAAGATTTAAAGAAAAGAATTCTGATAGTTGACGAGGCTTGGCACATGATGAGATATCCAGATACGGCGCAATTTCTTTGGAGTGTTGTCAAGAGGGCCCGCAAATACTATCTGGGACTCACTACGATAACCCAGGACGTCGAAGACTTCCTCGGACAGGACATAGGAAAGGCTATTGTCACAAACAGCGCTATGCAGGTCCTCCTGAAGCAATCACCGGCGGCAATTGATAAAATCGGCGAGGTCTTTTACCTTTCCCAGGGAGAAAAGAGACTTCTTCTGGCTGCCAACGTCGGAGAAGGAATTTTCTTTGCCGGACCTCACCACGCACCAATCAGAATTGTTGCCTCGGAGAATGAGAACAAGCTTATAACAACCAAGCCGCAGGAAGTAATTAGGGTGGCAACAAATCCCTACTCCGGTAAATAACTATGGCAAATAAAATTAGTTTGACTTCCGAAAACACAAAATATTTAATAGACGCATTTGCCCATTTTTTCCCCGAAGACACAATTTATGCGGCAGACAAATCTTATGTTTCGGGTGAGTTTAACTGGAAAAACCGTGCAGATTTCATAGATTTCATAAGTCGTCTTACAGGGGTCTTAATTAAATCCGAAAGGGATCTGGAAAATATAAAAAGGGCACAGCTTGCCGTTGAAGCACTCACTTCAAATAAACAAGAGGAAAAGCCGGTTGATTCAAATCTGCCGGATAAAGAAGCGAGGGAACTTCTGGAACTCGAACGGCAAAAAAGAGAAGCTGAACTAAAAGAAACCCAAAAAAGTGCTCAAAAAAATGTTGAGGAGGCTTTAAGAAAAAAACAAGAAACATATAAAAGACAACAAGAAATCGAAAGAATAAAGAAGTCTTTTGAAGAAAAAACACAAAAACAAAAAGAAATACAAAGTTTTTTGGAAAATAAAAAAATTTATGTAAAAGTTGAGGCGCCTCAAACTCAAACACCGGATGAAAACACCAAACAGTTTATTGAGGAAGCCAAAAAATATCCTCAATCTTTCAGAAAAGAAATTTCCAACATTGTAAAGGCAAAAATTCACTCGAGCGAATTTGCCAAAAATTTGTCAGAAGAAGAAATTACGGTTTTATCTGACAAAACGGCAAATGACACAGTGCTTGCAATTAACAACCCCTCACAGCAAATAGAAACAAATTTCCAAACAGCTATTTTGAAGTCTGTCTCTAAAGAAACCAATATCGTCAAAAGTATTAGTTCCGACGCAAACGTACAGAATTTTTTAAAAACAGCTACGCAAGAATTAGCCTTCTTTAATAATTCCACTCAACTAAGCAGAAACATTCTTACGTCTGTAAATGGAGATCTTGCTGCTGTGGTTTTTGGACCCGATCCAAATGAAATTAAAGTTACACTCACTACCCAGCCGATAGAGGGATATACACACGAGATTGATCTTCATCAACTAAGTGACGGCTATTCAAACCTTCTTCAATCTCAATCAAATTTACTGGACAGTGTGACCTCATTTAGCAAAGACCAAGCCCAAGGTTTCCTGCTTGGACAAGCCCGTAATTTTCTCGACTCTCAAATTATGAAATTGCCCTCCGACAGTTTAATTACGGGAATATATAACAGTGAGCTTGGACAACAAGCTCTTTCTGTTGTTGGACTAACCAAGTACACCCCCTTTGGGGACGGTGTGTTTATTCCTATTATCCAGCAAATACCAGGAGCCTCAACTTTTTTTGAAGGACTGGGAAGCTCATTGGGAATTGATTTTGGTTTTACGATTATAACACCGGCTGCGACTGAGGTTGCTAGTACAGCAATTGTCGCCACCGAGGGGGTCAGTGCCATTGCGGGAACCGCCGTTTTAGAAACCGGAGTCGTGACTGCCGGGGTTGGAGGTGTGATTGCTGGTGAAGCCGTTGGAACAGGTGTCGGAGTTGCAGCGGGTGGGGCAACTGGAACCGCAGTGGGAGCAGCCGGCGGTGCAGCCACCGGTGCCGGAACGGGTGCGGCATTAGGACTGGCTGGTGGTCCGCTCGCAGTAGTAACAGCTGCAATTGGTGCAGCAGTTGGCTGGATTGCAAGTAAAATCCCCTGGGACAAAATCAAGAAAAACGCCCCCTACATAATAGGAGCTGTTCTGGGAATTGGATCTTTCGCAATTGCGGGACCTCTCGTGGGAGTTGTGGTCGGAATAGGTTCTTTCGGCCTAGCATCGGCGGCCGCAGGTGGAACAATCAATCTGGGAACTGTCGGAACAAGTATCGGCAGTTTTTTTACAACCCTTGGAGGGGCGGTTCTTGTCTCAATTGGAACACCTGTTTTGATAACTCTTTTAGTTTTCCCTGTAGTAGTTGCTCTTATTCTTTTTATCATTAACTCTGGCGCTTATGTTGTTCCTCCTACACAAATAACAACTTTAAGTTCGAACCCCCACATTCAAGTTGACAAAGTAGCAACCCCTCAGGGACCATTTAAAAACACTGAATTACCACTACAAATTAGCTATACCATTACTGTTACCGCAAAGAAAAGCCCCTTAACCAATATTGCCTTCAAAAATGACTGCCAAATATTTTCGACGGGTCCGACAAAAACCTGCCCATCTGAAGTGTCCACCGACATTCCTGATTCAATATCTCCCAGTGCCCCTTATGTTTTTACTTATACCGAAAATTATTCCGGAAATGATTATAAAGATTCCGTTATTTTAGATACTTTTACTGTCATAGCAGATTCAGAAGAAGCTGCCCAACAAGAAGTGTCCGGTGCGGCCTCTATATCAATAGGCACTCCCCCGGCGGCATGTTTAAATATCGATTCCAACGCTTGGCCATCAGAATATTATGCCAACATTGTTAATGCAAGGGGTGTCATGGTTTCAAAATATAGCAGTTACATCTCAAAAGTTTGTATGTCTTATCCATCATTACCTCTTAGGTACAATCCCTTCTCATTTGAAAGCTTTTGGGGCTGGAATCATGGAAGCTATGTAGATTTTTACAAACTTGGTGTTAAAAATCAGGCAGATGCCCTTTACACCCTTTCTCACGAACTAGGACATTCATTATCGTGGGGAAATAAAACCGCAAAACTCTATCAGTTGTATTTAGAGTATCCGGGAATAACAAGTGAGTCGCCGTATTGTTTTTATAGTGCTACCCAAAATTGGAACGATGGCGAATCTCTACCGGAAGCAATAGCTCTCTATGTTGTCCAACCTAGGTGTGGAAACGTCCAACAAAAATGGCCAATTCACTACCAATTTTTAATGAGATATATTTTCAATTAGGGTAAAATATAAATATGTTTAAAAACAAGAAAATAATTTTAGCAATCGCCGCAATTTCGCTGTTATCGATAGCTTATCTTGTCTACATTTCCCTTTCCGGTAGAGGTGACACCAACCAAAAAACTAAGATTCCCGAAACCGGAGCCTCATATAACAGTCTTACGCCCGGTATTAGCACCAAAGACGATGTTGTTGGTCAAATGGGAACCGCAGTGAAAGAAAACCGAAGCGATACGCTCACAACACTTGAATATGAATCAAACAATCCAAACTTTAATAATCAATTTTCTATAGATTCCGAAATACTAACTCTGGTTAAACAAATTGTTTCATCAAAAGATGATATTACAATTTCAGACATAAACGAAAAATACGGCAATTACAAAAATGTTTTGTATAAATCAAGTTCATATAGCGGATTTAATCTTTATATTTACCCTGATAAAGGAATTGCATACATTGGACACCAGGGATCGGGAATTGTATTGGAGGTTTGGTATTTTAAACCAACAACTTTTAATGAATTTAAAACAAGTTTTGGACAAGCCTTTTCGGAAAATCCCGTCGAGGGCCAGTAGTGTTATATTTTTACCGGCATTATCAAATGAAGATAACTTGAATCATTCGTATCTCTAAAAACTCCTGCAGAGGTCGAATTCAAAAACTCCATTTTTATTTCCTCCCCTACCACCGAATGTAGAAAATCTTCTATATACCTGTAGTTAAAAGCAATTTCAAATTCCTCAGAACTTCCCTTGTCAATTTTTGCATCAACCTTAGTTTCCTGACTTCCCGCCGCGCTACTTTCAGCCGAAACTTTTATCAAATCTTTCAAAATTTTAATTTTTACAACATTCGCGGATTCTCTGGCAAAAATAGAGGCAAGCTTCACCGCTCTCAAAAATTCTTCTTTATCCAGTGTGATTTTGATATTAGACTCTTTGGGAATTATCTTTTCAAAATCAGGATACTCTCCTTCCAATAGTCTGGATGTTAAAACAGTATCTTCTATTCCAAAAATAATTTGTTTTTCATTTTCTTCCAAATCAAAAAGAATTTCATCAGCTTCGAAAATTCCCCTATTAATTTCCCCTAAAACACCTTTTGGAATAACTACAGTTTTTTTGTCACTTTTAGAGTCTTTAAGAGGAATAACTTTTTTGGAAAGCCTAAATCCATCCGTAGCGACTAAAGATAAGGAATTTTTATCCAATATAAAAAGAACTCCCGTCAAGATTGGCCTTGTTTCGTCAACCGAAGTGGCAAAAATAACCTTATTCAAAGAATCAGATATCTCTTTTTTTGAAAAAACAATGGTGTTTTTATCGTTAAGTGTGTTGGGAACCTTCGGAAAATCCGTAGGATCAATTCCTAAAATAGTGGATGAAAATCCTGTTGTTGAAACTTTTAATTGTTCTTTCTCAGATTCAAGGTTTATTGTTTCTTTGGGTAAATTAGAAATAAGGTCTGTAATGACTTTTGCCGGAATGCTTATTTCTCCTTCTTTCTCAACTTTTGCCCCAATTTGCACTGATGCTGATATCTCCAGATTTGTTGAAGATAGGAATATTTTGCTTTTTTTTGCAGATAAAAGAATGTTTCCTAAAATAGGAAGCTGTGCTTTAGTGCTCGCAAATCTTGTCGTTATACTGACTGCTTTTTCCAGATTTTCCTGAAGTACCTGCAATTTCATATTTCGTTAATTTTTCTTTACCTTGTTTATCATAAACGGTAGTTTGTGACAAATATCATAAACGGTAGTTTGTGACAAATATCATAAACGGTAGTTTGTGACAAATATCATAAACGGTAGTTTGTGACAAACTTTGTTTATCATATATTAACTAGTAGTTCTAGTAGTAGAGAGTGTTGATAAGTAGAAAACTTTTCAAAAACAAATTTACTTTTCGGGATGATTTTGTGTTGATGGTAGGCATAGACAATTGTGAATAGATTTGTGGATAATTTGAATCTTGTTGTTGATAAGTCAATAAACTTTAAAATTGTTTTCAAATGGTTTGTTTTATCTTCAAAATATCCTCACGGATTTGCACATCGATTGTGGCCAATCCTGTTATCTTTTCCACAGCGTGCATTACTGTAGTATGGTCTCTTCCTCCGACCACTCTCCCAATTTCCTCCAGAGGAATTCCTAGATGAGTTCTTAAGATATACATTAAAACTTGTCTTGGCCTTGCGATGGGCCGCGCCCTACTCTCCCCCAAAAGCAGCCTCTTTCCTATCTGGAAGTATTTAGAAACAGCATCAATAACTTCATCGGGAGAACTTCGAGTTATTTTCCCTGAAGTTTCTAAGCTTTTTGAAAACATCGACTCGATTAACTCGTTTGTAACAACAACATTCTTTATGTGTATCTCGGTTAAAATTCTTGTCAGAATTCCCTCAATTTTTCTGGCGGATTCAGTATTTGCTGCAATCATTTGAACTTGTTCAGAAGAGACATCAACTCCCTTTTCTCTTGCTTTAATTTGGGTGATTGCGCACCTTAGTTCAAAATCCGGCGGGGCTATGTCTACGATAAGACCGGCCTCAAATCGGCTTCTGAGCCTTTCTTCAAGTTTGGAAATTTCGGAAGGTGGTCTATCGGAAGTTAATATAATTTGTCCTCCGACGGAAGTAACTGAATTGAAAGTATGGAAAAATTCTTCCTGTACGGTGACTTTGCCGGCAATAAATTGAATATCATCAATAAGAAGCAGATTAAGCTTCCTGTATTTGTTTCTAAAAGCCTGTGTTGTCTTGTTTCTGATACCCTCAACAATATCATTTGTGAAATCCTCTCCGGTGCAAAAAAGTACTTTTTTCTCGGGATCTTTTTTTAGAACAGAATTTCCTACGGAAACCATGAGATGAGTCTTTCCGACTCCTACCCCACCCCAGATAAAAAGAGGATTATATGCAGACCCCAAGTTTTTAGAAACTGCCTCTGCTGCGGCATGAGCCATTTGATTTGAAGAAGAAACTGCAAAATTTTCAAAAGTGAAACTCGGTCTTACCCTTGCTCTTTGTAAAACCTCAAGAGAGCTTTTTTCATCTTTTTCAACCGAAAAGAGCGGAGAGGACTCCCCTAGTGTGTCCTTAATTATTTTAGGATTTGATTTAACCATGAAAGTTAAGTCACACTTCTTTCCCACCACTTTTGATAATGAGTCCTGGACCAAACCGAAATATCTAGCCTCAATAGTATTTTTTGCGAAAGAAGTGGGACACCCTATTTCAACAATAGTCCTCTCGCTTAAGTCTTCTATGGAAACAAGATGGGTTTGTGAGAACCAGGTAGAAAATATTGCGGGTGAAACCGTGACCTTTATAATTTCTAGCGAATCTTTCCAAACTTGTTCATTGTTCATAATTGATTAATCTGTACCTTGTAAAAATCAAGAGGCTTTGGAGCAGAAATTTCTAAGTACTTAGTACTATTTACAAAGTTATCCACAATTCGTCAAGCCCCAATTGCCAAAATTTAATAGTTAAACTATAATAAACGTCATGGCAACTAAGAGAACCTATCAACCAAGTAAAATTAAGAGAGTTAGAGCTCACGGCTTCAGAGTCAGAATGAGCACCAAGTCCGGCAGAAATATAATCAAAAGACGAAGACTGAAGGGGAGAAAACATCTTTCTGTTTAAGCTCCAATTATGCTTGCAAAAAAATTTAAACTTACCGGTGCAAAGGATTATGCCAGGGTTCAAACTGAAGGAAAAGTATTTCAATCAGACAGTTTCGGAATAGCATATGTAGAGAGAGGGGACAAGGAACCCAGTAAATTTGGATTTATAGTCTCTACAAAAATTGCAAAAGATGCGGTTGATAGGAACAGATTCAAAAGAGCAATGAGCGAGGCTGTTCGAATCGATAGTATCAACCTTGTTCAAGGATACGATGTGGTTTTTTTGGCAAAGACAAGTATTTACAGAGTTTCAACGACAGACATAATGAAAGAGGTTCGTTTCTCGCTTAGAAAAGCGGGACTAATGAAATGAAAAAAATATTGATCTTTGTATTAGGCTTTTATAAAAAATTTATCTCTCCGGTTCTGGAGACTGTTTTTGGTAAAGCCTGTCGTTTTACACCGACCTGTTCGGAATATACAATTGAGGCCTTGGAAAAATTTGGTTTTCCCAAAGGTTTGGAAATGGGTTTAAAAAGGCTTAGTAAATGCCATCCTTGGGGAGATTACGGATTTGACCCCGTAAAATAAACAATAAATGGGAAATATTTTTACAACAATACTAGTTCAGCCATTAACAAACGGTCTTATTCTTTTTTATAAGTATTTGGGACAAAATCTTGGAATTGCAATTATTCTTTTTAGCGTATTTTTAATTTTTCTCCTGAGACCTCTTACAAAGCCGTACATGGAGTCGATGAAAAGAATTAAGGAGATGGAACCACAGCTTGCGAAGCTTAGGAAAAAATACGGAAGCGACAAGGTAAAGATTTCACAAGCACAAGCAGAACTTTATAAACAAAACAAAATCAACCCCACGGCGGGATGCCTTCCTTACATATTACAGTTTTTGGTATTAATTGCCCTTTTTCAGGTTTTTACAGCAGCTTTATCCAGTCAAGATATAGCATCAGGAAAACTTAATAATCTTTTATACGCCCCTCTCAAGTTTTCGGACGATCAACCACTCAATACGCGCTTCTTATATTTAGATATAAGCAAACCGGACGCTTTTCACATCCAGGGTATACCGTTTGGCATACCGGGATTATTCTTAATTCTCGCAACTATTGCGCAGTTTTTGTCCGTGAAAATAACAAGTCCATACATAACACAAGAGCAAAAAATTGCCAAAAAATCCAAAGGCACACTTGATGATACTCAGGTTGCCATGCAAAAGTCCATGACTTACATGATGCCTTTAATGACTTTAATTTTTGGATTAAGTCTTCCATCCGGACTGGCGCTTTATTGGTTGGTTTATTCGCTGGTTAATGTTTGGCAACAGGTTTCAATGTCCGGTTGGGGAAGTTTGACGCCCGCAATAAATCTGGTAAAATCTAGACTCATAAAGAAACAATGAAAGAGAAAACCGAAATATTAAAAGAACTTGTGAATGAACTTTTTTCTTTAATGGCAACCGATGTTAAGTCCTCGGTTAGCTTCAACGAGAGTGATGAAGTTTTTACTGTGGAAATTGATGCAGGAGATGCCACAGGCCTTCTGATTGGCAAAAGGGGGGAAACACTTTTAAGTATTCAAAATATTTTGTCGGTTCTTTTTAAACAAAAGACAGGGGAGTGGTCAAAAATTGTTGTCAACGTGGGGGATTATAGACAAAAAGAGGAAGAGTATCTTAAAGATTTGGCTACTACAACCGCACAAAGAGCAATTGAGACAGGAACCGCTCAAAACCTTTACAATTTGAAAGCCTGGCAAAGAAGAATCGTCCACATGGTTCTTGCTGACAATAAAGATGTGGAGACTATTTCTGAGGGCGAAGGAGAAGATAGATTCTTAATTATCAGTCCTAAAAAGTGATTCTTAAATCAAAACTTCTTGATAAATATTTAAATCTTCTTTTAATTTTTCTTTTTCCGACACAATTAGCTCTTCATTTTTGGCCAAACTTTGCATTTGTATTCGGCATACGTGTTGATTATCTTTCACCAACAATATATTTAACGGACCTTTTATTTATTAGTCTTTTTGTGCCATGGATTATTAGAAAAAGAATAAAAGCCATATCTGACATCAAAAAATATAAATATTTACTGCTATCTCTTTCCGGGCTCATTGTCTTTAATTTATTTTTTTCATCTGTTTTTTATGTGTCGTTTATTAAATGGCTGAAAATTATTGAGTTTATAGCGCTTGGGTATTATGTCAAAAACAGAGAAGACAGGTTTAACATCAGGAATGTTTCTACGACATTGTTTTATTCGTTAATATTTTTTTCGTTTATCGGGGTGTTGCAGTTTTTCAGAGGGAGAACACTGGGTAACATTTTATATCTATTGGGAGAAAGATCTTTTACAATTTTCACTCCCGGCATTGCTCTTGTTAATTTGTTTGGAGATAACCGTCTTCGGATTTATTCGACATTTTCTCACCCAAACTCGTTTGCTGGATTTTTGGGAGCATCACTAATTTTTCTATATTTTAACTATTTGAAAAATATTAATATCTATAGATTTTTTGGGCTACTGGTAATACTGTCGGCTTTTGTTTTAACATTCTCATTATCTGCTTTTGTTGGACTTTCCTTTTGTCTGTTTTTATCCCCCTTCGCGAATACCCCGGGCTTAAAGCCTCTGTGGGTGCAGCGAAGTGGAGTTCGCTTCGGAGGGATTCCGCTCCCGACGAAGCGCTGGGAGAAGATACCCCGACCGTTAGGTTGGGGAGCTTCATATTTTGCTTTTAAAAAGCATATCTTTAATGTTAAAGGGTTTAATTTATTTATAATTTTATTTTTTTTGTTAAGTTTTTACTTTAGTGTTTTTTCCGGATCAATACTTGAGAGTAGAATTACCTTTTCGCAAAGCTTTAGTGAAAGGTTGGAACTGGCTGATATTGCAGGGAAAATATTCTCCGGAAGTTGGATAACAGGGGTTGGTTTAAATAATTTTGTTATTAATGAAATTTCTTATGCAGGCACCTCCTCCGGCGTTTGGTTACTGCAGCCTGTCCATAATATTTATTTACTTCTTATTACGGAGATAGGAATTCTCGGCATCCTCCTTCTTTATTATTTTATTTCGCTATATTTCGTTAGAAATATTAAAACGAAAAACATCTGGGGGATTTTAATAATATTTTTCGTTTTGACGACGGGACTTTTTGACCACTACTGGTTTACTATTCAGCAAAACATGCTTCTTTTATCTCTTTTCTTGGGAATTTCTTCCAGAGAAAAAATATAATTTTGTGGTAAGCAGAGCTTGCTTATCGTAAACTCAAAGTAAGCAGAGCTTGCTTGTGGTAAATCCAAAGAAAGCAGAGCTTGCTTATCGTAAACTCAAAGTAAGCAGAGCTTGCCACTCGGCTAAAACACAGCTTCGTGGTAAGCAGAGCTTGCCACTCAACGAAACGAAAGTCTCGTGGTAAACTTATTGCATGCAAAATGATGCAATAACCATTCATACAGATGGGGGATCAAGAGGAAATCCTGGACTCGCGGCATGTGCTTTCGTTGCAGAGTTGAAAGGTAAAGTTTTAGAGAAACAATCAAAATTTTTAAATACCAACACAAATAATGTTGCAGAATATGAAGGGGTTCTTCTTGCTCTTGACTGGTTGTTGAAGAGTAAACACACATTAAAAGAAAATGATGTCATTTTTTTTCTGGATTCCGAACTGGTTGTTAAACAGCTGAACGGCGTTTATAAAATTAAAAAGCCGGAGTTGCAGATTTTGAATTTGTCGGTTAGAAAAATATTTAGAGAATTAGATAAAAAAATATTTTTTAAACACATACCCCGCGAGCAAAATAAAGTCGCAGACTTCTTGGTAAATGAGGAACTAGACAAACATTTTTAATTTCGGGATATTTTCTGTGAAAATTTCACGTTCCGAGTGAGACTCAAGTTTTAATAATTTTTACCAACTTGAAAACTAATTTTCCTGCAGCATTTTAACTAAATAAAAAATAAGGAGTTGCGGTAAAATATTAATTAACATGAACCCTGATGGCAAATCGTTAGTTCTCCTTTACTCAGAGCCAAACTTCCTGTCGATATATATATTAGAAAATCTTCTGGCAAACAATTGTTTTGTAAATGTGGTGACCTCCGATGTAAAAGGTTGGGCAGAGAAGACGTCTCACATTGTCGTAAGAAATAAGTTTAGTATTGGCGCATACGACACCTTTCAAAAAAATGTGGTCTACGGTTATACATTTTTTTGTTCAGGTTTTTTAAACAAGGCAACAGCAGAGGATGATATAAAAAAGTTTTTGAAGACTGTAAATTTTAAAAACACTAAGACGTTTGTAATTCTACCCAAAGAAATATATGGAGTGTTAGGTGTCGAAGGGTTACAAATCCCGGACAACGCAGGGATAATTTATGTGGGTGATCTTTTAGGTCCTAGAATTGACCTGGCAAGTAATCTTAAATTACCCCGTTATCTAAACGACATAATAGGAGAAAGGTCTGTTTCAATGCCAGTGGGGGAGCTTTTTTATCCGGTCTTTGCCAGTGATGCGGCAAAACAGATTGTTAAGTGGCTTTTTGCTTTTGGTCCCTACGGCAAAGAAATTCTACTGTTGGGGACAGAAATCTCCTCTAATGTATTTTGGCAAATTAATACTAAATTGGTGGGAGACGTAAAATACATCTCTCTTCCTAATGCCCCAACCGATAAATTACCAAGGAACATAGAGATATCCAGGATGAATAGAGATGTTAATTACTCACTGACAGAAACGTATAGATGGATTAGTTCCAGACCCTTAAAATATGTAAGACAGAAAAATTCACCATTAAAAAAAACCAACAAACAAATTATTGGAAAACCTTCCGGAAAAAGAATGAAAATAATTTTATTACCATTTTTAATTGTCTTTTTGCTGCCGATATTAAACCTAATTGTTAGTGGAGTGTTAACCTACTTTGCATACCGCGAGTTTAGGGCTGGACGTGATGATATTGCTCTAAATCTGTTTTATTCAAACAAAATTGTTTCTAATGTGGGACTGTATGAAAGCAAAGTCTTAAAATACATACCCCTTATAGGGCAAATTTACAAAGAAACCGAATATACATCATATGTATTTAAAAACACTTCCGATGTGGCAATAAACGCAATACCTCTTATTAAGAAAGGGAAAACGCTTTTTAGCAGTATGCTTGGAAATTCACCATATTCAGTGGCCGGTGTTCTTAGCGATTCAGATGGGGAACTTGGCCAAATTTATACCAGTATTTTAACCCTTGAAGAAAAAACAATAACAGGCAAAGGGGAGGGGTCGATTGTTGCAAAAATGGTTTTGTCCAAAATAGATTTTGAAACTTATAAAAATCTGGTTTCCCAAATGACGATTATTGTAGAGAAACTGCCGGATATTTTAGGCAGCGAAAAAAGTAAAACATACTTGGTCCTTTTTGAAAATAATATGGAGCTTCGTCCTACAGGAGGCTTCATAGGTTCTTACGGACTTTTGACTTTTGACAACGGCAGACTTTCAGACTTTGCAATTAGTGATGTTTATTCGGCTGACGGACAACTTAATGGCCACGTTGAGCCGCCGGCACCAATTAAACAATATTTGGGTGAGGCAAATTGGTGGCTTAGAGATTCAAACTGGGATCCGGATTTTCCAACGTCCGCGAAGCGAGCCGAGTGGTTTTTGGATAAAGAAATGGATAAACGGGTGGACGGGGTTGTCTCTATCGACCTGTATCCGATTAAAGATTTTCTGGAAGTAAGCGGTTCAATATTTTTATCCGATTATAATATGGATATAACATCAGACAACTTGTATGAAAAAGTCCAATCAGAAGTTCAGGATAATTTCTTCCCCGGTACTCACAAAAAAGCCAGTTTTTTGACAGCCCTTTCAAGAACCATACTTGATGAAATCGGAAATTTATCATCATCACAGAAAATATCCGTTCTAAAGTTAATTTATGAAAGTTTAGACCAAAGACACGTGCAGTTATTTTTACATGCCACAGATGTTCAAAAATCAATAAGTGCGCTTAATTGGGATGGGGCGGTGTTTATCCCGAGTTGTGATGGGGATTGTTTTTCCGATCTGGCTGGCATTGTCGAGGCAAACGTTGGTGTTAATAAATCAAACTATTTTGTTAAGAGAAGTGCTGAAGTTGACATAAATATCAAAGGAGGAGAAATCAACAAAACCCTGACATTAACTTTACAAAACTCTGCAAATACGGACCTTGGTGCTTCGGGAAGATACAAATCTTATGTCAGGCTTTTGGTTCCTGAAAATTCCACCAACATAAACGTGACCAGCACATTCGGCCAAAACTATCAGGTACTGACACCCGAGATTACTGATTCAAAGGGCCGTAAAGAAATTGGCATAATAACTGAAGTATTAGGAGGAGAGAGTAAAAAGTTGATATTTTCTTGGACCAACAAAACAGACAGTGTTTTGAACCAGTATGGTTTTTACTTCAGGAAACAAGCCGGGATAGATGGCTTTCCGGTTAGCATAAAAGTAACTACCCCCGTCAAGGTTTTGGGATCGAACCCGGTCTTTGCTTCCCAGTGCTCAAAGACTCCCCGTAACGCGCCGTTGCAGGGTGGGTATGAATACTGCTATAATGCAACATTGGTTCGCGATTTGTTTACGCGAATATTATTTTAAAAATGCCGAAAACAATACTTAAAGCAGATAAAAGAACGGTTGAGGGAAGAAAGGTTAAAAATCTTCGTAAAAAAGGAATAATACCCGGAAACGTTTATGGAAAAAAAGTTAAATCACAGGCCGTTCAGGTCGATTTAAAAGATTTCGAGAAAATATACAAAGAGGCGGGGGAGACGGGCCTTCTTACTCTTACCTTGGGAAGCGAAGAAAGACCTGTTCTTATACATAATCTTCAAATTCATCCAATCACAGATGAGCCTGTTCACGTAGATTTTTTGCAGGTTGATCTTAAGGAAAAAGTAGAAGCAGATATTCCCGTCGAACTGACCGGTGAATCTCCCGCAGAAAAACAGTCGATCGGTACTGTGGTTCAGCATCTCAATGAAATTAAAGTCGAAGCACTGCCCGCAGACTTACCTGAGAAATTTACGGTGGATATCAGTGTTCTTTCTGAAGTAGATCAGGCAATAATGGTTAAGGATCTAAAATACGACAAATCTAAGGTGGAGGTTAAAACTGATGCTGAAGAAATTGTTGCCAAGGTTGAACCTCCTCAAAAAGAAGAAGTGGTAGAAGCTCCGGCTCCGGCCGAAGGGGAAGCTCCTGCTGAGGGTGCAGCCGAAGGAACGGGCGAAGCACAGCCGGTCGAGGGTGGAGAAAACCCAACAGAAGCTCCTAAAGAATAAATTTATCTGTTTAAACCTTCAAAGTTTGGATTAATGGAAGCGGCTTTTTCAAACTTACCTATTTCAATCCAACCGGGAATATAGTTTGGATTATTTATTAAAAAATCATCCCAAAATTTTTCATCGGATTCGGTTTGAGTTTTGATGCCAAGAACTTCTTTGTTTGTAGAAATTGTTTTAATGTTGACCATGCTAAGAAGTAGCAATATAAAAGCGCTAACAATAAGAATTAGGTACGTGGTGTTTTTATTGACCTTAACCTTATTCATGTGTTACTCTAAATTATGGACCCAAATACTTCGATACCACAAGGGGAAAATAATCCACCCCAGCCATCGGAACAAATACCCCAAAGTTTGGTGACTGAACCTATAACTCCCAAGGAGACTTTTGTTCCTCCTGTTCAGATACAAGACAACTCAGATGTTCCCAGCACTCCTGTCGCACCACAAACACCAACCATGCCAAACTCTCCAGAACCTGCAAAGAAAAGCTCTCCAATTCTGATTGTTGCAATAATATTAATGTTAATTGCGGTTCTTGCTGCCGGCGGTTATTTGTTGTGGTTAAAATATTTTAGTGGTTCCGGTACGACACCAACCCCAACACCCATTGCGATAGTTACTGCTTCACCAACTCCTGATCCAACTGTAAATTGGAAGACATATACAAATACTCAAGCTGGCATCTTATTTAAATACCCATCTGAAGTGTTTGTCTATCAAAGTAACCCACAACAGGATGCACAATTTTGGTCAAATAAAATTAATGTGGGTGCGCCGCTTGAATTGGGACTAGACGGAATATGGTTAAATATGTCGTTTTCTAACCCAGGTGCTGTCATGACCGACTTCTACAACAAAATAATAAATCTGAAGGTCAACGAATCTATTACCCAGTCTGCTGTTACAAAACTTACGAATATCAAGTCTGGTGATGTAATGGGCGCCACCTATTACCAAGGGATTCCGCCAAACTTTGCAGGAGCGCCAGCCTATACATATGAAGCGGTTTGGATAAAAGAAGGTATTGTATATCGATTAAGCCTTAGTGTCCTCACTGAAGAAAATCTACAGAAGTATAAGACCACATTTGATCAAATGGTCTCCACTTTTAAATTTGTAGAAGCCACACAGATGGCGAGTCCTGCGAGTTCACCATCGGCAACAGCCAAGCCTTAAGCTTTCGGCCAGGGAGAGGTAATTAGAAGTCCGTCTTCACCAATTTCACTCCAAATTTGTTCTGTTACAAATGGCATAAAAGGATGAAGTAATTTTATAAATATAAGTAGACCTTCTTTAAGTTGTTTTGCGCCAATCTCTCCTTTTTTGGAGTTTTCTATACACTCGTCGCAAAACCAATGCCAGAATTCTGAATAAAGAAGTTCCGCAGCTTGACTTAGCTGGTATTTTTCAAGACGTTTTGTAACGTTTTTGGTGACTTCTTTTAGATGTTTATCAAACGATTTATTAAATTTAGCCTCATCGCTAAATTGGGAAACAAATCGGGAGGCGTTCCATATTTTATTGCAAAATTTTCTTTGGGCATTAATATTCTCCTCCGATAGAGAAATATCGTTTTCCACAAGGGCACCCCAAAGTAGACCCATGCGAAGCGCGTCCGCGCCATATTTTTCAACCATTTCAATGGGGTTAATCACGTTTCCCTTGGACTTACTGATTTTTTGACCTTCTTTATCTCTAACGAGCCCATGGATAAGAACTTCTCTAAAGGGAACTTTTCCGGTCATATAGGCTCCAAGCATAATCATTCTTATAACCCAGAAAGGAAGAATGTCGTAGGCCGTTTCCATAACACTGGTCGGATAAAAAATGTTAAAGTCCGATTTTTTGTTATCGTCCGCAAATTTTTCATTTTTAATTCTCAATTCTGAATTTGAGCTACTTAGCAAAGTAGCGTATGGCCATTGTCCCGAGGAAAACCACGTATCAAATGTATCCAGGTCTTGAGTTAGTTTGGTGTGTCCGCATGACTCGCATTTTTCGGGAGCGGGTCCGTCCGTAATTGTCCATTCAAGGCATTTATCGCATCGGTAGGCAGGAATTCTTATTCCCCATACGATCTGGCGGCTAATATTCCAGTCTTTAAGATTTTTAAGCCAATGAAGAGCAATCTTTTCAAATTTCTTTGCGGCAAATTTAACATCGCCCTTATCGATTGCAGCTATAGCCAGTTTTGTTAACGGAGCAACTTTCAGGAACCATTGTTCCATAATCATTGGTTCTATGGTGTTTTTGCACCTGTAGCAAATGCCGACGTTGTGTGTGTATTCGTTATCAACTTTAACCAAAAGACCTGTCTTTTCCAGATCTTCCACAATTTGTTTCCTGGCTTGGTTGACATACAAACCCTGATATTTGCCTGTAAGTTCATTCAGTTTTCCATCAAGACCAATTACCTGTTTGATTTCAAGACCGTGTCTTCCCCCCATCTCAAAGTCGTTAAAGTCGTGTGCGGGGGTTACTTTTACAACACCGGTTCCAAAGGTTGAATCAACCAGTCTGTCGGCTATGACTTTGACTTTGAAATCTCCGATGAGTCCCTTTACTGTGATAGTTTTTCCAACATACTTTTTGTATCTAATGTCATCCGGGTGCACTGCAACCGCAGTGTCGCCAAATTTTGTTTCGGGCCTGACGGTAGCTAAAGTAAAAGGCCCGTACTTCATATAATAAAGGGGATCCTTCCTTTCAATGTAATCCACTTCAAGATTGGAATAAGCGGTGCCGCAATGGGTGCAATAATTCACAAGTTTTTTATCTCTATAAACCAGTCCGTCATCTGCAAGTTTTTTGAATGTCTTATAAACTATTTTTATTATTTCCGGATTAAGTGTAAACCTGGACTTTGTCCAATCACAGGAAGCACCCAATTTTTTGAGCTGTGCCTCCATCACACCAGTATTTTCCTGAACGTAGTTCCAAATCATCTTGAAGAGAGTTTCGCGGTCAAAATCAAAACGGCTTTGACCCTTTTCTCTGAGTTTTTTTTCAAAGACATACTGCGTTTCTACACCGGCATGATCACTTCCAGGAAGCCATAAAGCAGGATCTCCTTTCATTCTGTGATAACGTATTAATGTATCCTCGACAGCAACAAACCTTACATGTCCTATGTGAAGGGGATCATTGGCATTTGGAGGGGGCATTATTATAGTGAACGGTTTTTTGAATTTTGAAATTTTTGGGGTAAATGCGTCGGATTCTTCCCACTTTTTATAAATTTTGCCCTCATATTTCTGGTGTTCGTAAATTTTATCCATCTGAATATTGCCTTGCCTGTATTTTAGCATCAATCAAAAATCTTTGCGCCCGGCTTTCTGTCAATCAAATTCGGATTTATATATTCATTTCTTTGAGCTTTAAAATACGCCGCTATACCAATCATTGCGGCATTGTCTCCATAAAGTTTTTTAGATTTTGGAAAAAGTACATTTATAGAATATTGACTGCACAGTTTTCTTAAGCGTTTACGAATTTCAATGTTTGCAGAAACACCACCACCCACAAGCAAATTATGAATTACGAATGATGAATTATGAATTATGTAATAACGCAAAACACGTATCAAATGAATAAAGGCAATATCCTGGAAACAAGCGGCGAGATTCTGAATTTTTACTTTAGTCAGCGGTTCCTCAGATTTAACCAGACGGGAAAAGGCGGTTTTAAGTCCGGAGTAAGTAAATATTTGCCTTTTCTCCTGTCCCGCAATTGGGACAGGCAGGGTATAGGTTTTTGTATCTCCACCACGTGCGACCTTTTCCAAAACAGCGCCACCCGGATAACCCAACCCCAACATTCTTGCCCCTTTGTCCAAAGCCTCTCCTAAAGCGTCGTCTGTCGTCTGGGCTAAAATCTCGTAGGAGCCGATTTTATTTATTTTAACGAGTAAGGTGTTCCCTCCGGATACAACAAGTCCTAATGCTGGGAATTGTAAATTATTAATTTTTAATTCTAAACTCTCAGTTTTTGGCCCCGCCAAACAACTGAGTACGTGTCCCTCAAGATGGTTTATAGCAATAAGTTTTTTATTGTGTTTAATTGCCAGTTTTTTGGCTCTGTCTATTCCAACCCCCAAGGCAATTGAAAGACCGGGTCCTGTGGTTACCGCTATCGCATCTAAATCACTAACTGTACATTTTGAGTTTTTAATGGCCCTATCTATTACCCAGTCGATTCTTTCCTCATGCATTCTCTGTGCAAGTGAGGGCATGACACCTCCGAATTTTGCATGCGCGGAGGATTGAGACCAGATAATGTTGGAAAGAATTTTTGTTCCGTCCGTTAATGCGGCCGAGGTTTCATCACAAGATGTGTCTATTGCCAATATTTTCATAAATTTCCCCAGGAAATTATCCTGTCATTTTCATTTACCCCAAACTTTATTTTGATCCAAATAATTATTGCCTCGTTGTCAAATCCACGAATAACGTCAGCAACTTTTTCGGCCCATTCCACAGAAATAACTGATTTTTGCAGGACCAATTTTTCGAATCCAAGAACGTTAAGCTCTTCCGAGTTTTCCAATCTCCATGCGTCAAAATGATAAAGCTTATTTTTCCCGGTTTCGTATTCATTTTCGATGGCAAAAGTGGGGGAGGTAACAAGTTCTGTTATTCCCATTGCGCGGGCAAGCCCCTTTGTAAATTGGGTTTTGCCGGTTCCCATTTCTCCTTGAATGGCAAAGACAATCGACCTTTTACCCGAGTATGATTCAAAATGTTGCCAAATTTCCTTGGCAACATTTTGAGTGTTCTCTTCACTTCTGCTTAAAACTTCATTTTTATCTGAAAGTTTTATTTCTCCTTGTCTCAATGTCATCGGTTCATCAAGGGTTGTATCGATAACGGTAGAGGGATCTCTTGCTGGGAGTTTTCCGGCGTCGATAACAAGGTCAATTAAATCTTTCTGTTTTTGACCTAGGTTGTCCAATATATCGGAAACCTGATATGGCCTTTTTTTATAACTGGCATTTGCCGACGTCGCTGTGATGGGTTTGCCAAATTTGCCAACTAGCTTTTGGACAAATTCGTAGTCGGGGAGTCTTATTCCAAGCTTTCCATTTTCGGATTCAATACCTCTGGCGAGTTTATGTTTTCCTTTAACAATGACAGTTAAAGGTCCGGGCAAAAACTCAAGAAAAAGATTTTTTGCGGTTTGATTTATGTTTCCATACTCCTTGGCCATTTTGATATCCCTAACTGCTATAGAGTAGGGTTTTCCCAAAGGACGGTTTTTGTAAACGGTAAGTTTTTTAACTGCTTCTTCGTTTGTTGCATCAACCCCGACACCATACAATGTTTCAGTCGGATAGATTATTAAGCCGCCTCTTTTTAAGATACCGTCGGCAATTTCAATTGAATCTTTGTTACATTTAACAATTTGCATGGGGACATTTTACTATAATTTGAGGCTTGTCCCAAACTAATTTACAGGTCCGGTTCCTCGTAAGTAAACTGCCTGCCAGGGCTTATAGTTGCTTACAAAAGTTTTATTAATGATTTCCTGGCCGTTTTTGGTGACAACATACTTGAAAGTAACCTTGGCTCCCCATGCTTTGTACTCAATTTGTTTGATTGTTCCGGTGGGAAGGCTTGGGTCGTCTTGATAAAGATCTTCAGGAGGCGAGGAAACACCTGTTACAATTGGTTTGGAAATACTGGCAACTCTTCCGTCAAGTGTTCCGTAAAGTTCAAAAACCAAAGAATAATTTTTTGGATTTGCACTTGCTTCAATCAGGATATAGTTACCGGTGTCATTGGTAAATTTCAAATCTGGAGAGGGTGAATAGACAGTAGCATCAAGCCCCGGGGGAGAATCCTGTTCGTAATACCCCACACGATAGGCGTGGGCTTGACGTTCAATAATTGGAAGCCCCGCATCCAGAAGCGCCCTGAATAGTGTAGTTGAAACCTGGCAAACCCCACCACCATCACCAAGAATTGTTTTACCGCCACTGATAATATAAGCCTGTTGGTAACCCGTAAAAGCTGAGACGTCTCCCAGGGCCTCATTAAAAGAAAAAGTTTCACCAGGTTTAACAAGAGTTCCGTTTATTCGGGAGGCGGCAAGGGATACATTGTGGACACGATTTGGAATAGAGTGAAAATATGTTGAAGTTCCCCTCCCAATCAACTCCTTAATTCCCAGATTATTGACTTTATCTGTTGTGATTTCAGGTGGCGATTTAACTACAGGAATGTCAAGATCTAAATTTTTGTCCGTTGAACCGGCTAGTGTATCCATTTTTTCAATAAGTAAATTTTTAAAGTTTTCGTTGTCTATTTTTATACCGGGGAGGGATGGTTGGAATTCAGTTACTTTTCCATTTTCAAATACAAACTTTGGGTTTTGCGGATCCCGTTCGATTGTTTCCGCAATTTTTTGAATAGATCCGGAAAGGGTATCGTCTTTATAACCACCCTTCGGATCGAGAAGTTTGAACAAATCAGTATCTTGAAGCTGGATATTGTTGTACTCGAATTTTAATGAAATGGTTTTTCCGAGAAATTTCTGCGCACGTTCCGTAAACGCTTTTGCTCCAGCCTCATCCAGGGTGTTATCGATATTATCAACTGGAATTGAAATCTGATTGGTCGAACCTACAGATAAGCTTTGCACAATATCAGATGTTAATCGTTCCTGGTCGACCTCTTTCCCGGGGGAACCCCTGTTTACAACAATGCTGCCATTAACTTTACTAATACCCGGATTAATTGGGTCAATAGAAATTTGCCCAGCAATAATAGAAACCGTTTTTGCAAGCTTATCACTGCTTATATTGGTAACAAGGCCAAAGTTTTTAGGGTAAAAGAGTAATCTAATACGGTTTTCGAGATCGTAAAGAATATTTCCTGTTCTTGTAAACACGAAAACTCTATCGGCAGAGGCTGGAAAATCATAGGAAAGATCGATGTCGTCTGTTTTTATTTTGAAAACTTGGTCTTGATAGGTAAGGGTCAGTTCTGGGGGTGTAATTGTATTTTTAGATAAAATACCGGAAGCTTCAGAAGAGGTAACTCCGCCAACTTTGATGCCAGCCACAGAAATGTTCGGGTAAATTTTTTCGTTATAGACTATTAGATAGGATAAGATTCCTGCAAGGACGATTAATATCAGTGTGCCGAGAACGACAACACCTCGGAGCAGATATTTTTTGAAAAAAGATCTAACTATCTTCCCCATTTTATTACCGGAATTACTTGCCATATTCTAGGCATATGATACCATTTAAATATAACCCAAAACGCAGAGAAAATGCCACCTCTTAATATTTACCAAAACAATAACACTCAAAATCCTGTTGGTGTGCCCGTTGGCACGCCGGATAATCTGTCAAACATTCCTCCTCAAGTCGTTCTATCACCAAAGAAAAAATTCCCCAAGATTTTGCTTTTTGTCGGAATAATATTTTTATTGGCAGTACTGGGTTTTACCGCATTTAAACTGATTGGAACCCCCATAAATAAAAGTTCGGGAAACATAACCTGGTGGGGGTTTTGGGAAAGTCAGTCTGTTGTTGAACCCTTAATTTCTGCCTATGAATCGGCACATCCGGGTGTAAATATCACCTACGTTGAACAATCAAAAGAGGATTATCGCGAAAGGCTGGCAAATGCTTTGGCAAAAGGGGAGGGTCCGGATATTTTTACATTTCATAATACCTGGACGCCAATGTTTAAATCCGATCTTGATGCGCTTCCTTCTTCAGTAATGACGGCAGCGGATTATTCCAAAAACTTTTATCCGGTTATTACTTCTGATTTTTCCTACGGTAATTCTATTGTTGGTATCCCCATTGGCTACGATGCTCTAACATTGTATATAAACCAGGACATCTTTGATAAAGCAGGAAAGATTCCTCCCACAACCTGGGATGGTTTAAGAAGTTTGGCAAAAGAGCTGACTATAAAAGATGATAAAGGAAGTATAACCCAATCCGGTGTAGCTCTTGGGAGGACAGAAAATGTTGATCATTGGCAGGAAATTTTAGCTCTTCTGATGCTCCAAAACGGTGTGGATTTGGGCAATCCTGTCGGAAAAAATGCAGAGGATGCTTTGACATTTTTTACCATTTTTTCATCAGTTGATGGAGTCTGGGATGCAACCCTTCCAACATCAACTCAAGCCTTTGCTGCAGGGAAACTGGCTATGTATATAGCTCCGAGCTGGAGATCGTTTGAAATACAACAGAAAAGTCCGAATTTAAAGTATAAAACAGTTCCTATTCCTCAGCTTCCCAAAGATAGTCCTAATGAGGTAGATATTACCTACGCAACTTACTGGGCGCAGGGTGTTTGGTCAAAGAGCCCGAATAAGTCTGCTGCTTGGGGTCTGTTAAGTTATTTGGCTAGTACGGATTCCTTACAAAAACTTTATAAAAACGAGTCGGCTGTAAGGAGCTTTGGCGAGCCCTATCCCAGGACTGATATGGCAGCACTACTCAAAGACCACCCCATTATTGGATCAATTATTACGCAAGCACCGGGTGCCAGGAGCTGGTATCTTGCCAGCCGTACTTTTGACGGTTCTACTGGAATAAATACTCAAATTTCCAATTATTTTGCAGACGCAGTCAACGCTGTTGTGACGGGTAAAAAATCAGCAACCGAGGCTCTCGCCACAGTTGCTCAAGGTGTTGCTCAAGTTCTGGTACAGTACGGCATCTCCGTAAAATAATGTCTCTTTTGCATGAATTTACTTCAGGGAAAATCTCGCCGGAAGCCGGTTTAAATGCTTCAGAAAGATTTTCTGTTTTTTACCACAACCTTTTTGAATATCCACTAACTTTCTCTGAACTTGTCAAGTGGACCCCTAGGGGTGCACCGGAAACCGGTTCTAGAGTTGATTATAAGAATGGATATTATTTTATTGAAGGGAAGGAGGGGTTGGTTTATAAGAGAACTGTCAGAAAAAGATTTTCCCTAAGGAAAAGAAAAATTGCCGAAAGAGTTTCTAAAATTACCTTTTTCATTCCTGGCGTAAAAATGGTTGCTATAAGCGGTTCATTGGCGATGGATAATGCAGGAAAAGAGAGCGATATTGATCTGATTTTTATTACAAAAAAGGGAAGGCTTTGGACTACAAGAATCGCAGTTTATATGCTTCTCAAACTATTTAATTTTCGTTTAAGAAAGCCGCTAAATCTGCGCCAGAAAGACAGACTATGCTTAAATATTTGGCTCGATGAAAGCGATCTTACCTGGAGCAAGAAAGAAAGAAACTTTTACACTGCTCACGAAATTCTTCAAATAGTTCCGCTTGTTGATAGAGGGGGGGTATACGAACGCTTTTTGTCATCAAATAAATGGGCTTTAAAATTTTGGCCGAATGCTGCTGAAGTGAGACTAAACAAAAATAGTTCATCATATACGAAACCTTTAAGATTAAACATAATAGAAACGCTGTCTTTTAAAATTCAATATTTTTATATGAAACATAAAATTACTCGTGAAGTAGTCACTCCTACGAGAGCAATTTTTCATCCAAATAACCTGAGTAAGAAGATTCTTAGTAAGATCGACTATTGACAAGAGAAACCCAAATTCGTAAAATAGCACTCATTGGGTTGGAATGCTAACCTATTTGTTACCCACAAAATTAAAAATATGGCAAGTAAATTAAATCTTAAACCGACCGCAGGATATCTTTTAATTGAACCTTTGGAGGCAGAAACGAAAACCGCCTCCGGGATTTATCTACCCGATAACGCTTCAGAAAAACCACAAAAAGGAAAAGTGATTGCAGTGGGAGCATCTGCCTTGCAAGAAGGTCAAAAAATAGAATCTCCCGCCAAACTAAATGAAGTTGTTTTTTATAAAAAATGGGGAGGAAATGAGGCAAAAATTGAAGGCAAGGAATATATATTTGTTAAATTTGAAGATATCTTGGCCGTCGAGGCCTAAGACATCTATGCTTGGATGTACCATATATGGCAAAACAATTAAAATTTTCAAACGATGCTAGAGAGGCGTTATTAAAAGGAATCGATACTGTTGCTAAGGCAGTTATAACAACCCTTGGTCCGAAAGGCAGAAATATTGCCTTAGATAAAAAGTGGGGGGCCCCGAACATAGTACATGATGGAGTAACTGTAGCCAAAGAAATTGATCTCCCTGATCCGTTCGAGAATATGGGTGCCCAGCTTGTTAAAGAAGCTGCCAGCAAAACCAACGACAATGCGGGTGATGGGACGACAACCTCCACACTTCTTGCACAAGTAATGACCCAAAAAGGAATGGTTGAGATTAATGCTGGCGCAAACCCAATGATTGTCAAAAAGGGAATTGAGAAAGCAGTTGAAGCTGTTTCTGAAGAACTCAAAAAAATGGCCAAGCCAATCAAAAACAAAGAAGAAATTGCTCAGGTTGCGAGTATATCTGCAGGAGACGACGAAATTGGCGCCAAAATTGCCGAGGCATTAGATAAAGTCGGACGCGATGGTGTTGTTACGGTTGAGGAAGGAAAGGGTTTAACAATCGAAATTGAATATAAAGAGGGTATGGAGTTTGATAGGGGTTATGCTTCAGCATATTTTGTTACCAATCCGGACAAAATGGAGGCGGAAATTGAAGATCCTTATATTCTTTTGACTGATAAAAAGATATCTTCAATTCAAGAACTCCTTCCCTTTTTGGAGAAATTTGTCAAAGTTTCGAAGAATTTGATAATTATCGCCGACGAGATCGAAGGCGAGGCCTTGGCCACATTAGTAGTTAATAAACTTCGCGGTACTTTTAGTGTTTTAGCCATTAAAGCTCCAGGTTTTGGAGATCGTCGAAGTGAAATGTTGGAAGACATTGCAATTCTGACCGGCGGGACAGTTATATCAGGGGATACCGGACGCACATTTGAATCAATTGAGGTTACGGACTTGGGGCGTGCCGATAAAGTCTGGGCAGATAAAGATAACGCGAGAATTATTGGAGGAAAGGGAGACAAAAAAACGATAGATGCGAGAATTGCCTCAATCAGAAAACAGATTGAGGCTAGTGATAGTGATTTTGACAAAGAAAAATTTGAAGAGAGACTTGCCAAGCTCGCTGGAGGAGTTGCCCAAATAAATGTGGGGGCGGCTACAGAGATTGAACTTAACGATAAAAAAGAGAGAGTTAAAGATGCGGTTGGGGCTACCAAAGCAGCAACTGAAGAAGGAATTGTTCCGGGTGGTGAAACAGCATTTCTCAGGGCTAGGTCCGCTGCGAAAGGCGCTAAAGTTGAAAAGGGTGACGAACAAATTGGAGTGAATATTGTTTGGGAGGCGTTGGAAGAACCGATTAAATGGCTTGCTAAAAATGCAGGAGAAGATGGGGAAAGTGTTTTGAAAAAAGTTTTGGCAAGTAAAGACAATGATTTTGGCTACAATGCTCTGACCGGAAAATTCGGATCAATGACCAGAATGGGGATAGTTGATCCGGTTAAGGTTGCCAGAAGTGCTCTCCAGAATGCTGCAAGCGTCGCTATGATGGTTTTAACCACAGAAGGCTTAGTTACTGATATTCCCGAAGAAAAGAAAGAGCCGGCACTTCCCGCAGGCGGAATGGGTGGAATGGACTACTAAACTTCTAATTTCCAATTATCAATTAATAATTTACAATTGGTTGCGTGTGGAAAAATGCTGAGGAATTTCTACTGAAAGACAAAAATCTAGGGCCCCTTATTAAAAAATGGGGGCATTGCACAATTGAGCCCAAGCTCCATATAGATTATTTTCAGGGGCTTGTGGGCGACATTATCGGCCAACAGCTTTCAGGTAGGGTTGCGGACGTAATCGAAGGCCGTTTGAAGGCCAAGATTAAAGGCACAATGACTCCGGAAAAGATTCTGAAGATGAATGAAAACATTTTAAGAAATTGCGGAATGGCTTGGAGCAAGGTCAGAGCCATTAAAGATTTGGCCTCAAGAACCCAAAAGGGAGAGCTAAAAGTAAAAAGTTTGGACAAACTCTCCGATGAGGAAGTCCGGAAGGAATTAGTAGCGGTCAAAGGTATAGGGCCCTGGACTGCAGATATGTTTTTGATGTTTAAACTGGGTAGGCCAGATGTTTTTCCTGTAGAAGATCTGGGTATTAAAAACGGATTTGAAAAAGTAACAGGTAAAAAATTTAACAAAGAAAAATCCGCCAAATTTGCCCTTAAAAACTGGTCTCCTTATAGAACAGTTGCCTCTTGGTATCTTTGGAGATCTTTGGAAAACAGATAGCTTATCTACTTAAGACTGTTAAAGGATTGAGAGAAACTCCATTTTGGTGAATCTCAAGATGAAGATGTGTACCGGTAGTGCGCCCCGTTACACCCATTTTTCCGATTTCTGTACCCACTTCAACGGTTTGGCCGGTTTTAACCTCGATTTTGGAAAGATGAGCATAATATGAATCAAGGCCATTTTTGTGTTGCAGTACAACCAAATTTCCATATCCCGAGCGATCCCACCCGGCATAGGCAACAACCCCAGCCATAATGGGTTTGATGGGTTCTCCGGTTTTTCCCCCAAGATCCAGTCCTCTGTGAAAAATACTGTAACCTTGGTTAATTTTTATCGGACCAACAGGATAAAGCATGCCCTTTTCGGTTACAAGGTTGGTTTGAGCCTCGATTACAATATTTTCCGATCCTTGTGCCTGGACTCCACCAGACTGGGGAATAAAGGTAGTGGTAATAGCAATGAAAGCAAAACTGGAAGCAAAAATTTTCCGTATATTTTTATGATCCGCAAAATATCTAGCAAGCCTGCCGAGAAAAGTCCCTTTTCGGTATTTTTTTCTCACAAGAGAAGCCTTGGGAAGAATCGGTTCTTCCAGCAAAGGTTTTCGCCTTTTTACCAGCTTTACATTAAGCTGGAGGCGATACTTAGGCAGTTCAACGTTTATTTTTCTCATAATGTGCCATTAGATCCTGGCACAGGATGTCATATTCCAAGCTCGATTTTTGGCAGAAGCTAAAAACCTCACCCGTATGTGTGGGCAGACACAAAAAATCCCGCTATTGCGGGACGAGTCGCTATTGTAGCTTATGAAAAGCCCCAAAGTCAAGTTTGGGGTGTTCACAATTTCTTTAGAGACCGGAGCGGGAATCGAACCCGCGCATGGGTGTTTTGCAGACACCTTCGTTTCCACTTCGACATCCGGTCGAGTCCCTGTATTCTATCATGCAAGTGGCAAACTTTCCTTGCCATATGTTACACTCGGTGACTATGAAGACGGTAAAAATTATTCTAATTTCTGTTGTCTCTTTGATAATTTTGACAGGAACCGCTTTCTATCTGGTTGGACTTTTAAGTCCAAAACAGGGGGGAATAAGAATCGAAACTACCCCAAAGGCTACAGTTTTTGTCAACGGCAGTTTGGTTGGGGAAACTCCTTTTACCGGGATGTATAAAGCGGGTGCGGTTATTTTAAGACTGGTTCCGACAGGGTCCTCTGAAAACCTCGTGCCTTTTGAGACATCAATAACTTTAACACCCGGTATCGAAACATTTGTAGGTAGAAATTTTGGAACAAGTGAGGATACATCCTCCGGTCGCATCATTTCTTTTGAAAAAACCGGGGCACAGTCTGCAGGATTGGTGGTCATTTCCCAGCCGGACAACGCTCAGGTACTGGTCGACGGAGTTTCCAGAGGCTTTTCACCGTATAGTGCTTCGGCAATAGCCCCCGCAATGCACACAATTTCAATTAAAGCTCCGGGATATTCGGATTTATCAATGACAGTAAAAACCTTGACCGGTTACAGACTTACATTTTATGCGAAATTGGAAAGAACAGATTCTCAAAATACGGACTCCATCAAAGAGTCCTTGAAAACGGAAATCAAAATTGTGCAGATTTTAGAGACCCCAACAGGGTACCTTAGGGTTAGATCAAAACCGGGAGCCGGTGGAGAGGAAATTGCTCAGGTAAAACCGGGCGAAACATTCCCTTATCTTGATACAGATGCTGCAACCGGCTGGATTGAAATTCAATACGGAGCGCCAAAACCCGGTTTGCCATCAGGAATTGTCGGATGGATTTCGGCAGATTATGCAACAGTAAGCGCTGTAGCGAGATGAAGGGTTATTGCGTAACGGTAATGCCGCTATAAAGAACCCAATAAACAAGAATTACCCAAAGAGAAACTGCCGCAATCAAGGCTTTATCGGTAAGAAGTAGTTTTTCCGGGGTTTCGCTTTTACCTTGGAAGATTAGAGCCTCATATCTCATCAGTCCGAAAATTGTTACGGGGATAGTAAACATTAAAAGTTTTCCTATCGTTGTTGTCTTGGATAGCTCTGCAAGTACAAGCCAGAATGGAAGCGAGGCGCGCGGGCTTTCAAAAAATGTAAAGAGGGCCCATGACATCCAGGATGCGTTTCCGAACATGGTAACGTAAGAATTTAATAAGTCCTTTTCGTAGGCTCTAAGACTCTTTCGGGTTGTCGTGTCGGTATTTTGGATGAGGTTTAGCTCTGCCCTCCTTTTCCCCGACGCCAGGAACAAAGCAACAGAAATTACACAAAGAAGAAACCAGACGGAAAGGTGTGCGTTGATCACGAATGCTCCCGCATAAACCCTTAAAACGAATCCGGCCGCAATAAGGATGATATCCAAAATTGCAATATTTTTGAGGCCCAGGCTGTAGAAAACCTGCAGAATCAGGTAAATGAGTATTATTGTCAAAAAGATAGGATCCAGATTTCCGGCGAAAGTAGCCATAATTGCCCCCAAAATCAGAAGGAATGCTTCAATTAAAGCGAGGGGTATAGAAAGAGATCCGGAAGCAATGGGTCTATTCTTTTTAATAGGGTGCAGGCGGTCCATCTTTCTGTCAAAAATATCGTTGATAATGTATGTTGCCGAAGTTGTAAAACAAAAAGCCACAAAAGCCCATGAAGTTTTTAGGAAGAGATCTTTTTCAAATAAATATCCCGATAAAAAAATGGCGGCAAAAACAGAGATATTTTTAATCCAATGCACGGGTCTAGCAACTTTAATTGCCGCAATTATCAAAGGGGTTTTTGACTGTTGTTTTTCTTGGGTCGGTACGTCAACCATAGTATCAAGCCGCCTAACAACATGGCTATACCTATCATTGTATAGATCTTACTGGTTGTATTCAAATTAAGTGCCAAAAAACCGAGAACTCCTGTTATTGCCCAGTAAAAAACTGCAACCTGGGTTTTGGAAAGACCGGCATCAAGAAGTCTGTGATGGAGATGCCCCTTGTCTCCCCAGACAGGGGATTTGTGATTAACAATCCTTCTAATAATTGTGTATCCGGTATCAATAAGGGGGATTCCCAGTACAACCATCAAGGCTCCAACCTTTGTTGTTGAAAGAATTGAAAGAACTGCCAGAAGATACCCTGCTAGGGTACTACCGCTATATCCAGGCATAATTTTTTGAGGGAATATATGCCAAGGTAAAAATCCCAGATAGGCTCCCGCAGTAATTGCCGCTAAAATTATAACCGGCCATTGGGTAATATCAGCCGAAAATCTCAAAGATAAAAATGCAATGGTTAGAGCCGCAATTACAGTTACCCCGCTAAGTTGTCCATCAACTCCCTTTGCCCCCATGTTTACAATATTCATTAAAAAAGTGATCCAAAGAATTGCAAAGACGTCGGAGATGATCCAGATACTGCGTGTTTCCCCAAAAAGCTCAAAATTAATTTGGGGCTGACTCAGGCTTATTGTTCCTCCCAAAGGGTTTGAAATAAATGAAATTCCTATTCCGGCTGCGATTGGAGCGGCTGCTGCTACAAATCCGATCAGAAGTCTTAGATATGGATTTAGATTATATTTATCATCAAGCACCCCCATAACGACCAAGATAGTAGCACCCACCAAAATTCCAATTAGTTGTTTGTCTATCGGTAAGAATATAAGGCTAGACACAAGAACCGCTATAAAAATTGGAATTCCGCCTCCACGGGGAACTGGATAGGTGTGAATTACTTTAGGATGCTTATTTTTAGCCGGATCATCTATGATACCAATTCTTTCGGCAAACTTAATTGCCAAAGGTGTTGTCAGAAAAGCAACTACCGCTGAGATAAGCCATGGTATTAAGAAAATATTACGTAATTCATCCATTTTAAAAAAATCCAACCAAAAAGACTATTTTCAAAATAGTCACACTTGCCATCAGTGAAATGGCAAGGGCGCTAACTGCCAATATTTTTTTAATGAATACGTCCTTTATCGATATGTTAATTAAAAGGTTAATACCTGTAATTAAAATTGAAACAGCCGGAATGATAAAGAAAAACCAAAAGGTGCTTAGCTGTTCCGTTCCTACCGGTTTTCCATAAAAAATAGGAATAACAGGCGGGAGGAATTTTTTGACAAGAAGAATTCCGACGATGAATAAAACACTCAAAATTAAGGCAGTCAGAAAGTAGTTATAAAAAGTGACTTTTTTCCAATGCATATCGCTTAAGGTCTATATTGTACGATATCTATTTTGTGGGAGCAAAATTGATTCGGGAATAAATGTTGGCATCATCGATCTGATTTACCAGCAAATATTTGCTTTTAAGAAGAAAGTTAAGTTCCGGGTAGGGGTAGAGGTCGGTAAGGATTATAAATTTAGGGGGATCTTTCGCAATATTTTCCGCCTCCTTTGTTTTATCTGAATAATCGTTTATGTGATAATCAACGACATACTTGATAGGGGGTAAATGTTTCGACAAAGCATAAACGGCGGGAGAGCCGGGATCCCACATAAAGACTTTATCATCCAGCGTACTTGAATTTACCAAAAAATCCGCGATTTGATAATCTCTGTTTATCTTTGGTGAGAAATCATTAAAGTATGCCGATTTATTCCCTCCTCCAACGGCAAAGCTGACAAACCTTGAGTAGTAAGCCGTCGTCGGATAAAGCCAGAATTTATAATAAACCGGGACGAAGAAAGTCAGAGCCAGGGGAAGAACAACAAGAGATTGTTCCAAACTTTTTTCCGCAAAGAATATCGAGAGAAGTATTGAAATGGGAGCAACAGCCTGGATAAGGTAGTGCGGGTAAGGACGTTCCGAGAGAGTGATCGCAAAAAGGGTAAAAAGTATCCAGAGAGACAATAAAATAAACTTCTTTGAAAGCTTTTTTCGGAATACAAAAAGAGTTGCTGATCCAATCAGTACAATAAGACCCCGGATCAAAAGCGGGGCATTCCTAACTAGAAATGATTTTTGAACGTCACCGGGTCTAAAACTGCTTAAATAACCAACATTTTGCAAGAAAGCAGCCTTTATATATTCGGGAAGTGCACCCCTGAAATAGTACCAAATTAAGGTTAAGACAATTGGAGATGCAAAGCCCAACATAAGTATGAAAGTATTTTTAAGAATCCCCCTCCAATTTTTCAGGCCGTCTGTAATGATCCAGTAAATTACGATAATCGGTGCGTCAAATGCCGCAGGGATTTTAAAAAGTGCGCCTATACCCAAAAGCACGCCGGCAAAATACACTCCCTTTACCTTTAAATCATTTTTCAAAAGTATGATAAATGCAGCAATTGTAAAGGCAATCATAAAAAGTTCGGAATTTATTGTTAAACCCTCAAGGAGGGGAAGCGTGGTTAGTAATGCAAAAATCAGTGTAGATATTTTTTGCGCCTTTTCATTTTTTTCCAGGATTATTTTTGTAAGTTTGTAAAAAAGAAATATTGTTATCAAACTCCAAAAGGCTAAAATCACTTTAAACCAAAAAAGATTTCCGGCAACGGCAGCGGTCAAATATAAAAGAGGTGGCTTATTGTCGTAGACATCTTTGTAAAGAGTAAGTCCCTGGCGCACCCCTTGTCCAAGAGTCAGATAAATCATCTCGTCACCATAGTAATAAGGTTCAAAGAATGAGGGAACTCTCAGGAGAAACACCAAAGCCAATATTACGATAAGCCAGTTTGGAATATCCGGCAGGTGGAGGGAATCACCTACTTCATGAAGCTTTTGCCAAAGTGATTTCATATTACTCTTAGTTTAAGATATAATTCGCTCATATGCAAAATGTGTTAATAACCGGGGGGGTTGGGTTCATAGGAAGCCACTTATCCGACAAATTATTAAATGATGGCTATAAAGTAATTTGTTTGGACAATCTTCTAACAGGATCAAAAAAAAATGTAGAGCATCTTTTAGACAATCCCAACTTTGAATTTGTCAAAGCAGACATTACTCAACCATTAATTTTTAATACTCAGTCATTAGATTACATTTTTCATTTAGCGTCTCCAGCATCTCCAATTGATTATCAAAATTACCCGGAAGAAACACTTTTAGCCAATTCTACGGGTACTCTAAACGTATTAAAACTGGCCAAAGAAACTGGAGCAAAGGTGCTAATTGCGTCGACGTCAGAAGTTTATGGAGATCCCTTGGAGCACCCCCAAAAGGAGACATATTTCGGAAATGTAAACACGTTTGGTCCGAGATCGTGCTACGACGAAAGCAAAAGATTTGCAGAAACAGCAACATATGTTTATTTTCGAAAACATGATATTGATGCCAGAATAATACGCATTTTTAATACGTACGGACCCAAAATGCAAAAGGACGATGGGAGAGTGGTAAGCAACTTTATTATGCAATCTCTTTCGGACGCTCCAATAAAAATAGATGGCGATGGGAGTCAAACAAGATCTTTTTGCTATGTTGAGGATTTGGTTGAAGGCGTTGCAAAAGCAATGTTTACACAAGGAACCAAGGGGGAGATCTTTAATTTAGGGAACCCTGATGAGTTTACCATCAAGGATTTGGCTGAAAAAATTATTAAACTTACAGACTCTAAATCAGAAATTGAGTATAGCGGAACGTTCAGGGAAGACGACCCAATGAGAAGACAACCAGATATTACAAAAGCAAAGGAAATACTTGATTGGGAGCCAAAAACAAACATTGAGACAGGTCTTCAAAAAACTATTGAGTTTTACAAAAGTAATTTTTAATTTTAGATCCGAAGCTTGATCTACACCTTCTCAGTTACTTTGTATTGAATATATTTTCCGAGCATAAGACGGGTGTGGGCATCGATTCCGGGAAGAGCTGTAAAAAGAAAACCCGCCAGGGGCATTAGAATAAATTCAAAAGGTATTAAAATCTTCCTGAGCAGAGACACATTGCTTGGCCTTTTTGGTTTTTGAATGTTGTCGATAATTATCATTACAGACAGAAATACAAGTGCGAGTGTCAAAATCAAAGATGATAGTTTAGGAACGGTGTAACCCAGGGCTGTTCTTCCAAAAGCAGGGTTAAGAAGGGTTGGTATGGTCAGCCCCACCGAAATAATGAACCAATTAACCGGCCATAAAAAGTGCGACCAAAGAACCTGGATTAGTCTCATTGTTTTATCCCAAAAAGGAATATTCCTTGTTAGGAGATAACTTTTTATTATCCAGGGATCATCACTTACTCCCCAAGCCCATCTTTGAAGTTGCTGATACTGATTTTTAATTGTTTTCCAAAAAGAGCCGGATTGCGCGGCATCGGCCATAAGCGGAAGATAAATCGGTTCGACTTCAATTCCGCCACCACTTTTATAGAATGCTTTAAAAAATATTCCCCAGTCCTCAGGAATTTTATCGGCATCCCAGTATCCAACGGCATCCAGTAATTTATAAGAAAGTGAATAATTTTGAGTATTAATGAGTTTGTCTTTACGCGCAAGCTGGGAAAGATTTGAAATTGACATTAGTGTATTTAACACACGGGTAATTGCCGGTATTTCCCAAATATTGTTATAAAACATAACAGAGGGTTGCCAGAACACTTTATATCGGTTGGGATTGTCCAAAAATTTGAAAGTAAGGTTGGCAAAGTGTTTGGGATGAAACTTATGATCCGCGTCGCAAGAGGTGACCGTAAAGTAATCAATATTAAGTCTCTCTGCGTCTATATAGTTCTCTTTTACCCAAATGGCGGCGTATCTTTCGTTTGAAGCTTTCCCTGTAACCTCGCCGGCTTTAAGTTCGTGTACGGTTACAAAAAGTTTGCAAAACGTCTTTCCGTATTTTTCGTTTAACGCTTTCCATTTAGACAATCGGTCTTTTTCAGGCTCGTTTTTTTCCATCGCAAGAACGGGAACGATTCCTTTAGTGGGAAATTCCTGGGTGGCGAGGGAGTCGAGAGTTCTTTCGAGAATATGAAGGGGTTCTTTGTAGGTAGGAATTATGACAACGTGTCGGACCTTTTTCCAATCCGGAAAATCTTTTACATCTCCCATCCAGTCATAAATTTTTGCGGCCTGTATTCTCATATTTGATATTATGGCTGATATTGCGATTTGAAATGATTGGTAAAACCAATAAATATTAAAGAATAGAACGAAATAGGCCACGACCTTAGGGATCACAAAAATTCCCCAGTACGGAAAAAGAATCAAGTTCCAGGAGGTAAATCCTGGCAAAATTTCCAGGGCTCGTAGAATTCCTTTGTCATGCTTTTCAATGAATTTACGCATAGCTAATATTTAACCCAGGCGGGGGAATAATGGACTGCCTGATGCAATTTTTGAACCCCCAAATTGTCTTTGAATTTTTTCGGAAGTTTCGGGTAAAAAAGGTTCCAAATTAAAAGACATTTCTCTTATGTGGTCAACCAGGTGAATTAAAACTTTCTCAAGTTTACCGCCGGTTAGCTTCCATGGTTCCTGCTCGTTTATAAATTGATCGGTTTGGGTAATTCCATCCCAAATAGTTTTGAGAGCAAGATCAAATTTATATTCTTTCAGTGCGTTTTCGATTTTTTCCTCTTTTTGTATTTTTGTGGGTTTAAATTCAAGATCGGATTTCTCACAAAGCTTTGCAACCCTCGAAACTAAATTCCCAAGTCCGTTAGCAAGCTCGCCATTATAGACTTCCTCAAACTTTTTAAAAGTGAAATCAGAATCCTCGGTTGGATTAATTTTGGCGAGTAGGTAGTATCTCAAGGCGTCAGCTCCGTATTTTTCGGTGACTTCAATAGGATTTATTGTGTTGCCCAGGCTCTTGCTTATTTTTTTACCGTTGGCAGTGACAAACCCGTGGATAAATATTTGTTTGGAGAAAGGAAGCCCCGCCGAGGCAAGCATTGCTTGCCAGATTGCTGTTTGCTGTCTTAGATTATCCTTACCTGCAACTTGGAATCCTGGCCAGTAATCTTCAAAATTTTTAGTATCTTCCGGCCAGCCTAGGGTTGAAATATAGTTGATAAGGGCGTCAAACCACACATACATCACTTGGGCTGGATCTCCCGGGACGGGAATTCCCCAGGGCATCTTGTTTTTTAGTCTTGAGATGCTGAAATCCTGCAAACCTTCTTTGACAAAACTCCTAATCTCGTTAAACTTTCCCTCCGGCACTACAAAATCCGGATTTTCCCCATAAAATTCTAAAAGCGGTTCCTGGTATTTTGAAAACCTGAAGAAGTAATTTTCCTCTTCAATTGTTTCCAAGTTACGGTTGGGATGAAGGGGACATTTACCATCGGTAAGTTCAGAATCTGTTTTTTCCAGCTCGCAGCCGACGCAATACTTGGTTTTATAAAGTTTTTTGTAGATGTCACCATTCTTATCGCAAAGTTTCCAAAATTCTTGGGCTGCTTTAATATGGTGAGAGTCAGTTGTTCTTATAAAATGGTTGTAGCTTAAATTTAGAGCACTTTTTAAGGCATTAAACTTGGCTGCATATTCGTCACAATATTTTTGAGGATCTTTTCCTTCCTCAAGCGCCTTTTGATAAATTTTCTGGCCATGCTCGTCTGTGCCGAAATTAAAAACGACATCTTCCCCCAAAAGCTTATGAAAACGCGCCAAGGCATCTGCTTGCACGATTTCAAGCGCAAAACCAATATGAGGCTCGGCATTCACGTAAGGCAGTGTTGTTGTCAGATAATATTTCTTGTCCATGGTTGTATTGTACAGCTTAAGAGGGGATTGAAGCTACTTCTTGGTAAAATTTTTAATTTTTTCGGCCCAGACATTGGCCCACTCTTCAGCCTCCATTTTCTTGAGAGCAAGTTTGACCCCGTCTTTTTTGAGTAATTTTTCCGCATCAAGTATTTCTTTTGGGGTGGCAAGTAGGTTTCTTTTAATATTTTCTTTATCTCTGCCTTTTTTGAGCCAATAAGCAATGGCTATTCTTTTGATATATCTTTCAAGCTCTACATCGTCAAAAAAATCCTTCAAAAATATTTCAATCTCACTCAAACCCTCAAGGTCATCTATCATCTTGGAAAAAGTTTTAAGAAGCTGCTTTTTGAGTGATGGATTCATCATAATTTTCCTAGCTGTAAGCTAGAATCTATACTTGTATGACAAGACCGTTGGTAATTTTATTGCCAACGCAGCTTATCTAGTTGAGAAATATAGCTCGACACAGACCGCTATTGCAAGTATTAAGATCAAATTTAATACATTTCCGATGCCTAGGAGTAAAAGAATAAAAAAAAGAATGAGAGACAGGGAAATAACAAGACCGCGGCGGGAATTGGCAAAAAGCAAGGAAAATGTAAAAAGTAAGGTGATAAAAAGCAACAGGAAAAATAGTGGCACTGCTCCAAATGTTTGGGGATCGACAAAATAAACAAGTCCCGCAAAAAGAATCCAAAGAAGAATTGTCAAAAGTAGAGTCGGAAGAAAATTCTTTCTTTTTAAAATTTGTTCTTTTCTGAAATGTTTCTTCATTTGTAATTTTAAATTTTTACTCTAGAATTGAGTGATGGATCCTATTATTACCCTTATTATAGTATTAGCCGCCCTACTGATTGTAGCCCTATTTATTAACAGAAAACTAATTGATCTGAAAGAATCCCAAAAGCCCTCCGATGAGCTTTTGGAAATAATAAAAACTCTTCAAAGCGGTTCCCGTGAGGACAGACGGGATCTTCTATCTTCTTTACAAAAAAACACTCAGGCAATGAATGAACGGTTAGATAATGCCGCGAGAGTCATCTCTCAAGTACAAAGAAATTTAGGTGAAATGAGTGAGATTGGAAAGGGAATCCGCACCCTTCAGGATTTTTTGCAGTCGCCAAAACTCCGCGGGGGACTTGGGGAGGAAGTTTTAAAAGAGATGATTGGGCAAACTTTTCCCAAAAACGCTTTTCATTTGCAGTATCCGTTTAAAAGTGGAGTGAAAGTTGATGCTGTTTTGAAAACCGATGCGGGGTTGCTTTGTATTGATTCCAAATTTCCGATGGAGAATTTTAACTTGATGCATACAGCCGAAACCGAAGGAGAACGAAACTCCGCTAAAAAGCAATTTATACAGGATGTTAAAAAACACATCGAAGATATCGGTAGAAAATACATACTTCCCGAGGAGGGAACAATGGATTTTGCTTTAATGTATATTCCGTCGGAAGCCGTTTATTACGAAGCAGTCAATATTCCCGAGCTTTCTACTTTTGCCAGACGTCTTAGGGTCTATCCGGTTTCCCCCAATACTTTATATGCCCATCTTCAAGTCCTTCTTCTTTCTTTTGAGGGAAAGGATCTTGAATTAAAATCAAAAGAGGTTTTCAGGATTTTAAGAGCAATCCAAAAAGATTACGGAAAAGTTGAAGAAAATTTGGGAACACTTCAAAAACATTTAAACAATGCCTACAACATGATGACTAACGTTTTCTCTTCATTTAACCAGTTGGGTCAAAAAATCTCTTCTACACAAAACTTAGGAGACGGACTCAAGAAGGATGAAAAGGAAGTAGAAGGACAATGACGAAAAACCTTTCAAATTTAAAACTAAATAAAGAACAAATCGATGCGATTAAATTTGGCAAGGGACCTCTCCTTATTATTGCCGGTGCGGGAACCGGAAAAACTACAGTTGTTACAGAGAGAATAAAATATTTAATTCTTGGTAAACATGCAAAACCCTCTGAGATCCTTGCCTTAACTTTTACAGATAAAGCAGCCCGCGAAATGGAGGAAAGGGTGGATGTTGGTCTTCCTTACGGTTATACACAAATGTGGATAATGACCTTTCACTCCTTCTGCGACAGAATTCTCCGGCGGGAAGCTCTACACATCGGGCTTGACCCAAGATATAAATTGATGTCAGAGGCGAGTGCCATCCAGCTTCTGCGAAAAAATCTTTTTAAACTGGATTTAAATTATTTCAGACCTCTTGGAAATCCAAATAAATTTATAAGTGGAATGCTTCAGCACTTTAGCCGGTTGCAGGATGAAGATGTGTCGCCCAGTCAATATCTTGATTGGGCAAGTTCCAAATTCCAAATTCCAAATTCCAAATTGAGCGACGAGGAAAAAATTGAAGGAGAAAAATATACAGAACTTGCTAAGGCATATAAGGCATATGATGAGATAAAAGTTAAGGAAGGCCTAATGGACTTCGGGGATTTAATAACAAAGACATTGAAGCTTTTCAGGGACAGACCAAATATTTTAGCCGAGTATCAAAAACAATTTAAATATGTTCTTGTAGATGAATTTCAGGATACCAATTATGCTCAAAATGAATTAACCCAAATCTTGGCGGGAAAGACCGGAAATATAAATGTGGTGGGGGATGATGATCAAAGTATTTATAGGTTTAGGGGGGCGGCGGTAAGCAACATAATTCAATTTAGAAGTAGCTATCCGAAGGCTAAAGTCATAGTTTTGACTAAAAATTACAGAAGCACCCAGGAAATTCTTGACCGAAGTCATGATCTAATTAGGTTTAATGACCCTGACAGGTTGGAAGTGGTTGAAAAAATAGATAAAAGATTAAAGTCTCAGGTTGCAAAAGATGGTGCCGAAATAAAATTCATTCATGCCGACAGAGTCGAAAATGAAGCAGATATTATCGCCAAAGAAATAAAAAAGATAACAGAGGAAGACCGGAAATATAAATGGGGGGATTTTGCAATACTGGTTCGCGCCAACAATCATTCAGAGCCAATTATGAGGGCACTATCTCGCCACGGAATTCCTTATCAATTTTTGGGTCCGGGAAGACTATTTAAACAGTCCGAGATAGTTGACTTAATTTCATACCTTAAAGTTCTTTATAACTTTGAAGATTCCGTAGCCTTCTATAAAGTTTTATCAAATGAGTATTTCGATATTGCCCCGCGCGACATTGCTGCAATGGGGAATTATGCAAAAAAATATAACCTTTCACTTTTTGAAACTGCAGAAATCGTAGCAAAAAACTCTCCCTTATCGGAGACGGATACTTCGCGAAAGGCATCAGATTGGCCAGTTCTGTCCGGTGACAGTAAAGAAAAGGTTGTTAAATTGGTTGGTATTATTAAAAAACATCTTGGTCTCACACGTCGGGAGACTGCCGGACAAATACTTTATTATTTTCTTGAGGAGACGGGACTTATTCAGAAGCTTTTGTCTCCGGCATCGGTAGAGGCCGAAAGCAAAGCCAAAAATATTTCCAAATTTTTCGATAAGCTCAAAACCTATGAGGTTGATAATCAAGACGCGACCATCACCGCTGTTGTCGACTGGCTGGATCTTTCAATGGAGCTTGGGGAGAGTCCTTTGGCTGCAAACGAAGACTGGACTGAAATTAACGCCGTAAATATTTTAACTGCTCATTCCGCAAAAGGATTGGAGTTTCCGGTGATCTTTCTTGCCAACCTGGTTTCTCAAAGGTTTCCTACAACAGAACGCCGTGAACAAATCCCGATTCCTAATGAGCTTATAAAAGAGGTCTTGCCAGTGGGGGACTTTCACCTGGAGGAAGAACGCCGTCTGTTCTACGTGGGTATGACAAGGGCGAAAGAAAGGCTGTATTTTACAGCTGCCGATTATTATGGAGAGGGGAAGCGTGAGAAAAAACTATCTCCATTTATTTTCGAGGCTTTGGGGGAGAAAGTAATGGGAGCTGAAAAAACTTTCATTAAGGCTGCCCAACTGTCCTTTCTCGATTATGGAATTAAAACTGGTATTAAAGAGACACTGCCGGAAAAAGATTTCCATGTTGATTATCTAAGTTTCAGTCAAATTGAAACTTTCCAAACTTGTCCACTTCATTACAAACTCAAATATATTTTGAAAATTCCGACACCACCATCTGCATCTCAAAGTTTCGGAACGGCGATTCACGCAACTCTAAAGAATTTTTTTGAAGAGGTAGCTGCAGGATCAAAACCAACAGAAAAGTTTATTTATGAACTTCTTGAAAATAATTGGGTAAAAGAAGGGTTTAAGAGTAAATCTCACGAGAAAGAATTTTTTAATAAAGGTAAATTATATTTATCAGGATTTTTGAAGCAGGGATTTAATCCGAAGATTTTTCCGACTGCACTGGAACTGCCATTCACAATACCGCTTGGCAAAGATTTGAAAATTGGCGGGCGGCTTGATAGGGTGGACAATTTGGGCAACGGAGAAATAGAAATTGTTGATTATAAAACCGGGGCAACAATTCCATCCCAGCGAGAAGTTGATAAAAATTTACAACTTAGTTTCTATGCTCTAGCTGCATCTAAAATTCCAACTGAACCATTTGGAAAAACTCCGGATAAAATTAAATTATCTTTATACTTCTTGGATAATCAGGAGAAAATTTCTACAACACGTACAGCAAAACAACTAGAAGATGCTGTTACCGAAATTCTTAAAATCAGGGACGAAATAGAAAAATCCGACCTTAAGTGTAGCAACCACATGTTTTGCCAGATGGGTTGTGAGTTTTCACTGTTTTGTAAGAGTGAAGAATAATCATTAAGCCTGGTTGTTATAAAGGTAGGCGAAGTTTGGTATAACAACCTGGATATTCTACTTCGTGGCCGCCGAAAGAGCGCTTGAAGTGGGTGAATCCCAACCAGCTTTTGTTGGGGAAGCGGGGATCAAAGATACCTTCAAAATCAAAGATCTTATAACCCTGCTTTTTAGCCCATAGTATACCTCTCCAGAGGAGGGAATATTGGGATAGGGTAGAGCGCCCTTCTTTATTTGTGAATGCTTGCCAGTAATATGTGATATAGTTTGATCTTTCGTGTGAAGAAGTCGTGAAAATCACTCCTCCTATAATTCTGCCAGATATATTGTGCGACGCAAGGAATAGGGACTTAGAATGTGGAAAACTTTCCTTTAACTTAACGAGTTGCTCAGTACTTATTACATAATGATCAAATTTAACAGATTTTTTCCACTCCCTTCGGAATATTTTGATTTCATCGGGGGTTGAGCATTCTTTTATATAAACACTCTCCCCCCTTTTTATCACCCGTCTCGCATCTTTTTTAAAATTGCGAAGAATTTGTTCCTGGCTCTGAGTTAGATCAATTTGGAGGGTTTTTGAGGGTAAATACGTGCTTTTGGCCAGCTTGAAGCCGGAAGACACTAAATATTTAGCATCCAAGTCGTTCTTGGGTTCTATAATCATCTGGAAAACACCATATTTTCGGGATAACTTTTGTATTGTATCCATTCTGATTTCTTCAGGATGCTGCAGCTTGAGTATGGAGCCCACGATGGGTATTCTCTTAATGAAGTAGTTTATCTCTCCGATCCGCTCAACCGTCCAGCCAAGCCTTTTAAGATAGTTGGCAAAATGAACAGATTGGCGTATATCTACCATTTGAGTAAGTATAACTTACTGCACAATTAGCGTGCCTGTCATATCTGGGTGCGGCGCACAGTGGAATTTATAAGTTCCCGGAGTCGTCGGTGCCGTAAAACTTCCCTCCCGGCCGGTTGATAAGAGTCTCGTGTCAAACGATTTATCATCGGACGTCAGTGAATGCTGTACAGAGTCCTTATTTACAACACTAATTTTTTGTCCCACATTGACAGTAAAAGATGACGGTGAAAAATTAAAGTTCGAAATAGTAATGTCTGCCGTCGCAGTGGTGTCATTAGTTGACTGGGTAGTTGTTATTTTTGCGGGTTTAAAATACAACCACACCAGAAAGCCAACCATAATGAAAATAAATACTGCAATTACGATTTTCTTATTCATTTTTTTCCACTCCTTAAATTTTAAAATCTGTGTTTCGATAATCCAAACGCCGCAAACAACTTAAGTATGGGCCACCTGATATATTCGGCTATCTTATAAATCATGTAAAGCGGTTTGTTTATTACCAGATCCCACGTACCTAAAAATTCTATTACTTTCGGGCTGAAACCTTGCTTAAATTTTGTAAAACCTTTACCTTCTTCCCTCCCCCAGAGATCAAAAGTGGTAAGTCCGAGTTTTTTGCCGAATTTTATTGCCTCCCACACCATGAGGTTGTTGGCCATGACTTCTTTATGTTTTTCGGTAGAGGCCCCATATGGGTAATATAAAAAGTCTTTCCAGACAAAAAGGATCCAGGTGGTGATAATTTCACCCTGATAAGTAGCAACCATCAAGTGGGCTATTCCGGCTTTTTTCAAAATGTTCCACATCAGCCGGTGATATTTTTCAGTATGGGCAAAAAATCCTTGTCTTCCAACGGTTTCGCGGGTTAGCTCAAGATATTTTGTAAAAGCTTTGTCGGAGCCGTCTTCCTTGACCATTACACCTTTCCTTTCGGCCAGCCTGATGTTATAGCGGGTTTTACTTGAGAAGCCTTTCATTAATTCTTCTTCACCTGGGGACAGATCTATTTGAAAAGTGGTGGGTGTAAATAGTGTCTTTCCTTGCACAGCTCCGTTTTGTTTCAGTAATTTAATTAGTTTGGACTTAATTGAAGATTTTGGATCGGAAATTGGAAATTCCCAACCAACATTCGGTTCTAACTTGATGAAAACAAGTTTGTATTTTCTGCCAATTTCTTTTAAGTCTGTAAGCATTGGCTGACTGGGTTCCGGCCCCTTTATAAACATGCCGATTTTGTAGTTTGTTGATGGCAATTTGTGAAGAGTCAGGATTCCGTATTTTGTTTCAAGAACTTCATTTCCCCAGGATTTCCTAAATTCTCTCCAAAAAGAAGTTTGCAAAGGGTGTGTGGCAATTTGGTCCAAGTTATTCATTATTGTGTGGCAGATACTTATCTATTATATCGTCAAAAGTCCCCTTTATATCATCTATGGAATCCAGTTTAAATTTTTCAATCGGTTTTATGCTCTCTCCTCCGATGTTTTCCAATAAATTCTCAGGAATGTCCATAATGAACCTGCTTGGAGGATTACTGATTCTTTCCCCGAAATAAAGACGGGAGGATGCATAAGTGAGATAGAGGATATCTTTGGCCCGTGTAATTCCTACATAAGCAAGCCGGCGTTCTTCTTCCAGCTGGTCTGTGTCCATCAAGGATCTGCTGTGAGGGAAAAGCCCCTCCTCCATACCTATTATGAAAATGGCCGGAAACTCCAGACCCTTAGCGGCGTGGAGAGTCATAAGGGTTACGTGTTCACCTGACTGGGCATTGGGAGTGATATGTTTGTTGGAATCTTGAGATGCCTCAACTAAAGCGACGTTTTCTAAAAATTCATTAACATCGGGAAACTCTGTTGCCACGCTTCGCAGCTCTTTCAGGTTTTCCAATCTAGCCAAATTTTCCTCGGTTTCCTTTTGGAAAAGAGCAAGATAATCTGTTTTTTGAATGATTTCATCCAAAATCTCAAGAGTACTAAGATCTTTCAACTTTCTATTACTCTCTTTCCAAGTTCTCACAAGTTCTTCATACTTTTTCAGCCTGGTTTTACCAAGTTTTCCAATCCTTTTTCTGGATACAGGATCCTTTGGATTTACAAAGTATCTGACAAAAGCCAGAACATCTTTAATTTCGCGTCTAGCGTAAAATTTAACTCCACCGACAAGAATATAGGGAATGCCTGCGTGCAGGAATGCTTCTTCCAAAACACGGGATTGTGCATTGGTGCGATAAAGCACAGCAAAGTCACCGTATTCGGAATTGTGAGATTGAATTTCTGAAACAATAAAATCTGCCTCATCAAATCCGTTCCTGGCTGAATATAGTTTGATTTTTGACCCCTTATCTTTTTCAGTCCAAAGCTTCAAAATAGGATGACTCGTATTTTTTGATATGACCAGGTTGGCTGCGTCAAGGATGTTCTGCGTAGATCTGTAATTTTGTTCAAGATTAATTACTTTTATATTGGGGTAGTCGCGCACAAGATAATTAATATTTCGGAAGTCGGCTCCGCGCCAGGAATAAATAGACTGGGAAGCATCTCCTACCGCGGTAATATTTTTACTCCCGCCCACAAGAAGTTTTGCCAAAATATATTGAATTTTGTTTGTGTCCTGCCATTCATCAATAAAGATATGTGTAAGTCTTTTTTGCCACTTCTCCAAAACTTGAGGTACGTCTTTGAAAAGTTTAACTGTTTTAATAAGAAGATCGTCAAAATCCAGAGCCCCGACTTCTTTAAGAATTTTTTCGTACTCAAGGTAAACTTTGGCGGCAATTTCCTGCCAATCGCTTCTTGCTAAATTTAAATATTCTTCCGGACTAAGCATTTGATTTTTGGCTTCACTGATTCCGTTGAGAATCGAAGAAGGATTAAACTGTTCGATTGAAATATTAAGCCTCTCCATTATCTGTTTAACTGCTTCCTTTTGATCCTGATCGTCATAGATAATGAAATTTTGGGGAATTCCAATATTCTCTCCATCTACTCTTAAGACCTTTGCGCAAAAAGAATGAAAAGTAGTAGCCAGTGGTTGAGAGCCGGCGACGGATGTTTGTTTGCTCAGGAGTTTAACAATTCTTTCTTTCATCTCGTTAGCGGCTTTATTGGTGAATGTTAAAAGAAGAGCATTTTCAGGTTTCATTAAGCCTTTTGAAATAAAATATGCAACACGATGGGTCAGAACTTTAGTCTTTCCGGAGCCCGCCCCCGCCAAAACCAAAAGCGGCCCGTCGGTATAAGTGACTGCCAGTTTTTGTTGTTCGTTTAAACCAGCTATACTAATATCTGACATGCTTGATCATTCTACAACACATTCCCGACTGCGGGAACGTGATGCTAGAAATTCTGAAAGAATTTCTTTCACACAAATTGAGGGGCGACCGGAAGAATCCGTGGTTTCAAGGCACCAAAAAAGGCGGGGAAAGACAATTCTTTTAATGGTCTTGGTACTCTTTTTAGTGCCTTTTTTCGGAGTCGGTTTTGCTGCCTATAAATTTCCGTTGGCAGCCAAAGCTGTTTACAATTTTATTGCCTCTCCTGTGAATCAAATTGCTTCGAATGGAGGAAAAACAAATATTTTGGTAATGGGAAAATCGGGCGGAGATCATGACGGAGCAGACCTGACCGATACAATGATTTTGGTTTCGGTTTCACTGGACAGGACTGAGATCAAAATGATTTCTATTCCAAGGGACATTTGGGTACCCGAGATCAGAGCGAAAGTTAACTCTGCTTATTATTGGGGCAAAAAGGGTACACCCTATTTTACAAGCCAAGAGACTGGTGGAGGAATTGCTTTTGCAAAGAAAATTACTGAAGAGATTGTCGGGCAGCCAATTCAATATGGTGCCATAATCGATTTCTCATCTTTTAAAGATATTATTGACGCACTAGGTGGAATAGAAGTTAATGTTGAGAACGGTTTTACCGACGAGCTTTACCCGATTGAAGGACGCGAAAACGACACTTGCGAAGGAGACACGACTTTTACCTGCCGTTATGAAGCAATAACCTTTAATCCTGGAGTCCAAACGATGAACGGAGAAACTGCTCTCAAATTCGTCCGATCGCGTCATGCAGAAGGTACAGAAGGGACGGATATTGCAAGAGAGGCAAGACAGCAAAAAATAGTTGAGGCGATTAAGGAAAAAATTACTCAACCGAAAGTACTTTTAAATCCGAAGGTAGACGCTGCAATGTTTAATATTGTCAAAAAATATGTTGAGACCGATATTGATTTACCGGCGTCCGGAATTTTAATCAGATTAATTTTGGACGGAAGTAAAAATATAACCCAACTTCTTATTCCGAAGGACTTATTGGTTAATCCCCCAATTGGTAAGACTTATGACAGCTTATATGTTTTTATTCCTAAAGCTGGAAATGGGAAATGGGGGGAAGTTAACGAATGGTTTACCTCAATACTTGGTAGTTAAAAAGCCCCGCCAGTGGTTGTTTTATAAATATTACTGATGGGGTTTCTTTCCAGACTATAAACGGTTTTAATCAATTTATACTCAGACGGTACTGCAACGCTGGGTGCAACAACGATAATTTCAGAAGAAAAACAGGCAGGGTCATTAATGTCGAATATTATTTTATATTTATTTCCTACACCTAAATAGTAGTTTGTATATGTGTCCTGGTGCCAGTATTCAATATTTGTTAGACACAGACTTTCGGTTCCGTTTGAAATACTTTTTATTGTCTCAAGGGTTTCTTTTTGTCCATAATTCCACCAAAGTTGTGATTTTAATGGATAAATTATGAAATAGTTTTTTGCGAAACTCGCAAACTCCAGAAAAATCGTCAATACAAAAAGGATTTTTAGTAAAAGCGTAAGTCTCTCCTCTTTTAAGAGTTTTAAAATTGAAGAGAATCCAATTGCGAATAAAATCATAAAAACGGGGCTGCCTATCAAGGTGCGAGTTGCGTGAGGAACCCCATCATTAGTAAGTGATCCGCCTAGGGGAAAAATTAAAAGCCATAACAGTATGAAGAGACAGTATCCTTTTTTTATATTTTTTACCGAATACAATATTCCGATGATAATAAAAGGTAAAGTGGCCCAGTAGATAACTCCGTCGCTTCCTGTTCCATGCCTTAAGTTGGAGTCTCCTTTCTCAAACAGGAAAACCGGGGACATGTGCGCAAGATAGTTTTTTGTAAAAACTTCCGCGTTTTTAATATTTACACCTGTTGCAAAAGTTGAGATTTTTACTGACCTTCCGTATTTTAGCGGGTTTCTCGAGACGACAAAAATATACGGAATTAACAAAATTGTAAAGACAATAAGGCCAAAAAAGTGTTTATATTTATTTCTCCAGATTTTTTTAAAGTTTAATAAAACAAGTATAAAGAAAAAAATGGGAGCCAAAAACTCAAGAGCATCAGCTCCATAAACCGCGATTGCAAAAACAATATAAGGCATAATTATTTTATGAATTTTTTGCGAACCGGCGGCTTGATAAAAAAATAAAACTCCAGAAAGAATAAATGGTAAAATCAAAGATGGCTCCCAGGCTATGCGGCTAAAATATATATTCCAAGGTGTGACAGATGTCACCAATCCTGTTAAAAGTGAAGCCTTTTTGTCCTTAGTTATCAAGAGACTTAATTTATAGATTAAGTAGACGGTTAATGTACCGGCAAATACAGCCGGAAGTCTTATAGCCGCATTGTTATCCCTAAAAATATAAGTAGAAAATGCCGCAAGATATCCGTAGATAGGAGCGCCAAGTTTGAGACGGTTATATAAATATAAATTTACACTGCCGTTAATATCGTGGCCTGTTTCTATTATTGTTCGTGCGGAAAGAACATGTGTTATCTCATCACTAAAAAGTTCCGGCGGGTTTGTCGCTAAATTAAAAATTCTAACGGAAAACGCAAACGATAAAATTAGGATTAAAATCCAATTCAAACGAATTTGTTTAATCAAAATCCGACCCATCCAAATTTGTTTATCCATAATACTCCCCAAAGATTCACAATAACCGATATAAAAAGTAAAACCAGATGATGCCATTTTAATCCCGTTTTGACTACACTCTTTATGGTTAAAAATATAAGTATTGGATAGAAGTCTACTGCAAATCGGTAACCGAATTGGGTAAAACCGGTAGTGCCGTGACTGAAAATTAGGAGAGATATCAAAATTATTGATAGCCAAGAGAATTTAACTACGTTTTCTTTAAATTTAGACCTAAATGAGTAAACGAAAGCTGGAGTGGTAATCCAAATTGCCAGCCCGGCCCAAGAAGGTTCTATAAATGGAGGTTTTGAAATAAACTTTGGAAATGACAAAAACATAATTTTTAGATGACTTGAAATATTAATAGGATTAATAAGACCGTTTTGGAACCAGTGTTCTTGCATTATCCCCGGAATCAACATATAGGCTTTATCCCAAAGGACACCAAACCTTATAAAATTATATGCAAAATTAGTTAAAACAAATGGCACCATACCAATGGCCATTTTTAAATAGTTTTGGAACCAATTTTTGTTATAAAAAAGATATAGAAAAATAGGTAGGGATAGGATTATCTCAATTCTTGATAAAAAAGCTGCGCCCAGCATTATACCGGTAAGTAGCGGTCTTTTTTTGTTTAGCGATTCGTAAATTGCGGCAGTCAGAAAGAAGGCTGCACTTATTTGTCCGAGATACCATGAAGATCCCGTCGCGGATAGGTACCAAATAATGTTACCAAATCCTGTTAAAAGTCCGATCCAGATAAGTAATTTTTTGTCGTGCTTTACAGTCCAGGCAATTAATATGGTAAGTGCAACAATCCCTGCACCCAAGAGATGGGCCAAATATTGTTGTTCGAATTTGTTACCCAGGATAAACCGGAAAGGCATTGCTAAAATTGCCGGCATTGGGGGATAAACTACATAAAACATGGCCTCGCCGGAGAATTTATTTTGCCCCGCAGGAATTAATTCGGAAAGCCAGGGTGGATTTTCAGTGAGATAATATTTTCCCGAGAGCATTGCATCGGAAAGTCGGGTAAAATAGTCATACGGTGTTTGGCCTGCCGACGTAAATAGGTAAACAATGAAAGTGAAAATAAAAAACAAAAAAACCAGTTTCTTCATACCTAATATTGTATATGTTTTATTGCTTGCTCTCACTCTCCGAATTTTACTTTCTTTTTTCGGAACTTTACAGCTTGATCAAGGAACATTTATTGCCTGGAGCTCAAACTTGGCCCAACTTGGATTTAAGAATTTTTATAACGGTTGGAGCGACTATCTGCCGGGTTATCTTTATTTCCTGTGGGGTTTGGGGAAAATTAATTTGCTGGGACTTATGCCCGAAGTTTTTCTTTATAAACTACCCGCGATTTTGTCCGATATCTTAACAGGGTATTTGATATACAAGGTTTTGGAAAAACACAAAGGCAAAAAATGGGGGCTAATCGGGGCAATAATTTATATTTTTAACCCAGCAATACTGGCCAATTCGACGCTTTGGGGACAGGTTGATTCCTTAACCGCGCTTGCCTCAGTCGCGTCAATCTATTTTTTGAGTATAAATTATTTATTGTCTGCGGCCGTCCTTTCAGCCGGAACTTTGATTAAACCACAGGCTGCCTTTATTTTACCGATAATCTTATTTTTGATGGTTAGGAACAAATGGAATTTTGCAAAAATAATTAAATATATTTTAGCGGGTTTATTCATTTTTGTTTTGGGATTTATACCGTTTTCGCAAGGAAATTTAATTCAATTTATTTTGAGTCGTCTGAGTTTTTCGGCAAATCAATATCCTTACACCTCCATAAACGCATTTAATTTCTGGGGACTTTTTGGATTTTGGAAACCCGACAATGTCTTTTACCAATTTGGAGGTTATATCTTGGCTTTTGCGGCGACGGCCCTTCTTTGTTTTAGGTCTGCCAAAAACAAAATTTCACCGTATTATTTATTATCCTTTGTCTTTGCCGCAAGCTTTATGTTTTTTACGAGAATGCATGAACGGCATCTTTTACCGCTCTTTGCACCGCTTGCAATCGTGGCAATCGATAATCCGGTATTTTTATTACCCTATATCGGTTTTTCGGTAGTCTATGTTTTAAATCTGGTTTACTCATATCAATGGATAACTAACCATTTCTTGCAGATACTTCCGGATTTTCTGATTAAATTTTTAATTGTTTTCGGGATAGGCTTTTTACTTTTTATTTTTTACTCGATCATTAAAAACAAAAGAATCTCTTGGAAAAAATTAGTGCTATCAATGAAACAACTCGTTTATAGCAATGGTGTAAAGAACAAAAAGACAGCATTAGTAAAAATGCCTGAAATAAAACTTTCGAAAGAAAAGTCGAAATATATTTTTTACGCGATTTTGGTTTTTGCTTTTATTGCAAGAGTTTTCAATTTAGGGTCTCCCTCAGCAATGTATTTTGATGAGGTTTATCACGCTTTTACTGCAAAGGTAATGATGGGGGCAGATGCTGCCAAAGCTTGGGAATGGTGGAATACCCCACCCGAAGGATTTGCTTATGAATGGACACACCCCCCCTTGTCTAAACTGGGAATGGTTTTGGGCATGACTATTTTTGGTCAAAACTCTTTCGGTTGGAGAATTCCCGGAGCACTCCTTGGAGTTGGAGCGGTTTTCCTGGTATACCTCTTAGCCAAGGAAATATTTAAAGATGAGGCAGTAGGATTAATCTCTGCTGCGGCGTTTTCTTTAGACGGTTTACCTCTAGTTCTCGGAAGAATGGGAATGAATGACGGCTATGTCCTTTTCTTCACGCTTTTGTCGATCTATCTTTTTCTCAAGCAAAAAGATTTTTTATCGGCCGCGTCTTATGGATTGGCCCTGTCTTCAAAATGGTCTGCCCTTTGGGTGGCGCCTATTATTTTTATTCTTTGGCTTAAACGGGAAAACAAATTTAAATTATCAATTTTTTGGTTTGCTGTCTTACCCTTTGCAATATACCTTTTGAGCTATCTACCCATGTTTACAACGGGACACACACTTTCGATATGGTGGGGAATGCAAAAGCAAATGTGGTGGTATCACACCGGGTTAAGGGCCACACATCCGTATTCGTCTTCCTGGTGGAGTTGGCCGTTTTTAATTCGTCCAATTTATCTTTATACAAGTAATGAAGTAGCAGGAATGGTATCCAGAATTTATGCGATGGGGAATCCTTTTGTCTTTTGGTTTGGCATTGCCTCAGTCGCCGTATCTGCCGTCTATGCGTATCTTGAGAAGAACAAAAAACTTGGACTTGTCGTATTCTCTTACTTGGTATTTTTTGTTCCTTGGGCGGCGTCTCCGAGGATCATGTTTTTGTATCACTACCTTCCATCAATTCCTTTTTTGGCGATTGCAACAGGATACGTTCTTCGTAGGAACCCCAAGTTAATATTTACCTACTTTCTTATTGCTCTATTAATATTTTTTTACTTCTATCCCCATTGGATAGGGTTAAAAATCCCTCTGTGGCTGGACAAAAGCTACTATTGGGTAACAAGCTGGAGATAGTTTAGGCAGGGGCCAGATAAAAACCACCCTTTGTAATAAGATACACCAGAAGCCCCAAGAGAATAATCGTTATTAAAAAGTAAACAACGGACCAGTGTCCGGATTTTGGAAAAAACTTATTAAATGGATAATAGGAAAAAACTTCAGGTTTCAATTTCTTTAAGGAATAAGAAGTTGTCCAATAGGCAAGATAAAGCACCAGGACTGAACCTGTGATTAAGATAATTTTTTCGAAGTTAGTTTTAACAAAATCTATACCTGGAGTTAGCAAAAAGATGAATTTATTCACAGGGAATTTAGAGAGCTAAAAGTATTGCGCCAAGAATAACCATTATTCCAATTCCGGCTCCCATCAAAGTTGGCCAGTTTGTACCGGATACTGGAAGAGCAGCCTCAGTTGGTGTTGGAGAGAGTGTGGGTAGGGTAGTTATAGCAGTTGATGTTGGTGTCGGACTGGCAGTTGCTGTGGGCGTGCCTGATGCAGTAGGTGTCACTGTCGGTTTTACGGTCGGTGTTGCCGTTCTGGTTGGTGTTGCGGTTGGTGAACCTGTAGGAGTAGGGGTCGGACTAAGGGTGGGGGTAGGAGTGGTGGTTGAAGGGGTTGAAATAGTAAACGACAATGAACAACTGCCCGGAGAGGAAGTACTTTCTGCTTTGGGTAGGCTGCTTGGTACATTTGGGGCCACGGGCTCTTGTCTAAGCTGGAAAAGCCTGTAAGCGGTAAAAATAGCAACTCCCGCTAGAATGACGGTTATTAGTATTATTAATATTGTTCCGAATTTGCTAATAGGTTTTTTCATATTTTAAAACCACCCCAGCGTTGAATGGTGTATTTTAGCCGAAACTGTAAATGTCGTTGTACCGGCAGGAATTGTGTAGGACTGACAAAAATCTCCAGAATTTGGTCTTTTGGTTGTCGTATCTGCCTGCTGGACTCCATTGATGATAAATTTAGCCATATCAAACGTTCCTGATGGTGCTGATCCTGTAACACAGAAGTTAATAGTAGTTCCAGCTGTAAGCGAAGAACGTTGACTGCTGGTGATTAGTGTCCAGTCTGATTTATATGTTGTAATTGCTGAACAGTAAGGGGCAGCGGGAATAGGAGTTGGAGTGGGGGTAGGAGTGGGGGTGGGCGTGGTACTGGTACGGGGGGGAGGATTAATACAACTGGTACATTGTATTTTTGAATCTTTACCTGCGGTTGGAATACAATAAGCTCCGTTTGTGTCGACAGTATCTACTTGTCCACAATAGTTACCAAGAGCAGCTTCGGCTTCACCGCAAGTCCCATATCTTTGTATATAGACACCCGGATCCCCCTCTCCACATCCACTACCACAACCGTTGGGACAAAAATATGTCACACACCCACTAATTGTGCCGGGATTACCGCCAGTACTTTGACAGCTTGTACCGTTTGACGGCCAACCTGTAGGAGAGCCACCGGAACTGCCACTGCCACATGCACCCGATGTCGACCTTTCTATCGCGGCGCAAAGAGGCTTTCCGTCATTGCCAACAATACCCGAACTCTCACATTTTAGAGAAGTATCGTTGTTGGGATCGCTATCGCCATATCCTTTCCAACAGCTTTGCGCTATATCACCAACCGATTTTCCCTGGCAAACTGAAGCAGTTCTAGAATCGCTACTGCACGCCTCCCCCGCAGCTTTTTGTTGAAACAATTGTTTTTGCCCGACTAAATAAGTTCCTGCCCCTACTCCCCCCACGATCAGTAATATGCTCAAAATGGTTGCAATTATTTTCCCTGTCCCGAATTTTTTCTTGGGAGAGGGCACAATATTAGAAATGTCCGGTGCGAGTGGGGCTGTTGAACCGGATGTTTCTGCGGGACTGCTGGGAGAGACTGTGGGTTCAGTATTTAAATTTTGAAATTCAGGGGGAAGCGGTGGCAAATCTGCCTGCGGTGAGAAAGGAACCCCACCCCCTATGTTTTGCTGTGGATTTTGATTCGGATCAGGTTGATTTTGATTGGGCACGATATTAATTATCTTTGGATGTTTTCCAAATATAGAAACTAAACGTCAGAACTCCTAATCCCATCATAAACAGCAAAATCGTTGGAGTCAAGCTTCCAGACTGTGGCAAGGCAGCCGGTGTTGTAGTGGGGGTGCGGGTAGGTATGGCTGTGGGTGTTGTTGATGGACCGGGAGATTTGACGGGTGCAGGAGTTGGCGATTTGGTTGGGGTTGGTGTGGCGGATGAAGACGCAACAAAAGCAGGAAGTTCTCCTGCCTGAACCACAAAGTTCCGTGTTAGGGTTCTTGTTATGCCGGAAGTATCAATCCAGGAAATTTTAACTATGTGTGGCCCTTCCGAAAGGTTGGTGGGCGGGGACCAGTTCCATGATCCATTTGATGAAACCGTGGTTGTACCAGCAATCTCGGTTTCGGAATGAACAGTAATGGTTATTTTTTCTCCGATTGGTCCATCGCCAAAAAATTGAGGTTTGTCGCTTGTGACGGTTTCTCCTTCATTTATACTGTCCAAGGTTACAGTTTTCTGGGAGTCAATTTTGAGTTTGGAGACATCAAACTTAGACTCTGCTGTAGCTGCCTCAGGGAGATTTAAATCTGCATTCGGATTTTGGCCGGCTCCAGTGGGCTGTAAACTTCTAAAATCCTGGTCTTGTCCGACTATCAAAGTTGGAATCGGGTTGGCCGATTGGGGAAATATCTTTGCAGTTGCCGTCTCTCCTTTTTCGGTTGTCACCGAAATTTCCAGAAGTGTTTTGGCGGGATCTGTTTGAGCATAAGTAGAAAGATCGGTAGTGCGTACTGATCCAAGTTGTAAAACAAAAGTACCATTATTTGAAGTGAGTGTGGAGATGACATAACCACCAACAGTGACATAAAGAATTGCCCTTTTCTCCGGTTGTCCGGAAGCCGTGATTACTGACCCCGAAATTGGAATTGATACTTGGCTGATGGATAGAGCCTTACCTGTTGAAAATTGCCAGGGAATGCCGTTATTGTCGTGAGTCGTACCGTTTGAGTTTATCTTAAAATAATAATTTGTTTCAGGGTTAAGTCCGGTGATTGTAATACTGTGTGTAAAAAATTTCTGATCTCCTTCGCTTTCATTGACAATAGTGCCTACATTTGGGCTCGTGCCGTAGGAAATAAAATCTGTTGTTTGGTCTTCTGTGATCCATGAAACTGTGGCCGAAGAATCGGAGAGGTTGCTTACCCTGACGTCTTTAGGGATTGCGGTGGGGTTGGCCCCAATTTTAAATATTTGGGTATTTTTTAAAAGAATTACTCCTGCAAAGACACCCCCGAGAAGTATTAGTATTCCTAAAATTGTGGGGATCTTGCTTTTTTTGATCATATCTAAGGTTGCGGTGAGGCACTGGGTGACGCTTCATTTATGGTGGTAGGTGTTGCTATTGGTGTTGAAGTCGGAGCGGCTGTTTGGGTTCCACTCACTGAAATTTGAGGAATTTCTGAATCGGGGAGAAAAATAGCAGACTCAATTTTTTGTATGACTTGAGTGTTAAGAACAGGATTTAAAGACTGAGAAACATTTTCCGGAACAGTAGTGTTTGGTTTAACTGTAACTGCGCGGTAAATATTTAAACTTACCCAAACAATAGCTGTGAGAAGAGTTAAAACTAAAATTGTTATTGGTTTTGGAAGAGAGTTTTTCTTCATGGTCATTTATTACTGCCCAAATACGGAACCCTGCCCGAAATTACAGCAACTATAACCCTTCCCGCATCCGTTACGGAAGAGTTAATTGTCACACTGTCGATTACTGATATCACCCTCAGATTTTCAAAGTCTTTCAAAAAACTATCTATATTCACATAGTTGCCTCTTATGCTGACGGAAAATCCCATTTCGTTCGCATTTTCCGGTAGTGGTTTGAATTCACCGGATACTCTGATAGTTTTATTTTTACCAATTAAAATAACATCGTTAATGGCAAGTCCCATTAAATCTATACCGTTTTTTGCAGCCAAACCCTGGATTTGTTTAGCAAAGATATCCGGAATCGGTGTGGAAGAAACCGCAAGATTAATATGATCTTCATATATGCTGTTTTGTGCCAGGAGTGTGCTGGCCTTTTGTAGATCGCTAACCTTTTTCGTGAGAACCGACAGTGTTTGTTTTTCCTCTTTAATTTGTTGGGTCAGACTAATAATGGTTAGAGCAGTCGGTTTTAAGGCAAAAAGTAGAAAAACAATTACTGCTACGATTGACAAAACTATCTCCAAAAATGCCCGAAGATCTGCCCTTTTATTATAAAGTGCAGAAACGTTTAAGAATAATTCTTTATATCGGTAATAAGATGATCTCCAACCCGTTGCCATAATTTTAGTATGTAATATTAATTATAAAAACAGTTTCCCCTGAGTTGATTTCCGATGAACTCACCTGCCCCAGCTCAACCTTTTTGAATGGATCGCTTTGTAAATTGTTGATGAACTGAACAATGCTGAAATCAGAAAATGATGATCCGCGAATTTCAATGGATCCTTTTGTAAGAGATATTCTTGATAAAATGATATTCTCCGGAACACTATTTGCGATTTTCTCGATAATCTTTGAAGTATCTTGGGTTTGACTAATCTTGTCAAAAATGTTCAATTTTACTTGAACTTCCCTAAATTTTTTTTCAAAATCAGCCTGTGAAGAAATTTGTGCGCTTTTTACCTTAATGGAATTATTTAAATCCGAATTTTGAGCATCCAGCCAAAACCGTGATAAGAATGCTCCCATGACTACCATTTCGGTAACAATTACGATTATACGGAAAGTACTTGTAGCCCACCTTAAAACCCGTCCTGCAGTTGAGACATTAAACTCTTCTTGGGGAAGTAGATTTATAGCTTTGTTTTTGGGCATGATTTAAATACGGCCAAAGGCTCCAAATCAATATAGCACATGTAAAAGCGTGAAAGAAGTTCTTTTTGAAAAAGCTTATTTTTTCTTTGCGGGGGCTTTCTTTGAGGGGCCTTTTGCCGATTTCGGAGCAGCCTTTACAGAAACCAATCTGGAAAGCTGAGACTTGATTCTAGCGGCCTTATTTCTGTGAATTATTCTTTTTTTTGCGGCACGATCGGCCAAGGAAACCGCAGTCAACACTTTTTCGCTATTTTTTGATTTTTTGGCTACACGGATAGCAATCTCAAGCTTTTTAACCAAAATCTTATTAACTTGGGTTTTATTTTTTGAACCCCTAAGGGCTCTTTTGGCTGTTTTTGTTACTGGCATATTTGTTTTACAAATGTAAAATTTGAAATCATTTTACGGTTGTTAGTATATGACAAAGAAGCTAGAATATCAATGACAGCATTCAAGATCGAATCTTGCATCGGTAAGCGAGTGAATTGAACGCTGACACCTAATTTTATTAGAACATGGAAAATCTGATTGCTAAAGGTAAAAAGATTATAAATTCTCAACAAAACTCTGTTTTGTCTGCAGCCACTCTCATTATGATTATGATCGCCTTTTCCATGATCCTGGGGCTTGTAAGACAAAGGGTTTTGGCAAGTTATTTTACTCCGGATTCGCTTTCTCTATTCTTTGCCGCCTTCAGACTCCCTGACGCAATTTTCCAAATCCTGGTTTTCGGAACTTTTTCTTCGGCTTTTATCCCCGTTTTTACAAAAACACTAAAAGAAGGGGACTCAAAAGCATGGCTTTTAGCCGGAAAAGTTGTTTCGATAGGGCTTGCCATTTTCCTTTTTGCAGTTGCAGTGGTCGGAATTTTTGCGACAAAGATTTATTCAGTTATAGCTCCGGGTTATGGACCGGTGGGGGCTGCCGAAATAGCGTTTCTGGCCAGAATCCTTTTTGCGGCCCAGGGATTCTTTGTAGTTAGCTACGTTTTGACAGGTGTTTTGGAATCTTCAAGACGCTTTTTGGTGCCTGCCTTGGCACCCATCTTTTACAATCTTGGGATAATTTTAGGTACGGTTATTTTAACACCGCGCCTTGGATTAACCGCCCCGGCAGTCGGTGTCGTAATAGGAGCTTTTGCCCATTTTATTATTCAGTATCCGCTTTCCCGAAAACTTGGTTTTAGATTTACCTGGGATTTTAAACCGGATGACGGGGTTAAAAAGATCGGACAGCTGGCACTTCCTAGGGTTATCGATCTGGCATTTGATCAGATAGGAAAAAGTACCGAACTTTTTCTGTCATCTATTATTTCTCAGGCTTCTTACACCTACTACACTTTTGCAAACTCGTTGCAACTTCTTCCGGTAACGCTTTTTGGTACGTCGCTTGCCAAAGCTGTTCTTCCCATGCTTTCGAATGTAGACGACAACAAAAAGGAATTCAGAAAAATTCTTCTGATTGCAATCTATCAGGCAATGTTTTTTACGCTGCCCTTTGCTGCCGCATTAATTGCACTAAGGGTTCCTGTTGTTAGGCTTATTTACGGGACAAAAATTTTCGATTGGAATTCAACAGTGCAGACCGGAACAGTTCTTTCTGTCTTTGCAGTTTCGGTGGTTTTCCAAACTTTAATGTCGATTCTTGCCCGTTCATTTTTTGCACTGCATGACACAAAAACTCCGGTCAAGGTTTCTTTTATAGGACTTGTGATTTTGGTTATAGGGGACTTTGTCTTGGTTAAGGGCTTTCATTTGGATGTTTGGGCACTGGCCGCGTCTTTTGCGTTAAGTGTATTAGTGGAGTCGGTAATACTAATAATGTTAATTGATAAAAGAATCGGGGAAATTGTCAATTTGAAGTTTATAATTCACACCCTAAAGATTTTTGTGGCGACAATCATTTCCGGAAGTGCAATGTACTTCATGCTTAAAATCTTTGACAAATCTGTTTGGGTTAAAAGACTTTCTTTTTTGGGGGGAATTGATGCCACAAGAACTTTCCCGTTCGAAAAATTTGTTCTCGATACGCGTTATACCGGAAATGTGATAATTTTGACCGGAGTTACATTTTTGGTCGGCCTTGTAATCTATATTTTCCTGACACTTATCTTCAAAGTAGATGAAGCCAGGTATTTCCTAAATCTTGTTAATAAAATTATCGTTAAAAGGGTGCTGCCCACTCTACCCCCGAAGGAACAGGAACCTATTTCACCTACAACTGAAACTCCAAGCGGGACTTGACAATCTTTAGCACTCGGTCTATCATACTGCTAAGTGTAAAGCACTGTTACTTATATGGTTGACGGACTTACATCAAGACAAACACAGATTCTAAAGACGATAGTTGATGAATATATTACGACGGCTGAGCCTGTCGGTTCAGAGGCACTAGATAAAAAATATAATCTTGGCGTCTCCCCGGCGACTATCAGAAATGAGATGGCGTCTTTGACCAAACTAAACTTTCTTAAACAACCCCATGCTTCCGCCGGAAGGATTCCCACTCCAGTTGCGATGAGGTTCTATATAAATCAACTTATGGAAGAAAAACAAATGAGTGTTGTTGACGAGGTTAAGGCAAAAGAAGAGGTTTGGGATGCACGTGATGATGTGGATGAATTGATGGACGAGGCAACCCATGCGCTGGCTTCAAGAACCAGGTCTTTGGCTGTGGCAGCCATTAAAGAAAATACTGCTCAAGGCGGAAAAAAAGACAGGTTTTGGTATGCAGGTCACTCCTATGTTTTCCAAAACCCTGAATTTTCGAGCGTAGTAAGTTGCCAGAACCTGTTTTCCATATTTGAGGAATTTGATAAATTAGACAGGTTATTTTTTGGATTTGAGTCAACTTCCCCTCTCGAAGTTCTTTTTGGGGAAGAGCTGGGAATTCCGGAACTGTCTTTAACAGGAATTGTTTCAACACACTTTGATGTTAGAGGCAAGAAAGGTGCATTGGGGGTAATCGGACCAGCCAGAGCAAATTATGGAACAGTGATTCCAATTTTGAGATATTTCGGGAATTTAATTGAAGAAGTTGCAAATCGGTAAAAATGACAAAAAGTAAAAAAACAACGGATAAAATACACAAAGAACTGGAGAGCGTTAAGACAATGCTTGCAAGAGCACTGGCTGATTATGATAATTTGAATAAAAGGGTTGACAGAGAGAGACAGGATTTGATTAAAATAGCATCGGTTGGGGTAATAATTAAACTTTTACCGGTCATTGATAATCTGGAAAGTGCACAAGTGCACCTTAAAGATCAGGGACTTGCAATATCAATATTGGAATTTAAGAAAGTTTTAAGTGAAGAGGGTCTGGTTGAAATAAAACCAAAAATAGGTGAATCATTTGACGAAAATACAATGGAGGCTATTGAAGTTGTACCTGGCACGAGCGATAATACAATAGCAGAAACAATTTTGATTGGTTGGAAGTTTGAAGACGGAACAGTGGTACGACACGCCAAAGTAAAGGTGTCAAAGAAATAATTAAACATATGGGAAAAATCATAAGCAAAGCTTGTGTTTTTAAATTTATAATATAAATATATGGGAAAAATCATTGGAATTGATTTAGGAACAACAAATTCTTGCGTTGCAGTGATGGAGGGCGGACGCCCCAAAGTTATAGCAGCGGGAGATACCGGCAGGAACACCACACCTTCGGTTGTGGAACCTGTTAAGAATCTTGTGGGGGATGTTGGAAAGCGCCAAATGATTCTTAATGGAAAAAATACCATTTATTCGGTTAAACGTTTAATGGGAAGAAGGTTTGAGGACAAAGAGGTTAAAAGGACAATCGAAATGGTTCCTTATAAAGTTGTTAACGGTAAAAGCGGAATGGCTGATGTTGAAGTTGAAGGTAAGAACTATACTCCTCAAGAAATTTCAGCAAGAATTCTGATGAAGCTTAAAAAAGACGCAGAAGCCTATCTTGGTGAGAAAATTGATCAGGCAGTCATTACGGTTCCTGCTTACTTCGATGATGCTCAGCGTCAGGCAACAAAACAGGCAGGAGAGATTGCAGGGCTCAAAGTCGAGAGGATTATTAATGAGCCAACCGCTGCAGCTTTGGCTTACGGAATGGACAAAAAGAATGCTCATAAAATTGCGGTATACGACCTTGGAGGTGGAACTTTTGATATCTCAATACTTGAGCTTGGAGACGGAGTGTTTGAGGTTAAAGCCACAAATGGCGACACCCATCTTGGAGGAGACGATTTTGATGCAGTCATTGTTGACTATATAGTTTCCGAATTCAAAAAAGAAAATTCAGTGGACCTGAAGGCCGACTCACAAGCCCTTCAAAGAGTGAGGGATGCCGCAGAGAAAGCAAAAATAGAACTTTCCGCTGCTAATGAAGTTGAAATTAATCAACCATATATCACTCAGCGTGACAGCTCCCCCCTTCACCTGACAATGAAGCTGACCCGCGCAAAACTTGAAAGCTTGGTTGATGAGCTTATCCAAAAAACAATTAAACCAGTTGAGGCTTGTCTTAAAGATGCGAAGCTCGACGCTCACGACATTGATGAGGTAATAATGGTTGGAGGTATGACCAGGATGCCTAAAGTTGTAGAAACCGTTAAAAACTTCTTTGGCAAAGATGCCAACCAATCTGTCAATCCCGATGAAGTTGTCGCCATCGGAGCTGCTATTCAGGGTGGAGTACTTGGCGGAGAAGTAAAAGACATTCTTTTGCTTGATGTCACCCCATTAACCCTTGCAATTGAAACATTGGGAGGAGTGGCTACACCAATGATTCCAAGAAATACCACAGTTCCTACAAGTAAGACCGAAGTGTTCTCGACGGCTGCCGATAACCAAACTCAGGTTCAGATTGTGGTGACCCAGGGAGAGAGGCCAATGAGCTCTGACAACAAGACTCTTGGAACATTTATTTTGGACGGAATTCCTCCGGCTCCCCGTGGGGTGCCTCAGGTTGAAGTTACTTTTGATATGGATGCCTCCGGGATTTTAACGGTTACTGCTAAAGATAAAGCGACGGGAAAGACCCAAAACATTAAAATTACAGGAGCAGTTGGACTTTCTGAAGATGAAATTAAAAGGATGCAGGAGGAGGCTGAAAAGCACAAGGAAGAGGATGAAAAGAAAGCAGATATAATTAAGGCTAAAAATAGCGCTGATGCAATGGTAGCAACAGCCGAAAAATCTCTGAAAGATGCGGGAGATAAAGTTGACGCAAAAGTGAAAGAGCAGGTTGAGGAAAAAGTTAAAAAAGTTAAAGAAGTTTCGGAAAAAGAAGGTTCCAACAAGGAAGAGATTGAAGCTGCAACGAAAGACTTGAGTGATACACTTTCCCAAATTGGACAAGCTATGTATCAGAAAACTGAAGAACCAAAAGAAGGAGATAAATCTGACAAAAAAGACGAGAAAGCCGGAGGCGCTGGCCAAAATGGAAGCACCAAAGGTCCTGAGCCTGCTGAAGGGGTTGAAGAGGGAGAGGTTGTAGAGTAACTTCATTTTAATGGCCACAAAAACTGATTATTACGATATCCTCGGGATATCAAAAAGTGCATCCGCTGATGAAATAAAAAAGGCTTACAGAAAGCAGGCTTTGGAATGGCATCCTGACCGTCATAAAGATGATAAAGAAGCAGCAGAGAAAAGGTTCAAAGAGATAAACGAAGCCTATCAAGTTCTTTCTGATCCTCAAAAAAGAGCTGCTTTTGATCAATACGGTTCTGCCGCCTTTGCTCCTGGCGGGGCTCCTGGTGGAAATCCTTTTACAGGTTTTGGCGGACAGGGAGGGCCGTTTACTTACACTTATACGAGTGGTGGCGGAAATCCTTTCGGGAATATGGATTTTGGCGATCCATTTGATATTTTTGAATCATTTTTTGGCGGTGGTTCTCCTTTTGGTCGAAGCAAAGCTCAACAAATTCCCCGATACTCAATGACCATAAATTTTATGGAGGCTATTAAAGGTATTTCCAAAGAAGTTTCAATTGGTGGCAAGAAAAGAAAAATCAAGATTCCGGCGGGGATTTATGAAGGGGCAAGAATTAGTTTTGGCGATTTTACTCTGTCTATCAATATCAAGCCGGATAAACTTTTTGAGAGGCAAGATGATGACATCTATGTTTCAATGGGCATCCCCTTTTCCTTGGCAGCGCTTGGTGGCGAGATTAAAGTTCCGACAATTGAGGGAGACATTAAGTTAAGAATTAGACCAGGAACCCAGAGTGGAACAATGATGCGTTTAAGAGAACGTGGGGTTGCCCACCTTCACGGAAGAGGACGCGGGGATGAATATGTAAGACTCAATGTTTTGGTTCCTGAAAAATTAAACAAGGAACAAAAAAATTTGGTTGAAGAAATGAAAGAGAACGAATTATAAAGGTTTGACTTCAGAGCTTCCTTAAGCTAAACTTGCACTTGGAAATTGGTCGTTTGACGAGGTGGGAAGAGAAGCCCGCCTTTTTTTATAATAAAACATATGCCAACAGCAAGAACAGAATTTTCACAAGCACTTAAAGCTATAGCCGCCGAAAGGGGACTTAATCCTGACGTGATTTTAGAAACCATAAAACAGGCGATTATTGCGGCTTACAAAAGAGATGCTAAAGAAGAAGGAATCGAGGTCGAATCTTTTGATTATAATGCGATAATCGATTCCGTAAATGGCGAAACCAGAGTTTTTGCTTGGCCTCTTCCTGCGGAAGACGCAACAGAAACCGAAATTAAAAAAGCAAAAGAGGAAAAGAAAGATGTAACTCCACCCGGTTTTGGAAGAATTGCGGCTCAGACTGCCAAACAGGTAATTCATCAAAAAATTCGTGAAGCGGAAAAAGGAGTCATTATGGAAGAATTCCAGGAGAGAGTTGGATCGCTAGTTTCAGGACTTGTTTTGAGATTTGATGGTCCAAATGTCAGGGTAGACCTGGGTAGGACCGAAGCAATACTTCTGGCTGAGGATAGAATTCCAAATGAAAGATTAAGCTTAAATCAGAGATTAACCTTTCTCATTAAAGCCATTAATGAAACGCCCCGTGGAAAAGAGATTTTCCTGTCGCGCGCGGCTCCTGAATTTGTAGCCAAACTTTTCGCGAGGGAGGTACCCGAAATCGGGTCGGGTTCTGTTGAGATTAAAGCGATTGCTAGAGAAGCTGGCGTTAGAACAAAAGCAGCTGTATTTTCAAGTCAAACCGGAGTGGACCCTGTTGGGAGCTGCGTTGGGCAAAAAGGAGTCAGAGTACAAGCGGTTACTAACGAAATTGGGGGAGAAAGAGTTGATGTAATTCCTTGGAGCGATGATCTCTCAGAGCTTATCAAAGCCTCTCTTTCGCCTGCAGAAAACCTGTCGGTTGAAATTGATAATGAAACAAAAATTGCCAAAGTTTTTGCTCCCGAGGATATGCTTTCGGTGGCAATCGGTAAAGATGGCCAAAATGTTCGTCTTACGGCAAAACTAACAGGTTTCAGAATTGAGGTTGAAGGAAACGGTACGCTTTCTGTTCCTGAAGAGAAAGTGGAAGAGCCCTCCCCTGCACCTGTTGTTAAAACAATTACTAAGACCAAAGCCAGAAAAATTGCCAAGAAGGCGAAGGAAGCAAAAACAGAATCCTCATCCGCTGAAGTTTTGGAAGGGCAGGGAGAAATAGAGGAAGAAGTGAATCCTGAAGAAAAAATCAAAGTGCCGGAAATGAAAGCAGTTGTTGAAGAAACCGAAAATGGAAGCGAAGATAAGA